>Ga0099797_101065_pt1 | contig 15388 bp, 7 predicted proteins | sample Uncmet_Sort48C_1_FD_89871 | JGI IMG/M metagenome (GOLD analysis project Ga0099797, IMG submission 89871) | Marine eukaryotic communities from CALCOFI LINE 67, Pacific Ocean - C012_Sort48C_1 | ecosystem: Environmental > Aquatic > Marine > Oceanic | place: Pacific Ocean: Monterey Bay | collected... | reverse complement strand
CTGGAGTGGGGATACCAATTATGAAAAGACGATCCTGGGCTGTGTTGTTTTGTATAAGTTATCGCTACCACCCTGTGTATTTTGACAGCACAGGGACTGACTGCATGTGCTGGCGAGAGCCATGTGCCATTTCCAAGTTGTTGAATAGGTGAAGCTGCCTGATCCAAACTCTTGCAATTGTGTTGCTTCACATCTTTTGATTACCACTGAAGCCTAAGATGAGATGTGCCCCATGTCAATGCCAAGCACGATCCTTGGTTTGGGTTTCGGAATGTTGGATTTGGTTGTTTTTTTCATTTGGAGATTTGGATTTGGTTGGTTTTTGAAAATCCACCTTTGGATTTGGTTGGTTTTTGGAAATCTTCCGTTGGATTTGGTTGATTTTCACAAAATCTGTTTTTGGATTTGGATTGGTTTTTGAACCGGCGCGGTGTGATTTTGCAGGATGTTGCACTGCAGCCAGCGAATTACCAGCCAGGCTTCGGTTTGGTGGACGACAAACCAAAGGCATGTGCAATTTGCTAAACATGCCCAAATTGCGGACATTCCAAACTTTTCAAAACAAACTCTTTGCAGTGCAACCAGCCTGTGGAAACACCGCCACGCGCACCCCCTGGCGTGAGTAACCTCCCGATGGCCAAAAAACTAGGATGCATGGCACGCTCTGCACACACGCAGCCTCAACAAAAGTTTCACAGCCGTTGATTTTGGCCATGCGTGCTTTGCTTGTCCACGGTCACCTCTTTGCCGTGCCACCAGCCTGTAAAAATGCCACCACACGCACCCCCTGGCTTGAGTGACCTCCCGATGGCAATGACCAGAAACCAGAATCATTTATTGTGGAACTTAACTTTGCGGCGGGCAGAGCGAAAAAGCAACTCAGTGGCGTCGCTAGCTACCTCACTCTCGCTTGTTTCTTCCACAGCAGGACGATCGTCAGTCCCAGAACAAGTTGGATGTTGGTGTTTCTGATCCCAGCCAGAGCAAAGCTGGCCGCAAACGGGGTCGGGCGGGCTGTCGGAACCATCCGCAATCAAAGTGGAACTGACGCCCGGTGAATCACATTCTTTCCAAACTTGGGTGGCGCCCGTGCGGCGGGAAGCGACACTCGGAGGCGAACCAGTGCGGACATGCACTGTGGTGGACTCTGGCGATCGTGGTTTTCTGCAAGGGCCCCGTACGGGTTTCGCCGAGGTGTGTTCCATGTGCTGCCTTTGGGGAAGTGGACAAAATTGAGTTTTTATACTTCACAGTTCACAATTTCCTTAACAGGCTTAACGTTGACTGCAGAATCTCGATGCTGAAGGGGTGTGAATGGCTATGTGAATGTGATCTGTTAAGCGTATAAAGCAGGTGAGGGGTGCCTTTTTTAGCAATGCCACCAAAGAATAAGCGCACGCCGTCTGGCAGGATCGATGATGCCAGAAAGCCTTCTAACGCAGAATGGGAGGTCGAGAAGTTTCTGTCTCGGCGTACTGGCAAGGCTGGCGTGCAGTTTCTGGTGCGCTGGAAAGGCTTCGATGAAAAGTACGACACGTGGGAGCCACAGGAGAATCTGGGCAAAGCGAAGCAAGCGCTGGCAAAGTTTACAAAGGAGTATGATCACCAACAGGCCGCGAGCAGAAAAGAAGCCGAGGCGAAGCACAAAGCCAAGGTCGAAGAGCGGCGCAAGGAGGAGGAGGCGAGGCAAGCAAGGGTGAGGGCTGCAATGCAAAAGGTGCACAAAGAACACAAAAAGCAAAGATCGAACGCATCACCTTGGTGGAGGTTTTGGGTTAGAGAAAGCCAAGACAAAACGGATCCCAAGTACCACAATGCCATATGCATCATCCCAACCGGTCTCCAAGACGAAGATGGCAAAGACATTGTCGACGGTCATGTGGTGGACATCTCTCGGTCCACCAATGCTCTGGAGGATTATGTACGCTCAAAGTACAAGGTGCAATGGCTCATTGTTGACAAGGAAATTCGCCCTGGGAAATATGAAGACACCTTGCCTTTGCAGAATAACATGGTAGTTGTTGCATGCTTTAATGCAACCCTCACTTCACCCCTTGTTGTAGGGAAAGACCTTCAGAAAAATGGCGGACGTTCACATCGAAGAGTGCAATGCTGAGTTGGTGGGTTGGATGCAAGAGCATGACCGCCCAAAACATATGGTGCACGACGACGGCTTTGCTCGCTTTATAAACAAGATTCAGAGCTACCCCGGCATGTATGAAGCACCAAGCAAGCAAGAGGTGAACCGCGGCTACATCAGGCGTGGTGAGAAGGGGCGGATGCATGCAAAGGAGTGGTTGGTTCGTTGCAAAGCCCAAGGCAGGAAAGTTTCCATTGCAGGCGACATTTGGCAAGACGGCGATATCTCGATCTTGGCAATTTGTGGTTATGCCGTTCTGGAGGAAGAAGGCGCAGGTGAGGACGAAACTGAAATGGAGTATGAGGAAGAGGTGCTTGCGGTAGTGGAGTTTGACAAGCTGAAGCACACAGGTGCGTGCTCATTACACTCACCGTGCCTAAATCCTTCATTGCAGGCGACAATATCCTTGCCATGACAAAGCAAGAGCTTGCCAAAGTTGGCTTGGAAGATGTATATGTGGAGGTGTTTCGCAAAGTCTCTGACGCGGGCAGCAATATGAAGAAGGGCTGGAAGGGCTTTGAAGGGGGAAATCAAACTTGTGTTGACCACAAGCTCGAGAGAGATGGTGCGTTGATGCTTGCATTGTGTTGACATGTTGACATCTAACTCAAATGACCATCCTACAGTCTTAAAATACTATGAGGTGGAGGAGGTTGCATTCATGGCGTCTGAAAGAGGAAAAATGGCCAATCATCTTGTTCACAGTGGGCCGTCGCGTGAAGCGCTGGCGGAATCTCAAAAGCTGTTTGAGTTGCCACCCACCAAGGTGACTCGGAGCATGAAGGTACGCTGGCGTTCCCAGCATAATCAAAGCCGGTGGTACCGTCAGGCTCAGCCTGCATTGGAGGACGTCAAATATGTCGTTGATGTTGTTGACAAAGGGGACTCCTTCAACGACCACCTCCTCACCAGGGACCAGTTTGTCCTTAACAACGAGGAGGAGGGATCGTTGAGCGTGCTTGCTCGTACTGAGCTCGCTCTGGAGCCGACGAACTCGCCCACACTGTCATTGGTGTTGCCCACAGTTGATGCGTGCATGGTGTCTCTGGAGTCCGACACGAAAGTCAAGATGGGTGATGGCAGTATCATTTCAGCAAAGGACATGGCAGCAGCGTCGCGCCAAGCACGTCAAAACGTGTTGGGCGCCTTGGAGCTCTCCTTTGACCAGGAGATTGACCCTGAGTATTTGAGCACTCTGCAGGTTGCAACTTTCTGTGACCCACGGCACAAGAATTTCGACTTGAAGCACAAGTCACCGGGTGCGCTTCGCAAATTTAAGAAGGAAGCAATTCAGAAAGCCAAAAATCTGTACGATTCGGAGTACAAGCGTCCCGAACTGAGCCCACCATCGTCGGCGTCCGACGCTGAAGAATCTTCAGAGAACAAGCGCAGGAAACTGGATGACACTCTGCGGCGTGATTACGCCGTGGACATGTGTGATCTTCTCGGTCGGGCTGATGAGCCCTTGCAAGAGGTGGAGGACAAAAGCGCAGAATGGGAAAGGTACCTCGCACTTCCACAAATCAGCGCATCCGAAGATTTGCTAAAATGGTGGAAAAAGAACGAGACCAAGTTTCCCCAGGTGTCGAAGATGGCATATCAAGTGCTTGGCTGCCCTGCCTGCAGCTCAGGTGTGGAACGTCTCTTCTCAAAGGCTGGCCGCAACTACACTGCTGATCGCAAGAACACAAATGCGGCCACCATGGCCGACATTCTTTTTTCGTTGAATCTTAAGATTAAGAAAAAAAAGAAAGGCAAGAAAGCTTAACTTCGCTAGTGTCTGTAGTTTGCAAAATGAAATATGGGGAGGAAGTTTCCGCAAGCTGGGTGCCTGGCTGCTGTGCTATTTAAGTGTGGCTGCAAATTTTCTGGAAGCGAGCCCGACCATAAGAAACAAGAATTGGATTTGGTTGTTTTCTAGCCGGGTGGGATTGGATTTGATTTGGTTCTGGCGCAGGTCCCCGTTGGATTGCTTTTTTCCGTCTTTTTGAAATTGGATTTGGATTGGTATTTGATTTGATTTGGTTTGGCGATCCAAGGATCGTGCTTGGTCAATGCCATGCCAAATGCTGTGCCAAGCTGAGACAGTCTTTGATCGCCAGCTATTCGGATATGAGTCATTGTTAAAATGGGATCGCCATCAGTGCGTTGCGACAATGTGTTCTACGAGAAGCTGCTTTGGATGCGTGCCGCAGGTAAGCCACAAGAGATCAAGGGAATGTCAGGTTCATCGAGGAGTGCGTGCCGCAAACTCCTCACGAGCTGTGCCAGCTCGTTTTCAGTCTTTTACCGCTGCGCGTTCTTGGATTGGCTGGATGGTGTCGCCGTGCTTCGTTGGTGCCGCCGCCAGGAATCCCGTTGGGCCCTGGGACGGACAATCACCAGTCTTTGGAAGACTGCGGTCTTCGAAGATCCTTCGAGAAGGTGTTGCGAAGTGCTTCGCGGAGCGTTAAGGTGAGCGTGCAAACGCAACACCTCTTCGCTACCACGTTGCCTTGTGGTGGAAGGAGGGATATCAGAGCTGCTGCCGTGGCCAGTGCGCCCCCTGAGGCGGCCTCGCCATCCCCATCTTGCCTCAGATGACGAGCACAGACCAACGGTCTGGCTCGAGTTTATCCAAGGGAATTGCCTGGAGGGCTATTCCCCCACAGGCCAGGATGGCTACGCTATTGCTTCGACATTGGCTCTCGAGAGCCAAATTGCGGAGAAATCCAGCCAGATTGCTAGGTGTATTTTTCTCCGTTTTCCGAGATCGTATCGCGTTGCGGAGAAATCCAGCCAGATCGGCTCCCGAGAGCCAAATTGTGCTGTTTTTCAGCAAAATCCGACCGTTGTGACAGCAGAACTCGGCACTCCGATGGACCCAAGCGCTATAAACTCGCATGCATGAACTTCAATACATTTGCTAGGTGTATTTTTCTCCGTTTTCCGAGATCGTGTCGCGTTGCGGAGAAATCCGATCCGACCGATCGCTTCTCGGGACCCGATCTGCAGAAAATCACGAAAAATCAATGGTTTTTATCAAATTTCTCGACGACGCGACACGATCGAGCCAAACGGAGAAAAACATGTCTAGCAAATGTATGGAAGGGTCGACTGCCAATTTTATAGCTCCTGAGCATGCCTGAGCGACGAATGGTGAGGGTGCAAAAAAAAGGCCGAGAACGCCTAAACAGCCCTACTACATTTTTTTTTTTTTTTACATAATATTATATAAGGGAATGATGCGGTCGCAGTGGGATCTCGAAGGTCGCTCGAAGTCGATCGGCGACGTCAGAAAAGGGTGCTAAAGTGGTTTTCATTGGGAAATGTCAAAGAAGAAAGTGATAGAGCACACACCGGAGGTTGAACGCGCAGTACGCGACAGCGGCCTCAGCGCGAATAAGGACGCGCGACGGAGAGAGAAGAAGGCGGGTTGGTTAAACAGATTGCAGGTGGGCGAAGCAAAAAGGAAAAGAGGGCGGCAGCATGCGGTTCGCAGAAAGCGCAGCTATGCTGCACAACGGAGCTGGGAGCAGTTTGGACAGGTGCTGGCACAATGGATGACAGGCAGGCAGGCGTCGAAGGCTTTGGCAATTGTGAGGGGACTTCGGGAGCGAAAGGCTGCTGAAATGCGAAAATGCGAGTGGTACTTGCGTCTAGTGATGCAGTTGGCAGATCAGCGTGCGAAAGATGCGCAAGAAGCCGAGCAGATCAGGGCCAATCGTCGCAGAGAAGTTGCGCACATGAAGGGAGAGTATGAGAAGACCATCGTGGGGTTGAAACAGGAGCTGAAGGATGTTACAGCCGAGTTAGAGAGGGGGAACACAGCTACGATTGACTTGGTGGGTTTGTCAAGAGCGAGAGAGGGTGGTAGCATGCAGGGTGCACACGATGCTACGAGAAGAGAACAAGTCAAGAAGTTGCAGGTGCAATTGGACGAAGCTAAAAGAGAACTGAGGCAGTGGAAACAACTGGTGCAGCAACGTAAAGATGTCTCAGTTCGAGATCAGGTGAGGCACAGTAAAGCTGAGACACAGATGTTGGTTGCAGAGAACAGGAAGTTGCAGGCAGAGGTGGATAGATTGAAGGCCGAGGAGGAAGAGAAGCTGAGGGCAAGACTGCAGCTGGCAAAGGTGCAAGAAGATAAAATTTGGGAACTACAACAAAGCATAGCAGCAACAGGCAAAGGTAAGTCACAAAGTCTGACGAAAGAAGCACAGGTGCAGGTGCGACTGGAAGAGCAGCAAAGGGAGTCAACGTCTTACAAGGTGGAGCGGGAAGCGCTACAGGTGAAAGTGGCGCAGCTACAGCAAGAACTGGTGGTGAGTAGGGCAGCGAAGCAGCAGGTGCAGGCAGTGGAATTCGGATGGCAAGGTTTTGGCGATGTTGTGCAGAGGAGAGAAGAGGTGGAACAGTCGAGCAAGGAGTGGACACTACTGGTAGAAGAGCTGAAAGGGCAGGTGGCACAGCAGTGGGAGGAGCAGGGCAAGAAAAGGCAAGGTACGGGTGCGAGGTTGGGTAACTGGAGCAATTCTCAAGAAAAGAGGCTGCTCGAGATGGCTGAGGCCAAAGCAGCAGAAATGTGGGTCAACAGAAGGCGGGGGACGAGCATGGGCGAAGTGGCGACAAATGTCACCATTAGAGATGGCGCGAGTGGTGACATTTGTCGTCACCAGGTGGCGCAGGGTGCAGGTGCAGCCGAGCCAGTCGACAGAGGTGCAGATAAACAAGGAGGGCAAGTCGGGCTGCAGGCAAGAGGAACAGTGTTGGAGAGGCTGCCAGGTGTAGGATTATCTGTAGAAGAAGGACATGCACAGCAAGACTTAGTGGCGTCAATTGACCCCAACAGAAGTGGCGCAGTGGTGTGGGTCAACTCTACCCAGGTGGGTGGCGGTGATGCAGAGGAACGGATCGGCGATTCGGTGAAGGTGATACGAGAGCAGAAAGCAGACGAAGTGATCAAACAACAGGACATGAAGGTTCCAGCATGGGCAGTGGTGGCTCGCAATGCACACCAAGAAGAGCAAAGGGCAGCAATATGGGCGCTTGACTTTGTTAATAGAGTTCCGAGGTTCGAGGGGAGTGGGAAGACGGTGCTAGCAATAAAAGGAGCCATACAAGGGCATGCGGTATTTACAGAGGTGGCACTTGGAGAAGGATTGCTGAGATATGATTACATCGAACCATGGTCGAGGCACTTTGTGCACAAAGCCAGGGGTGGCACAAAGGAAGGTGATGCAGGCTGGCGGCGAGCGTTTTTAAGGAGGGAACTCAGAGGGCTGGTGGTTCGAGACACTGGTGCAGTGGTAGTTAGAGGGCTGAATAAGTTTTTCAACATTGGGCAACTGGCAGAAGTGCAGTCAGCAGCTTTGGTGAGGCATCGGGTTGTGGAAGTGTTGGTCAAGCTAGATGGACAGATGGTGAATGGAGTGGTGGTAGGTGGCACGGTGCAATACTGGACAAGGAAAGCAGCTATATGGAATGCACAAGACACAAAGTGGAAGCCGACTGCAGTGGGTGTGGCTGCTAGTAGGGTGGCAGCCATGGCGAATGGCAACTATGATGCTCTGGTGCGTGATGTGACGCAGATGGGGTGCACAGCTGTGTTTGAATTTGTTGGGAAACAAAGCTGCATTAAGGTGCAGGAAGGTGTTGATCCGAGGCTGGTTCTGATCGCTGTGCGAGATCATGTGAGTGGCAGACTTTGGGCGCACGATCAACTCAACAGAAAGGGGGCCAAGTATGGTGTCGAGGTGGTGCGAAGACTGTGGGCAGATGAAGAGCTGTCAATAAATGAAGTAGTGCACAGGGTGCAGGGGTGGCAGAACAAAGAAGGAGTGGTGGTCCAGCTATCTAATGGGGCGATTGTTAAGGTGAAGAGTGACTGGTGGTTTAGGAGTGGTTTTAACGGAGTGCTGCGGCAACAGGCAAAGGAATGGCAGGTGAGCGAGCAGGAGAGGTTACAAAAGCAAAAAGAGAAGCTGAGGACGAGGGAGCAGAGGCTGGCAGTGGTGGGTCTCCAAGGTATGGTACGAGCGATTGACATATTTCGAATGTTTGACAAGGCACAGAGAGTGGAAATGGTGATGGATGGGAGGAGGAATAAGCTGCGTGTGGTGGTGGTATGCTTTGAGAGTGCTGAAGATAGAGTGGCAGCCGAGGTTGTGGCGAAAGAGCACAGGCTGGTAGCGAGGATGGCATATAGTAGTAGGACGAGAGTGGCGAAGCAAAGGAGGGTGGAAGTATTTTTGAGATCACAAGTGTGGCATAATCGTGTGTACAGTGAGCCTCAAGGAGGAGCACTGCGGCGTGATGCAGCTCACTGTTAGGAAGGTGATGTGCAGCTTTTTTAAGTTGAGATTTTAATTTAAACACAAGTGAACTTAGTGGTATTTGAGTTATTTGAGTTTTACGTGGGTTGTGTAACTAAAAGCGCTTTGGCTGGCGAAAAGCGAGCGTAAGGACCCGTGAATGTAGCGCCCGGAGCTGGGCCGCCCACTAAGGGCGTATCGACCGTAATGGCACACCCAGTTAGCACACCTCCCGGGGTGTTTCCAAGTTCCTTTTCGAACTAAAGCTGCGCACTAATATTATATAACGTTACGTTACGTTACGTTACGTTATGTTATATATACTGTTCTGTTCTGTTCAACTTTGTTCTGTTCTGTTCTTTTGCATCTAGCAACTCTGCGTGTTGGATTTTACCTCAACCCTGTGCACTTTTTTATTTTATTTTTTGATTTTAAAGTGAGGCTTAAGTGGGATAAATAGAATAATCAAAAATAATTTTCAGAAAAAAAATCAGTTTGTTTTGCAGATTTGCACAGTAATAGACCCTTTCCGGGACTTTGGTGCAAAAAAAATTTCAATTTGATTTTTCTCAAAAAAAGTTTGGGAAGATAGATTTGGTATTTAACCCTGTGCAACCACATGTGTTCTGGGGGTGTTCATTTATTATGGTCAGGCGGCATGCTAATTAAAGGCCAAGCTCTAGCATTCCAAAACGTCTCTCGACGCGGCAGGGTTTCCTATGACCGTACTCTGCCTACCTTCTTACCCCATATCGTCGAACACCCCGTTTTGAGCCCCCCCCCCGCCCGCGCCTACCTCCCCTCGGTTGGGGATGAGAAGGGCACATTTTGGTTCATTTGCTCTATCTCCACCACCATGTTCCAGTTCCTGTACTGCCATCTCCTCCTTTTTCTCGCTGGCACCTCCACCTCTCCCTCGCAATACTCGCGGGCTTCCCGCAGGCCGGCCTGTTGCTGTTTTTTCCATTTTTCTGTCTGTTTTTCTGTTTTTTTCTTTTTATTTTCTACATTGCCCTCTTTTGAACGGCTGTCAAATTTTCGGTCAGGCACCTCTTTGCGGTTACATGATGCGCTGGCTGTGGCCAGCGCACTTTCTGCAGGATAGGCGCAGCCCCCCCTCCCCATCTGTCTTCTCAGGTTCGTGAGCCATTCTGGATCACCTGCTTCATGGCTGCTGCCACCGCTTCCGCCATAAGGGGTGGCACTCTGTTCGCTGCGGCTGTATTGTACTTTCCGCTCTCGTGAACTCTCTGTTGCTTCGATCCCTTCCCTGGCAGTCCGCTTTGTGGGTGTCTTTTCTTTGTTTCTCCATCGCAGTACTTGCACTTCGCCGCTGCTTCGTATATCGTTTCGAACGCCTTTCTCGTGTTCGGCGTCATCCATAGGCGATATTGTTTCCCTGACCTTCTCCCGAATCGGCACCCCTTCACCACCATCCCTTCTCCAAACTTCTCCACCACCCATGGCATCTCCTTTCGTATCCCCTTTAACGCTGTTTCCACATTCTCCACGCAATATTGTCTCGTGTTGTCCTCTTCCCAGAATCTCCACACTCCCTCGAACACCGCACTTGTTGCTTCCTTTTCCTGTGGATTCATCTTTTTCCCAGCACTCCATCCTTGTCCTCTTCCATTTGCTTTCTTCATGCCTTGCACTTTTGACATTCCTTTGCAGCTGGGCGACGCCCACACCGCTCTTGCTTCCTCCTTTGTCACCTGTGCCTTGTCCATTAACCATTGCACCACACCGCCTTTGTGTTTTGCAAACTTCACAAGGTGGAAAGATATACTCATGGAATGTAAGAGCCCCTTGGGTTGCACACGCTGCAGATGCATTTGTCGCAAGCAGAGCAAGCCTCTCTTGATTTGCATGATCTGTAGCTTCGTCTTCCACTTCAGAATCGTTGTTTTCGTCCTCGTTTTGGGAGGACACATTAGGGTCCTTGTGGATTTGGTATGTTGCTGGAATGTCTACGTGCGGCACCCTTGCGCTGAGATCATCATTCCAAAATCCTGTCTCGTTTTTGTGGCCCATGACTTGCTGCACTGCAGCCACAATGTGGCATCTTTTCTTCTTCTCATTGGGAGGAACAGCCACAACAACAGCATTTTGTTTGATAAACTTGTTTAATGGTGGCAGTGTGACTTTCTTGGCATCCTTGGAAATGTAGTTGAGCTTCTTCAAGGTCTGAAAGACGAACATCTCAGACGCGTGTTGGAGTTCACTGGCTTGCTGCCTTTTTTCTTTCTCATCTGTAGCCTTCTGTCTCTCACTGATCGCGTCGTCAAGCTTGTCACACCGTTCCGGTTCATTGAGCCACTTGGCCTCTGAGAAGGATTCACCAGCCATGTTCTTTCGCACTGCCTTTGCTGTGGGTTTTTTCATTCCTGGTTTCTTGAAAACACGATGCCCTGCACGATGCATGACAGCGCAGACAGCTGCTTGGTCTGTTTCTTGGACCAGCCTTTGCAGCACAGGTGCAGAGACACCAACCGAGTCCACATGGGGATTCAGTTGAAGGGAACGGAATGCAGAAACCAGGCAATCAGGCCCGAAATCAGCCACAGCAGCAGTGTAACGAACAGCTCTCATCGCAGCTGTGAATTTTGAGCTGCTGTCTTTCGCTGAGCACTCTTCTTCAGCCTCGCGCTGAGCAAAATAGGTTGAGATGGCCAACTTGTCTTTGTTATTTTCGACCCAATTCTCATCGAAGGGCTTCACCCCCACTGCCTTGAAGGAACTCTTGATGTTTTTGGCATTGTGTGCAAGCTTCACTGCCTTGAAAAAGATGACGAGTAGCACCCACTTCGTCAATCCCACTCCCAAGTTTTCACGAAGCCATTCATCCAGCAGCTGCTTAAAATAATGCTTGAGAACAGCAAATATTCCCTTGTCGAGTGCTTGCAATTCTGTGGATGTGTGACTAGGGAAACATATTGCATACACGGAGGCATGCCACATGGCCCTTAGAGCTGCAGGTGTCATAGTATGAGCTCCGTAGCCATCCATGATAAGTAGAAACCAGTACGAATCAGGGAGGCCCCGCTGAATACGACGCTGTTTTAATCTTGCAACAAGCCACGGGACGAACTCTTGCTCCCAGATTTCATCCGTCATGTAGCCCTTCTCACTCATCGCGACATACGCGTCGTCACCGCCGATGCAAGCTTCAGTCACAACACCACCGTCTGATTTTGCATATTGCGAGTCACGGCGAGCTCCACTGACAATCCAAAATGGGCACTCATTCCCGTGATCATCCACAATTGCAGTTACATCCGCGAAGATGACATCAACAAGTGTGTTGTGGAGTCCCTTTCCCACCGAAAACTTATGCGCGCGCTTGGATCCCACACGAACAACGACATATCCTGCATTGTTTGGCTCCGACTGCACGGCTGTCTCATCCAGGTTGAGTTTGCTTTCCGCAATGTCTTCACTGCGATTCCATGCTTTTACTTTGGTGATTGCTGTTTTCAGGATGCCCCGAAAGTATTTGTCAAGAAGACCAGGGTTCATGCCACCAGCTCGAATTCTTTCAAAGTAAGTTGCGCGCCGCCTTGTCAAATGAGGATATCTGCGCTTGAAGCCAGCCAGCCAGCCGGATCCCAGGCGGATGCTGTCTTCCTTCTCGCCAGCCTGCAACACTTGAAGTTCCACAAGCAAGTTACCAGCAAGCCTTTTCACACCACCCCAGTCATAACCAAACCCAGCATCCCCCATATCCTCTACATACTTTGCCAACTGGTTTTCCATTTCGAAGCAAATCAGCGTTTGAGGACCGACGCGAGCTTCCTCATCGATGAAACCCATGTATCGTTCCCATGTGGCCTTGACTCCGACACAATTCTGGACAGCAATGGTCTCCACTTGGCACCACGTGAGTTCCCTCGGCTTAACAGCCTTCTGTTTTTCCAGTTGTCGACACTCAGCCAATGTCTTTTTCATTTTCGCATGGTGGGATTGCCCCACCCCATACCCACGTCGTGGCAGTTTGATGCGTTGCCCACCTGCAGTTCTCGGGACAGCTACTGGTCTTTTTCTGCATCGAATGCGCTGCTGGGTTTCTTCGTGTTTCTTGTCAGCCTCCGGCTGCTTGCATTGCAGCCTTGTCATGAAATCGGAGTTAGACAACTTTGCTGGCGTTGTGACTTGCATGCCACTAGCCTCATTCATGGTGGTGGCTTGCCAGGTCACCTTAGGCCACTCTCCATCCACGAAACGCTGCAGGCCCGTCTTGCTCTTCACCTCGGCCATCACAGAAGCATGGCCCTTGCACATTTTTTGAAACTCGTTGAACCTCAAACGCTGCTGCAGCCATTCGCAACCGACGATTTCACGGAATTCGTACAGTCTTCTTTTGATGTGCCGCGCGGTCCATCCAATTGGAGCTTCATCCCAGAAGCGGTTCCACCTTTCAATGGCAGTCAGATTGCTTCGCCTCGCCAGTATGTCAGGATTTAGCCGAGATTCGAGAGCTGGAAGGCCTTCAACAACTGTCGAAGTCGCCGAAGGCGGTGCGCTCTGCAGGACTTTGGTGTCAGGGGAGGGGCGCTGGCCCGGAAATCATCACAGACAAAAGATCAGAACCTGTAAACTTGGATCCTGAACCTCCTCGTCGAGACAAACATTTTCCATAGCTTCAATTGCGTGAGCGGCAAAGGAATTCTTTGTTTTCAACGTCTTGAAAAAAAAGACTTCTTAATTATTTTTCGTCCCTTCTCTGACCCCCCCCCAAATTCTGAAACACCAATTTCCACCAGATGTGACGGTTATCACCATGAAGCAGGGGGCCTGCCAACTTCAGCCCTATTTTTATTTTCAAAATTGGCATATGTACCCAACTGACATTTAGGGTCATTTCCCTTGTGAACTTCCTAATGGGGGTCCCACTCTATGCTTGTGGGTGAACAGGACCAAGTGCTCGAGTTTTGTGGCAAACTGATTTTTTTGAGAAAAGCCAAATTAAAATGTTTTGCACCAAAGTGCAGGAAAGGATCTAAAATTGCATTGTGGTGCGCATTAAAAAAAAGCAGCCAGGCTCCCAGGTCAGTTGGCTGTTTTTTTTTCCCACTTTGCAGGGGCGGCGACCAAGGTAACTTGACGGCAGCCGTCGCCAAGGGAAGTGCGCACAGGCGATTTGGGTGTGGTGTGTAGGTGCTATTTTGAGGATGATGGTCGCGGGCGCGCGCGGCCCACCGGCAGCCCCGGTCGCAAGGCGGCACACGCGCAGCTACCTTGATTTAAGTACGTGGCTGCCGTGCCCATGCTCGCGCCTTCCTGGCCGCCAGGCAGAGTTATCTTTGATACATTTGCATGGCAGATGCCCGTGGCAAGCACGCAGCCATGCATATGGCTGGCGCGTAGCACAAGCATGCCACCGTCTTGACTAGACTGATTGATTCTCAATTTGCCTCACAGAACGGCTGCCCCCCAGCCATCTCACCATAATGCCCAATTGTTGCGTTGGATGTCTTGATGATGAAGAGCGGCACGCCGGTGAGGTTAAGCGGCGCGACAAGGCCTTGCTCTGCAGATCCCCAGAGGCAGTCGGGGATCGCGATGTAGCCATCCTCATCAAAATGAGTTCCATTCTCGCGGTGGTCCCCAGTCCCACCGTAGACGGGCTCTTGACGGCAGAGCAGGGTATAGCCCCGCGCCTCCGCTTCTGCAACAGAGGTGGCATTGGCGCAGTCCTGGAGAGAAGTACCGGTGGGGCAGGCGTAGACGCTCATCATGAGGCAGGTGGGAGCATGGCAATGGAAGTTGAGGTAGACCATCCGCTCGTTGTTGTATTTGCTGCCTGTAACTGTGTGAGTCCACGTACCGTCCACAAAGGAGCAACCAGGGACCCCCTCGGCGCACTTGGGCACATCAAACTCCCATGGGGACCCAATAAGAAGCTGCGATCCCATGCCATAGTGCACAGGCACATGATATCCTTCCGTGAAGGGCTGCACGTAGAATCGATACTTGATGTGCATCACAAGGGGTTGATCTGCCCACGGAATCTCCTGGTCTGCATCGAGCAGTGACCACATATGGTGGCATGCCCACTGTCCTCCACGGTAATGCCGAATATCGCACGTCGGATTGCGCTGATTGAGTTGGGTGGTGGCTGGATAGGGCGCACATTTCCCAGCACCGAATGCCACAGAGCCACTGCCGACATCTGCCGACTGGTTGGAAGCTGGGTGATACACGAGATGGCCAGACGCTTGGCCAAATGGCTTTGGCGCTTCTGGGCACACACAGGCGCCTGCTGTGGTGCTTCCAAGTGGGAGGAGGGAGAGCGTGGAAGGAGCTTTGTTCTTGTGGTATGCCAACTTGGGTCCACTTCCCACGGCAGAGATGAATGGAATCTCTGTAGTATTGAAGGTATAGTAATCCCCCTTCAAGGGCCGCGTCAGCACCACCGTGCGTGTACCATCTGTGCTCGTGGAGCTGCTCACCACCTTCACTGACGGCTTGAGCTCTGTGCCAGCAACATGACTGACTGTTGCCGGTTCCCCCCCCAGTCTGCGCTCACTGACCGTACCGTCGCCATCCACGATGAGCGTCCAAGGTTGGTCAACCATAGCTTGAGCCCCAAACCCCACCCCATACCACGCCTTGGCTGGACCGGACAGGGTAATCGTAGCTGTGTTGTTGGCAGCATCGAGTGATACCAAGACACTGACTCCAACGACAGAGTGGGTGGCACCGACAAGAGTCGTTGTTCCATGACCGCATGCTGTGGTGGAGTCAGCAAGTTTGTTGAAGAAAACGTGAATCGTGAGCGGATTCGCAGGGTCAGTAGTGACAGAGCAACCACGAGGACGTGCAGGGTCTGAGCCAGTCTGATTGACAAACAGCTGCTCTCCAGTGCTGAGCAGCGCGGAGGCTGCGTGAAAACATTCCTGGAAGGTCATAATTGGCTCTTCACAGGCTTTGGTCGCAGCCGACGAGGCGCCCT
>Ga0099797_101064_pt1 | contig 15388 bp, 10 predicted proteins | sample Uncmet_Sort48C_1_FD_89871 | JGI IMG/M metagenome (GOLD analysis project Ga0099797, IMG submission 89871) | Marine eukaryotic communities from CALCOFI LINE 67, Pacific Ocean - C012_Sort48C_1 | ecosystem: Environmental > Aquatic > Marine > Oceanic | place: Pacific Ocean: Monterey Bay | collected... | reverse complement strand
GACTGCTGCATGGCATTCCTCGAGAGTGACCTTTGAACTTCGATAAGTTTTTGCTTCAACCCCTCCTGCAGTTTTCTATTCAGCGCGAGTGCCTCAAGTACTTGCTTGGACATGCTGATGTCCAAAGTCTACCCGACCCACACGGGCATCAGCGCTTTGCTGTAAGGATCCTTGTTTCCCTTTACACTCGTCGCCCCCCTTGATCCGATTAGAGGAGGATGCAACACTTGTTCAACACTTGTTCAACGCTCATTCACAAGTCGCAATCAGCAAGCGCCCAAGAAAACAATCCAAAATAACACTTGTAACCATGCGTAATTGGTTTCGACGTATTTATATTCTGCTAAATAATGAAATAATGTTTATTCTAAACGAAGGTCGGAATAGGTAGGTTTCGACCTGTGACTGTGAGAGAGAGAAGTTTTAGAGACTTGACACAACTTTGATTTTTTCACACATTTACAGGTAGGTAAACAACAGTAGCCTAGTAAGTACTCCCTCCCTGTGTCAGTCTGTTCTCAATTATTCTATTATTCTCAAAATGTCCGGTACATCAGCTGTCGGCAGTTCATTGTTCAGAATCGTGTTATGCATGGTGTCTCGGACTTCTGCCCGATCATCTTTGGTCGTGTGAAGCGAGGTATAACTCGTTGGTGGCGTCGGAATTAGAGGTTCTGGATAAGTCCAAACTTTCACAGCCAGTAACTCAAACCCGTAACATTACGCTTGATGTCCGGTTTTGGCGAAATAGCACGGTTGAACGCACAACTGCAGGATAAAGAAGCAGCCCTAGCAGAATGCGTCGATGAAGTATTATTTTTTGAAAACAAACTAAAGATGGAAGAGAAGAAGTCTGCTTCTGCAGTAGAAGCATTGACAGCCTGCAGTAACAGTCAGAAAGATTCTATTGCCGCCTTGATGGAGTATGTTCTAGTTCTTGAAGATACTGTTGGTGGAATACCTCAATCGTTGTTTGGCCAGCGTGAAGAGCTTGCTCGGACCTTGGGAAAGACAGAAGAAGAAGTAGCTAAGTGTTCCGATACCTTGCAGACTTTGAAGGTGAGCATTTCATTGGGAACAACATTCAACCGATTGGACACCTTCTTAGGACGTGCAAATAGCACGAAAGGTGGCAACAGCTCTGTACGGATTAAACGTTCTGGCACGGTTGTCGTCAATTCTTCAAGTCGTTCCCCAGGGGGCTACAACATTTCTTCCTTCCTTTCCCCGTCTGAAGAAAGGGAAAGGTTCGATAGCGAAGTTGTCACGACGCCGGAATCATCTGTAAAGATCTCTAGGTCTGGCAGTGTGACTATTGAAAAGGCTACTGAGAGCCTTAGCAATCGTGGGCAAATCAACGGCCTCAGAAACCGAATCTCGGCGCTAGAGGGCGAGTTAGCAGACGCGAGGGTAAAAATTGGTGTGTCCGAGCGCAGTCGGTTGGGGGCAATAAGAGATAAGGACGCCATGTCGAAAGAGCTTGAAGCGGTCTCGCAGGAAAAGGAGTCGTTGTTGCTGGAGGTGAAGACGGCTAAACACGAAGTTGAAACTGCCCTCGACGACGCACGCCAAGCAGAAATGGATCGTGAATCGTTTGAAAGACGTGTTGATAGTTTGGAAACCCAACTTCGTGATGGATGGGCGGCGCGAGATCAAGCTGTCTCAGAAGCCAAACACGCTGAGCGAAGCATGAAAGAGGCCCACCGGAAGGAGCTAGAAGCAATGCGTACACGCGACAAAGCATACTCGGATTTGGAACGCGTTGAGAAAGAAAAGGCAGATTTGACCAATAATGTTGAACGCTTGCAGCGAACTTTGGACGAGACGGCACGCAAATTGGAAGGTGTAACTTTGGACCTTGACGACCAAAAGGGTAAAGTGGCCCGCTTGACTTTAGAGCGCAACACAGCTCGGGCAGAGCGAGATACGGCAGTGGTAGACGCGGAGAACTCAAAGCAAAAAACACAAGCCGCGGAGCTAGAAAAGAAGTATGCCATGGACGATGTAGCTGAGGCCATTCGCCAGAGGGATGCGGCGCAGCAACAAGCTGTCGCTGCGATCGAAGAGGAAGAGAACGCGACGAAACAAAAACAGGCAGCACTCCTGAATAGCCTGCGGGCACAAGAGTCTGCCGAAGCTGCTGTGCGAGCGCGGAAAGAAGCTGAGAAAACTGCACGATCGAGTTTGCAAGCATCGGAAGATTTGCGACTTGAAGTCATGAATGAGCGGCGGCAAAAGGAGGCTATCATGAAAGAAATGAAAGTGGCTTTGCAAGAACGTCAAAATGCCGTGGTGGAGTTAAAAATGTTGAATCAAGAAGGCGACTCCTCTCGATCTGCAGTGGCGGAGTCCAAAGCTGCGACTGCTGATATCATAAAAGCAAAAGAATGCGTGGAGCAAGAACTGCGTATTATGCAAGAGAAATATGCGAAATGTCAAGTTGAAATCGAAGAGAATCGCAAGCTTTCACTTAAAGCCGAGCAAACAGAACAGACACTGTTGGCACAAATCAAAATGTTGCACGATGCGACTTTGCCTAAGGTCAATCACGATGCCGTAGAGCAAGCCACCATTCTCAAGGAACAGGAGCGCCTCAAAATGAATTTGGGCGACTGGAAACGTCAGTATGACCTTCTTTCAAAAAATTCGGATCTGCTGCAAGTTCAGCTGAACAAAGTCACCCGAGAATACGATCAACTCAAAGCATCGTTAAATGAGACCAAGGTAAGTCGGGAAAACCCATTACATGGACGTTCGAGGGAGCGATCGCCAGCACCAAGACCCCCGTCGTCGGTTGACGATGGTTTCGAGCGAGCCCGGGTCCATGTTCGACGCAGTGGATCGGTTGTCATAATGGATCACGCACGGCCTAAAGCCCCGATTCAAACACCAACGCCAGCCATCGATAATAGCAGAGTTATTCACATCGACCGGGACGGAAAAATGTCGCAAATTGAGCCCAACGGAAGCGCAATGCATTGGGAATCAAATCAATTTAATTCACCTGGTGCACAAACAAATCTCAGTTCCTTGCAGTCACAGGTAAGGAGAATGAAAGAACAGGCTGCTTTCGCAGCCAACAGGGCTCGTGAAGATGTAGCAGCAGTGGAAGTTGCGGCAACAGGTATGCGAGAAAAGTTGCGACTTGTGGAAGAAGAAAAGGTGAGGGAACGGGAGAAAAATGCAACTCTTATGCAGAAAGTATCTTATTTGCAGGATGATCTGAAAAATGCGAAGGACAAATATGCTCGATTGGAGGAATCGTATGAATCTGAAAAGAATGATTGCCGGACTTTACGGGAAAAGCTGCACAAAATCGAGTCCGAGTTAAGCAGCTATGAGCATACTACAAGTAATCTTCGCACAGATATAACACGTAAAGACACTGAGCTGAAGATGTTGCGGGAGCGAAAAGATGTTGCTGACGAGGAGATCAAACGCCTTCGCTTGGATAATCAAAAACATTTGGATGAAAAGTATCAAATGCTGGATGATTTAAGGAATGCACAATCGAGTATGCAAAGTGGCCATGAAGTAACCGAACAGACTGTTTCACGCTTTCAGGCCCAAGTTAATGAACTAAAGGTATCGCTGCAACAGGAACGAGATAGAGCGGCTACCTTAGAAACGGACTTGTCGAAGTGTAACGAGCAGCTTGCTCGTGCAGAGGAAGAGCGCAGTAGACTGTTCACCGAGCTGGAGGGAGCAGCCGCTCATTTACGACTCGTTGGTTTGCAAAAAGCCGCCGTAACGCGGGAACTAGAGCAAGTATACACTGCTTTGTCTGAGCTCGAGGGCCAGTTGTCTACTTCCAGGACGGAGAACAAACGATTACGACTGGCGCACGCGAATTTCAGTTCATCCGCTACCGAGGGGAGGCACGACCCATTGCACGACTCTGCGACTACAAATCCATTTGAAGGGAATGCTGAATCCATTCCTCGATCGACTATAAAGATTTCGAGACGCGGCAGTGTTGAATTAGTCCGGGATTCTTTCAAAGACCCCCACCCGAGTATGGTACCGTTACCCGACCTAAAAGGCCCCAGCGCTTCGACCGATAGTAGCACCATTACTGGTGTTGCTTCACAATCTGACATTGATTTGGGCACAGCATCTACCCGCCGAGGAACGTATTATGGAATGTACGGCCAGAGCGAAGCCAACAGGCTGCGGCAGTTAAATCGCACTCGAAGCACTTTTGAACGAGCGCAATATCCAACAATCACCCCGTCGTCGCAGCAGTCCGAGAGAGGGTGAGAGTTTCCCCGCCGTGTTTGTGTTCTTTTCTGTAAAAAGTAGTCATAATATCTATATGTATGTACAATCAAGGCTGGCTGTAATTAATTAAACGTTTTCTGTCTCAACCATCAATTTAATTTAAGCAGTCTTCATCGCTATTTTCTTCCATAAAAAGTGTCCTTGTAATTCAACGTTCACAGTTAAGAGTGGTCCAATAATATCAAAAACATTTCGGTAAAAGACGAATAGCGACGTCAGTACATGTTTCCATATTCATTCATGATTATTATTATCTATCTGTTGTGTTTTGTGCGATTTTCAATTTGCACTAACAAGATACTCAGAAACAAGTACAAGACTGATAGTTAAATCTACTTCGCTCGGTGGGATGTGAAAACAGTAATGATATGATATCATCGGTATGCGTTTCACATATGAGGATTGGGAAAGATGGGAGATATTTGATAGATTCGTTAAACATATTCTTCTACTGCGTGTGGTAATAATGTTACATGAAAACATCACTAAATGAACTGTGTGCATTATGAGCCTATGTCATGAATTTTTGCTATAAAACGGCACTAGGACAACAGTTTTTGTGCCTCGAAATCCTTCACGTGACAAGTGGTCGCGTGCATGTGCTGCATGCGTACAGACAGCACGAGGAACCTTCCAAGCTACATAAACGAATTGATAACATTCCTTCGCCAAAAATATAGCAGTCCGAATCATTTACAATTTGATAAGAAATTTTAAGAACAAAATGTCATCATCGTATGTGTCTGACATCAATGCAGGATGGAACTGGATTGCTAGTGGGGGCTCCAGTGTCGCTGCAAAGACCACTCACCGTGCTCCTCGATGGGTTATCCCACCGAAAAACTCGTTTCAAAAGCCTAAAGATTGTGTAGCCTTCGATAGCAAAATCAAAGGTCATGTTCCTGGCTATACTGGATATGTGAAAGGAGCAGATCGGCTGGCTGGCTACTCATACGGTGTTTGTTCCAAGATTGCGATGCAATCGACAGACGACGAAATTGAATGCATGCCTCAAATCCCGGACAATCTGCATAACACGGTCAAAGAAGATACCACCGACAAAACATCTGTAGCTTCGATGCAAGAAGCACCCCCAAAAAGGATTCCCGGCTACATGGGTTTTATTGCACAATCTCGCGATCAATTTGGCGATACATTTGGTCGTACAACTGCAAAATGCCTCAAAGAGTCGTACGAATACAACGGATACAGATCATTTGAAGATCAAACTGCGGCTCGTCATGCATCAGCAAGTGGTGTTAACATAGTAGATGGTCAATTTGTTGATAATAAGTTGGTTTTAGCTCGACAATAATTACCATAGCAGTCCCATGACCTAGAGGAAAGAGCAATATGTGTGATTGAAAGTTTGTGCAGCTGAGCTTCGATGAAAATGACATGTGGACTGTACGATTATGTACTGGCGTGATCATAGTTAGATGTCAGTCAGAAAATCATTATTGATCGTTTAGTTTCTGATTCTAGAGATGCTATCCTTCCTAGCGTTCATGAACTACAGCTAAAAAAAATCACAGTATGTACATATTTACCCTCTCTTTACTTAAAAAAAAAAAAGAATGATGATATGTATCCTTCTTCGCCACCCCAATTCACAAATGACAATCCCTCCATCGTTTTACAAGACAGAACCCGGCAACTTTCAAAAACTTTACGCCTCTGCTTGGAAAATCACACAGGATTTCATCACGAACTCGAGAGATATTGGATGACGAAGGTAAATACGGACCATTCAACATTGGTAGAAATTCCATTCTTCATTCGCCGATGATCGGAATTCAGTTGCAAGAACACTGTTTAGGAAGGATCATTTTAATGTAGAAAATGATGAAGTTGATTTCTGTGACAAACATTTCTTAATTGCCTTCAACTCACTTATCTCTGATTTAAAAAAGAAAAATCTGCATTGGGATAGGATGTCAGTTGATGGTCAAGGTTCAACTGCAAGGACACTCTTTCCGGAGGAGAATAGTGATGAAGAAAACATTTAAGTTGATTTTTGCGAGAAACATATTTTAATTTAAATATGCAGCCATTATTTAGTTTTTACTATTTACGGAGGCGAATAGTGATGGAGAAAATGTTTATATTGATTTTTGTGACAAACATCTTTTAATTTAAATATACAGCCATTATATATTTAGTTTTCTATAAAAAAAAATTAATTGAATACAGCCATTATATGATACTAGTTTTTGCAGCCACTATATAATACTATTGTTTTATTACGTATAATATTTTTTGATAAATAAACTTTAAATAATTAAGCACAGCATTTATAGAAAACTAATATAAAATGGCTGTAAGATACTTAATTCATTTAAAAACAGTGTTAATCACATGAATCAACATTCTCCATCTACGCTCAGTATTTTCTCCGTAAATATAGCCCTTGAAGTTGAATCATGATCATCAACTGACTTTCTATCCCAATGCGGATTTTTCTTCTTTAAATCAGAGATTAAATAAACTTTAGTTAAGTTATATCTATTCGGACCATGCATGGAGTACACCAGAGAATGATAGTCAAGACTTAGCACTGTGCGCAAATTCTAAAAATTCTCGAAGCATTTTTGGTCGCCACTGTAGCTTTTAACGCCTGCCTTGATGCCTTCAATATCAACGTCTTTAAAGTTAGAAACATCATCTGGACCATAGCATTTGGGGATAGAAGGAGGTTGTATCTTTATTTCGGCAAGTTCAGACCAGTCTATTTTAGAAAAGAAGTGGCAATTACGAATGGGTGCGACTCCCATGTGACCGCAACCCCATCTCTTTGCCACATTCGTGTTAAGCAAATTTTCAATTAGCACATTTGAACCTGTCAACCACGGCTCATCATACGGTGTGATCTCCAAGTCACCACTGACAATTGCACCAAATGTATCGGAAACTGAATTACGGCTAAAAGGGAGATAACCATAAATGAATTCAAAGATGACATTTCCTAGGGCCCAATAATCAACCCCTTTGCCATGCCCTCGGCCTAAAATCATTTCCGGCGAAATATAATCCTGCGTACCACACATAGTAAACGACCTCTTGCAGCGTTTAGCGAATCCGAAATCAACCAGCTTGACATACCCGTTTGCTGCAATCACTACGTTTTCAGGTTTTAAATCACGGTAAAGGATTCCATTGCAGTGCATATATGCCAGTGCTTCAACGATACAAGCCGTGTAAAACACCGAATGGACTTCATCGAAAACTTGGTCAGGTCTATCCACCAAGGCACTAAATAAATCGCCCCCTTGTAACAATTCCAAGACTAAATAAAGACAATCAGCATCTTGGGAAGAAAGAAACAGTTTTGGAAGCATGGGGTGATCCATACTCGCCAGCCGTGTCCAAAATATAGCTTATCTTCCTTGATCTGTAGTAGACGCAATGGGCGCATGCGGTTCAAATATGACGGCGGAGGAAAGAGAAGCCCGGCAAAGGTCGCGGGCACTCGATCGACGAATGGGAGCGGACCATGTCTCAGACGAGATGAAGATAAAGTTGTTGCTTCTAGGAGCTGGTGAATCAGGGAAAAGCACCATTTTTAAACAAATGCGTATAATGTATGGTGATAAAATGTCTGATGCTGAACTTAAAAGTTACGTAAAAATAATCCGCGACAATGCAGCATCCTCCATGGCTTTAGCCGCTAATTCTGCCGGGGATATCGGAGCGAAGATTCAAGACCTGGAGTCCGCAGAGACCATCCGCTCCTTTGATCATCTAACTGATTTTACTCCAGAAATTGGTGCAGCAATCAAGTCTTTGTGGTCAGATCCTGGCATCATGAAAGTATTTGAAAACAAGAGCCAATTTCAATTAAACGATTCCGCAGAATATTGGTTTGACAACATTGATCGAATTATTAAGGACGAATATATTCCTACCATAGAGGATGTATTGCGTACACGCGTGCGCACGTCTGGGATCGTCGAGAATTCTTACACCATTGATGGCGTCCCCTTTGTAATGTATGATGTTGGTGGACAGCGGAATGAACGCAAGAAATGGATTCATTGCTTCGATGGTGTAACAGCGATAATCTTTGTTGCATCATTGAGTGAATACGACCAAGTTCTATTTGAAGATCACACTCAGAACCGTTTGATTGAAGCCCTGGACTTATTCGAAGAAATTGTCAACTCACGCCATTTTTTGGATACTTCAATGATATTGTTTTTGAATAAGCGAGATTTGTTTGCAAAGAAAATACAGAAAACGGCTATAGAATCATGTGGCGAAATATTCAAAGATTGCACTGCCGGGAACAGCTATGATAGGGGCGTAGATTACATGGCTCGGAAATTTGTTGAGCGCAACCGTAACATGAAGAAAGACGTATACACTCACGTCACGTGCGCCACGGATACGAACAATGTGAAGACGGTATTCAATGCATGCAAAGATATTATTTTGAAACAAAACTTGAGAGATGCAGGATTACTGTGATTTTCCTCTTAATACGAACTAATGCTGTGACCTGCTAGAACTGAACCACAACAGGGGTATGTTTAAATAGGGACTATTGTCGTCAATTGTTAGTTGTAAACCATATACTTCGGAGTGGAGCTGAACTTCTTGTAACCCTTGATGACTTTGTTGACGGAATCAATGAAGTCTTTTTCGCTCACAGATTTCCTTCTTCCTCGAATAGAAAACATACCTGCTTCGGTACAGACCGAGCGCAATTCTGCGCCGGTCGTATTGGGGCACAAGCGTCCAATCAATTCAAACCGTATGTCGCGATCACAACTCATTTTAGCCGCATGGATTTTTAATATCTGAGCCCGCCCTTCCAAATCAGGCAATCCAAATTCGACTTTACGATCGATGCGTCCCGGGCGGACCAATGCTGGATCAAGTGTATCGGGGCGGTTCGTCGCCATCAGCACTTTGACATTCCCGCGGGCATCGAATCCATCCAATTCTGTAACAATTTGGAGCATAGTGCGTTCTACTTCACCGTCACCCTCCCCTCCCCTAGATCCTCCAATCGCGTCTACCTCGTCAAAAAAAATAATACACGCTTTCTTTTGACGTGCCATTTGAAACAATTCGCGAACCATCCGCGCGCCTTCGCCGACATACTTCTGAACAAGCTCGCTTCCGATGACACGAATAAAGCAGGCATCCGTGCGGTTGGCAACGGCACGAGCACTTAATGTCTTCCCAGTTCCAGGTGGACCGTACAGCATCACCCCTTTGGGCGGGTCAATACCCAGGGCGACAAATCTTTCCGGGTGCAACAAGGGTATTTCAACGACTTCACGCAGCTGTTGAATCCCTTCCTTCGCCCCACCAACGTCGTCATAAGTGACGTCAGGTTTTTCTTCGACTGTCATCATCGTCACAGACGGATCAATTTTCGGGGGCAAGGGAATTTGAATAGCGTACTTTGTTCGATCTACACCAACACGCATACCTTCTTCGATATCAGTGGGGGCAACCTTCTCCCCAAGACCAACGACAAACTTTGCCATCTGCTTAATGTTGATCATGTACTTTGCATCTTCTGTTTCTGCATCGATAATTTTCGTACAACGTGCAACCTGCAAGGGTTGCTCTTCTTGCATCATCTGCTTGTCCGAGACCAAGTCCCACGTCGACGGTAAGGACAGTCCAGTATCACTTTCTTTCACGCCACACAATTCTTTGATACTCTGGTGGATGGTGTTGCTGGATTTTTCCAACTCTTTTAACCGACGACTGTACGGGCCTTGACCATAAGTTTGTAAGATGGCGATGTCTCCTTCGTCCAAAACTTGTACTTGCTCGTTGTCGTCTTCCTGCTTGGAAGCCTTTGCTTTTGCTTCCCAGTCTTCCGCCATAATAATTCAAGGGGCAACGCTGAACACTGTATCTTTGAAAAACGGGTAAAATGAAATGACTTTACCTCGAAAATATGCCGGTGAACTATGCTGTCGAGTTCGACGTACATTCTCCATAAATTTATATGTACAGGAGTTAATGCCCCCATGACACCTACGAATCCCCCCGCTTCATTTGATTTTTCGTTTCTTTCAATATTTTATTATTCGTTCGTTCCATCCACGTTGCCAGATGCCAGATAGATGGAGGTTCCCTATTCATTCCTCCTATTATCATCAAACAAGTACACATCGCACTATCCAGGAGAACATTAATATTCCCATAATAGACCATGAGTATGCATTATGAAGGATCAACAAAATATTACCCTATGTGAATATATATTTCTATAATTTATTTATACGAGTATATTAATTTTATATAGATTATTTCATACTGCTAAAATTGCATTCTCTTCCCCACAAAAAAAATAGCTAGTAGCTAGACACGCCCGGTTGACGGAGTCGTATTGCCGGAGCAGGACATGAGGGCTGCTTTTTAAATTTTATTGCTGTCTACCCGGTGCAAAAATCGAATAATTATAATTATTCAAATATCTTTTTGGAGATGCGTAAATCATCGATGTTTTCCATGAACAAAAAACGAGCTCCATGAGGTACTAAATTGATGTACAGTATTGTAAAACTGTATATCATAGGTAGATCAACCAATAGTAATAGAAAGACGGTAAAAAATAACGTACGAGATTTGTTTCAGTACTGTGTTCCTTCTGTCCTCTCTCCTTCCCAAATAATTAGTTCGAATTTCAATGACTGGTTTGGTTAACAGGAGGGCAATAGTATGGTGACATGGTGACTCATTCATCGGAAAGGTCTGCGGTGGGAGCAAGCATGTACGTGTGGATGAGGCATTGCTTCCTCTGCGATGATGTCTCGCTTCGGAGGTGAGAGGAGTATATAGGCAATATGGTTACATTTTCACAGTTTCGAGATTTACGACGAGGACGAACCCCCAAGCAACCTTGAAAATTTACAAATGGCAGACTTTGCTAAGTTAGAAACCAAGTACCGTGCATTAAAAGAACGTGCTACTCAATTAGAGCGAGAGCGTGATGACGCGGAAGAGAGAGAGCAACGTTTAAGAGACACCTTGGAAGAAGAAATTTCCCGAGCCCTTGTACGGCGGAGCAAGAGCTTGACAGAAAAAGTTAAAGCTGCAGAGGCGTCCGCTTCCCGGGCACGTAAGGAAGGGAATATGCTAAGAAAAGAACTCGCCGACACGCACGAAATGTTCAAAGCAAAGTTGAATAAAGAACGTGATACGAAAATGACGGAAGTAACCAAAAGTAATCAAGCTGGTGCGCAGTTAGAATCTGCAAAAAAGGTCATTTCTAGATTGAAAGCTACATTAGCATCTGTGGAAGCCGAATTCGCAGAGGAAAAATCTGCGGCCGAGTCTTTGCTTGAGCAGGCCGAGGCCGAGTTGCGTTTGAATTCGGCCAAGATGGAAGAGTTGGTGTCCGCGCAGAAGGAGGAACTCCTGCGAGAAAAAGAAATGCGTTTTGCGTCTGACGCAAAGCGCCGGTCGGCTTTGCACAAACTAAAGTCCGTTCGAGAGGAATTGCTGGAAGCCAGATCAGGAAACGAAAAAATCGAACAAAGGTACACGGATCTGTGCGCGAAGCTTGAGAAGGCAGTCACCCAAAGTAAACAACGCTTGTCCATGGTCAAAGCGGCTCAAAGCACGAGCAAAGCGTTGCAGGAACAGTTTCAGAAAAACTTGGTAAAGAAAGAAAAGGATTTCAAAGCCGAACTGCTGAAAATTAAAGCCAAGCTATCAGAAGCAGAAGCGAATAAAGGTCGAGTTGTCGGGGAACTAGAAGACTTGAAACGCTCTGTACAAACTGCAGCGGAGAAGGACGAAACGTTTAGACGCGAGCGAATACAGATTGAAACTGAACGCGACGAGGCACGGGCTAGCATTGTGAAATATATCGAGTTGGGAGAACGTTGCCAGCGTGAAGTGGCGATTGCAGAAGACAAAATTATTGTAATGCAAGGAAAATTAGAAGATAGGCGAAGGTGGTGCCAAGAGCAAGATCTGAAAATCGATGAATTGGAAGGAAAACTGGCAGTGCAAGAGATTAAATGTGCGGAGATGAAGGAGAAATTTGAGGAAAAGAGTGACCATTACAATGATCTGAAAACAGCATTAGCCTCCCGCGGTATCTCACTTGCATTTGTTCTTCAGTCTGCAACAAGTGCAGGGAAAAGTGAAGACAATAGCCAGAAAAGGAAACCGAATTATATGAAATATGGAGGGAGTCCTAATCGAAGGAGGGCAACATCCCCAACTAGCAAACGTGATGGCAGTCCTGGTGAGGCGATGAAGAAAGAAAACATGGTGAATAATTTTAACCGTTTAAGCATAGAAGCTTTGTCAAACTCTCGCGATGGTCCTGCTCCCGAAGAAATGGCTACAGGCAGTCTTTGGGCTGCCCGTCGCTAAAGTGTGTCAGTAATTGAAGAACTTGTCTATTCGGTATTCAGCACTAGGCTCTGCATCAACATAATGCGGGCGGGCTGCAGAAATACTAGTGTTCAGAATTAAGGACTATAAATAAGGACAATTACACTATCTAAATATTTTGTGTAATGTATATAATTGTTTTCTATCCTTAAATAATGACGGAGTTCATCGAAAGTTCAAGATTTCATGCAAGATTTCGATTCTTGGTGTGTATGTACTGTACAAACAAACACTGTAGAACATGTTGTCCGGAATGTGCCACCGGAGAGGCGGAGGTATCACTCTTAATCTGTAAGTCACATGTAAAGGTCGCTTAGTCATCAAAAATGCGCACACAAGTAAATACGTATCTTGCAAACCACTTCATCAAGCTTATCTTTGACCGTCAAATTCGCAAATGTCTTTATTTGATGAGTACGAGCAGGAATTTACTAACGCGGCGAGACTGGTCTCGACGAAAATAGGCCAGTTCAACTACAATAACGGGGATGCGGACGCACAGAAAGCACTGGAATCCGCTAAGAAGGGCTTGGACGATGCGCGCGGTTTATTAAAACAAATGGAGGTGACCGCAAGAAGCTTAGAGCCAGCGGCGAGGAATCAAGCGCGTCCAAAGTTAGCTCAATACAAAAAGACTTTGGCTGGCTTAGAAGCCGACCTGCAGCGAACTGACAGAGGGGCCCTTTTTACTGGCCGCTCAAACGATATGACGTCGATGTCTATGGACCACAGGGGACGCATGATGAGTACAACAGACAACCTTCGGCGCCAAGGCGATACACTCACGAAAGCGCAAAATACCCTTGCTGAAACGGAAGAAGTTGCTTTGGGGGTTATGGATGAGCTGGACCGAAACAGGCGGACGATTAATTCGGCTCGGTCGAAGGCAAGCAGGACTGCGAATATGACAGACAAGGCACGGTGGCTCGTACGAGACATGAACTCCCGAAATACCAAACAGAAAGTGTTCTTATGCTTTGTCATTATCGGTTTAATCACCATGGTGGGTTTGATCATTTATTGGCTGAGTCAAAATGGAAATTCTGACACCAACGCTCCTGCTCCGAGTCCGTAGGTTGAGCACCTTTTTTGCGTTATCGTAAATTTCTCGCAGCCGAGAAAACACGACAGCTCTGACAACTCTCGTGTTCTAAACTTCTGTATGTACAGTATGCGATAACTACTCGTATATTAGCAAGTGAGTACGAGTATTCATGTACGTACGAATACACATACAGACTACAGTGTGTACATTTGCACATTTTTGCTTGCACAAGCAACACTCGACGAAGTGAAACTGAAACGCATTTGTTACGTTTGCCCAGATTATTGGGACAGAACTATGGTAACTCTACAGACTGCATGAAATGTGGAGTTTAAGTGTACCCAGATTATTAACACCGAAGTATGGCGACTCCGAAACCGGTAACCCCACAGGAGCGCGATACCGAAGTTCATACTTGCGCTGTCGGTGAAGACTGGAGGAAGGAACTATTTCAGTCTGTTTATTCTGAGATATCTACTGCTACAGCGAAAAATGCGTCCATCGAAGAGCGCGAGCAAATGGAGAGAAAAGGGTACGTTTGTGACCGGTCACTTCTTTATGGGGAAATCGAATTTTCTGCATTGGAAACTGCTTTCGTTATAATCCGGGAACGGGGTGGTGGGTTGAAAGGCGAGGGTAGCACTTTTGTTGACCTAGGATCTGGGTCTGGCAAGGCTGTGATTGCCGCCGCCTTGCTGCATAATTTCAACAAGTGCGTCGGGCTAGAAATATTAAAAAAATTACACGAATTGGCCATGTCTGCAAGTATGAAGTGGGAACTGCTGAAACTTTCAACGCCAACTTTGTCGAAGACGACGTCAAATTTGCAATTTATACACGGGGACATGTTAGAATATGATCTGAGCAACGCGCACGTAGTCCTTGCCAATAGCACAGGATATGACGAGAATTTGATGTCAAAATTGTCGAAGTGCGCCGAAAAAATGGAGCCTGGGTCCTTTTATATATCATTTTCGCAGTGTCTTCCTTCGTCAGCATTTAAAGTCATTGGCAGTGCACGCTGTAAACAAAGTTGGGGGATTGCCACGCTATTTATACACACGCGCTTGCCAAAGCGGGAGGCGTTGATGAACAAATTAGCGAGAAGGGCGAGCAGTAATCATCGTTTTTGAAAGCTAGCTATGTAAACGCTTTCAACGTGTGTTTAGAGTTTTAGTAAGTAACGGGCGGTTCTCATTATTATTTATTTTTATCATATAATCTATTTTATCACGTATCAAAACTGAGAGAAACTCCAGATCATTGAATTGGGATCGAGTTTCAGATATCACGAGTATAGCCATCCGGGTTCTTCATCCACCGATAGCTCTAGCATTTTCATTTTCAAACATCTGCAGATATGAAAACAGCACACTTTGTTGCCAGTGTCAGGGACTTGATCCGTTCGATTTGTTGTCGGTTCGTATCAACAATCCACATAGAGGATCCGAAGCCTAGAAGCATGTTTTGATCATCAAAAGACAGTGAACGTATACCAGCGATAGCCTTCGGCCCAACAATTACAGCGTCAACACTGAATTGTCGATTTGCCCACTTCATAGAGAACAAGCCTTGCTCTTGTGCCCAGAGATAAAATATTGTACCTCCCCAAGGACCTCCATTTAAAGGCGGAGCGACTAAAGCTGTCACTCGGCTTTTATGAGTCTCTGCAATAATTTCACAAGA
>Ga0099797_101063_pt1 | contig 15408 bp, 13 predicted proteins | sample Uncmet_Sort48C_1_FD_89871 | JGI IMG/M metagenome (GOLD analysis project Ga0099797, IMG submission 89871) | Marine eukaryotic communities from CALCOFI LINE 67, Pacific Ocean - C012_Sort48C_1 | ecosystem: Environmental > Aquatic > Marine > Oceanic | place: Pacific Ocean: Monterey Bay | collected... | reverse complement strand
GAGTACGATGATGTGCAATTGGTGCCAGGGAGGACCGTGAAAACAAATGAAGACAGATTCTCTTGGGCTCGTCGTTGCTGGGTCGCTTCCAGCCCTCAACAGAAGGACAGGCTTATTCGGAACGTGCAACGATTGCGTCTGTCGAGTGCTTTCACAGGTTATGCTGGATGCGAGCTCTGCCTTTGGTTCATTATGGAAGAGCTCAATTGCCATGTGGCAGTACCCCTTCAACACATCAAGGCCATGGAAGCTTGTGATATCAAACCAGCTTGCCAAACGGTGCTGCGAAACTATCAGTACTGTGTTCGTCCCAGCCACATTCGAAATGATTATCTGGACCGGATTCCTATGGACCTGTTCTTGCAAATGAACAAGATGTTGCCTCATCCTAAAGACCACATCCTTGCCAAGAGGCATGCTTACAAAAGAATCAGAGAAGAAGTGATGTCAAGATATGTGCGTGATCCTGAAGAGTTCCAGACAAGCTCGTGTGTATTGCATCCGGGGAAGTCTTGCAGGCTGTTCGAACACGAAGTGCCTGTGGATGGTGATGAGGCCCTCTTTGCCAATCCGCTAGAATTCCACACGGCAGGCATTGTTTGCAAGGCAGTGTCTCGAGTTGGAAGCCGTGAAGGCGATGGCCATGCATCAATGTTTCCTCAAGCAGTTTGGCTTGCAGAGCGAATACACAGGCAAGAGCAAGTTGTGTTTTTGGAATGCACTGAGGATGTGAACTATGAGTACATTGCAAGTGCAATGGCACATTCGCACGTTTGCTTGGAGATGGATCTCAATGCCTCGTGGATTGATTGTGTGAGCAGGCCACGGAAGAATGCGGTGTTGATGAGGAAAGACGATGTGATTCTCTGTGAGGATTTGTCCCAGTTCAAACAATTCATCGGGGTTGATGTGCAGCTGGGGATTGACAGCTTGTACTGTGCAACGAAATCCGAAATGGCCGATGAGCTGAATGACTTGGCAAACCACCGTGTTGTCCCGGTGGATTTTGCAGAAGAGCCAACTTGGGAAGCTGTGTACTCGCCAATGCACGTACACCATCTGCATGGCTACACGCGTTTGCGAGAGAAGGCAATCGCAGATGGGAGGTATGGTGCAGATGCCGAGAATGTGTTTGATTTGGAGCAGAACCCGGCCAAGCGCCCTCGCATCAGTGTGGTGGATGTACCAAGCAGTGGATTCAAAATGCAGTGCTTCACTTCGCACGGCACTCTTCATCACACTGGTCGCCGCAGACCTTTGTCAACCGGCGAATGGTTTGGAGGATGTTGCACGCCAGTGCTTCAAAGTATGGGCAGCTTGCATGGTATGCCTGTTGACATTATGGCATTGTGTCAGAATCGCATAGTGAGTTACGCTGAGGCAAAATCAATGGCAGGGAACGGATGGCATCTGGCCTCGCAGGGAAGCCTCCTTTGGTTTCTGCTCAGTGCGATTGAGCTCCAAGGTGACCACTTGATTGTACCTCGTCCGTTTGCAAGCGGCCACGCCGATGGACAGTATGCACAGGCAGCTAGCCTGGCACTGCTGGCAGAACAGCCTGATGATATGGAAGTACCATCCACTCAGCCCGATCAGGAAATTGAGGCTGCTCTCCGCAAGTCTGTTGAGCCAGTGTCAGCGCTGTGCCAGTGGCAGGACTACTATGGGCAATCTCAGAGGAGCACTGCAGATGATGTGTTTCACTCTGTTGATGAGACCTCAGTGTTGCCCTGTGTCATTCCACTCGACGACAGCGACAGCCAGAATTCGCAAGGAAGGTAGTGGCAGTGTCGATGGATGTGCTCATGTATAGTTTGGAAGATGCTGCTACGATTCTATGAAGCAAAGCACGGAGACAAGTCTTGCCTGGGGTGTGGGTTTATGTCAAGACAGTTGTTTTCAATTGAAAGTTGAAGTTGAATAAATACAGTATTGTCATTGTCATTGTTCAGTATTGGTTTGGTCAGTGTAATGCAACCCATGTGCAATGTTTTATGGCTCCAGTTGGTGTAGCTGCTAAGCACAGTGACACGATCATTGACTGTACCAGCATGGCAGGAGCCGAGGCCGATGCCAGCATTCTTGCGGAAGCGGAGCCTTTCGGCGATGAAGAGGCACAAATGGAAATGTTGGAACAAGTGGAACTTGGAGCTGGCGAGGTGTCGACATGGGAGACGAAAGTAGAGGCTGCCCAGAAAGAATCCAAGTTGCTGTGCGTGGTTTGCGGCGTCAATGTTCGGGTCAAGAAACAAAGTTTCTGTGCCCATCCATGTCAGGCCGACTGCAAGGCTGCAAGGCGACAAGCCAAGGACCAAGGAGCCGAAGCCTACAAGGCTTTCCTTGCCTTGCAGCGTCGCGGAGGCGCTGAATTCGCTGAAGCAATTCACACTTTTCAATCCCGATGCGCAGGAGCCGGACGTGGCTGGAGGCGTCCGGCCTTCCAGTGGGTGCGCTACGAGATGTGTATCCGCCTCGCATCACGTGTCCAAAAAGGAACGAAGTCAGTGTGGCTCTCGAGAGGTGGATTCACAAAATGGTACAAGGAAGAGAACCCACACGCCAGTACGGAACAAGCGTTTGCTGCTTGGGCCAAGGAGCTTGAGACTTTGCACAGCTCTCGGATCTCACCTGACAAGAGTGAGATCCTATGGCCCCTGGAGAAATTTGTCATCTCTTTCGGTGAGAAATCCACTGAAGAGGCAACAAGCTACGGACTGAAGGATTGTTTCTGATGGCACTGGCAGGTTGTGTGTTAGTTACTCTTGATAAGTTGTCGCTGTTGTAATTGCAATTTGAGGACAAGAAAAATCCTACAATGTCAGACATTCAAGGTTATGTCGATTTAATGGGAACAGACCATGCGAGCATCCACAAAGATACTTACTCAGCACCCCTTGGCATGGCAAAGGGTAGTCTGGATCATCACGACGCGGTCAATTTCGAACGATCCTCCAAGCCCGAAGATCCAGAAGAAATTAAAAAGATTGAGGCGGAGAATGTTGCTGCTGAGAAGGAGGATAAGAAGGGACTCCCCCCAAAAAAACCCAAGAAGACCAAGCAGTTCGAGGAAATTGCTAAACGTGCGTTGCTTGACATCGAGTTCAAAGAACTCGGCGCCAAGCTGGCAAACCGTTCCACTGACATCATTGCCAAGGCAAACCAGATCTGCAGTGAGGTGGATGGGAACACCTCGGGGCTCAAGGACTTGTTTTCTCAAGCGACTCTGACACTCCAGCATCGACTCAAAATTTTGACAAAGGCGCACAAGCCTGACAGTGAGGAGCATGCAACGAGTGGCTTTGCGAAAAAGCATGAAGAACAGTTCCAGAAGTTCATCAAAGATAAAGAGGTGAAGGAATGGTATGATCAAAAAAACAAGGACCCATATGACAAGCTGTTTGAGATGCATTCCTTGAGCTATGTGCTTGAGAAACTTGTCAATTACGAAGTCAAAAGTGAAGAAGAAGTGAAGCTGCGGAAGAAGGAAATGCGTGAGCACATTGCCCTTTACAATGGCTTGGTTGTGAAGGTGTCTGAGCAGACGTCGAGATTGAGTCATGCTTTCCGGAAGCGAGTTGACGCGCAGTTGGATGACGAGGTGAAGAAGAGGGACGAAGCCCAACAGAAGCGTGAGGATGAGTCAAAAAAGAGACAAGCGGCTGCGAGACTGCAGGCCAATTCGAAGAGGAGCAAATGTCTCAAGTATCAGATTTTTGACCATCTTGGACATTTTGATGCCATTGAGCAAGTTGACGAGCTCAAGGAGTGGGGTGTGCAAACGTCAAAGAGTGAGCCTGCGTTGATTGATTTTGATGAAGACCAGCTCAAGATGGATGCCGCGCAGAAGAAGGATTTCGGAATCTTCTGGGAGGAGTTCCGCAAGGCTCCTGTTTACGGCACGAGTGGCCGAGGCTCCAAACAGATTGTCAAGGACCCGAAGCTGTTCAACGCCATGCTCAAAGATTCGAAATTTGTCACATTTGGAAAGTTGACAAAAGACAATCTCAGTGTTGCCGAGCAACGCTTCGCGGAAAGTCCTTGGTGGTGGGGCTATGCGGCTCCGATGAAGAGCGCAGGTTTGGAGTACAATTTCATGTGTTCGCTGAAGCTCAATACGATGGGCGAGAGGGATGTTTTGGCAGTGCCAGTGCACGACATTGAGCAGATGATCTTGAAGCAGAAGCCTGACAACACGGTCATCTCGCTACAGGAATGCTGCGACTTTGTGACTGAGGTGTTGCGTGTCCTCTTAAGTTAAAGAATGCATTGATTTTGTTTGGTTTGATTTCTGTTTGCAGGCTTCTGACCCGGCTGTGCTCGCAGAGGTTGCAAAGTTTGCAAAGTATGGACGCGTGAAAGAAGGTTCCGCATTGTACTTGCCATGGGGGTGGCTCCTCATCGAGAAGACTGTGAACATGTCAGAATGCGGTGGTGTCCGTTGGATGTGGTTACCTGAGATCATGGATGACTCGGCCAAGGCTATGATCATCAAGCTTCTTCCTTCTGATTTGTCTTCGGTGAAGCCAAACACGTCTCTTTCATTTCTCAGGAAGATTGTTGAGATCTTGAATGTCCAGGCAGCTGCAGCTGCAGCGAAAGGTGCAGCTGGCAAGTCTCTTCCTGCGCTCAAGCCGGGCGAGAAGGCTCCCGCTCTTCCCGCTCCTGCGGCTCCTCCATCAACCCAATCTTTTCTGCAGAAGGTGAAGGAAGAACGGAAGATTGCTTTGGTGGCAGTCAAGCAGCAGCAAGGTGGTTCCTGAATGGATTGTGCAGCGCAGGCAGTTTTGGATCTTTGGTGAGCAAACATTGTGGGGCAATGATGCCACTGATGGCAGTGATATGGATTCAAGATTCATGCAATGGGGCTGACTACGATGCAAGCGGGTATCAGCCGGAAGTTCTTGTTCTATGATGTGAGCCGCCTTTCGGTTGAGGATGTTCTCAGCGTCGTGTCACTGTTTTGACCAAACACTTTGGGCACATGATGTTTTCGCAATTCACGAGCGCATGATGTTCTTTGCAATTTGAGATTTGAGAGCGCATGATGATGTCTTTGCAATTTGAGAGCGCATGCGTCGATTGAGTTTTTGAATTTCGAAGTCGTTGCCATTGAGCAATTATTAAAGTCGTTGAGCGAATTGAAGTTGTTGAGCCGTTTTGTTGAGCAATGTCGTTTCAATGTTGCAATGGCAGTTTGGACAGTTTGGACAGTTTGGCCGTTGGTTATGTTTGATTGATTGAGCAATGTTGTTTCATGATCGACAGTTTTCTCATCCGAGATTGTACGATTGTCCGTACCATGCCTCCGGGAGCTTCACCTTCACGGGAGGCTTCACCATCTGTGAACAGTGAGGCTGACTACGAGGCTGATCGCGTCGAGAGTGAGCCTCTGAGTGAGGCTGAGCGCTTGGCAAGCTCGGATTTTGCCGAGGAGTCGTCGGAGCCGGATCCAACGGCACCTGGCGAAGCTTTGAGTTTGGAGGAGGATGCAGTGACCAAGTGGTGGGCCACACAAGGCGAAGGCTTGCGAGAACAAGTTGCGAAGGCTGGCAAGGGCGCTCCAAGGAAGGCTTTCCTCAAGAAAACGATTCGTTACCTTCGAGGAGCTGACACTCGTGAGGAGCGAGAGCAGGTGTTCTCACGGCGATGGAATGACACCGCGGAATGTGAGCCAGAAGACTTTGACAAGTCGGTGAAGTCCGAGCCTGGCGCCGAGGCGGCCAAGTCTGAGAGGAAGCCGAAGCCGCCCGCTCATGCTCCTCCAAAAGCTTTGCTGAAGGTGAAGAAGGACTCCAAGTCAAAGAAGATGGCGGCGCCAAAGAAGCAGGCAGCTGGCTATATGTATGCTGGCGTCAAGATTGAGAAGAAGTCCGAGCCGGTCAAGACTCTTGATGTGAAGGAGGAGTCCGAGCCTGGTGATCTTGATGTGAAGGAGGAGTCCAAGCCTGCGACGAAGAAGCTCCAGTTGCCGTACAGGTTGAAGCGCGTGAAGACTCCGATTCCAGATCAAGAAGTGTCTGAAGAGAAAGTTGGTGTTGATGAGACTTTTTTTGGAAGTATGCAACCATCTCCAGAAGAAGATGCTGCGTGGCAAGAGCTGGTGTCCATGGTAGGCCTGCTGGAGGAGCCCGAGGATGACGAGGCTGAAACCGCTGAATGTCAAAGTGATGAAATTCAATCAAGCGCGGATGCATCCAAGCCGAAGGCAAAGCAGGCACAGCTCTCGCTGAAGAAAGGCGCTGGACAAGGTTTCAAAGCCGGTCGCAACACTGAACAAGGAGGCGAAGAAGCCTCCAGCAGCGATGGCCCAAGGCGCCTCAAGGTTCCGCAGAGGGAGTTTGTCTTCGACGAGTGCAGCAACCCGAAGTGCAAGTACAGGATCCATTGGAATCCGCATTGGATCGGTGTCTTTGGCAAGTTTTGCTGCGGCAAGTGCTCAGAGGAGATGAATGGAGAGTTCGAGGCCACTGTGAGCGCCGCACCAGCGGTCAAGATCAAGGGCAAGGTCTGGTCGCACTGCTTCCACGGCAAGAAGTGCAACCATGTGCCGTTCGAGCTGCAGGCCGAGTTCGACTCGAAGTTTTATTAATAATGGGATGAAAAAAAAGTCCGTTGCAATCATCAGTGCGATGTTGCGTTGGCGTTTGGCATGTTTAAGCATGTTTGCAGTTGATTGTGAGTTGCGTTTTGTCAGAGTTGAATTTTGCAGCATGGTTGCTGTTCAATGTTGCTCCGATGTTGCTCCGATGTTGCACCAGGAACTGTTTGCACCGTGAACTGTGCACCGTGAACTGTGTTGTAAGAGCTCTTGTCGAAATTAGCATGCATGTGCTCTGCTACCATTTTGCATGTATGTGGTCTAAGTGTTTTCGCAAGCTCATATGCACAAACCATGCGGTGGTCGAATGTTTGTTTATGAAGGTGTGTGTGACGCAAACTAGTGGCAAACTCTTCGAATGGATTTCACGACCGACTCTTCGAACACTTAGCTTTGCTTCATTAAACGAACCTTTAAAGGCAAACCTGACACAAATTAGTGGTGGCGTGTTCCGAGGAGATCCTAGGGGCTCGGGCCTCAGCCCTTACAAAGTGAATCAGTGCCGTGGTCGTAAGCAACGCTAACATTTCATTTGGACATATTTGCAATTTTCTCCGTAGAAGATAAGGGCAAGATGTTGTTTTTTATTTTGGTTTCAAGAAAGGCTGTTCGAAAAGTTTTTCCGCAAACCGCATTTTTGTTATGTCCACTCTAGGACCCTGCGAAAGTTAATCATCCAGCCTTGACGACGAGAAGGTCCAGAATCGGCCATAATTGCTCCAAACGGACCTCCGAATTTATTTAGAAATTCACAAAAAAACCTTCCCTGCTAACCCCTTTAAAGGCCTTTATAAGGGCTCCCCTATTAAATCGTCCTAGGGATCATCCACCTTGCATTTTTCAAGCCTCTGTAGCAGGAGTTCAGGCCCGACATCTCCCCAGCGAGGTGGAGGGCCGGTCGAGGCCTGCGTCCGTACACCTTACGTTTTAGTTAACAAAAAGGATAAAGTAAAGGTGCGGATAAAGGCATCGCTCAATACAAGCACCGGGACCAGAAAAGCGTGTCTCAAACCGGCTCGAAACTCGCTCGGGAAGCATCCACGACGCGCTGTCCGGCACCTCCCCCGGCGGCGGCCTTCGGCCGCCGCCGGGGGGAGGTGCCGGCAGGCGCGTCTGGGAGCTTCCCGAGCGAGTTTCGAGCCGGTCTGAGACACGCTTTTCTGGTCCCGGTGCTTGTATTGAGCGGTGCTTTTATCCGCACCTTTACTTTAGCATCTGGTGACGGTCTCGATTTCCCTAAGAATTCGTCAACCTTCCAGACCTTGAGGTTGGTTTCTTATAAGTTCCCTAAACAGCTTGTCAGAGGGCTCCTTCATATCTTTTCTAGGTCGACTATGTGCACTTCCAGGTTCCGAATCCGTGGTCCAAGCATGGTCTCCCGTAGTCTCTTGTATCTTGTATCCCGTGTCCAAGCTTGGTCTCCGGTGGTTTCTGCTCTCCAGTGACTAGGTTAGAGCGTGCACTTCCGCACTTCCGGGTCCCAAATCCGTTGTCCAAGCACGGTCTCCCGTGGTCTCTTGTGGTCTCCCGTGACTAGGCCAGAGTGCGCACTTCCAGGTCCCAAATCCGTTGTCCAACCATGGTCTCCCGAGGTCTCTTGTGATCTCCCGTGACTAGGCCAGGGCGCGCACTTCCAGGCCCCAAATCCGTTGTCCAAGTATGGTCTCCCGTGGTCTCTTGTGGTCTCCCATGACTAGGCTAGAGTTGCAAGAACATGATAGGCCGCAAGCTTTGCTTTTGCGCATCTTCAGTCACCGCATTAACGCTGTTTAGGGTCTTCTGCCGCCAAGGGTGTCATTTCTTAAGGCCGTCGCGACGGCCGTCGGGACGGCCGTTGCGACGGCCATTGCAAGCGCCGTCGGGACAGCCGTCGTAAGGTTCAGATCGCACTGAGTTCCGACGTCCGAAATGAGAAATTGAGCTCTGAGGGTCCAGGGTTTCGGATAAGAACATCAGAAACTCAGGGTCCAAATTTCTTATCACAAGATTTCTCGTCGAAAACGCAGGGTGTACCTGCCCGAGGCGGTGCTTCTGAGCAAGAAGGAGCTGAGGTGGCATCACGTGCCGATCCCGGACGGCCTCATCGTTGCAGATGATGTGACCCTGGCGGCGGTTCTGGAGCTCTTGGAGGACATCAACGCTGGCAGGGTGCTCTACGTCCATTGCTGGGGGGGCCACGGGCGGACGGGCGTCTTCGTCTGCCTGCTGCTCGTGGCTCTGTATCGGATCAGCGCCAGTGAGGCCCTCAGGCGCGTCCAGCGCTACCACGACTGCCGCCGGGATCCGCAAGATGCGCGGTCTCCGCAGTCCGTGATCCAGCGCGAGCAGCAGACTGTCTTTTTTTCCCGACCAATTGCTTTAGCAATAAGGGTTCTAGTAGGCTTATAGAGAGTACAAGTGCTTGGGAATTTCATAATCAAGGTTTGCCGTCAGCCATGTCAATGCATATTTGTGTGCCGAAATTTCAACCTTTTAGATTTGATGATTTCAACATGATCAAAATCTCACAATACTTATAATACTGTGAGCATAATGCGGTCGGTGTCAACGCCAATGTTTGCTACATGTATAACTGAATTTCAACTTGTTTTGATTTCGCGATTTCAACATTGTCAAAACAACACAGGAATTATAATATGTTTTGGATAATGCGGTCGGTGTGACGGAGCATGTTGGTTGAAACACCTATGGGGTTTCACGTGTTTTTGAGTTCATGGTTTCATAGTAAATTCAAAAAGCTTCAAAATATATATGAGAACAAACAGTACTGTTTGAATAATGCTGTGGGTGTGACGGAGCATGTTTGTTGAACAAAACATGGAATTTCATTGTTTTTGAGTTCATGGTTTCATAGTAATTTCAAAAAGCTTGAACATATACTAGAAACAAAGCAATACTTTTTGAATAATGCGGTGGGCGCGACGGAGCATTTTTGTTGAAAAACCTTTGGGATTTCAAACTTTTTTGATCCAGCCACAGCCAGGCAGCTAGCCAGCCAGCCAGGCAGCCACAGCCAGCCAGCCAGGCAGTGACAGGCGGCCAGCCAGCCACAGCCAGCCAGCCAGCCAGCGCCCGAAATCGGCTTTGGATCAAGATTCAGCATCAAATTGCTCCCAGAGGTGCAGAAAGAATCACTTTCTCCCACGCGTTTTTTCAAGCATTCAATTTTAGAAAACAGCTGGCCAGCCAGCCAGCCAATCTAATATTTCGCTGGACGTGTGGCAACCTCTGTCTACCAAAATGCTTTCGAAATCAAAAAATATTTTTGCATAAGCAGCGATTGGTCGGGTCTTCTGCTGGGCTAATACGATTTTTGCAAAGCTGGCGTTACCAGTCCAGAACCCCCCCCCACTTGTAACGTAACGCGGCCATCGCGACGGCCGTCCCGATCGACGACGGCCGTCGTGTCACATCGTGCCCCGTTACACGTCCACAGACCCCCCCAGGCCTCCCCCCACGAGTCCAGACGGCCGTTCTGTACAATCATTTAAAGGACCGTCTCCAGGTGAAGCGGCTCTCTCCCAAGGTGCTCGAGGCCCTGCCCAGTGCGCCCGACGAGCTTCGCCACGCCGAGTTCTGCAGAAAACGGCCTTCCCGGAGGGGAAATTAAAAGAGGGAAAGGAGCACGCAAAACAGTCCGCGGGCAAGTGGAAGACGGTCGCGCCGCGCGGCCCGGCGCGACCGTCTTCCACTTGCCCGCGGGCTGTTTTGTGTGCTCATTTCCCTCTTTAATTTCCCCCCGGGAAGGCAGTTTTTTCAGAACTCGCGCCACGCCCCGGAGTCCCCGCGGAGGCCGGCCGGACGGCGGCCCTCCAGACCCTCCTCAACCGGACGGCGGACTTCCAGACCGTCCTCATCCAGCTCCGCGAGACCACGGCCCCTGCGGCGTCAAGCCAGCGATAACCTTCTGATAGAAACAATTAAGCCCTCGCCCTCCCCCGCAAAATGTAGGCCTGAAATGCAAGGCGGATGCTTGGATGCACGTCCATGCTTCGGCACGTGCAGCCATGCTTTTGCCGAGACCTTGGATGGAGTCTGGATGGAGCACAGCAAAAACTATATTTCCAGTGACCGCGCATCCATGCTGCATCCTGGTTTGGGCGGATGGAACTCTCGATGTGAAAATCGGATTCGTCTCGTTGTGCTGATCATTTTGCACCCAACGAGAGCTCTGTAGCTCAAATGAGAGCCGAGTTATGCCTAATGGCCTGAAACGTGTTTTGGCCGGATGGAGCTCTCGATGCCAAAATCGGATTCGTCTCGTCGTGCTGATCATTTTGCACCTAACGAGAGCTCTGCAGCTCAAATGAGAGCCGAGTTATGGCCCGAAACGTGTTCTGGGCGGATTTACATCCAAAACGTCAAGGCCGCATCCATCTTTTTTTTGGAGCTTTGGATGATCATCCGCGTATGCATTACAGGCCTACCTCCCCCTCAAAATGCTCAAAACAATAACCCCCTCCCGCGCTTTACGATGTCATTCCCTACGCTTTGGAGCTGAGGAAGAGCTTCTGTGGGGGAAGAACTGGATTCTGCAGCTTGGAAAGGGGCCGCCTCGCGCGCCGTTGGCGCGCGAGGCGGCCGCCACGACCCCTCGGGGGCTCCCGCCCCCCCCGACCCCCCCCCGGTTCGGATTTTTTTGTTTTGACTTGTGTATTTTAGCTGTTTGGGGTTTCCGTATTAGGAGCTCTCGATGCCGCCATCAGCTAGATCGCGTCGCGCTGATCAATTCTCACCGAACGAGAGCTCTGTGGCTCAAATATAAGCCCTGTTTAGGGCCCGCGCGGTGATTCTGGAGGGGGGGTTATTGTTTTGAGGTGAGGTGGGTTTATTGTTTTTATGCGAGGGTTAGCTGCTGTCTGCCGAGCGTGAACGGTGCTCAGGAAGAGGCCAGAGCGGCGCTGCGCATGAGGCCTGGTCTCCGGAGCTCAGGCTGTGGAGCACGCGTGCCTTCGCGCAAGTCATTTACTTAGCACGACCTTGAAACACGCCCTGGCGTGCTTTCCCCTTTCATTTGCCATTGTTTGAATTGGCATCGAGTCTTTCTTGCACGTAGCTGCATTCGTAGCATGTTTTGCACCCCCAAGCTGCAGCCTTGTCTAGACGACACTGGCTTGCAAGCTGGAAGCTTGCCAAGATGACGCTTCTTTGGACGGGCTGTCCAAGCAAGCTGCTGCTTGGCGTTGCTGCTTGGGGTGTGCTCTGGCCAGACCCCATGGAGTCGCTTTTGGCAGAAAACACAATGTGCCCTCCACCCCTCCTGGGGGGCCTATCGGCCGTCCCGACCCCTCGCTCCTTTCTTGGGGGCCTCCGCCCTTGGAACCCACTATGAAAGGCCTCGCCGGTCGAGGGTTTGAACCTCGCATGTGAGCGTGTCCATAAACCTGTGTAACAGCGAGTCAGTCAGAGGAGACCCTCTTTCTTAAAAGCACTGACGGCCACGATGCGTACGAGCGATTTCGCAATTGGCATGATGTCGCACATTATCTCCATCCCTTGGCTCAGACCTGTAGAAGGCGTTATGGAAGCGTTTAAGGCTTCAGTCGGCTTCAAGCAAGAGCCACGTTGTGACTACACCCCCGCTCATAATTAACTTCAAAATCGGTTTGCAACTAATAGCATTCTCCAATGTTGAAAGGTCAGGTTTCTGATGACAAAAAACGAAGTCTCGACATTGAAGGGGGCGAAGCCCTATGAAACAACCATTGTCCTTCAGACTCGTGAAAATTTTGAAGTTAATTATGAGTCGGATTGTAGGAGGTATGCAGGTTGAGAGCCAAGTTATGATGTGGAGCCCAGAAGCATGGTTTCCACTTTCTTCTCAGGCTTGATGTGCATGGTTTCCGCTTTCTTCTCAGGCTTGATGTTTGAGCTCTATGCAGCGTGCATGCCGGCCTGAGACCCAATTGAGGGAGCTGAGATGCGAGCCGAGAGCTTCTGCGAAAGGTCTGCAGTCTGAGAGCTGAGTTGTGGCCCAAGGGACGGAAACCTAGGCGAGACCCCTGTCTCAGACCTACGTTTGGGGCGTTTTTGCAGGAGCTTGACAGTACTGTAGTGACACGAGCCGAGAGTCTCAGTGAGAGGTCTCTAGTCTCAGAGCTGAGCTGTCACCCAAGGAACGGAAACGTAGGCGAGACCCCTGTCTCAGATCTCTGTCTTGGTCGTTTTTGCAGGAACTTGACAGCAGTAACGCGAGCCCAGTCTCAGTGAGAGGTCTGCAGTCTGAGAGCTGAGCTGTGGCCCAAGGGACGGAAACACAGGCGAGACCCATGTCTCAGACCTCTGTCTGGGGCGTTTTTGCAGGAGCTTGACCGCAGTGAAGCAAGCTGAGACTCTGAGCGAGAGTTCTGCAGTCTGAAGCACGGGGCGCTTGAACAAACAGAGCGCCCAAGCATGGCGCTTGTTGTTCTGAGTCAATTGTAATGGACTTTGCAACAGGCGATTTGACTAGGCGTAAAACACTGATGGCCACAATGCGCACGCAAATGTTTTTGGGGGTTAAGGTTGGTTCCACAGGGCTTCCGGACACGCTCATGTGGAAGTTTGTTATGTGAGGTGTAGGGTGTGCGGAGCTTTCGCTTGGCCAGAGAAAGGCTATCCGAGCTATCCGAGACAGAGAGTGATGAGGCGAAATGGGGGGCGAGTTCACTAACGGAAAGTTCGATGGACATTTATAAACATACTTTGCACGCGACGGGCCATGACTCGGCTCTCATTTGAGCTATGGAGCTCTCGTTTGGTCCAAAACAATCAGCACGACAAGACGAATCTAATGGTGATATCGAGAGCTTTCCGTTGGGTACGGGGTCTGAGCCTCGCGAGAGGCTCAACGGAGGGGCGGGCGCTAGGCCTTCCCTGACCGGTGGAGCCTTTCCCGGGGGGGTCGGGGGGCGGAGCACCCCAAGAAAGGCGGGGGCCCTGTACCAAGTTAATCTGAGGCAGATTTGTCGACGATTTGTCGGAAACTGTTTAAATAAACGTCATCCTATGTTCCTTGTAGCATGATTTTCCGTAAAATTCCCGCCATTACCACCAGCATTACTGGACGGCTTTGTACCAATCCGAAACAGACCCAATGTTGTAGTGGGTCCGATTTTTAGGGAGACCGTTCTCAAAAGTCATACTCCCGGGTGGCACGGGTGCTTGCAAACAAAGCGCGATTGCACGGACGGGTGGTAAACATGTTCCTTCCAGCATTGTGTGGAAATTCGTTTGTCGTTTGAATGAAGTAAACGCAATCTTTTTCACACTTGGAAAGCAGCCATTTGTCAAGGTCCCATGTGAAGTTTTTCAAAGCGGTTGACGGTCGGTAGCGTCCGCCCACACGCTCGCCAGGGCGTACGGGAGTTTTCGAAGTTGAAGTTAAAGGAAGTTCGTGCTCAAAAGTTACCCTCCCGTGTGGCAACCGTGCTTGTGAGTGAAGCGTAATTGCACGAACGCCGGCAATTTGGAAGTGTGCAACAACGGCCTGTGGTTTCGGTTTGCCTGGTTGCTGTTTGGCTTTGCTTCGTCTGTATGCATGCGTCGGGCACGAAGAGGCATGAGGTCGTCTATGTGCCTGGGTCTTCTTACGCATGGCGCTTTTCCAACCCCCTGAATCCCTTCAAATACCCTTCCGGGGAGCGGATGGGCACATGGAAAATGGCACAGAATCGAACCTTCTGGATGATACATTTGACTTAAAGTCGATAAATCGGATTTTGTCGGAGCCGACGAGAGCTCCGTACGTCGTCCGCAGCAAATTCATCAATTTGCACAGTTCCAAAAGAAAATTACCAGAAACTCACTGAAAGATCCCCCTTGTAGCCCCCCAGCCCGCCCAAATTATGCTTTACGAAGAAGAAGATGGGGCGACGTTGGCCAGAACATCTCCAGAGGGACCCTTCGAGACTTGAACTTCACCAGCAAAGTCCGCCCCCTACACCGTAGCAGTGCGGTTTTGCAAGTTGGTTGCCTGAGCTCTGGCGAGGACACGCTCACAGCTTCAAAAACGCCAGCAAGCGGGCAGTTTTGCGTTCTCAGTGGCTCCCTGTAACGCCTTTTCATGGAGACCTTAGGAAGGCGCGTACCGTGCTCCCAAGAATAAGAAATGCTGAGGTTTCGAGTCTCGGCCACCTCCCGGGGTGGCCGAGAGCTTTCCGGTGTGGCCGCAGACCTGGCCGAAAATCAGTCCCCAGGAGGTCTCTGAACGAATCGAAACCATTTCCGGGGATAACCCGGACCCGTAGAATCCAACCGTGACGACGAGAAGGTCCAGAATCTGCCATAACAGCTCCAAACGGACCAGACAATTACCAGAAACTCGCTAGAAAATCCTCCCCTTGTAGCTCCCGAACCGGGGGGCCGGCCTTGTAGTAGGGACCGCGATGTGCCCCCCCCCCCCGAAGGGTGGTGGGAGCCCTCCAGGCCCGTTGGCCGAACGTACTGACCAAGACCGTACTCTATAAGGAGTCTAATAATTGTAGGGGGGCAGGTCTTATAGGAATTCCCAAGCTAAACGCGTGTTTTTTTCCAAATGGAAAAGCGACGTTTCGGAGATTGTCTCGGGCGGTTTTCGGTCGAACATATGATTTTTCAGGAATTTCATTTGTTTGCCCCTTACGATTATTCTATACGCTTCGCGCTCCCGCCGAGGCCAAATTAGTGTCCAGGATCAGCACGAAGTAGTGCGGCTCAAGCTTGGTGTTCGAGCAGCGATGGATTTGTTTCCATGCACGGCCAGCTTCGCCGGCCCGAGGAAAGCGAGTTTCGGTTAAGTTGATTTTTTGTTTCAGCAAGTTCGATTTCGTGCTCTTCGGTGTGTTCCTTAC
>Ga0099797_101062_pt1 | contig 15412 bp, 8 predicted proteins | sample Uncmet_Sort48C_1_FD_89871 | JGI IMG/M metagenome (GOLD analysis project Ga0099797, IMG submission 89871) | Marine eukaryotic communities from CALCOFI LINE 67, Pacific Ocean - C012_Sort48C_1 | ecosystem: Environmental > Aquatic > Marine > Oceanic | place: Pacific Ocean: Monterey Bay | collected... | reverse complement strand
TAGTAGTGGACCTGGTAAGTCTAATAGTAAGAGACCTCAAAGCGCCGCACCTGGGGGAAGAAATAATAATGTAAAGAAGGGCTTAAATGTTCCTCCTGTGTCAAATTCGGAGGTTGAATTCTCTTCGGGAGCAGAAAATAAAGTAACACGACCGTAGACTAGCGGACCTAGTAGTGCTTCCAATACTAAGTCTAAAAGTACTACACCTAAGGCTAAGGGCCAGGCTAATGTTGCTGCAAATGTTCAGAAGAAAAAAACCACCACCACTGGGTCAACCAATGAGGCTAAGAATAAAAATGTGAAAAAGTCTTCAGCATCTTCGGACAACTTGAACTCATCAGAAAATAATGAAATCAATGATACTAAGGAGAACTCTAATAGTAAGCCTCAGCCTCAGGCTCAGCCTGAGAGTAGAAAATCCGCACCCGGTCCCAAAAGAAAAAAAACGGCGAGTGTAGTTGAAAACAGCTCTTCTGAAGCTGCTGTAGATTTAATAGGTCCACCCAGTGGAGCTGATGAAGATCCTAGTGACGCTGGGGAAAATCATGCCGAAATTTTAATAGTAGAAGAAGCAGCTGAATCTCAAGGTCCGCCTCAACCCGGCATGACCACTGAAGTTCCTGGTACTACTGATGCAATCGGAATCCCTAGCATGAATTCGTTCGCAGATAATTTCACCAAAACGCTGACCGAACATGCCACCGGCATTCATCGAGCTTACACGGAGGAAGAAATCAACATGTTAGTGGGACATAAAGACAGTACTTTCACTAATCTAGACGAAGTTCAAGACATTGATAAGGAAGTTAATCTCAATTATGAGAGATCAAATACCCAGCATTGTGATCAGAACCCTGAAAATCAGAATGAACTCAATGAAGAAGAACTTGAAGGGAATTTAGATTCTCTCCCGTTGAATCATGCCTCGGATGACCCTGGGTTGCGGGTGAGTGGTGACCCTCGCGCAGATATAGCCGCCGATGTTGTGACCGGCAGTGTCCAGCTTGGGGTGAAGAAGTCAGATACTCTTGGCAATGGTGGTGGAAATAGGAAGTCACGAGCTTCTGGAGCTTCATCTGTTGCACATTTGCCAACAACTAAGTCTTTAATAGAGCAGTCTAATAGTCAGGTTCTTGATTCAGCTGGAGAACCTGGAGGAGGCACAAATTCCTCGACTAGTAATCAGAATTTTCTTCACAATAACTCATCGGAGAGGGATGTGCTGGTGCAATCCTGCGAAAAATCTTCACTGGAAGACGTTCCACCACCACAAGACTATGTTTTACCATCCGAAGATGACGTTTCTTCAGAGAAAGTGGTCGAAAAAGGAGGAGAACATAATAAAACGGTACCACCGAGTCTTGGCAAGAAAAAGACTTCTCAGGGTAATACTACTAATTTTAAATCTAATAATAGTTTTTCGGACTCACAGCCGCAGATGCTTGGATCGACGGATTCTATTGGAGTGGATTTAGGAATTCGAGAAAAACCAACAACAAATTCGAAATCGGCTAAAAAAGTAAATTCTAAAAAAGTAAATTCAGATACAGTTAGGAATGTAACTACGAAAAAATCAAAGCACCATCGATTGTCTACGGATGATGATTCTTATTCCTCCCATTCAGCGCCGAGCGAATCCAATTCTGCATCAGTGAATGACTCAGACAAGAATAATTCAAGTAGTAATTCAGGCAACGGTACTGGCAGTAGTAGTGGCAGCAGCACCGGCACGAAAATCCAAAAGATATTCACTGGAGAATACAGTAATATCAAATCAGTGAACAAAAATAGATCATCTAGTAATGCTCTAGAAGCAGCTCCCCCCACAATCAAGGACCCAAAACAGGACAAGCGCGACCAGGAGCGGATCATAGACTCTTTTCTCGACGAGTTTTGTCCCGACGATTTGCAGAATTCATACAAAAAGCAGGACACTACTGTTCCGGTTTCCTCTCTAGCTCGCAGAATCGAATCGCGTTTTTTGGACCAGAGAGAGCGAGAACGTCGAAAGGCGTTGGCGAGACACGAAAAGAGACTCAAGGGTGGCACAAACAAAGCGTTAGGAAAAGATGAAATGGGCAATGCTCTCCGGTTTCAGGAGGTTTTATTGACTAGTTACGTCGATGAATTGGAAGGGATGTTAGGGTTGTTGATAGACAAAAAGAAGTATAGTGCAGAAGTAAGGGGAAAGATGTCAAATCAGAATTTAAATGCAGATCATACTCTAAGCGGTGCTGTTGAACATGAAGTTACTGATTCAGGACCTAACAACAACCCAGTGGATTTATCCGACAAATTGAAGCGTTTTCAGCGTTGCGTAGACGATATTGAAGATGAATTCCTGGGGCACTGTAGACTTGCTAGAGATAATAATTCTGTTGTCAATACAGTCAATGTAGAGGATAATGATCTAAATGATAACATGGTCCAAAACAGGGAGCTCGAAGCTGAACACAAAGTCGAAGACTCTGAATCTGACGATGAAGAAATTTCGGAAGAAAAATCTCCTGGAGGCCAGGCCCACATTGGCGCATCAGCTTCCGGGGCAGTGCCAGCTCCGAACATTGGTTCAGAAGAAGGAGGACCTGGTCCTAGTCACAGTCCTGATGAGGAAGAAGGTGGTGAACATATTTTCGCAGATGATTCCTCCCCGTCCTAGACTAACTCCAGATCTGTTACAGAACAAAGAAGATCCCAAGATCAATTATGTCCTACCAGCGTGACACAGACTTCAAAAGTTACTGTTACGTCTAAAACTTCGAAATCCGTTGTATCTTCAGAAGATCAAGATGATTCTCAGAGTCATTCTGTGTCACAGTCGTCGCCACCGCTTGAATCGGGTTACAGCCCAAATTCGCCACAGTCTCAGGGACCATGTCCTGTAGTAGGTCCAGACCCGCTGGGCATGACTGTAAGTGGCAATATTAATATTAATAACGGCTATGACATTGAGGCGCAGGGATATGAAACACAGGGTTATGAAACACAGGGTTATGAGACCATAGAAAAGGAGTATGGGTATGAAACCCAGGATCAAGAGGGGTACGATACTCAGGGCTATGAGACGATAGAGAAAGAGTACAGCAGTAGTTGATACTACTAGCCTTTAAGTTTGTTTTAAAGTTAAGGGCTGTAGCAGCCTAGCAGCCTTTTTGGTTTGTTTTAAGAATTATATCCTTTAAATAGTTGAAATCTTATATGCACTTAGCACTTCAAATTTCCAAGACTAGTTTATGTTAGTATTCACCTTGAATACCGCTGAATACTTGTTTACCTTGAATACTGCTCTGATTTAGAATCAAGTTTTAAAACCTGTACATACAAATTATTATGATCCATATTATTCTAAATTCATGACAAATTTTAATCAATTATTATCACTAGCTTATGAGAAATTTATGACCTTGTACATTATGTTTAACAGCTGAAAATTTTAGAATTCCGCGATAGTATGTTGATTCGTTGATGCTGTACTAATACTTTTTTCCAGATTTGCTGGGCCAGGGTTATCGTTGTGTTAGAAGTCTATAATCGCAGGAAGCTGAACAGCTTGTTAAAGAATTTAAATTCGATTCTCTCGTGTAACCAGCCTTAATAACTATGTCACAATCTTCTGCTGCTGCCCATCAAAATTTATCCGCCGCAGACTTCGTCTATCCTTCGCGCACCGCAGCGTCTCTCGAGGGCCGTTGGAAAAGTATTCACGCGGTTTTAACCACGGAATTCAAATCTAATAGTAACAATGACACAGCTGCAGTTCCTTTCTCCGTGATCGATCTAGGCGCAGGGACCGGCTATACGAGCCTTCAAATCGCGAAGAATTTCCCGAAATCTCAGGTAGTTGCTGTGGAAGGAGCGGTTGGTGTAGGAAGTTATCGTACTACGAAAGGTAGTGCTGGACCTGGTGTCAATTTGAAAGCCAGTGGTACTAAGGGGAATTATCCGAAGTCGAAGGGTCTAAAAAAAGATGACGGAGATGTTGAAATGGATGAAGAGGAAGATAGCGTTGAGTCTGAACTCACTACCATCTACTCCTCTACAGGAGTTACGACATTGGTGAAAAATCTGAAACAACTGAACATCCAGAATTGCCATGTTGCACCAGAAATTTGGAGCCACAAAGATCTAAGAAAGAAAGCATATAACGGGGTGAAGGCTGATTGTGTTCTAGCTTTATCTGTCATCCACGATATTGAACTCGCTGCTCGACACGAATTTGGCTCTGGCAAGGAGGAAGTTGCGAGTTCTCTCAATAGTCCTCACTCCTTTTATGGTGCGAATCACGATTTATGTGTCGACATCCTTGTTAATTTGTTCAAGGTCAGCACAAAAATGTGTATTGTCGAAATGCCGCCTGAACAAGATTTTTATTCTCATGATGGTGCTAACTGGGGTGAAGTCTATTCGCGGTATGAAAACGGAGTTGTTGGTTTATTAACAAAAGCTGCTCGAAAAGTCTACAATGCAGTCGAAGAATCTGATGAAGAGTACGATTCAGAAACATCTGATGAAGATGATTTATGCCGAGAAAATGCCGTTAACCATAACACCGACAGTTTCTCAATTGAGCTTGTTCATACGGATAACTATGATAGATGTGATGGTCGAAAGACTTTCATTGTTAAAGGTTATGTTACTGCAATTTTTCGCAAGTGTTTCGGTACTTTAATCGGGGGATCAATAATCTGTGGTAACGAAGAGAAAAAATTGGTAATAAAAAAAGCACTATTGGATCAACATGGGAATGGAAAATATCCTCGATATTGGCTGGCGAAACTTGATAAAGATTTTGGTAAACAAGGATGGCGGTATATACAATTAACTGAAAGTTCAAAAGAATTTAAGGCTTTGAATTATATTGCTTGTTACGGGGGAAGTTCTCGTAACCCTAATCGTAAGCTTCGTGCAGCCTTTCGTTTGGAAAATAAAGCTTTATGGGAAACTTATGATGGAAGTCGAAAAGCCCACATAGCACCAAATGCAAGTGCAGTGCCGGTTCATACTCTGCGAAACCGAGACGCTTACAAAGAATTATCTACCATTTTGAAATTGTCGACAAAATGTAATGAACAAATTTTGACACATGGACACAAGAAAAACGCACTTGGAGGTATAGGTGCAAATGGTCTAATGAAACAGTACTCAACTGGGCAGAAAACTTGGTTTTCAGATGACTTCAGTGTAAATGTAGGTTATACGTCTAACGATATGAATGGTACTTATGTCACAGGTTTAAACGCTGATAGCTTATTAAGACTCAAAAACTCATCCTCAGTTTCTGAAAGTCCGCTGAGAAAACGAACAAGGTTAGATCTGTCTACAACTGGAGCAGTCGCAAACAACAAATATTTAGTCGAGTGTTTTCAGAATTCTTATATCAGGTATGTTTTTGTTTGCCGAGTTCTTATGCAGAATGTTTTAAACCAAAGCGGATATCTTACCCTTGCCAATGATTCTCAAATCTACCCAGAGTACTTGTTGGCTTTTTCCGAGTAAGCTATTCAATTTTTACTATTACAACCACATCGTCAAATAAAGAAAAGAATTTAATTTTATCTCTGTCACAATTTGAAACATTTTGAAGCTCGTCAACATACCTTCTACTACAGCAACATCGAAATATTTTGTCTTTTAGTACTTACTATTTAACTGTTACAACATCAGATTGAAATTCAGATTTACCTTCTTTATCATCATGTTTGAAAAAAATCTAGCCCAAAATACGAAATAATAATCCGTCTGAGTGCCAGTCCATCTTAATCAATTTTCATTTTGTTCTGATGACCGATACCGATTTTATGAGCTGTATACATGATGATAGCATTGTCATTCAGAAATTGAAATTTGTCGAAATGATCAACATACTAGCCGTAAATTCAAATTGAAAATTACTCAATCATTGTCAAATGGTAAAAAGAATCCTACTATTCTTTTAACTTGTATTTCATCCTGAATAATTTCCAGTGCACGAAGCAGGATATATTTACCTCGACGTTATTTACAGTCTAATTTACTAAAAAGTATCTGAATATCAAGTCTATTCAAAAGTTAAAACATGAATCTTATGGTTATTATGAAGTGTTACACTAAATTTTTGTCTCTTCTGGCACTGTTAGTTTGTTGCAATTGTTTTCTGACAGGGATCATGGCAGCAAGTTCTGATTCAGCCTTGACATCGGAAAATAAGTCTAGTAGTACTAGTAGTACTAATTATAATAATAAAGAGCCTGTGACTGTCACTGAGGTAGATTGGAGCAGAAAGTTGAGATTTGATGGTAATGTACACTACAGAGTACGTCGAATAGGATCTAGACTTTGTAATCCGATATGGAGCAAAAAGCAGGAGAAATATATGCTAGGTGAGTCTGAGTTAGACACGTTTAAGGAACCTGAGGATGAGTTAGTGTGGAATGCCGTGAAACATTTGACACTTATATTCGACAATACTGATGTAAATTTAGTAGAGAACAATAAATTAGGACCTGAGCCTGAGCGTAAAAAGGAGAAGAAAAAAAGTAACATGCAATTATACAAAGAAACTGTCCGCCGGAATTATTCTGCTCGTACTTTATCTAGAACATATCTCATAATAAATATCATCTTTTTTAATATTTATTCTATAGGCAAGGAACTGTTTCAAATTTAATGAAATAAACTCTCGCAATTGGCGAAAATTTTTCAAATCCCCACTAACCCACCCTCAATTGAATTTCTAACAAATCCAAATACCAGGAAATTGAATCCAGCCAGTAACTACAGCATTAATTGAAACAACAACCAATCTTCCTAATAATATATAAGGAAAAACGAAAATGCTAACCAATTACTATAACAAAGAAACCAATAATGAAGCCCTAATCAAGATGCTCAGTGGCAAAGACAGCGAAGGTGGAGCTGATAACAGAATCCCCTTGGAAGAGAGAATGCTCCAGCTACTGGCAGGCAACAACGAAAAACCAAAATCGGACAACTCTGATTCCAACAAAAGTAACAACAATTCGAGTTCTTCTAAAGCAACCGAAGCACCTCCAAAAAAGCCCCTACTGAAGCGAAACGCGCTGGGGAACCCAATCGAAGAACAAAAAGAGATCGCATCACCAAAATCGAAAAAACTGAAAGCTGAAAACTCAGTAATTAGTGCGGCAATTAATGAATCGACAGTAACTTCGGGAGACCAAAAAGAATCATCAACAGCAAAAGAGAAAAATAGGACTAAAGTCCCACAAAAACAAATACCCAATTCCTTCGCATCCAGAGAACCCCCGAAGCAATGGGATCTGTTCTGCAAAAAGCAAGGAAAAAGCAAAACGGACAAATCTCTTTTAACTTTAACCGGGCTCCAGAAATTCGCCGACTTCCTAGCCCAAGAGGCAAAAACCCTCCCTAGCGCCGTTTCGTACATCAGTACGGTCAAATGCTGGGCCGCCACCAATCACTCGGCGGTGATAGATCAGAACGCCTACAACTTACTCATCACCAGGGTAAAGACGGCGCAAAAAAGCTGCTGCGCCACCCCCGAACAGGCTCTAATAGTAGCAGAATCCAATCTGGAGAGCTTAACAGCAGGCGAAAAATTTGAAGTAAGAGTAATGTGCGCCATGGGGCAGAGGTGCGCAAGCTTAGAATCGGTCAGCGATTCAAAAATCACGGTTACAGCAGAAGAGTTCAGAGTGCAAATCACAGAATCCGAAAAACGAAACAACTTCCACACCGTGAAAGTAGGTTTGAGCGAGCTCAGCGACTACAAGCGTAAGACAACAATAAAAGTAATCAAAGAATTCTTGAAAAAATCCTCGAAGAATAAAGAGAAGCAAATTCAGGGGCTGATAAACAAACTATGCAAGACAGAAAGCAAAATATCACGACATTCCTTCAGAAGGACCGGGGCTATCTTAACCAGGGTGAACTGGGAAAAGACACCAAAGAATAAAAGGGTAAGCTGGAGCCAACTAATCTCCAACGCAAACGCCCAGTTCGGATGGAAAGAAGGCAGTACCAAAAACAACAACAGCAGTTCCAGTAGCTCTAAAAACAGCGGCGCCAAAAACTTCAACTCGACCTATGAACGGTACAGCCAGGATTGGGTCAGTTGGAAGAATGAATTTGAGGGACCGGGATCCCACCAGGAGCTTAAAGCCATGATGCAACACGTCTGGAGAAAATGAAAAAGCAAAGCATCAAATTCGACGGTGCAAATGTAATCTGTAATCTGAAAATGAAAAAGCAAAGCATCAATTTCGACGGTGCAAATGTAATCTGAAAAACTCCTAAGTGTAAACCTCGCTTATAAACCTCTTCCCGCTGCGAAAGCAATGGCGGGAACCGGTCGCAAAAACGAAATGGAAAATCAAATGAGAAATCAAAAAATCTAAAACTTGGGGTATTTAAAACCCCTGAAAAATCTTCAGGGAGAATGCCAATCAAATTAAAAACCCCTGGAAAAATTTTCAGGGAAAATCCTAATCAAATTAAAAACCCCTGAAAAATCTTCAGAAAATCCTAATCAGATTCCAAAAATTAAAAAATGCAAAAACGTGGATTCCTCTTTTATTTCCGCTGCAGTCTTTAAGTGTGCAGCGGTTTTGGTTTGTAGCCCTGAAAATCCGCAAGCTTACCGAAAACATGGATTCCTCTTTTATTTCCGCTGCAGTCTTCGAGTGTGCAGCGGTTTTAGTTTGTAGCCTTGCAAATCCGCCCGCGGAGAACCAAAGCGCAAAACAAAAATTCTAACCGAGGGAAACAAAATGAAATCGCGTCCCTGAAAATTCTAACCGAGGGAGACAAAATGAAAATCCGCCCGAGGGGAATAAAATGCAAAACAAAAGGAAAACAAAATCCGTAACATTCGGAACCATGGTCCTTGAAAAGGACCAGTTCTACAATGAAATACAAAAATTCAATTGTAATCTGAAGTCAAAACTTCCCTATCTTTTGGATCCAGAGACCTCTAAAACCAACTAAGCCCCAGAAACCACCTCGTCACCGAGCAAAGTGTAGCCGGTTTTTTCGATGACGTCTTCAAGCCAGAACTCTTCCACGGGGAAAATACGGCCGGGAACGGAAATGAAAGCAGGACGCTTGTCGTCGTCGCAGTCTTGGTCCACAGACTCCAAATGACATTGATTATCTGAAGTTAATACTGCACTTGACAGACTATGTTCTCTATACAGTTTCCTCTGCAGATTCAGTTCCGGCAGAATGTCCTCGAAATAATTCAATAATTTCCCTTCATCGGCGGTGGCACTCATCAAACAGAGTTTTAATCTTCCATTATACCTTAGATTCCGTTTTAACAACAATAAAGCAAGGTCAGATTCCGCGGAACGTTCGTGCACTTCATCGACGAAAACGTGGGTTGTGTCACGTAGAATTGGATCTTTTTTCAGCCTTTGCAGAAGCACACCCGTGGTGCAGAAAAGGAGACGACAATACCTGTTATTGGAGAGAAAGGTGGTGAAATGACAATGTTTTCAACTTTAATAAGCTTATATAAAGATTCAAACCAATTTAAGATCCAGAGATGACGATCAACGCATTAAAGTAATACGATTTTAATCAACGGGCAACGTCAAACCAACTATAATTGACAACCACACGAAATTTCAATGAAGTGTAATAAATTTACAGAATGGCTGTTGTCTGAGTGGCAAATTTAGATTTTCTAGCTGTGGGAAGTCATAAGTTACTTAGTTGAAAAATCAAAGACCAAACGTTTCGTATGGTGGCAAAATTAAAGAAACCAAGCCTCAAATAGAAAGATGAAGCATATGATAGCACGAAGTGCTATTTGAACTCTTTGGACTAACGAAGCTTTTGAAGCTTTTGGAGCTTTTGGAGCTTTTGAAGCTTTTGGAGCTTTTGAAGCTTTTGAAGCTTTTGAAGCTTTTGAAGCTTTTGAAGCTTTTGAAGCTTTTGAAGCTTTTGAAGCTTTTGGAGCTTTTGGAGCTTTTGGAGCTTTTGAAGCTTTTGAAGCTTTTGGAGCTTTTGGAGCTTTTGGAGCTTTTGGAGCTTTTGGAGCTTTTGGAGCTTTTGAAGCTTTTGGAGCTTTTGGAGCTTTTGAAGCTTTTGAAGCTTTTGGAGCTTTTAAAGCTTTTGGAGCTTTTGGAGCTTTTGGAGCTTTTGAAGCTTTTGGAGCTTTTGGAGCTTTTGAAGCTTTTGGAGCTGCAAAAGCTCCAAAAGCTCCAAAAGCTGCAAAATTTTCCTGAAGCTTCTCAGAGAAGTTGGAAGCCCCAGCCGTTACGGGAAATCCAAAAGCTTCAACACGAGAAGCACCCAGTCAAATCGTGGCAACTCACCCATCACTCAGCCCGAGATTCTACGAGTAAGCTCCAAAAATTTTCGGGTGAACAAAAAAATCAGAACATCTGGGGAGTTTTTCTCCCATTTTTTTAGAAAAAAATTTGAAGAAAGGTATGCAAAACATACCGCTTTCACTAATGAGAATAATAGCTAATTTGTTGGGGTCAGTATCGTCGGTGATGGCGGTGTGATTGGCGAGAGCGGTGGAGTTTTGAAATGGGGGGGGAGCTGTGGCTGATTTTTAATAGTTTCCATTAGGTTAACAAATATAAATTTTCTATCAGTCTCTGATATGACGATGAGAAAATTTCTTTAGCAGTCATTTAGATACTAACTATGAGTAGATCCCGTTTTTTCTTTTGTATCTTTGATAAAAAACAATGAAAGTCTAGTCTGTATTAGTAAAAATTATTATTGGCGAGAACCTTCTTCACACTTAAGTTCACATAAAATCTGGTTTAGTGGTAGTACCGTAATTTAATCATTATTGTCTGCCACATTGGCTCCACACTTCGTTGAATGCTTCGAGCACGTGACAATTTGGACGCTGTTCACCCCGTTGGGGTATTTCACGCATTCATTCATTCATGCGGTAAGAGTACCAGCCTGCCCAGTGCCCACTATCGCACCTCCCCATTTTCCAGTGTTAAAAAGTTTGTACCGAGAGAGTGTTTAGTTTTCTGCTCTTTTTTTTTTTTTTCTGGTATGCCTCTCAGATCAGCAGGTTGCTGAGGTACAGAATCATTGTCATTCAACGGGTTGTTCTAAAAATTGATCCAGGATGAGAACTGGCTTTTTTTTTCTCATCATCAAAATCACTAGCATACATGAAGGTCATGAAAAAGATAGCACTTGTGAATACTTTTGAAGTGTTGTGCTCTGCCGGGGCTTGTCCCTATGACGATTAGCAAGATCTGTCATGTCTATCCCCAGATCCAAAAATTTCTGTCAAGAGACATGGGCCATTTGATGGGTTGTGGAATAAAAACGATGGTCTCATGTGAAAAACATTAGCCCCGGATTCGTATTGTTTGCAGTACTACGACTTTTTAGGGACCAGATCCCAAAAAAACGACCAAATTTCACAACCTGCCTCCCTTTGGACAGAGTCGAATGTTAGAGCTGTGATCAAAGCGAAGCCAGTCGCTGCATGTTGAAGTTAGTTATACACTAAGTTTAGTCGCAGTGAACCTCAGCCTGGCTGCCGAAGATCTGGCGAGGAGTGTCCAGCACAAAGGAGGAACAAGGACTGCTTGCTGAAGGTATAAACACTACACTAAGTTTAGTCGTGTTTTTTCGCTGGCTTTCTTGTCGGCGATTTGGTGAATAGTGCCCCAGGTCTCCGTGTTCACTGATTTGGATGTGTCATATGGTTTGGTCATAAAGCTGGGCATCTACCCATTACTAGCCTGAGCACACTGATCATGCCAAATCCCCCAAGACTCAAGAGCTCCAAAAATTCCAAAAGCTTCAAAAGCTCAAAAAGCTTCAAAAACTCCAGAAGCTTCAAAAGCTTCCACATCTTCAACAGATTCACAAGCCTCAAGGCTTCAAAAAAGCTCACCAGCGTTGCAGACTGCTGTGGTGTACTTGAGGTTGAGAGCACTTCCCCACTGCGGCACCTAGGTCATGAGACTCAATGTTTCTATTCTGATGACTCGGAGGCTAAGCCTACAGGGCACCGTGAGAATTACTTTTACCTTAGATGGCAAAATGTATTGTAGTTTTGCGGCTATTTTCAGATGTTTCATCATAAAAACATTAAGAAAAAAGTAGGGAATTAGGTTGGCAAAATGAATATTAAAGGATTTTTTTGAAACTATAGAAAAGTGTATGGGAACCATTCAAGAGACTATTGCCCCAGAGATGAAAAAGTCTCAAAAGTATACATAAAACCGAGTAAGTTTAGTTTCTGTGTTCTAAATAAAATAAATTTTCTAGCTGTGTGGGATAAGATCCTAGCTGTGAGAGCCAGCTAAAGTAATAAAGTATTTGCTAAGTAACTTTTCACTTCCCACAGCTAGAAAATTGCATTTTTTCCACTCAGACAGCAGCCGCTCTCTAAATTTAAAACGAAAACCTGTAGTACTAAGTCTAAAGTTTAATATTAAACACCGACACCAACATCATGAACACGAAAAACCATAATAATAAGTTATAACAACAAATTATGTTAGTACCTAGGATGCGCCTTTTTCTCCAATCTGATCTGGTAACCTACGATCCCTTCCCCGACGTTCTCGCCCAGTTCCTCGGCCACTCGCGTCCCCACTGAGACAGCGGAAATACGCCTAGGTTCGGTCACGATTATGTTAGGAAGTAATTGATTCTGATTTAACAGTAAGAGAGCTTCTTCCATTACATATTGAGGTACTTGCGTGGTTTTTCCGCTACCGGTCGCCCCAGACACGATGGAAACTCGACTGTGGTTCACGAGACGGATGATATCTTGCTTGAACTCGTGCACGGGGAGCTGCTGGCGAGTTTGGATTAAAGGGAGACGACGTTGGTACGGTGACCCAGAATCGGAAGATAATGATTTATTATCACTGGTACTATTGTGCCACTGTATGAGTTCTTTGTCGGCTTGAAGGGTTTTCTCGATTTCTTTCGGGGTGAGGAGGTCTTGCAGCGTGGTGAGCGGGGGAATATCAGAGAGGGAGATCTGATTTTGTTTAGAAATAGAAGTAGATTCTGAATCCGAATCTTCTTTATAATTGTCATTGAAATCATCATGAGAATTAGGGTCTTTAGACTTGCCAGCTTGATTCTGTGTTTTTGGAGCCACTGTGGTGGTGGGTTTTCGATTCAGTTCCTCCTCCCAATCTTCAACATCTTCGAGTTTAACGTCGGAAGTAGTCAATGTGACTGCAGCTTCTGAAAGCGGCACTGCAGTTACATTTTGTGAATCAGTGGCAGAGGATTCTTCTGGTTCGTCTTCTTCAACAGCATCATCAGGCTCATCATTGACATCATCGATATTATTATCTTCATTATTATTAACTTGTGGTTGGACCTTGTCAACAGAACTGTCATTCAATTTCCCTCCGCCATTGGTATTATTTAGACTAAGTGCTATTTTCTGTGCCCATTCCCCTCTAACGTCTCGGCTACTACTAAAAGACTTTGGAACTAATTTAGTTCTGAGAGAGTTATTGGACAACAGTTCAGACTCTTCAGACTCCTTCCATTTACAATCGCTTCCCAATCGCACACAGAATTCAACTCGAGGTCGAACCCGTTGTTTAAATGCTTCTACCCTGACCTCTTCGTCTTCCCGCACCCACGATTGGTAAACTGAACGGTAACACGGGGGCAACAGATCTTCCTCACTACTCATATCATTAAGTTCAGATGATAACTGAAACAGCGCCCACGTACTCCCTAATTCTATGGCGTCTTTCTTCTGTTTCGTCCTAAATGGGCAGATAAACTCATGTGTAGTCAATGTCGCGTTCTTCACGATCAATATCCGACCCACGCATGCGTTAGAGATTTTACCAGGTCCTTTATGTTCCACTAGAGACTTTTTGGTGACGAAGTTTTTACCCAGGTTTTTCGCTATGTAATTGTCCAGAACCTTGGAGGGTAGACTACCTGTCCAGGAGTTGGAGACGGAAAGATTCTCCTTGAGTGGGATTTGATTGGGGGGACGCTCCTTCATGTTCACTTTCTTACCCTTGTAGAGGAAATAAGACTTACCGGAAGCGGTGAGAGGAACAGTACTGGTCTGACTCTTTACAGTTTCTTTAGTAGTACTACTAGTAGTAGTTTCAGTACTAACTGTTATGTCATTCGGCTCAGTGACAGCCTCTTCTACTAACTCTCCAGCAAGGTTATCGAACAAATCAAAATTGTCCTCTTCATCGTCCTGTTCTTCAGCGTCTGCCAAGAAAGTCTGGAAGAGTTCGTCCTCTTTATTTTGCATATATTCATCCCAATTAATATCTGTATTAACTATTTTCGACTTTTCTTCTTCCCATTTCTTGTCCAAAGAAAGTCTTTCAGGAACTAGGATTTGTTCTTCATAAACACTGGCTTCTGACGGCTGACTTGCGATCTTTAACCATAGTTTGTCACAATCTTGCTGTAATTCTCTCGTTAGCGACGTCAGCTGTTTTTGACATTCCGGAATCGTTGATTCAAGATAGACAGAAACCTCCTTATTGTTATTTCTAACTGAATTCGGTAGCTCTGACTCGATTTTTTTCTTTTTTTCTTTTAGAATTTTTGAGGCTGAGCGTAAATCTTCGGTTAAAAGAGTTCGAAGAGCGTGCTGGAGACATAGATTTGAACCAGTCACTGTATTTGACAAGCTGACATTCAGCGATCGTAATTGCGGATGACCCGCTAATTCCTTTGCAACCAGCAAAAGTCTGTGCTTGAGCGACGGAATTAGACTCGAAATCGAGTTAGCTATTTCTTCAATCCTAGCCGGAAGTGGAAGATTTATCGTATTTTTATTTGAATTATTATTTCCTCCACTTCCATAAGCGTTCGCAACATCATCTACATTACAGTTTTCATCATCATCGTCAGATTCATTCCGACCGTAATTTCCGACGATGAATTTTTTCATGTTATTATTGTCATTACCTTTCTGTGACTTTTTCAACATTTCTTTTTTTTCTTCTTTTTCTCTAATTTCTCGTGCAATTTTCCTTTTTTCCTCTTCTTCTCGCTGAGCCTCTTCCTCCAGCTGTTGAGCCAGTTTCCTCTTCGTTTCCGCATGCATTTTCTGTTCTTTCTCGGATTGAAACACCAGGGGTAAACTCGAAGTTGAAGCATCACCATTACTATGTGCTGTCAACACCAGATATTCTAAACAAGCTCGTTGATCGTAGCCATAGCAATCTATCATAGCGCGTTCAATGTCTTCGTCACGAAATCCGCCGTGTTCCTGCTGCAACTCGCTGTAGATCTGGTTCAGCCGGTCGAAACTGGGGCCGGGGCCCATAGGACTAGCTTTTTCTTTTGCCGTCAATTTCAGCTTGTACGCGTCCGGGAAGTAGAGAGAAGAAGCGATAGGGTCAGGTAGATTATTATCATTTAGGTTTTGTTGCGTTAATATATCTTGCGTTACTTTTATTCCTTTCCTCACCACGCGAGCCAC
>Ga0099797_101061_pt1 | contig 15413 bp, 8 predicted proteins | sample Uncmet_Sort48C_1_FD_89871 | JGI IMG/M metagenome (GOLD analysis project Ga0099797, IMG submission 89871) | Marine eukaryotic communities from CALCOFI LINE 67, Pacific Ocean - C012_Sort48C_1 | ecosystem: Environmental > Aquatic > Marine > Oceanic | place: Pacific Ocean: Monterey Bay | collected... | reverse complement strand
GACAAGCAGCGGTGCAAAAGCAATTGGGGTGAAAATGCATTTGCTCTCCTTTCACCGTCCGAGCTTTTGCGGGGAACATTAACACCGCCCTCGCCTGATGCGCAGGGATCATCTGCAAACACGACATACAGACGAGTTCGAATTTGTAATTGGACTTCAAAGAAACAATAGGGGCGTTTTCTTTGCAGTGATTTGACAACTGCGAATGGCCCGACGCTGTTCTCTTTAAGCCGCCTGCTCGAGAAACAGAAGAAGCCTTGGATTTAGCAGATTCGACGGAGAGGGTTTTCCCCAACGGTTTGCGCACCGTGTTGAGGGCTGACGCCGTCATGTAGGGCGAACGTTTGTTGGGAGGCATTTTGATTTTGTTTTGTTTTTGATTAGGGGAATTGAAGCAAGTGATAGCTGTACAGTTTGGGAGGAATTGTTGAGACCGAAGAATTCTCGGAATCAGATTACGTTACTTCTAGGGAATTCGAAAACGAGTCGATCGCTTTTCTATTCAACTTGGATTCCAAGCGGAAAAGCAGATTACTCGTCTTTGGGGAAAAGCAGATTGCTTTTTTATTCAAAGGGATACTTTTATGATTCCCTCTGACGTGAATTCACACGAGCTCAGAGCTGACCGTCCTGTTTCGAAATGTAAAGTTTCGAAACTTTCGAAATGTGAAACCTAGTATCTACTTGACAGTCACAAGGTCAATATAGTATCTACTCGTCAAGTAGTAGCTCTCTACTTGACAAGGGCAGTCTATTCTTTCTTTCTTGGAAACAATATTCTTGACAAGAAACGCAGTATTAGTGGAACTATGATTGCTTACCTATTCTTGATAAGCTCAGACCTATTCTTGACAAACTTCTTAATAAGCCCACCTATAACTTTCCACTTGTAACTTTTTTCTTCAACTTGAAGTTAACTCTTGAGCTTTGTCCTTAGCTCCACATACACAAGTTTCTTGGATTCCACCCTTTGAGTAAAACTCAGATTGAGTATATTCTACCTCTATCTTCTTGAGCAGCAGTATCTTCTATCTTGTCAAAATAGTTCTATTCCTCGATTCTCGTCTTTTCTATCTTCTATCTCTCGTCTTTTCTATCTTTTATCTCGTTTTTTCAAAAAATCGGAGTGAAATTCGCCCCGTTGATTTTTTTCTCCAATTATTATTACAAACTTCCAATGTAAGCAACAACGAGATTTCACTAAAGTTTCAATAGAATTCAAGGACTTCCTCGGACGATATTTTAAATCAGAGTAAGAACATAAAGTTTTCGAGTTAACGTTAATACAGTTATGGATACAAATTTTTGGAATATATTTCTTTGAATACAAACCGAAACGTGGCAATTTACGCACTGGTAGAGGAGAGGAATTAGAGAGGATGACGAAAAGAGAATGAGTTTGAATTTCAGAGATAATGATTGGAAACAGCGCATACCGAGTGAACGCATGCCGGATTAGATTTTCAACGATAGGAACAGACTTTCTCGCAGAACAGAAAACGCTTGCCGGACCAGAAACGCGCGCTGCAATACACAGAAATAGACAACTTCTTTTGAATAAACAAAAAAAAGAGTCACGACTTATATTCCGCTCACCATCGTAGCCAGAAAGAAAACGCATACACTCCCTCTCAAGTTTCAACATACGAATCGACATAATACGAATCTAGTTCCAAAAATTAAGCAAAAACAATTTGAAAGCGCACCCGTGTCAAGTACATGCGATTCAAAATTTCAAAAGAGAAGAACACTAGTCAATCAATCGCAAATTTCAAAAGCAAACGCAAGACTGTACATACCTGTATAGTCAAAATCAATCGCAACAACCGCATATCTAACCCATAGAAATCAAAAAAAAAAAATGCATCGCCTTCCAAAGAGAACACCGAGAACACCGATAGACTAAGCAATTCGCAAATGGCTCCAGAAACTTATAGAGGGATCATCCTGAAAAATTTTGCAAATTGCAGATATGTGACACGTGATATTTCTAATTTTTCTTTTGTCTTATCAGACCAACTTCAAGCTAAACTAGAGGCAGGCAAAAATGAGCTTTCCAAAGCAGCTTTCAAAAGTTGTATAGTTATAGAAATTACAGTGAACTGGCGACTGTGGGTCAAAATCGATCGATATTCGATGTCGATGCTCATGGGTCTCTGGTCAATGTCATTGACATTTCCTAGCACGTGATTCTTGAAAAATCATACTTCAAATATGCGCCAAACTGGTAAGTACCGGTGGTGACAAAACTGATAGTACTGCTGGGCGATCCCAAAACTGAAGTCCTGACGGTGACAAAACTGGTGTAAGTACCGGTGGTGACAAAACTGGAGTGTCAGCAAAAAAAGAATGCACAAGCTGACTGCTGTTATCTGTGCTTAAATGAATATCTTCACACCAAGCCATTGAATATGTTTTCCTTTTCTTCCCAACTTCAAGCCAATTGCTTTTTCTTCCTTTTCTTCCAGAGCTCATCCCCCTTGTTTTCCCTTTCTTCGCAATTCCCTATTCTTCCAAAGTTGCCTTTTCTTCACAATTCCCTCCTGTTTTTCCAAAGTTGCCACTTCTCTTTTTCTCCTTCTTCTGCTTCAAGACTCTCCGCCGCCATTCTCTCAGATCGCCCATAAGCAAAACAGCAACAACTCCCCATAAAAAAGACCAAAGATAGAATGAAAAGGGCGAAGAAATAGACTCGTGCTTCGTGCAAACTGGCTAGCCAGTTTCTTACGTCTGTAGGACCTCTTCCACCCGAGGAACCTCCTCCGCCGAAACAACCCGCTCTCCTGCTACGTTGTATTTTGAATTTCTTTTCTCTATGCTGATTTTCTTCTCTCTCTGCTGTCATTCGAAACTCATGCGTTTTTCCAGAATCTGAATCACGCTGAGTCATTTTTCCAACTTCTTTTCGAACCACAAAGCACAACATTTCTTCAGGCCTTTGAATTTGTTCCACCTCTTCCCTCAACTTAAAAACTCTATCGAGCTCGTCATAGCACCGGAAGACTTTCCTCAGGTTATCGTCGCTTTCTATATTGCTCGAAACACCATTAAACCAAGCGGACCATTTTAGAATGGACATCCACAAATCCAGAGCGACTTTCGAAAAAAGATCTTCCGCACTAGTTCCACTCGTCAAACAATTCAGAGCGTTTTTCAGAGCGTTGTTTAGGGCTTTTTGGATGAGGGAGGGCTGTTCTATGGAAGGCTGGGCTGGCGAAGCATTTGTTTTAGGAACATTTGTAAAATTTCCTCTCTGATTGTATCCGTTCTCCAAACCTTTCTGATAGTGCCCGCTTCTCATACCGTGCTGTCCTCTCTCCAAAGCATCCCCCTCACCTTCCTTGTGTGACCCTTCCACCACATCCTGAACAATAGCACTGACCTTCGCATTTACATGTTCTGGCAATTTTAGCTTGTTGATTCCGCTATACATGGCAATTATTCCACCTACCAAACTCGTCATGCTTGTAAGAATCACATTGACGTCGTAGGTGAATTGTTTCTCTGGAGTCGTTTTCTCTAGATTCGGACTCTCTAGACTTGGATTCTCTATCTTTGGAGATGCAATTTGTGGGTCATTATCTGCTTTGGAGAACCTATTTTCTGCTGTAGAGATTGAGTTTTCTAGTGTTGTGAGTGTATTTTCTAATTTTGTGAGTGCATTTTCTGATGCTGCGATTGCATTTTGTGTTGTTGCGGATGGTATTACTGGAAAGATGACCGATTCAGAAGAAGCGGATGACGCAGAAGATGTGGCTGATTCAGAAGAAACATAGACCGTCTCAGTAGATGCGGCTCTCGCAGAGGCGTCGAACGGGACTGTATCAGTAGTATCATCACCTTTCATTTTTTTAGAACTATGATCATCGTCCTTGATATCATCATTCCCAGTACCGCCCACCTTAACATCATCCCTCCCTGTACCGCCACCCCTCCCAGAAGTAACTTCTGATGGACCGACTTGCGTGTCCACCACCGTCTCCAACACCAACGCAGTGCATGGAACGATCGAGAAGATAGCACGAGACGCGCCCCGCATTGTTTTTTTTTTCTTGTCAGATGGTGTCCGTTGATACCAATCGAATTTCACTTCGTAGTCATTCAATCAAGTCGGAACATGAAGTCAAAAGGTCGAGTCATCACATAGAAAAGCCGCCAGTCCTGGGGAGACGCCGTACTGTCATGCCATTCCTGTTGTCATGCCAAGCCTGATAAGTATCATTGATCCTGAAACAGCCTCTCAAAATGCTGCCGCAATCTAATCAATAATTACCCAAAATCGAGAAAAAAGCGCTTAAACAGCCGCCGAGAACACATTGAAACTTCTTGAGACAGCTGGTCTGACAAATTGGAAATCTCATTTGTAACCGTGATTCATTGACATTGAACGAAAATCCAAACTCAAGAAGTGATACAGTGGCTGATCTTCTGGCCTTTCTTCTTTTTTTGAAACATTGAAACCGGCGTTCAGTAATTCGAGCCAAATGGAATCGAAATAACGCAACTCAAATAGTCAGTTAATCAGTAATCAAAATGAAACAACCGGGATGAATTTTCTTCAAGCTCACCCCCAATACAGATTTCGATGATCCCTTTTCCTCGTTTCATCTTCACAGAAGATCCCTCCCCCTCGCTTCCTTTTTCCCCGAAGAAGATCGCCAACAGCAGCAACAGCAACCCGAAACCGCGAACAAAAGACATGACAGGAGAAGCATTGGAAAGAACATGGTCGCAGCTTTGTCTAAACTGATGAGCCAACCCCATATCCAGTAGACACGATCTTGCGGCAATCCGAAGTATTTCGAAACACTATCCTCCCCCACAGGCTTAGCAGAACACCGCGCCTTTGCCGATTCATCGGCAAGCTTACTTCGCAACACTATCCTGACTCTTGTGATGTTGATTGTTTTCTTCTTCGGATTTTCTTCCACTCCCTCCTTGATTTCTTCCTCGAAACACAGTGGATCGTCCTGAAGCACTCGCTTGAAAACAGCGCCGAGCTGGACACTGCATTCGAGGATGGCAAACAGTTTGTTTTTGTCCAAAATTCCATTCGACGAATTCAAGCCATCATCATGTCCGTGAAACCGTCCGTGAAACCATTCCGACCATGATAACTTCCAAGATAACTTCCAATGAAACCGATCCAAAAACGAAATAAGGGAAGGCCAGAGATCAAGGACAGCATTTCTTGATCCCTTCTCTTGAAGTTGTCTTTTCTTGGTTAAGCAGCGTTGCGCGGCATCAAGACCCGTTCCAGTTGAGTGCTTCTCGAAGTTTGCAGCTGTTTGCACGCCGACTTGATCTCCCGTAAGCTTTTTCTCGCTGCCTGACTCTCCGGCGCCTTCATTGACTATAAAGTCCCAAATCGCCTCAACTTTTGCGCCGACTTTATCAGGGACGAAATACACGCTGAAATACGTCGCGAAAATACCGCTCGCAAGAGTTATGCCGCTCGAAATGGCGGCTGGATTGTAATTTGCAGCACGATGTACAGCGCCATGGGAATTGTGGTCATTCTCACGAGTTTTTTTAGACTCAGATTGAGACTTCTCAGAGGACGCATCTCCTCCTCCATTTCGTCCATACTTACCATCACTTTTGTCGTCACTGTCCTGATCAACACCGGACGAAGCGAAAATTTTCTTTACAAGAGGTGGCTTCTTCTCGAACTGCAGGGCGTAGCACGGAACAATACTGGCATAATTCTTCGAGATTGCGAGCAATACGCACTGAAACGCTGAATAACAGAGCGGACGAGGCATTTTGTTTGTTTTATCGAGGATGAGAGTCGCCTTTAGAGTATTGTCAAGCTTTCACTTTTTTGGCTTTCTGCACTGACACACGATGCTATGCACATTGCTGCGCAAGAATCCCTAGCGCCATACGTACAGTCTAAGCATCATCAGAAGAAATTTTTGCCGAGAATCATGTTGACAGACATCGGAGACATATGTCGCAGTCAGCCAATTGCAGTGCTCTCAGTCGGATGCTCATGCCTCACTCTTTCTTTTCTTCCGCCAAGCAGCCAAGCAATGCTTTAATGTCTCATGCTGTCCTCAACGGGCTCCAGAATCGACTCTCCAAACCCAGAAGCGGGAACGTTACTTCCCACACTCTCTTTAAGACTGCGTCGAAAAGCGCAAAGAAGCCCCAAGTTGACCTCAGTCAGACTCGAACCTAAAACCCTCACAGGTGTATCTGCGTATGTTAACCACTCCCCCACTCTGTTCCCTGACAATGCTGCTTTCTTTTTGAAACATTCCAACGACTCCCAAGAAAAGAACACACCTGAATTCCTTGCACACAAGTTTTAAGCTCAAACTACCAGGAAACACGCTTACTTCAGCTTCGAACTCCACTCATACTCGGACTTCGTACTCCGACTTGTCGAATATTTTCGATGACAATGCGGATTAGCAGGTCTATCAACATACTTCGACGTTTCAAAATATCAACATAGATTCTCTCGCTTAACTTTTTTTGCTACAAACTGATCTCAAAAGCTTCATCTACTGAACCAAAAAAGCTTCATTTACTGCTCACAGAAAGCTTTAGCTACTACATTTACTGAACCGAAAAGCCTTATCTACTACTCACAGAAAACTCACTCACTATCGTGAAACAACAAAAATCAATAAACAAAAGCTATCTGGCACTCCAGCAGTGGTGTACTTACTTGCGTCGGACTTTCATGGCTGCCGATGCATATCGTCTTCATACTTCACGCATATCATCTTCATACTTGCCGCTATCTATTTCGTCTCTATCTACTTCAGTCTTGTTGGCAGTCCGTTCTTCTGTCATTTGTTCTTTCTCAGTTTCACTTTGCTCACTCTCTTCCATTCTGTTCTCTTCTGCCAGTCCTTCAGTCTCTGCTGCCATCCCTTCTGCATTCATTCCTTCTATTGCTTTTCCTTCCGTCCTTCCGATTTCCTCCCCACCATCCTCCTCCTCCAAAACTTCATCTTCTTCCCTATCTACACGATCGACCCTGTCGACAATCTCGAATGCCCATTGCATATTCAAAATGGAAACTGGCAGAGCTATTAAAAGAGCCAAAACTAAGCTAATAATAACGAAAGCCAGCCCACCAGCATTGCTCAGTTTCGGATTTTCTTTGTGGACCCATATCTTCGGATGCACAAAATCCGTCGCCCAATAGACACAGCCATTCACGCCTTCATAATACGGACAAGCACCGTCAGGCGATGTCATCCAAATCGAATTGTAGGTCGCAGAAAGGGTTACATGAATCAAGGTAATACTGCTCGAAATGATACAAAGGGCTGAAACAGATCGGATTGTGGACGAATATGACGAGACAGACTCAGATTCGATCTGTTGATGGCGTTTTTCATGGAGAGTTAGAATGGTTTGGGTGGTGTCGGTTTCTTTGAGGAGATTCTCGGATTTGTTAGTGTGCTCATTTTGGTCATCATCCTCATTCTTCTTCTCAGAGTGAAACGAAGTTTGCACCCGTGGTTTCGGTCCTACTGATTCTGTTTCTATTTTTCCAACGTCCTCTTCCACACTCTTCTCTATACCCTCTTCCACACTCTTCTCCACGACCCCATCCGCCTCCTTCTCTACCTCCGTCTCCTCCAATTCCGATTCCGGTCTCACTCCCCTCAACAAAAACCCTTTCCACACTTTGTGAAACATTTGTTTCCTGAAAAATTCCATAGCCCTGATCTCTTTCACCCTTTCATCCAATTTCACGAATTCCACATCCTCGCTCATTCGTTTTTCGTAATCCGCGCGATACCGCTTCGCCAGTTTCGACAATAGGATAACCGAAACCAACTGCATCACGAAGCCTAATTCCAACAAACCTAGAGAAAATATCACGAACCAGTATTGTAGCCACAGAAAGACCTTGATGAGGAATTTTCCGCCTCCAACGCCGGCGGAGTCTGGATCGTAGCTATGATTCAAAGAATCCGCAAATTCCGCTTCTTCCGTCAGCCTCACGTGAATGTAATACGACTGCATCGTTATTGTCATCAGCATGTAGAAAAGCAGGATTACATTCGTGGTCAAGAGATAACGGACACGGCCGTGGAAGAGTGTAGAGAGAGATGGGAGGGCGCTGTAGGTGTCGTAGAGATCTTCTTCTTCCTCGTCTAGATTTTCGTTTGTGGAGGAGGAAACGGAGGCAGAATCAGGTATGACACTGGCATTGGAGGCATTGTTGTCGACGTTTTTGTTGACGACATCATTGGCGCTTCCTTCAGAAATGGCAGGAACGCCTGTTTCTTCCTCTCGATTATGGTCGTCCTCGTCAGCAGCATCCTCTTCAGCAACATCCGTGAATTTCGCTGCAAATTTCTTTTCATCACTATCGTGTCCTCCGTTCCCACCGGTTGTCACAATCACAGCAGAGTTGATGGTCGCCAATTCTGGACCGGTAAAAGGAATTGCCTCTTGGATTGTCGTTTCGTTCTGATTCTCAAGGCCGTCAGTGTTGACGCCTTCTTCCTCACCCTCGATTCCTCCTCTCTCTTCAAACCTCACGTCACTCTTCCACTTCTTCACTTCCACCCGTCTCACTTCACCGCGTCTTTCATTATCTTTTCTCAATTCGAAAACTAAAATATCGAAACACTTTGTAAAATTCTTCTTCACCAATGATATTTTGCACCAAACCCAAATCGCCATAGGGAGACCAACGATAATGGCTAATCCAATTAAGATGGTTGCTAAAACAATGAATTTCCTAACCCAATTATCAAGCGCTTTTTTCGTTTTCGCAAATTCCTCTTTCTGCATCTGCTTCTGCTCCGCCTCTGGAATGGGGATCTGATCCTCCTTCTTTTTCGGTACTTTCTTCCTCGGCCGGACGATGATTGGACGAGGCTTGAGTGTGCCAGCAACTCCCGGAGTTTTTGGTTTGATAACAATCTCCGTCCGCACTACATCACCCAAGACACCAGGAGGCGTATACGAACCATGGTCACATCCCAAGCCTACACACACATCAGATTTTTTCCCAGTCTTTGCATCCTTCCATTGCGGCACGACAATCCCTGACGGATCTGTGACAGTGAGACACTCCTGCATATCTGTGTTTCCAAACACCCCCGCTAGACTGTTCCACCCGTTCCAATTATCCGGATCAGAGCCTACAATCATTGCTGAAAATTTAGGCTCCACCCCAGCTTTGACCATATCATCCAGAAATCCACACTTCATCAATCGCACGAAATTCATTGACAATCCGAATTGAGGAACTGTGAAGGCAATATGTATGAGAAGAAGAAACGAGGCAGCTAGAATCAGGAGAGAACTGGAGCGGGAATAGCGTTCGATTTTGTTCGACAAAGCTTCGATGGAGCGCGGGCGCCGGCCACAACAGAGACAGCATCGACGTGTGCCACATTGGAGCAACTTGCTTCTTTTGCTTTTGCAGGGTCGAATGCAGGGAGCTCTGCACGGTTTCCCACCACGGGATTTGTGGATACAGGGACACCTGTTACGGCAGGGACAGCAACTGGATTTTTTCTCTGAAACATTCGTCGTTTCTGAGGTCCGCTTTCTACACAAACAACAGCACTTGTGGATGTAACGAGGTGTAGTTTTGGACTTTGCTTTTACATCTCTCGACTTTGAGTCTTTCGATTCTGGATCTCTCTCCATCCAGCAGCAGCCGCGATTATTCTTTTCCTCTTTCTTCTTTTTTTCCTCCCTCTGATCTGCTCCTCTCCGAATCTCATCTCCTCCTCGACGCCTACAGCAGCATTTTCGTGTTTGAGATTCTTTCGCTTGGCTTTCGGTCTTGGATGCTTCTGCCTTTATAGATCTCGTATCAGATTCATCCACCAACACCCCTCGAAACGTCGCGATTGCCTTTTTCTGCAAAATCCACCCCCACCACATGCAGAAAACGGCACATAATAGAAGTAACAGAAAATAAAAGCTTGCCCATCCGACAAATGGCGAATTCACGACCATTCTGTTCATCACGTTAAGTGCGATATGAATGCCTAAATATGCACCAGCGTAGAGCGTAATGATCATGGCTGCGATTAGGAGGCGGTGGTGAATAGCGACTGCGCATGTTAGGGTGGAAGCGGTGGATTCTTTGAGAGAGGGTTCCTTGAGAGATGGATTGGATTCTTTGAAAATCCGACAGTGCTCTGGTGAGTCTTGTGTTTCCATCTTCTTGGCACTCAAATTGCTTCCTCTTTTCATTTCCTTTTCTCCAAAATCAAAATCCATGATCACCAAGACATCATGTTGGCTCTCTTCAGAATGACCAGCCGCAACGTCTTGACTTTTGTTGCCGTGACCGATCGAAACTGCTATTGGCCCATGAGGTGGATCCTCATGCAGCAGCGGCTGCTGTTCCAAAGTCGACGACATCGTAATCTGTATTTCAAAAGTTTACTCCTTCACAAAAGTTAACCAACTGTATGACTGTACACTTAGTGTAAAACTAATTCTGATGTTCTAATAAATACAGGTTACTGTCCTCTGTGATTGAAAAAGAAAATCGAATATGAAAACTTGTAGCCAAATTTCAATGAATAGCACTTATGATTTCCGCTGCTTGTCAGTTGATTTCCGCTGATTTTAAACGCACCAAAAAAAGTTCATCTTGCCGGAAAAAGGAAGTTCATCTTGCCGGGGAAAAAAAAATCTTGCCGAAAAAAAAATCAAGTCGCATCAGTACTATAGCACGCTGCACGCATGTTCTTGTCAAAATCTGTTCTTGCCGAAAAAAATTTTGCGTCAGTTTTGTTACAGTTTTGCGTCCGATATCGTCAAAAAGAGCTTGTTGCTATCTCTCAGAATAATTTGCCTCCGTATCAATTTTCAAAGTCTAGAGAACAACTTAAATTCTCGGATTGTCCGACCGTACGCCTCAAAATGTGTCCGATACCAAAAGTTAGACGACTCAAAAATCCGCGTCCACCGTCTACATACAGCATTCGATTTGCCGCAAACTCAAACTCTGTCCAGCGTTTGTACCTGTCGAACGACTCTAAATCTGCCCACCGAATGATCAAAAATGGAGCCGATACTATTTAATGTAAAGCTTCCCAAAATTGTTACAGTTTATAGGGATGAATGTACAAAACTTGTGATACAAAAAGTCCAGACACGCACAGCGCTAATATCCTAGGCGCTCATATCCTAGGCATTACTTGGTATACTTCATACGACTCATACGACATTCACATCAAGAGAAGATAGTGAAACTGTGTTTGAATCCTGTGTTTGACTTCTCCACCACCACACGCCCTGTTTGATGTTATCCACCACCTAAACCTGTTTGATGTTATCCACTTGTCTGATAGTGTTCTCGTTCCTCCACTTCATCATTGTATTCATCCCAATGTGTCCACTCACCTACTTAGTCTATCCCACCTACTTAGGCTATCCTCCATCAAACAGATTTTCACCCCACACCTCTTTTTAATCCGTCATAATCGCTCCGTAATCAAAAAGCTTCCATCTCCTCCGCTGATTCCTGCTCAGTCTCCCCATCGTTTAACAACTTTCGCGTGCCACAACAACCTCGGCAATGCTCGTAACGACATCGGTAAATAGCAAAAGCCACAGCAAACACGATGAGAACAACGGAGACGACAAAAAGCGAAGTTACGATGTAAGCCATTTCCCCATACTCGACGAGCCAATAATCCTTATCGTGGACCCAAAGCAATTTCATTCCCTTGAGCCAGTCCCTTACGTGATCGCCCATATAGCAGCTCGTTTTTTCATCCCAATTCATGCAGTGGTTTCCGTGATGTTCGCCCGTATCAATCTCCAATTTGTAGTTTTTGGGAACATCTAGAGAATCTCGTTTGAAAAAGAGACTATTTTTGTTGTGCTTGCTCCTCGCATTGCTATCCATAGACTTAAACACATCCTCGAGGACCTCAGCACATCGCAAAACAGCTTCGATTTTCTGACGACTTTCCGAAGAACGAAACCAAAAGAGCCATACACGCGTCAAAAGCGGGAATTCGTGAGCTGAATCCGGTGTCTCCAGACATTTTCTGGCAGGTCCAAGTTTCCCCTGCAGTTCCTTCCATATATCACTCAACTCTTGATCTTCCCTATACCACTTCGCTGTCAGTGTTTCCGCGGTGTTACGTGTATCTTCCTCACGAGGAGAGACGAAATGCAAAATCGCTTCTGCTTTCGCGGCTATGTTCCACGGCATGTACAACAACCCAATGACTGCTGCGTTAAGACCGAAAAAACCCGTGATGCCCGAAATGAGCACCGTATTGCCCATGGTATTGCCCAAAGTCGCATTGCCCAGGGTAGAAGGAGTCGTTTCTTCGGCGGCTTTTTCTTCTTCGGAGGGATCGGCTTTTTCTTCTGTGGATGGATCGGCCATAGGGGTTTCTTGTCCTGTAGATGGGGTTTCTTCTGCTTTTCCAGCATCTTCTCCAGTGGGATTTTCTTCCTTCGTGCTGTCTTCTCCGGTATCGGCTGTAGTTTCTGCAGCACCATTTTCACCGTCTGCTTCGTACTCTTCTTCTTTCGGTTTTTCGTCGTCCTTACCGCTCTGCGAAGATTTCTTGCGGACCTGCAATGCAAAACAGCCAAACAGGACATCGTTTGGATTCAGCGTGGGAATAAAAACTGTTACGGACAAGACCATCGCCAAGAAGAGACGGGTCATGTTGGACAGACGAGTCATCTTTTTTTCTGTTACACTCGTCTCACAGTGATCTCTCAGGAGTTTTTTCCTCTCACAAATTTTCAGATGGATTAATCCAAGCACCCTTTCAACTTCGTTTCCGATTCGGATCGCTTCTTCGATCGGATCTTCGATTCAGATCCGAGGAACCTTTCCTATCGGTTATTTTCCAAGTTAGATGCATAAGTTCTTCATTCATTTTAATGGACAAAATACGCTCAAGCCCACTCAGAGTACAGAAGTTACCATGCAGAGAAAATGTGTTCCCTAGCCGACTCAGGCTCTCTCTGAGTGAATGCTGCGGAGGACTCAGCTGCAGACTCAATCCGAATCAGAATCCCCAATGACAGCGCCCTCCTCTCTTCAATTAATACGTCTTCAAGAACTCTCCTCCTCTCTCTAAGATGCAATCAATGTGCTGCCATATACATTATCGTGAAATCCCTCCGATTCTTCAAAATGAACATTTGGTCCGACGAATAATTAAATACAAAAACTCTTCAAAATGAACACTCTCCCTCTCTTAGACTCTTTCGTAACAACAACTGAACGCCCTCTCCTGTGGATATTTTTCCATGACACGGGTAGTCACGACTCACGACTCAAACGATGACCCAAGTTTTTTTTTGCTAACGAAATTACTTGGCGACTCAAGTCGAATTTCGACTGTTGGCCCAGAACTGCCTGAGAAGATCCAAGGATGATGGATCAAGAGTTTCTTTCTAGATAGATAGACGAGAGTAGATCAGCGCCAGGCGAGACCCGTCAAGAGTTTCTTTATTTCAAAATTCAATTTTGGAAATTGTGTATACACCGCATTACAGAACTGTCACACCTTGGAAAATGAGACTGAAATAATGAAACAAAATAACACAAATCACCACAAGAGAAATTCGAATCTGTACAAGATTACAAAATTACGAAAACATGACTTACTTAAGCTGTTTTTTGAAAGCAAAAGGAACGCCGAGAGAGTTATAACTTATTCAGCTCCTGCTAATGCTTTTTCGAAAAGAAGGACATACAAAGGAGATACTTACGAAATAATATTTGATTAATGATTATCAGAAGCATTACAATGCAAAACAGATGAAATATAACAGATGAAAGATACTGAAATTGACGTTGTCATTGAAACTAAGAGAGCTAGAATTTAGACAGCTAAAACTCAGATAGATGAGACCCAATGTTAAAAATTCGCATCAACGGCTTCACAAGAACTGATCCTCGAAACATGAGACAACCAGTCCATGAAAACGAAGTATCAGGCAATTCATTTATTCAGCAGTTGCGACGATTTTCTCCTCTTTTTTCTTCCACCCATCATTCCTCTCTTTTCCTTCCACCCCCTATCGCTCGTTTTTTTTCTGCCAATTCTCTTACCTGTTCTATTCTATTTTAGTTGAACTTCTCACCAATTCTTTTCAGAGAAACCAATTTCACTTCTAACTTCATCCCCAACTCACCATCCACAACGCCCCCACCAAATAACCACTCACACGTCCGCCGATCCCGCCAAATCCGTCTTGTTCTGCCCCTCGGAGCCTTTTATCGATTTCGCAACGGAACGAAAAACAGGAAAACAGGAAACGACGAAGAGGGTGCAGGAGACGACAAAACAAAAGATGAATGAGAAGAACCTTCCACCGATGTGCCAAAAGGACTGAAAATTCTCCAACCAGGAAAATACGTGATCGTTGGCGTCGTTTCGGCACCAGTTGCCACTGCCAACGGTGCCCGATTCGGGCGTGTTCGGCGGGTTGAAACAAAAAGAGAGTTTTGCAGAGGCTTCCTCAAGCGGTGTACACGCGGTCTTGTTCGGATTTTCGTGTTGACACAGGCTCTTACCCAGCTGGAAGAAGACACTTTTGATGTCCGTCAAACAGCGAGCACACTGCGCGGTGTAACTGTCCTTGGCAGATCCCGTAAAGAACAACAGGACCTTGATCATCCCATTCACAGGAGCTGACAGAGGATACTTCGGTCCGTTCTGCAAACAATTCGCCGCCTGCTGCTTGGCATCTTCCGCACCAGCCCCCAAAGTGTTCGGGCTTGTCACATACTCGACAACCGCCTTACTCCTCGCTTCCACGTCCTTCGGAACGAAACTCCAACCGAAAAATAGTGCGATAATTGCGCCGATAAAGCTGGCAATACTCCCTGCAATGCCGTTTTTGTCGTACTTATTCGACTGGTTGGCGGAGGAGGTTTCTTGTTTCGAAGACTTTTTCTCTTCTTTTTTGACGGCAGTTTCTTTTTCCACAGCAGTTTCTTTCTTCGACACTGCTTTCAAATCCTCTTCTTTCACGTCGTCTTTCTCTTCTCCAGAAGGCGCATCTTCTTTCTTTTCTTTATCGGCATTTTCTCCCCCATCGTTCTCACCCTTCTGGGAAGATTTCTTTCGCACTTGCAGCGCCAAACAGCCCAACAGGACAGTGCCCCGGACGCCGGCGTCTGGATTCGGCGAGGGAACAAAAACTGTCGCGGACAAGACCATCGACAAGAAGAGACGGATCATGTTGAAGAGACGAGTCATCTTTTTTCTTTTTGTTCAAATGAACTTCAATTGAACAGAGGTCTGAGTGTTATAAACTCACTGTAAGTTGCTGGATCTCACTGCTAGTGCTGTAAGTTCCTGGATCTCCCTGTAGGTCTCTGGAAGCTTTATCACACGATCAAATCGGTGGTCTCACACGATCAAATCGCACAGCCTTTTCCTAATTCCTATCCATGTTCATATAAGGTTTTGAAT
>Ga0099797_101060_pt1 | contig 15415 bp, 19 predicted proteins | sample Uncmet_Sort48C_1_FD_89871 | JGI IMG/M metagenome (GOLD analysis project Ga0099797, IMG submission 89871) | Marine eukaryotic communities from CALCOFI LINE 67, Pacific Ocean - C012_Sort48C_1 | ecosystem: Environmental > Aquatic > Marine > Oceanic | place: Pacific Ocean: Monterey Bay | collected... | reverse complement strand
CCAAAGTGGCTGCGGCGAGTAAATACCACTGTTTTCGAACGCCCAAGTGGCTCCGGGGTATAAATACCAGTGTTTTCGCAGGGCACAGCTGGCACGAAGCTCCAAAGGACCCTAGCACCCGAAGACCCGCACGGAATTTTAGTATTATATATATGTGTATATGTGTATATATATATATATATATTCATATATATATATATATATATATATATATTTGCATCCAGTGGACAGAACAGGGGCCATGCCAATGTTGACTTTGCTCAGCCGCTTTCCAGGTCTGGAGCAAGCTCCAGTGATAGCTTTGGTCGCCCTGTCCCCTTTTCCACTGAGGAGTGCCAGGCGCTTGTTCTCCTTTAGGCAAGAGTTCCTTGCATGCCAGCTGCAGTCTTCTCCCTTTGAGTAAAGCCTCTTAGTCTTCAGCCCAACTAGGCTCCGGTATTTTGTCTTGAACAGATGATCTGCAGACCTATGTCGACGTCGTGTAGCTGGAAAAAATTAGAACAGGGGCCATGGCTACCCTGTTGTGCATGTCCTTGTTTGGCCTTGGAGTCCCAAATATTTGGAAAACATTCATACCCCCCACCATGGCAATAAGAAGGAGTTTGGGCCAGCCAGATCCTCAATTTCTCATTTGCTGTTAATAGAAATAGAAATGGGTCCCAGGTTTTCAGGCTAGAATTGAGTATATCGGTTTCTCATTGCCACAGTAAGGGGCGTAGCCTTGAAAAATCAAACACCCTTTTCAAACTAGTTGTTGCGGACGGATTCCCCCAAACATATTGTTGGCCCGATCGGGCTCCACATCGAAGTTCTGGAGGCACACTTGCCACAACTCCTGTACGGAAGTTCCAGCGGAACCCAAGGCAATCATAATGTCAGTCAACAAGCAGTCAATTATATAATGTGGGTTCTTAATTTTGGGGATGATGGGAAGTGTTAGATTTCGCGCGAGCCTTGAATGCACAGACATATACAATTTGCCGCCCCAATGCAAACTCTCAGAGTTTGGTTCGCTTGGTGGGAAAACTCTTATTTGGCCTCCTCGGAGTGTCTTTGCACTATACTAGAGTGTCCCGATGCCCATATAAGGCAAAATCCAAACAATGTTTGAAAATTCGTAATTCGATTACGTTCATGATGTACTTCCGATGAATTCTTTTATGGGCCCTTGTAGGCCCTAGGGCTCCCGCACGAAATTTTGGGGAGCACATGCGGGAATTTAGCACAAGGATGTATGGATTTTCGAATGATAGATCATCAATGAGAATCCTCACCGATGATGGACGGGGCCATGGAATGCCAACTCGAGCCAATATATTGGCTGGCTTGCGTTGGTTGGCCGAAGGTGTGCAACCAGGGGATTGTTTATTCTTGCATTTCTCTGGCCATGGTGCACAGCAGGAGGACCCAAGTTATGCTGAAGAAGATGGCTATGATGAGACTATCTGCCCGACCGATTTCAACTCAGCGGGCATGATTTGTCAGATCATTGGGATTGGAAAGGTGCCCAAATGCCTCCATTATGCAAATGCAAAATGTCAGTCATGGTTCTCCCAAAGACATACCAAATAAATGCGACAGTAGTTCACAGTATTATGGTTTGAAGGGGTTCTGGGCAATTTGGTAATGTTTATGGCGTTAGTCTCGACATTACACGCATGAAACAGATCTTAAGAGTCAAAATGCTTGATTCTCGAGTCAGTTCGTTCCGGATTTCGTCAAAAGTACAACTCCAGCATTTCCATGCGCCTGCAGACCGTTATTTGTTTGTGTTTCAGCCTCGAGAGCTCACCCACGGATTGGAAAAGGTGTGCAAATCCCTTCCATACGCAAATGCAACATGTCAGGTGTTGTTCTCCAAAACACAAATGCCAGATCAATGCGAATATACGCACATGCAAATAAATGCGGCAGTACAACCCTCGCCGATAATTAAGGTTAGTTTACGACAGCTCCGTAATGAAAACAATGTTTCTTCGTTTCGGGTGAGTTTTTGAAAATGTGTTCCTTCGAAGGGCCGGCAAAATGTTTGGATCTCATCGATTGTATAATAGTTTTCACGGTTTCCACATTCAAACTCGATGCAACAGACACCCTCGATGCATTTAAACACTTCCCCGACCTGTTTTGAGGGGCCCGGTGCCGGAAAATGGAGTTCAGGGGCCCGGGGTCGGACAAATACAAAACTAGCCTCAAGTTTCTTCGAGGGATGTAGTTCGCAGTAGCTCAAAGCGAATATTGTACGCACATGCGTCACAGGTTTGACACCTATGAGAAGCCAGTGCGACATGTGTGCGAAACAAATGCGGGACATAAGCAGCCTGATTGCGAAGTAAATGCGGTTCGTCGGTGTTCACATGTTCGTCACTTGTTGCCATATGTAGTTCAGGTTTCTTAACAATGTCAGTGATTTCTGCTTTCAACACACCTAGCTCACTGAAAATTTTATCCATGAAGCAAGACCCCCAGGGTTTCTTATCTGGTCAGTCATGTCGCAGCCAAGGGGTCTGATTTCTGGCAACCACCAAATCAGTGCAATTCAGTGAACATCGCGTATTATTGACCGAATTATTGTGTTTTCAACAGATGGTTGACCAAAGAAACTCCAAGATTGGGTTTGATGCTCTGATTATGTGCGACGAAAAGGGATTGTTTTCTTAAAGCGGGTTTTGGATTTCATTGTAACACGTGGTGCGAATTGTGCCATTTCTGTGCAGCATCCCCTAAGACTTTTTTCTTGCAATATTCTATTATACAGTAAAAATGGTGTATGTATTTTCTTGGAAATGTCAGTATTCTTGTTTTTCATACCAGTTCGGCTTTATCCAGGCATGATTGTGGACGATGAAATCTTTGATATCATCGTTGCCCCCTTACCTTCTGGGGCAAAGTTGACCGCTGTAATGGATTGCATTGTCAAGGTTTGTGATTCGAGGCAGCCAATGATCATTAATATAAAAAATGAACTGTTGCGGTGAAGCAGTTATTAGTTGGGAAATAGTTACTGCAATATCAGGCAGTCATTGCTACCACATTAACTGCATGGTGAATTAATAATGCAATTAAGCGGGACCGTTTTTTTTTGTTTCGAACACCTGGATTTCGTATCGAAATCAAAAAGATGTGCAACGCCATGTGGAGCCGGGTACACCAAATATCAGCTCGAGATGCTTTATCTGAACCTGTGTCGTGCCAAAACTGTGGTTTTTGTAGCAAGCCAATTGTATAGCTCGATCCCACCGAAATCCACATATTGCAGCGGCAGCATTTATTGCACAGCGCATTAATTACTGCAATCCGCAAATGACATTTACAGCATTAATTGTGCGCTAAATTGGTGATGCCATATTTGTGTCTCTAGTTTGTATACGACGAATATTAAGAAATCCTGCGGCGCAGACAAACACTGAATCGAATAAAAGAAGTAAGATGAACAAATCATGCGGGCTCAATGCGAATTGCTTGATTATTGTATCATTGTATCCAATCAAATTTGTCGAATATATGATCATGTTATGCAAAACCAGCATTTCGCATTTTTCACATTATATTCGTATTATGTCCATAACGGTGCACTTCACAATCATGTCGGGGGGGGGGGTCTACAGGGTCAGGCGTCGCAATAATTTAGGGGGATTTAGGGGGTTACGACCCCCACAAATTATTGCAAGGATCATGCAAGAATGCCCGAAAAGCTCATGCCGCCGCCCCCCTTCGTTTTCCTTGCTTATGGCAGTTTGGACACTGGTCAATGTAATATACATCTCAAATATTTGTCATAACGTTAGTAGTAAATCGGGAATATACAAGGACATATATCAACATAGGGATTGCGTACACCTACTTCACTAAATAAGAAAATTGCATCCGTGTTGCAAGACGTTTAAGTTTTTTTGTTTATTTGGTTTGGCATTTCGCTGGCAAAGGGTTTGATTTCTTGCAATTGGCAAATCAATGAAAATCAGTGAAATCGAATATGTTTGTTCGATTTTCGTCGCGGTGCGTTTTCCGAAAATGTATGTCCCCCAGAAGGGCTGGCTAACGAACCTCCAACAAATGAGGTTGGCATCCGGGTTGTGTTTGAGCGAAGGGGTCTCTTTTGTTAACGGGGGTCTCTAGTTTGATTCTACTATTTGGTGCGAAGGGTGCTGGTTATTATTTTGTGCAGCTTCCCCCAAGACCATGTGTTTCTTACTGCAATATTTTCTTATCCAGTAACCCAGCAAATTTCTAGCATACTTTCATTTTGTTTGGAAGGGGTGTCACAAAATATGTTTTTGTCCGATCCGGGTCCATGTCGGAGTTCCGGACACATGAATACCACACAATAGCAGGGAATTTCGAGACGAATCCAATGGGAGCAGTTCCGGGGTCTGAAACCCAGATGGTCCAAGGAAAAAATATGGTTTATATTAGTTTTCGATTTCTTGGGCGGGGGGAATGGGTGTATGAAAATAGGGATGGCATAAGGGAGCTCGTAGGGAATATATAAAGGTTGTGCAATCATGTGAAACCATTCATTGTGAACTTGCTCTAGGTTTCACATTGACCATGGGGGCACCATATATATATATATATATATATATATATGCACCACCACCGGGTTGGGCCTAGAAAAAAAAAAAGAAAACGGTTGATGTATACCATTTCTTCGTGGTCATGCAAACTGCCCCCAAATACAACAGTTTGTATATTTGGGCAGTTTGCATTCACACCAAGAAATGGTATACACCAGCCATTTCCTTTTTTTTTGTCTAGGCATAAACCCGGTGGTGGTTTATATATATATGGTGTCTCCATGACCATTGCCAAGTGCATTGCAAGTAAGTTGCGGTCCAATCTTCAAGTCCATGATTTCGAGCTGGGCTTCTGACACTTCCTTCGACTAGGGGGTCCCCAAGTTTCTCTACCGTTGACGTTCACGCTGAGATCATGAGAATCGGTAATTTTGCATGAAATTTAGCTATTCTAAACGCTACGCTACGCGCACTCCGCCGGTCCGGCTAAGAGGGCACAATGTAAATTTATATGGTAAGCTTGTGGCAAGTGCATCCCATCAATTATTGGTTTCGAAAAGACATTGCGTATAAATATAAATACACATGTATGCGTGTGGCATAAAGTTGTCCAGTTGCCATTCATCATGTAGTATGTTGTATGAGATGTGCAAAAATACACAATCCTACCAAGATAGGGTGAACAAGAGCAGGTGCTGCAGAAAACGAAAAATATGTTTGCACTTTCCCCTGCACTCGATCGGATGCACTTGAAGACTACTGCATTTATATACTTCACTAACCCGTGTTTTAAAGAGTAGTTGACATGTTGCGTGTTTTCTGAATGGTTTGGGAGTCACTGAACTGTAAATTTCAATAAATTCGTAGTCTCGGAGGTCTATGGCGGGCGTTGTGGGTTTTAGGCGCCAACATTGGATCCACAATGGCGACGATCCTGCCCACACGCTTGACAAGTTGTTTTGTTCGGGATCCATTTTTGGATATGTTGAAACATTTCTCACAATGTTTTTCAAGCTGTTTTTGATATGTTTCCTAAAATAGAAAATGCAGGCCTAAGGACCCCCAAATGAGTGAATTTGACGGTCGTTTTCTTGATTTTGAAGGATGGGTTGAAATAGTGAAAACTGAGATCCCGCTTGGGCGGGAGCGCAACTCAGCACATCCAAAAGCTGAGAAATCAATGTTTTCCATTTTTTGTAAGGTTCGTTTTTAAGACCCTTGCAGTGCATACTTTTAACAATTCCGGGGTCCGTTTCCTGTGCCAAAACAATGCTCTGAACGTTTTGTGTTGAAATCAAAGTTCGAAGTCAAAATACAAGAAGTCACGACGAATTTGATGAACCCGGCTTGGTCGTCCAGAGACCTCCCAGGTGAAGCTTGTTACGTGACCAATGACCACTTCTAAGAGACCAATGACCACTTCTAAGAGACCACTCACCTAAGTGACACAGTCAAAAGAGGAAACCAAATGACCACAAGTGACGCAGTCAACAGAGGAAACAAAGGGATCACTTAGCTAAGTGACACAGTCAACAGGCGAAGCTCTCTTATCTAACACGGCGTTGGCCACAGGCCTGGCGAAGCTTTGTGTTTAAATTTATCAAAATCAGGCATTCCATATCAGATTATATACATTTATGCATGTTCAATACATGTTTGAATATTTGTTGGTAGGCTTCAACATTTATGTATCTTTTCCGAAGCAAACAAATGCGCAACGAAATTTTGCGCCTATCCGTCCAATTGTCATCCCGTGAACTCCGTTACCAGCCCGTTTTGTGAAAAAAAAGATACTTTGTTTTTTTGATTTTTGTTTGCTTTGGGGCCCAGGCTCACCCCAACCTTGCCCCTCATCTGCGTTGACGTCGACATTGTTGAAAGCCATGCACATGATTCTCAACTTGCGTTGAGGAACACCTAGATACTTTTCAAGCTGGGCTTGTGACACTTCCCCCGAGCAGTTGAAGTGTTCTTGACATGACTCCAAGAACTCATCCTTGCTGAGACTAACACGCAAATATTCAAGGATGTAATGGTTCTCCTTTAAGATCATAATTTGGCCACATTGTGGACATTTTCCATACATGAGCCTCGTATTTTTTTGGTGGGACGTCCTGACCCCCCTAAATCATTGCGACGCTTTGCCCTGCAGCGCCCCTCAAACTGTTGTGAAATGCACCGTTGTGCGATTGCGCGTCGTTTTTGCATTGAAAGGTGTGTTCTCTAAGTGCTTGAAACCGCGAAAGACTTACAATGATTGCTGCCAGAGTGGCTAAAACATGTAGCGGGAGAAAAAACGTTATGTGTTTTAGCATAAGTTTGAAACACGTGTTATTTTGTAGCCTAGTCTTTTTGATAATGACGACAAACCTCAGGCTATGTGTTTTAGCTGGTGATTTCGTGTCATGTTCTTACATGGAATCTCATAGGCGCTTTTGTTGCTCTATAATTGTTCCTTTCGACCAGGATTCGACATATTCGACAAAGGTTCGACATATTCGATGAAGATTCGACACATATTCGGCATTCTCGACCAAGATTCGACGCAGATTCGAGAAAGGTTCGATATATTCGAGGCAGGGCCGCAGGTTCGACAATTCGACAAAGATTCCATATTTTGGACCAAGATCCGACGAAGACCCGACAGTCATTCGACAAAGATTCGGCAATTATTTGACAGATTCGACACAGATCCGACATGTATTTGACGAAGAGGCCCCCATGAGATCCCATACCAATTTGGAAATGTGTCATTCCTAAAGGCTTAATACCGCCAAACACGTACAAGGATTGCTGCCACAGTGGCACTGGATTGGACTTACCGTTTACCTTTGAGCGTGGCAGGTTTGTAGAAGAGGACAATCCTTGCCACAGCCAAGGAGTCATCCTACGTAATTTTCCTAACACACATGTCGGTGTGCTTTCAAAGTACTTTCAGTTCATTTAACTCCGAACTCCTAACCCAGAACTCAACCCCCAGACTCCAAACAAATTGCTGATGCCTTTTATTGGCTTCTGAGCAATTTTGTAGTATTTATGGCATGTGTGTGTGTCAAAATTCTGTGCATAAATCAGGTCTTAATTGTGAGCATTCTCGATGTTGTGCCCAAGTTGGTGAAGAGTACGGTGAAGTCGCAATGTACGGTCGACCCCTTGGTTTCGCCAGAGGGTCTGCCTTTCCCTTGTTTTGCATTATTGTCCTCTAGGTTTCGTATTGCCGTTCTCTCTCTTTTGCTCTCCGAGTGAGGGATTTCAGAGTCTGTCGTTCTCTTTCCATGTCCTCTTGTCAACAACTTCACTTTACCATTCCAGCATTTCCCTCTGCCTCCAGACCTTTGAAAACAATAAGCCTCGAAAGCTCACCCACAACCACCGAAACCCATCAGGGCACACCGTTGAAAAGACAGTAATATCTTCACATGCAAAATCTAAGTTTAATTTCGTATCTGGGATTAGATGTAGGATGGCGCATATGTTTTATTGTTTGTTTTATACAGGCTAGTGGATGTGTTACACCCGAAGCGGTAATCAAGAAAATATTAATTAGTGACGAGGGTAGCCTCATTTTCTGATTTCTTTGTCGAAAGAACCGCCTGGACGAGGGTACCCTCATTTTTTCAAAAATTAAGAAAATCGACTAGGGCCTCGCAGTCGACCGCGGGAGCCGGTTGCTGCGGCTGGTTGGCTTGTGTGGTGGTTGCTGGCTCTGCATTGTATGTATCCCGGTATACTTGCATGTATCCATTGTATATGACTATGGGCCTTATGGGTTTCGGGGCCCAAGGCCGCCCCGGCCCATACACATGATATTGTTTCCCCTCTGTCTCATTAGTAAGGAAATGCGAGGACGCGGACGAGGGTACCCTCATTTTCTCAAATCGAGCCTCTCTGCAAAGGCGAGTTTTCAAACTTGCGGGACTCATTCCTTATTCAATGTTTTCTTATTCAGTGCTCCGGGTGTTCTTGTTCCGTATAGGCTAATAGATGTGTTATGTGATTGTACATTATCTTCGTTGTATCTGTATCATTGGTTGTTTCCCCACAAATCAGCCCTCATCAGTTGGCGTGTTCCCTCCAGGGGTTTAAAATATACGAAAAACAAGGGATGTGTTGTTGTTTACCTAGGGGCTCCCCACGTCTCTCAGCCGTTGACGTTGACATTGAGATCATGACAATGGGCAGTTTTATATAACAAATTATCAGATCCAAGTGAGTCATATTTGATGATGCAATCGTTATGCATGTTTCAATCCATTTTGAAGATTTGTTGTTATGTTTGAACATTTATGATTATACTCTGAAACACAGAAGAGGCACAACGATTTGTTGCACCTACCCGTCCAATTTTCAGCCGGTGAACTCCGTTCTGAAGCCACTTCGTGGAAAAAAAAAGACAATGGAACTTTCATTTGTTTTCGTTTGTGGGCCCGGGCTCGCCCCAACCTCGCCCCTCACCTGCATTGGCATTGAGTTTGAAAGTCATGCCTATGTTTCTCAATTTTTCGGCTTGATGAATACCTAGGTTTACCCAATGTGGTTGAGTTTTTATGATTGTTGCTACATGCCAGTGCAAACAGAAACATCACATTTTGCACATACGCACACATACATACATACATACATACATATACATAGGTACATGCATATATATATATATGATTTCAACAGGATGTTAGAGATTATGTGTCACTCGTTTATAATTTGCTGTTTGCCATACACCAAATAGTTTGCTGCCCATATCCTTTTCGGTGTGCCCTCCAGAGGTTCAAAAATCGTCAAAACGATCCGCTTTGTTCTAAGCCATACATCGAAGAGGCTCTATGACAGGCCGTATTTCTAAGGGGCGAAGTGGCGAAGCATAGATACATTCCAAACCATAAACCTTCATGGGCCCCCATGGGCCCCGTAGGGCCCAAGCCGGCCGGCAGGTTGCCGGCCGGCCGGCGTACGGCGGCGGGCGGCCGGCGGCCGGCGGCAGGTGGCGAACTGGCCAACTGGCGAATGTACAGTCCTAGAAATACGGCCTGATGAGTTTCAGTGATTGGCCTCGTGGCAAGTGTTTTTCAGCCCAGGTTGGACGTCATTTCCCGTCCATGCGATTTTGCCTTCACAGCAGAGGACCATGTTGAAAACGTAGGGTCTTATGCAAATTTGATGTGTCTGAATTCATTGCTTTTCTTAGAAATCTTGCATGTGTCCTTGCCATACACTCATAGCGCTGATAAAGAAAGTATTCAATTATGATGAGGACACCTTTTATTTTCTTATTATGGGACAGTTATTCGTCGACAACAGTAAGAAAGCAACAAAGGATAACCATTCACAAACACTTTGAAATGGAGCCTTTCTTCTGCAAATGCGCGTTATTCAAGCTTGAGGAGCCCATTTCCATAATTAATGTTTTCTCATTCAGTGCATTGGGTGTATTCGATGTGTCTTGTAGTATCGGAGTTTCTTGGGAAATCTTTGATGTATTTTGAGGTTCTTGCAAACTCGTCATTGTTTCGTATGTTGGTGTTGGACCCCTTACACAAATTATGAAGTCCAAGATTTCATTGGTATTCCTTGGATTTCCCAAGTTGTTGAAACGTTGACGTTGACTCTGAGATCATGACAATGGTATTTTATATACAGTTTAATTAGTTTTGTATTTACATGTATCAAATTCGGATAATTTATATTTATGCATGTGTCAATACATTTATTTCCTGACCCCCCAAAGATGCGCAACGACGTTGCGCACCTATCCTTCCAATTTTCAGCGTGTGAACTACGTTCTGAGCCCATTTCGTGAAAAAATGACAATGCATGTTTCATATTGTTTTTACTTGGGGTCCCGGGATCGCCCCAGCCTCGCCCCTCATCTGTGTTGATGCTGACGTTGAAAGTCAGGCCCATGATTCTCAACAACTTGCGTTGAGGATCATCCAGACCTACCATATCCACATGCACCTTGCGACTTCCATCCCCCGGCAGAAGCCTCCTATGGCATTATATGATTAAACAGTGGTCGACCCGTGATTTGAAAACCATTGTTTTGGGGTGGGTGTTGGAGGCTCCCTGGCGGTTTCCCTGGCCCCGCGGCCCCGGTCCGTCTGGAACTGAACCTGCCATGCTTCTTTTTGTTCCTGCAGAGTGTGTTTTGGTTGTGCTCATGTAAAATCGTCGTATCTGTGTGCTGCATTTGCCCGCTTGTGCTCAGGTTGGTTGCAGCCGGTGGTAACCTTCTCCCGCTGGTAGGGAGCACCCGGGGACTATGGAGTCCAGAACATCGGACAAGTCGGGATGCCTAGCACCGGCAGGGGTGTCCACCTTCCAGTTCTGTTGCAGGCCAGTTTTGTTTGCTGTGGTCGCTGAGAGATTGTTAGATCAATTCGTAGCCAGCGCCTCGCCCCCGCAAAACCAACGTTCAAACAGTGTTGCCAGAGTTTTGGAAAATGGTCTTATGTTGGGCCATGGAAGTCGCAAGATCAACGCACGCTGGAGTGACCCCATGCAAGCCGTTTTCTCCATATGCTTATTGCATATTGCACACCCTGTACCAATTGACATTAGTACTTTACTTGTAAGGTCTTAGCACCTTTAAATGGACGCACTATGTTAATCATTGCAAATACACAGCTCTTATAATCATAAGTCCAACTTTGCATGACTGTTGTACGTTGGGTTTCATTAGTTCTTTCTTGTTCTCATCATTTAATATGCATAGGTCACTATCATAGGTGTATCGTTGCTCCTATGTGTTTGGTATTGTGTGTTGTATCCTTGGATATTGTTGGTTGTGCTTCACATGTTTAATATTGTGTACTGCATTTGTAGTCGCATTGTTTTGCACTTAATTCAAATTGCATCGGCAATGACCGAAGTGTGTCCCATACTGCTAAAATGGTGTCGGGAAAGCTACACAATTTGTTGCACACAATTGGGAAATTACCCGCCATTGCTTGGGGATTCTTGAAATTGTTTTTGTTTTTCCGACAGTGTTCCAAAATATGCATTCGGACACGAAACTGATTGCCGGGGACGCTACAGACGCAAAAACACTGGTTAATTCGACGCCTCCGCGACCCGAAGAGGCTCCGGCGCAGGATTCGTCCAAAAAATCGATAAACGAAGTTTAACTTTTATTTTGCTTACCCGATCAATTCTGGGAACATGGTGTCGGGAAGGCTACACATTTTGCTCCACACAATCGAATAAGAGCTGAACAGGAATACAAGCTGCCGAAAATGGCGTTCCGAGGCAGCTTGTGTTTTGAACCAGCATAATATATGGAGAGATACAGGGATAGGGAGATGCATACTGGTGATGGACATAATTAAGCAACACCTAAACCCTATTTTCCGGCCCCGGGTCTATAAACCGTATTGTCCGGTTGCGGGGCCCTTCAAAACAGGTCAGGGGCGTGTTCAAATGCATCTGGGGTGTTCTTTGCATCGAATTTGTATGTGGAAACGGGTAACTATTATACAATCGGTGAGCTTCAAACATTTCAGGAGTTCAAGCATTTTTGGAAACTTCTTGTGCCAGCCCTTTAAGGAGAACATATTTTCGAAATCGCAAAGCGCACCCCCCAAATCCAAACGAATTCAAAGTATTGTAATGTCACTGATTTGTGTTCCCGCACGAAATTGTTGCAAGGCTGCATCTCATTGTTGACGGAATAAATTTAGCAAAACCTTGTGAGGAACACCTGGTCAGATCTATGTTTTTTATGGTTTGTTATCCGCTCCTGGTCCCAGGAGTAGACCCATTCGTTTCGTCTCGTTAATCTATGTTATTCTGGCGTATTTATCTGCCCGGAGCTCCGATGCTGTAATTCACGGACACCAAATACATTTTTGGAGGTTCGTTGGCTAGTGCTTCGAGGAGTTTTTTTGTTTCTGAAAAATGCACGCACACCGCAAATCTGACCACCATATCTGATTTTCAAGGCCAACAATGTTTCTGTAGCGAACCAGTCGTAAAGCTCCAGAACGCCGAAGTGTTACTTAATTGATTCCGTTAACCGTGTGTGCGTGCCCCCCTAAATGCCAATTGTTGCAATGGTGTGTTGCAATTGTAGACAAATTCTCAAGGATGTCATGATGATATCTGGTTGTCAGGATGAACTTGTAATACCGAGTGCCTGGACCGAGGGCACCCATTCAAAAATCTTCATCGTGGGTGTGTTTTTCTTAATTCTTAGTCATTTTTTAATTCCGGATCCCCGAACCCCAAACCCCATAACACAAAACCAATTTTTCAATATTTTCATGAGTTTCTTGTCAAGTCGGTCGTATTCATGGTAATCGTGTCGAAATTCAGTGCATCAGTCAGGTCTTACTTGTGAGAGTTCTGGATTCCGGCCTCATTTCTTGCCTAATTTCGTCAAAGTACCATCCCAGCATTTACCACTGCCTCCATCCCCTCAAAAAAACAAATCAAGGCTCGGAAGCTCACCCACACAAATATTAAAGTGCAACTATAAAGCATACGAAATTGTGCAGAAAGTACTTTCCGGGTCGAACTCCAAATCATATAATATATATCCTACAACCCTCTGCCAAACGTAAGGCTAGTTTACCAACAAATCCTTCAACTATCAATATGTATTTGCATAGGGTGCATTCTCCGAATATGTGTTCTCCCCAAAGGGCTGGCAACAGGACTCTTTCAAATGATACAAATCCAAACATGTTTGGATCTCATCGATTGCACAACGATTTCAACCATTTCCACATGCAAATCGGAATCCGATGCAAGCAACACCCCAGATGCATTTAAACACGTCCACCGACTTGTTTCAAAGGGCCCAGGGGCCGGAAAATTGGGTGTAGGGACCCGGGGCTGGAAAAATACAAAACTAGCTTCAAGTTTCGTGAAGAGATGCAGGAACTATATATACATATGTATGAATATTGCACATATATATATATATATGGTTACTATCTGAGCCTTCCTGGGCTCCATTGCCTTCGGCCTTACAAGGATGAGCAGTGCTCCTCAGACGGAGGCGGAGGCTACGGTGCCCCATTGGGAGCCATGACGCAAGCACTCACCAACACATTGGACAGCACATGCATTGCAAACATGGCCGATTGAGTTAAGCATTTTGGATTTCTCTGGTCCCCAGACCCTGGGACCCTTCCAGCCAGCTACGGGTCACGATTCCATTGAATTTGCCGCAGCAGTTGTGCAATATGGTGGAATATGAGGCCGCTGCTGGCCTGACATTGTTTTTCGAATGCATTCGGGTACGAAAAGAAACAAGACCATATTTGATGTTCTATGGTGTAATTCTGTTTAAATCTCATCGGTGTTATATACATTCAATTTGTAAACATTGCGAATCGTATATATATATATATACACAGAGAGGCATCGAGTTTGTGGTTTTGTATTTTAATGGGTGCCTTAGTTTGGGGGCGTCCTCCAGGGGGGGGGTCGAAATCTTTGAAAATGATGTCAAACAACAAAATCGGTACTGGGCCGGGGGGCCTGTCCGGAGAGCTCGGGGTGGTAGCCGAGTTCACTTTTCTGGACATTTGTACACCGTTATATTGTATACTATTGATTTGAAGGCGTCGGGCCTAGCATTTCTCTTGTTTCTTAGCAGCGCTACGATTACTTGCGAATGTTTGTCTCAAGGGTGTTGCTTTTGTTTCTTCACAGAGCTACCAAGCAAAGGCATTGTATTTATTGTTTTTTCGAAGGCTCAGCCGAGCAAAGTATAGTATTTACAGTGTCTTCGGTTAGGTTCAGTGCATTTCGAGGCTTTGGAGGTGCCCGCCCACCGGCGATCTAAGAGGATAACTTAGTATTCAAATTGTATATGTGTATATATAATATATATATATATATATATGTATAGACCCCGGTTGTGCTTGGAACTACTTTTTGTTTTTCTCGGCACGGTTCCAAAATATGAACTCGGGAACGAAACTGACCGCCATGTACGCTACAGACGCAAAAAACACCAGCATATTCGACTTCTCCGCGACCCGAACTCAATAGAAGATGTCCCGGGCCGAGATTCGACCAAAAACTTGCAAAACGAGACAAACAAATATTTTTGCTTACCAGAGCAGCCCCTAAGATTATATATATATATATATATATATGTTTAGATTCCTACCCTTCTTGTGCTGTCGCCATTTTGGCTCAAGCCGCATTCTAGCTTAGACGCTGTGTCGAACCCAAGTTACCTCGAAAAGCCATTTACTGAAAATAGTGGCTGTAGTTGTAACCTGGAAGGCTGATTTAGTTTACGATTAAATCGGGCAAATTTAGGATATAAGGAATTTGCATGGTAGCGGAGCGCTTTGGTTGAAATGACCACAGAAGCCCGCTTGACCCAAATCGAAACTGTTTTATCCGGAATCAATTTCGACAGACTGAAAGATTTATTTCCACAAGACGAATCATACAAACTTAAGGAACAACTCATGGCATTAGAAGAACAAGCGAACAAAGAGTTTACGACAATCAAGGAACAGAATCAGAAAACAGTGGAAGCCTTAATGAATTTAAAGAATGAGTCGGATGCGAAAGATAAACTACTTCAGGAATACACAGTTAAGCTACAGAACGAAATTAAATCGATGCAAGACACCGGAAATGAATTTGCGCAGAATTTATCGGACAATGATCGAAAGAAATGGCAGGAACAATATGAACTTCTGAATGTTCAGTTTACGACAGTCAACGATGAATTTGTGAAACACAAAATTGAATTACAAGCGCGGGCAGTTCGTCTTGACATTGTGGAACAACAACTTAATACAATTACCGGAAACGATGGAAAAACATTGCAAGAAGCTTTGAACAATTTAATCAATTTGAGCGCAAACGAAAAGAGCAAGAAACACATTACGGAACTCAAGTGCATTAGCAATCTCGAATCAATTAAAAACAGC
>Ga0099797_101059_pt1 | contig 15425 bp, 8 predicted proteins | sample Uncmet_Sort48C_1_FD_89871 | JGI IMG/M metagenome (GOLD analysis project Ga0099797, IMG submission 89871) | Marine eukaryotic communities from CALCOFI LINE 67, Pacific Ocean - C012_Sort48C_1 | ecosystem: Environmental > Aquatic > Marine > Oceanic | place: Pacific Ocean: Monterey Bay | collected... | reverse complement strand
TGGAGGAAGCAGCGATCAAGCGGCAACGAGCAGAAGCGTCCTTACGAGCGAAGCAAGACGCGATAAAGAAGAAAGAAAAGCAATTGAAAGAGTCGAGGTACAAGCAATATTTGTCAGAGAAGCAGCAGCAGGACAGGCAACAGCAGCTAGAAGACGACGAAGAAAATCGCAAGCAGGGGGAGGCTATCTTTTCGAGAGCATTGAAGAAAAAAAATCCTTCCGCCATTAGCGATCCATATTCGTCGCAAACGACTCTTCGTCCGACAGCAAAGTCAGGCTGGCGAGAACTTACAGACCCATCGACTGGGTATTCATATTATGAAAATATACACACGGGAGAATCGCAGTGGGAAAGGCCGAAGGGGTTTTGATCAGAAAGGGAGAGAGATTTACTCGTGAGTATCGTTGTACGTTGTAAGAGTCTTACTCGTGTAAATTTCGTAAGATTACTTCGTACGAAGTACATTTTTAGAAAAACTTTAGCAGGGCCGAGTGCACATACAGAATCTTCGTATGAAAACAATTTTAATTCTTACAAACAGTTTTATAGCGACGTCACTCTCCTCGTATGTTTTTTTGGCATAGTAAACTCGTCATGGTTTCTCTTTGGAAACAACCGAATGGTACCAGATATAGGCATAATGTCGTAATTCAGCACCAGCTTCACGTCGTTCGATCTCAGACCGTCCGACGGGTCCATCAAAAGATACTTGCAACCGACATTGTCCAGATTCAGCATTTTCTCAGGAAGCCAGACGTGTTCCCATTCTCCCCCAACAAATTTTTCAGCGTCAATTCGTAAAACTCTGTCCCATACTACCACTTGGTTTATCGTGTTGTATTTTGTTTCATACTCAGCAGTGATGTAAACAAAAACTTGCCTCGTGTTCCAGTTGAAAACTGGTCGAAAATCGGCCGATACGCTGAAGGTAAAATTGGCACGCTCCCCCTGAAAACCACTGCGACCAAAGGGGAGCAAATGATACAAATCATTGACTTTAATGTCCACGTTGGCGGGGGGGTTGTCCAGCCAATAAGTCGTCATGGCGCAGCCGAAGGCCATCGCTCCTAAAACTACAAGTCCATAGACGAAGACCGCGTTCAAACGCACCCATATAGTATTCATCTTCCTCCGTTGAAACGATAAACGCGAAAAGGTTTAAAAATAAATTTTAGATTGGTAACACCAGAGGCCGAATTGTCTCTCGTTCTTTTTTCCACCAACAGTTTATTTTTATATCATTTCCTGTTTATTATTAATATTAGACTAAAGTGATATTAGACGACTATTTATTAGTAATTTAAAAAAAAAGTAGGTCTCGGTCTCCTCCGTCCGCCTGCCTCCTTCCTCATTTGTTGTGGTGTGGTGGTGGTGCGTTGGGGGGGGTGTGAATGGCCATTATTACAATCATCCAATATTATAATATTTAATAATTTAATTCTTGAAGCCTCTATTATTTTTTGTTTGTGCCTGGCTATATTATTATGAATAGGCGCTTCTGATTCCACACACCGTACACCGTCATATTATTTGGCTCTTTTTTTTATATTTTTACTTATTTTATTCGTCTATTCCTATGTACAATAGAGTATTAGTTAGGGTAAATGGTAAAATAGTATACAATTTAAATGTGATGGAATAGGACCTCGCAGAGGATAGAGGATATCTAAATACTATTTCTCATCGATCATCGAGACGTTAAAACAAACACAACAAAAAAATAATAAAATATAATAAAAAACAAAACCTCTTCTCTCCTCTTGTGTTGTGTGGGTCGGTACGGTAGGCGGTCTTTTCAGTTCGCACAATTTATATGCTGTGTACCTGTTGATATTTTGGAACAGTTAGGTGCGTTCTTCTTCTTTTCTTCGATAATAATAAAAAATAATTCAACAAACATGATCATATCATTACTACACCATCACCTCTCTCATTCATCATCATCCCTTTTTTTTTTTTATAGAGGAGTAGTAGTAGTATTATTATTATATATTTTATTATTATTATAATAAAAAAGCACCAAAAATATCAAGACGCGAAGAAAGAAGTGAGCGTCAAATAAAAGAATGCAAAATTAGACCTATTTTTTAGAAAGAGAAAAACAACGCATTTCCATCGTTGCAAACGCCATTGAGCTTTACGTGTAAAGATTAGAACCAACGTATTCTTCTGTTTCCAGTGTACGCCCTGCCTCACCCAAGCAGTTGACAATGGCCGGAAAAAACGTTCCCCACGCAACGCTTCGTATTCTTCTTCGCATCAGCCCAGGGAAGCGTTTTTGTACAGAATATTTGCGTGGTTGTGCTGCAACGGTTCGTATTAACATAGATAATCATGAAATAACGTTTAAGCGGGATTTAGAAGATTTGTCAAGCGATATGAACGGAGTAAATACCGCAAAAAAGGGTCCGACTCAACTCTTTGAAATCCGTGGGACCAGAAAAGCTGGTGACGGCGACACTACGAGCGGTCTATTGGACTTCTCTGTATTTAGCGGCAAAACTATCACAATCCAAGTTTTTAAGGGGGAACGGTGCTGTTTTAAAAGTGAACATTTGTTAACAGAGTTTTTGCAGCTCAGAGTGGAAAACACCAATTTAACAAAAGAAATTTCCACGGTATTCGAAGTGGACAACCGGAACAGCTTTACGGTTCACTCCACTGCGTTCTTGTTTACCTTTCCGAACATAGCGACCAAACGTCTGTATACCCGCGGGTCAGAACCTAAATCAATCGCAACATTAAGAGCGACCGAAAAGATGACTATCGGTGCTGAAGAGTCCGCGTTACAGCCAAAAATGTTGTCCAGAGAGGAAAAGCTGCGTGTGAAATGCAGGCAAACAGAAAATGAAATAAAACGAGTGGCACAGGTTCGTTTTGCCCAGAAAATTAGACAGCAGGAAAAGCATCGCCCACTTCCCCCTAGAGTTTTACCACCGAGACCAAGTGTTGAGGAGATAAATGCGTATAATGGCGTCTATAAAAATGTCAACAAGAGTCCATCACCCAGAACGGATTTAGGCCAGAAGACGGAACCGGTTCGAATGAAGCCGTTGGATAAGCAAAAGCCCCACCCGGCATTTGAATTGTTGAACAAACTGTTTAAAATATCTGCGTTTGATAGAACAGAGTACGTCGCGTTGAAACGGCTGTTCGCGCAGAAAAATAAGCGAGTTATCAGAGCGTACAAGAAATACTTGAAGAAAAGGAAATTAAGAATATTAACGGCCCGGTTCCGTCGTATTCTTGCAACCGAAGACAAAGAAAATGCCGTGGAAGCCCAGATAAAAAAAGCAAAGGAAGATGCAGAAAATTACAAAACTAGGGAGCAGCTCATGGACGCATATATGGGGGCAGTCAAAAAACAGAATAAGCCTATGATACAAATATCTAGAGGGATGCTTATATCAGCCCCAATAGTCCCCTCATTCGATATTGAGGCAGAAAATCGGTTGAATAACCTTATTGAACGGCGGAAGGCAACGAAGAAGACAAAAACGGTGCCTAGGCATGTGGTAGAAAAGACATTGGTCCAAGTAAACAATCTGAAGGCATCTCAGATCCGGGAAAGGACGTCAGCAGAGATTGCTGATTGGGCCATTAAAGTTGGGGTTGAAGCCAAACTTTTGAAATCCAGCATGAAAAAGAAGGAGGGCTTATGGGACTGGCGCGGGAGAATTGAGCATGATAAAATTGAGCTGCAAGTGCATGATGCATACATAGACTATTTGCATGGCAAAGTATCAAAGTTCTGGATGGAAGTACAGTAAGGTATGATAACAACTTCAGAATTAAACAAAAACTTGTGTGAGTTTTAAGATAAAAAACAAATTAATTTATCAATATCTAGTGTATGCTTTAAGACTCTCATTTAAACAAGAAAATTGGCTGTTCTTTAAGTAATTAAAATTAATGTACTGCGAACTGAATTCTAAATTTAATTACTTAAATAACAGCCAATTTTCTTGTTTTAATTTAGAGCTTCGGGGTTTACATTCCTTCATGAACTGCAACTAACTTATCTTTGCTCTTGTGACTCTCATTTTTTTATATGATATCAATAAAACTTAAATATTATGCATACTTTAAGTTAAACTTAGAAGCTTACCTGACCCTTTGGCTCAATGACTACACTGTTGTCGTAAATTTACGCATAATTTTACACAGTTGCGTCTCAGTAACCACTACCAGCCTTGTACCCACCCCACAAACTTGCATCAGCGTTCTGCAAGTTTGTATTTGCATTTCCAAGGCTGAACAATGGCCCTTCAGCGTTTGGTGGGACATCAAACGCGTTGGTATCCCCACGACCCAGAGACCCCCAGGAATTCGGCAAATTGTTGTTCAACTGATTTGCATTTGCCGCAGCAGAACCGCCTTGACTCTGCAACATCTGGCTTGTGCCATTCATACCAAGCTGCTGACTTTGCGGGGCTACCCCAAACGTACTTATGTTATTCCTTGTAGATTTTCTGGCATCATTGTTTCTCGCATCTTGGTTCAGGTATTGCCCCCCTGCAATTTCAGGAGAGAAAAAGGCCCCATTCCACGTAGCCGCCAAACCCTGGTTCAGCGCGCCCCTTGGAGCTTGTCCCCAACCCGATGGGCTGTATATAGAAGAAGCCGCGCCGTGGTTGTTTGTATCGAGACCATTACTGTTTTGCCTTTGAAACGCAAGTTTGTTCGAAGAATACATGGCATGTTCAGGTTGGGGGGGGGCAGCAAATCGGAAGCGAGAATCTGTCCTCTTTTGATCGTTGCCAGATAGGTTAGAGCCCCCGTGGTTCGCCGTTTCTTTGTGCAAATATTTGTTGTCCGTGGTATTCATGAACCCAGGGCGTGAACTTTGGCCTTGCTGATTTCTACCATTCGGGTTGTTAAATTGTTTGGTCAAAGACCCTTGCTGCTGTGACATGAGGCGGGGCATTATTACGCGGCCCATCAAATTACCCCCGGGCAATTGAAGTAAGTCGTCGAACTCGTTCCCAAAATTGTCATTTTGAACCCCCGTCAAAACGGAAGAAACCATCATCCTTGCTTTCTCTACAGCCTCTTTTTTCCCTCGAATGTTTACATTGCCGTCGTGCTTTTCTACTTTGATTTCAGCACCAGAGTGTCGCTCCATGCGCCTTATGACATTCCCTCCACGCCCGATCAAACGGCTATACGCCTTCTCTCGCTTTCCTTCGCCAACCGCTATTTGAATGGTGCAAATATACACTTCTGTGTTTTGTTGAGAGAATTGCCGCTGGCGAAAAGGTTGTTGCATATTTCTGTTTACAGGGTGGTTTGGCTTACCCCTGTACGAATTCATGTTGTGGCCGTTTGCGTGCGCGGCTCCTTGGGTTTCTCGTCCGGCGCTCTGGTGTGTTGCAATCGCAGAAGGTCCGTTATACCCATTTTTGGCATGCAGGGATGCACAGTCTGCGATGAGACGTTTGATTGCAGTCATTACCTTTTTGCCCCCACAGCCGACCAATGGTGATGCGGTATCGAACATCAACCGCTCGATGACAGCGCGTACTTTCTGAACCAGAATACTATTTCCTTCTAGCAATACCGTACCGGTTTTCCGATCGACTTGGATTTGGACTCCCGTGGACTGCATGAGCTTAATGTTTGTGCCATTACGACCTATTAGCCACCGATAAACTTTGTCCTTATCAGGCGCGGTCACCTGGATTGTTACAGAGACGTTTTCCTCAACCCCCTGAGGACTGCTGCAGCTTGCCCCGTAAGCATTTGATGTTTGCATACCAATGCCTCGGTCATTGTAATTGTTCGCCGTTCGGGAAGGTGGGTACGACAGCGCGGGGTTCGTGCTTTGTTTGTTTGCTACTGTTCCTTTGCTTTGCTGTGCTAATGCATTGTACCTTTGCAACCCCGACCCTTTGCTTTGGGCCGGGTTTTGTGGCACAAATTGCGCTTGGGGAGCCGCCGGAGGATTTTGAAAGTTTGAAGGTTTCTCGAACTGCCTATTCGCACCGCTCCCGAATCGGGGCACATTCGTTGCATCCGCAGTCAATCCAATATGGTGGGAAGAATGTTTATTTGTCTGCGCGTGATACGCGGCACAGTCCGCAATCAACCGCTTTATGGCCGTCATTACTTTCTTCCCCCCGCAGCCGACGGAAGGAGAAGCGGTATCAGATGCAAGCCGCTCAATAACAGTCTTTACCTTCTCAACCAGCGGTACTTCCCCTTCCAAGCATATGTTACCCAATCTCCGATCAACTTGTATGGACACGCCAGTAGATTGCATTAACTTGATATTTGTACCATTACGACCGATGAGCCAGCGGTATACCTTGTCTTTATCAGGGGCAACAACAGGGATATTGACGGTGATTACATCTGTTGGGTTCATATCCTCTGGCAACTTGTGGTTACCAGAGTGAGCAGTTTTAGTCGCAGTTACAAATTCGGCAGGACCGCCAGCAGAGTTGTTTTTGTAGTGTGCTGGCGCGTACGAGTTGGAGGGCGGGAAAGAGTTTTGCGCTGCACTGTTTCCGTTTGTGCCTCTCTTGTAAAACGGTGCCCCTCCGCCGCCAGGAGGACCCCGACTGGCGGAGTTCCTCCTCCAAAAATTTCCGTCTGACATAATAAATACCCACGCAAAGTCTGAGGCTGGTGTGGATCTACGGTAGCTGGTTTCGCAGCGCGTCTCTTGATGAAATGAAAACAAAAATATGACTTGCAATAGGATTCTTTACTTTGTCAACGACTTGCAGTACATTTCTTGCCAGTTGTAACAATTTTGCCGATTGCCTTGGTACTCACATGGGAAACTATTTTTTAGTCAAACAAGCATCAGTCGTCCGAACATCCTTACTATATTAGTAATATAATAATAGTCGTCGTTCTATAATAATAATAATTAAAAAAAAAAAACGAGGTGTGTTGTGCGGGTAGGGTAGTATATAATAGGAGTATTATTATTAGAAGTAGCTGGCTAAAAATATCCTGCTCCCTCCTTCCTCCCAATGCTTCCAGTTTTAATAATTTCACTACTTACCTATACAACTACTACAACTAATAAATTAAACAGACCGACTAACTACCAAATATATTAAACAAAGGAATCACAAATACCCGCCGGCCACCGCAAGTCGGGCCACATTTACGTATTATAGCGTGTACCACAAGAGCACAAGAGTATTATATTTTATCAAGTCGTCGTACCGCAATGAATACTTTGGATACTACAGTACACACCCACCACAGCTCAACAAAAAAGCAAAAACCTGGTTTGTTCTTCTTCTTCTTGAATATTAATATACATTACGCCTTATACTGTATTATATCTGGTACCGGTAATGACTACGAGGATTGAATGAAAAAAAGTACTGCTTGGAATATTTTGGCCCTTTTTTGGTTGTTGAGGTATTAAATGAATGAAATAAAGTTTTTAGATGAGAAGAATTGTCTTTGCGTGCAATCTTAGTAATAATATATTACACAGCCAGCAGCAGCAGAGTATTAAATAGTAGAAATACGGTACCTCAGGTATAATACGGTATAATACATAATACCCGTACGAACATCGTCCTCGAATGTATTTCATTCGATTACTACCGATTTGTACCTGTTTTTAAATATCATTAGTATACGAAGCGTATATGCTATTATATAACTGTTCCCTATGATGGATTTTTTGTGTACATAAATATATTTTGATGATTATTTTAATGAGCTCATTGGAAGAATATGGGTGGGTGCAAAAAGATGCGTCCACCCATTTACCACCGGGATTCATGTTGTGACCTGTTTTTTATTGATTTTACAACAATACTACATTTTATACTTATCACTTATAACAATATGACTATCAATTCAGCTTTTGTGCGTACACAGCACAGCCGCTCTTCAAAGGAATGGACATTGCTGTGATAAATAAGGAAAACAAATTAATCACATTTTCTAACTATGTAATAAGAATCAATATAACATAAAGGCACAACATATTAGTACAGTATATATACAAATACCCTTAATAAAAACAAGATAGAATAATGAAGGATACGACGGACAATTCCAACGCCGCCGCCACTGAACACAAAAAAAAAAAAAGATTTTAAAATAATAAATTATTACTGTACGTAATACGAATAGTATTTTATTACGTAAATATTAATATCGATAAATATAATATTTATTAGTGCTATTCAATTATATTTATATTATATTTATTCATCGTCTTCTTCTCAGAAAAAATATTTATTTTATATTATTTATTTATTATTATTTATTAATATAATAATTAGAAGAAGAATACAACAACGTGTGTTTTTGATTGATGAAGATAATTTAGAAGATCGATAGAAGAAGAAGCAAAAAAAATTGTTTTTTAGGAGCTATGTATATCTAAATTGGAAACGAAGAATGAGAGGTGCAAATGTTAAATATCATTCATTTCTTTCTCTCTCTATAAAAAAAAAATGTGTGTGTGTGTGTGAGAGAGCGAAAAGTAGTTTAACATACCCAACGCTTTCGTTGATATACCGTGTGGACATTTATTTCTTCTTGTTTATTCGTAATATGAGTACTTCAGCTGTGCGTCTCCTGCGCCGGGACTACCAGGCGGAAGCCGAGGCGTACTCTTGCAAACGTACTGCGTCATCTGAAAATCCGCTCTCGATGTCTATTCTGTCATCGTCGAGAAACGATGGCATCGATAGTGGATTAGAAGATGAAATCGGCGCAATGACAATATCAGAAGAATCTCCTGAACAGCCGTCCGTGGAGGAAGATCCTTTGGGCGCTATGGCCCTGGCAGGAGGAGATTTTGACCCGTTGGGGGCCATGGGCGCTAAGGTTGTCGATATTGAAGAAACCTGGAGCCCCGCGAATGGGTCTAGCACAAGCGCGAACGAAGCCGGCAATGAAACTGAAAACAGAAGACCAGAAGATGTATTGAAAGAATTGTGGGAGCCGATGAAAACCGACATACTAAAAAAATATACCGTTTCGGGGAAAATAGTTGTGACGACTAGCTTTATGACTGGGGAGGGCCGCCAGGAAGATGTAGGCCCAAGCGCAGAACCCGCTGACAAAATGAAAGCCCGTTTGAAAAAATTAGAGAATGAAACGGCTGAAGATACGATGGAGGTATCACAGAAGCAGTATATGAATCGTATCGAAGAGCTGCATAAAAACCTTACGGAGGCGTGGAAGGAGAACCAGCGTGTCGAAGCATTGAAAATCGCAATCCAGTGTGCAAAAATGATGTTGGATACCACGGTCATTGCATTTTATCCTTCGATGTTCGTTCTATTGACAGGTGTCCTTGAAACGTTTGGGGATCTTGTGTTTGAAAGAATCAAGGAAAGGTCGGAGGAAGTTAGCGGGCAGAAACTTTCAAAGAATTTCTTGTCTTCGGATGTAGCGGTCGAGGCCAAAGAGACGTGCCGCAACTGGTTTTACAAGACTGCTTGCATTCGCGAATTGTTACCACGGTTATATATAGAATTGTGCGTTACAAAATGTTACAAATTTTTGACAGATGGCGAGTTCAAAAACATATTAAATCGGATTGCTAACATTATCAGGGGCGTGGGAGATCCTCTGGTTGCTATATGGGTCCGAGTATATTTAGCAAGGGTAGGGAAAAGGACACTTCCCGAAGACACTTCGTTCGTGAAAAGCACCCTTTTTGATTACCTTTTCACGTGGTCTCAATTTAACGAGAAAGCACCGGGGTTGAAGACCCTGTTGTCCGAGAAAGGGGTTTCTTACAAGGAGTACCTGCGACTTCACGAACCGGCAGTATCGTGGCTTTGCCAGTGCGTTGGAAAATCTGCCTCCAAGGAAGATTTCAAGAAAGTTTTGGAACACTATCGAGATTACTGTGGCAACTCCTTGGTTTTGAAACATATTATCTTGGAGTTTGATTCTAAATATTGGTCTGCTAGTGCTGCTGGCATGGTCCAGTTGATTAAGGACGCAAAATCAAGCCACGTTCATTCAGCAGAATTATTTGAAGCATTGGGCATTGGTATATCGAAGAATCCCCCCCCTGCGAACCAGCGCATGAGCGTGCTGAACGAAACATGGAAGATAGTGACAAAGTTTGACAAGTTGGAGCCGTATGCCTCGTGCACAGCAGCTTGGATAGACATGGCCCTGAAGCATTACCAAGAAAAACACGTTTTAATCCTCTTAAAAGACCTGGTCAGGCACGTTAGAGCGGAAGGCGATGGTTCTGCGAAGCGCATTGTCGTGTCGCTGGAGAGGGTAGTAACGTCAGTAACCAAACATAGCAACAGTTTTGGGGAAGTTTTGACGTCACAATACTTCTTGCAATTGTTGGACCTATTTCGTAGCGAGAAGAAGACTGACATGTGCAAAGAATTGCTTCTAAACTTTACAAAATCTAATGAAACGACGTCCGACCCGGTTGTTATCGCAACCGTGTTTGATATTGCTCGCAGCCTTCATGACTCGTTGGATTCCCTATCTGTTGATGATGAAAGAAAACAAATATCTGATTTACTGTGCCGTTTTGTGACGCTGATTGATTTTGGTAACAATCTAGAGCAGCAGCTAAATATCCTCGTCGATTGCCGCGCTGCGTTCCCGAATCTGGATTCCGTGAAGGATAGGTTAGTATTAAGCGTGGTCCACCTTGCCGCACGAGCCCATGCAATGGTGAAGGGAAAGCATAACAGAAAAACATCAGCTTTTGTGAAGGCGTGCCTGGCATGCTGTCACATAACAATTCCTTCCATCGACAATGTATTTCGCCGCCTGTATCTGTTCTTGCATTGCGGGCAAGTTGCACTAATTAATGGATGCCTGCCTCAAACGGACACATTTTTCAAGGCCGCGATATCCATTATTCCCGATATACCTCAATCGACAAATTATGATTACGACCGACAGCGGCTTCCATCAGAACCTCGACTTCTGGAATTTTTTAAATCATTTTTGTCTTCACTGATTATCGTCCCTGGCCACCCCGAACATGGTCCATTTTATCTGATAAAGGGATTGCGCAATGCAGTATCAAAGTATGAGTGGAAGGAAGGGCACGGTGGAAAGACAGAGCTCTTTATTTATATTTTGCCAGTGCTTTCGGCTTGGTCCCAAAGAAAGTTGCCGTATTGTATTGACAGTGTGGACTCAAACGATTCATTGTTTGGCGGGAATGCTCTATTTTTGGGACAATGTGCCGATCAATTTGTGGAGCTTTTCGACGAGATATTGGTGGGCTTATCGGAAGTAGCCGAATACGAAAACGGAAACGATAAAGCGAAGAAACGGTGCGCGGACTTAATCGTGCTGTTAGTAAACGTTTTAGTTGTAAATGTTGATTTATCAGAAAGCAGCAAAATTTGTAAAGTGATTAAGAAGATGATGGACAAAGCACGTGGTTACAACCCTACTAGCCCATTCCTAGACGAGACCCTGAGATTCATTACATCCCTTGGCAATGGTACCTCCGAAAGAAGCAAGGCGCGGGGAGGACAAAATGAACAGTTGATGGCAAAGCTCGCTGGGTCACTGAAAGTGAGTAGCTTCTAGAAGAATTCTTCAGTTATACACTTGGAAAGAAGAAAAAAAAGCCAATTAATTTTTTGTTTTAAAGTCTCTCTAATTAGTCTTACAGAAAAATGTTTGTAAGTTTTAACAGAGATTAAATAAATTATATGGAAACTGAAATCATAATTGATATTAAAATGAGAGTCTTTTAGCATATATACTTTATATAACAGTCCAATTTTTCTTGTTTTTTACTTTATATAATTTGATGCCCCCTACCAGACAACCCCAAATCCCGGCCCAAATCCTGGACCTGGATAGCTTGGACCCGGAGCCCGAACCAGAACCGCAATTCTCGGGGGACGAGTATTCCACTAGCGATAATCCCGGCAGTGCCTCGACTCTAATTTTGTCATCCTCAGATGTGAACCCGGAATTTCAATCCTCACCACAACTCAGCAGCGCGCAATCCAGCATTGCCTCGACCCTGGTAGTGCCACTCTCGGCTGATGACCCAGAGGCACATCCCTCAATACAATCATCAGGAGACGGGGGCGACAGCATTGCCAGCAGGATGAAACTCCGACGGACACGCCGACGGGAACAGCATTCACACACGCCGATTATGAACACCGACCCAAACGACCCCCCTTCGACACCTCAACTTACAAATGACAATCCCTTGATTGGTCCACAAGATAGACAACGAGCACGTTTAAAACAATTACGCCGCTGCTTGCGCACCAACACAAGGAATGATTCATCTATGAGCGAGACAATAGATGAGACAGTTGATTATGGGTCTCTTGTCATTGACGCATTTCCATACACCGATTCGGTTAAATAACAGCCGATTATCATTCCCATGTGTACTCCATGCATGATCCAAATCGGTGTGAGTGATTAAAATTTATCTCTTCCTATACTATATATATATTGCTCCTGAGATTTTACTAAAATCAATAATACCCGGAAGTAACAAGAGCATTACCGCTGTTTACTTGCCAGTTTGAATCTTGACCTGAACTTGGGAGAGACATACGAATATGTCCTGGGAATCGCTGACCGGCCTAGCCGTTTAGGATTCCCAGAAGGTACACTTACATCTGTATGTGTATACGAACACGAAACGATCAAACTCAATACCGATCATTATTTAATTGAGCAGTACCACAGACAACGAGCCCCTTTAAAACATTTATGCCGCTGTGTACTTTTACGACAAATCAATTGGAATCTTGACCAGAACTTGGGGAGGATCTGCAATAGGAGGAGACATTGTTCTTGAACTGACACCTTCTTTTTTCTTTAATTTTAATTACTATAAAATAACAGCCAATTTTCTTGTTTTTTAGTTACTTTGTTTTAAAAGATAAACTGAATTAGGTTAAATTTAAAAAAAAACAAATACAGTATGTAACTGCCAGTATTTTGTTTTTAATTTAATATATGTTCGACTGTCTTGCTCGCATCTTCGGCAGAGTCAGCATCGTTTGTACCCGTTTCACCGACTGCTTCTGCCGAAAGTGATGAAGCTTCCGAAAATTTCTTTGATTTCTTCTGCGTAGATTTAAGTTTTTCTTTGGCTGCTTTTGATACTTTTTTCCCAGCTTTAGAATTCTTCTTTTTCGTCTTTTGTTGGGCATTTTTGCTTCCCACTTGCGATTTGGCAGAAGCAGGTATGTCCCCGTCATATTTATTATCAACATTTAGTGCTACGGACGTAGCCTTAGATTTACGAGATTTTTGCTCCCTCTTTTTTTTGGTAAGGGGCATTGTAAGGCACAAACGGGCAGCTTCTCTTCGGATAACGTTTGCATCATCTCCATATTGGGTATCAAGCGTTGATCTGATCAAGTCGATGTCGAGAATTTCTGCCATCATGTCTCTAAATATTGTGAAATGTGGCAAAGGGACACCGTCGGTCATTATCTTCTCAATTTGCTCCATTATGTGATCGAAATCTTTCAATCGTTCGTCGAGAAGTTTTATTTTCATTTCTGACAATAGCGAATGAGGCGCAGGTTTCTTATTCAATAAAACCATAGGGCCACGGCCTTTTCGACTTGGACCATGCATGATGTTTATTCCGCGTTCATGGGGTTTTTTCCAAGATGTATGCTGCCATCCGAACTCTCCTAAATACGCGTAGTACGGGCGAAGGTGTTCTCCATCAAAAAATTCGTACCAGCCCTGATCTTCTACAGTGCATTCGGTTTGGGTCATAGTGTAACCGTCTTTGTATATGTAGTAAGCAAGTCTACTCACAGGATCTCTTTTTTCTATCCATTGCGTTTTGTTGTCCTCAGGCGTTTCGTGCTCAGAGTGTTTTGTGATGTACTCAGAAATTTTGTCCCATACATAGTTTATTGGGGTAAACAGATATGTTATGTCGGAAAAGCGTTTGCTATATTCGGAGCGCATCTTTTCTTGTTTCTTGAGTTGTTTGAGATTAAAAAATACTTGCATGACGTTTCTACTAGTTTCTTCAAGGGCTTTCAGAAGCCAGATAGTTTCTCTGAGGGTTGTACTCCGGTCATCAATCCCCCACCCGACTGCTGCCGTCTGGGCATCTTCGGAGAGAAGTATGCTTCTCATAATATCAACTTCGTAACCTAGGGCCCGTTTCTTTTCAGCCAGGGAAAGCTTGCTTTTGAATGTTGTTTTCATACTCGTTTAGAGGAAGGAATTCCCCATTAAAAAAGCTAGTTTGGGTTTCCAAATTCCACTCTATAAAACCTATTTTCAGGGTTAAAGTTACTATATTAGGAGTGCATGAGAAATCTACTTTTTGGAATTTAAACCCCGACAACGAATCACCCGTTCTAATGCCGATTTCCGATAAATCTGCATACGTGTATGCGGCCTGATAAACCATGTTTTTGGTGCTAGCTGTCAGCGGAAACCCCACGTCAGAGTATCTTTGACCTCTTGGTTTTGAAAATAATATCTCATCCAGCAGCGAATATGTTGCTGTGCCACACCTATTGTTACTGCATGTTCCAGAGGAATACACGGGAGTGTTTCCATTTACGTTTTCCGAAACAATGGTATTGAAAAAGTCAGGTTGTCGCAACGTCTCTTCAATATTAGCAGAAATGAATAGCATTTTGGTTGTAGCGAATTCAAAGAGTTTCCCATTTCGATCTGCGAAAGGAAACTCTTGCATTGTAATTGACATTCCAATTTTGCTGTCAGCAATAGATTCGTCAAACTCTATCTGCGACGGCTGCATACCCGAGCCAGCGATTGAAAAATCATTTCTCCAAGCGCCTTGGATCAGTGGGGTTCTGTAGTACATAAATCCATTGAAAGAACCAAATTTGGTTTCACAAGAACCGACAGTAACGGTCACAGGATATATACTTTCGTCTTTGGATACGCACGTCTGGCATGTTGGCATGTCACCGCATTGGCACTCAGGCAAGTATTGTTGACATTGAAGTTGTCTGGCATCCGGTGTTGGAAGTGATGGAAAGTCTGTCAGTAACGCTGATTCGCATGATTTGCGAACACATTGAAAATTAATGTAGTCGCAGAATTTACTTTTTCGGCAGGCAGTCTTTTTTGTCGCACTATCCAGCTTTGCCTTATTAATGCTTGAGCAAACGCCGAAAAGCGGGGGGCTAGTACATTGGCCCAGTACGCCAGATTTACTACACTTGCAGCCGTCATCGTATTTGTGGTGACAAATTTGACACTCTTCGACGATATTGATATGCTAACTATCGTTTCTACGGTGTTACCAATTTTGACTGTATATTGTGATTTCCCATTTGTCGAGTTGATGTCGCTGGCAACTATAGTAGCGTCATACGTCAGCGTTATTTCTTTTGGTCCCGTTACTTGAATCGACTCCTTTACTGGCGCTATCGTATTTGACACTGCCGCTTCGCCAAAAGCTGCCGCAACGCCAGACCCTGTCGACGATTTTGGTTTTTGA
>Ga0099797_101058_pt1 | contig 15451 bp, 10 predicted proteins | sample Uncmet_Sort48C_1_FD_89871 | JGI IMG/M metagenome (GOLD analysis project Ga0099797, IMG submission 89871) | Marine eukaryotic communities from CALCOFI LINE 67, Pacific Ocean - C012_Sort48C_1 | ecosystem: Environmental > Aquatic > Marine > Oceanic | place: Pacific Ocean: Monterey Bay | collected... | reverse complement strand
CGACGCACTGCTTCCACCACTTTCTTTTGATCCACCAACATTGTCCCGCACAGGTTTCCCAGGGAGCTACCCATTGCCGCAAGGTTGTCATCAAGCTTCTTTAGAAACGTTGACTCCATCTCTCCCACAAGTTGCGCCGCACTTTCCTCCGTCTGTTCGTTATCCAATGCGGCATTGAGAAGCTGTGTGGACAGGTTTTCAAAACCAGACTCCCAACGCTCATGCTGCCCCTTCTGGTATTCAAGTAGGTCTTTTATTTTGTTTTCAAGTTGATTGACAATCGAATGACTCGCTGTTGCGTCATCTTCTGTTTTGCCTGGGATTGTTTCGCTGTCGACATAAGGCTTCCCTTTCAAATTTGCACACTCTTCAATCATTTTTTCGCCCTTGCTAATGATTTCTGCGTTTTTGCATGCGAAATCATGCTGATCTTTCAGCATTTGCCTTCTGATTTGGGTTTCCTCCTCTTCCAGTTCATTTTCTCGGGCAAACAGTCGTCCTTGACAAACGTTGAGAAACCGCTCGAGTTCGTTCACGACTTCCCAACGCTCGCTCATTTCGTTCGCAAATGCCTTCAAGTAGTGCATATCGACACCTTTCATTGGAAGCTCAGCGTCATCACCGTCTTCACTACCTTCAGAAGCGAGTTTCCGGTAAAGCTTGAGCTGCTGCTCAACGCTGCATCTCACCAAGGCATCGTCGGGAGATTTCTGCGTGTTGCCTCCGAGAGTTCCCAATTTCTCCAGTATTTTTTTGTCTTCGTCAAATTGAAGCATTAATTTTTCCCCTTTCTTCTTGTTTCCGCATTCCGCAAGTTCCAATGCATACTTTTCAAATTCTTGCTCCTTTCCACGTAAGATGCGTTTCTGGACGTCACCGAACGCGTATCCTTCTTTGCCTTGCTTTACGTTTTCAGCACGTAATGCCTGCATTATGTTTCTCGTGTCTTCATCCAAGCTTGCATCTTCTTCTTTGTACAATTCGTTCAATTCCTCCACACTTTCACGATTGCGCAATAAGCCATATCGATCCAGTGCGCGAATATAGTTTGACACACCTTCATCGTTCTCGTCTATCAGGCGCTTCACACCTTTTATTTCTTCTTTCCAATCAACAATATCGTCGAATTTTTGAACAGCTGGAGTTGATTTTGCTTTCTCATTCGGTTGTTCCTCTTCTTGACACAGTTTCCTATTTTCCATGTCCTGCCGCTTTTCCTCGAACATGCGATCCAAACGTGCACGTATTTCAGACCGCTGCTTTGCTGCACGATCCCCAGAACCTTTCTCGACGCCATCAGCCACTTGCGCAGAGTCGGAAGCCAGTGATATTGACTTTTCTTTTGAAGCGCCACCGTCCGAGAGTTTGAGCATCTCACTTTTTTCATTAGGCCTCTGGGCGGCCGAGTCCGCCCTTCTCTCCTTGAGCCACTCCTCCACCTGCTTTTTTGCAGAAGTCCCGTCCAGATACTCTCCAAGATCTAGCGGCTTCTGATCGGTCGCTGGTTCGATTGCATTTTGATCCGATGCCCCAGTTCGTTTTGGAGACTTGTACTCGCGGAAACTAGTCGAATCCTTGGAGACAGAGGCAGGATCCTTCGAGCTTTGCAGAAACCCTTTTTTGAGATCTCCGAAGACGGACACGTTTTGCTCTGATCTGTTCCCATTGACCTGCTTGCTTGAAAGACTCTTGGAGATTCTCTCTTGAACATCCAGCTGTGCAATTCCTTTGCCATCACGTTTGTTCAGAACTTCTTCGTCTATTGCTATCACATTTTCCTCCTCATCACTCGCTGGAACCTCTTCTATGATCACACCGCTTGACATATTCGACGACGAAAAATCATCCGGCTTTTGTTCTGGCCGCTGTGAACTGTAGCGACCGCCAGCTTCTTTCATGGATAACGTGGGATCTACGTCATCAGGGTACAGATTATTCAGAAGGGCCGATTGTTCTCTTTCAGCTATCTCTTGATCTTGGGCACTTGTAATTGTTGTGTCGTCCTTGACTTTCACTTCTTCTTTCTTACATTCAAATTTGCGACCAACCATTCCCTTCTTGATATTCTCTTCATAGGCCATATACTGTCCAAGCCACACATCCTTCTCAGGAAGTTTCTGAAATTCTGCGTGTTTGATACCCTCTCCCAGAGATTCCAAGGCTTGATCGAAACATTGGCGTTTCAGAAAGACGAGGCCACGCAGCCAATGGGCGTGCGCATTCGACATATCATAGGATAGAATTTGCTGAAGGTGCTTCTCCGCCTTGCGCAGATCTCCGCTCTGTTTCCGCAATTCACAGACACACACGTGCAGTCGCAACTCAAGCAATGTAGCCAATTCATTTTGTTTCAGGCAGCTAATGCCTCCCACAGCCTTCTCTGAGAGGGTCATATCTTGCTCCACTGCTGCAAGCTCAGCTATATCGAGTTTCTGACCACCTCCTTTGACCTGACTCGCTTCCAGATACTTTTGAGCCCGCGCAAAACGCTCCTTGCGAATTGCTGACATTTCCGCGTCACTGCTGTCAGAATCCGAGAGGCCTGCCACAAGGCCACGGCTTTTGGCAGACGAAGACATTCGCCCGAATCCGACCCAAGGCTGACCTAGTATCTCAACGTTCAACTTCAGGGCACACCACGTGGCAATATAACTGCACAGAGCGAAGACAGAATCGCGCAATATCACATATGACAGAATACTAAAGCAGATACCATTCAAAAAGCAACCCCCGAGCTGGCAAATTCTGGCAAAGGAACACTCCATTGGAAGGTCACAACTGTAGACTTAACTAGAAGATCGCAGTTGAGGAAACAAGATCGACACCAGAGTGCACTTACGTAATTCGAAATGAAAGGACATGTGAGACGCATAATACGCGCTTTCGAATCACTTTTTCTGCTTCTTCGACTTTTTATGGTCGCCCCCGTCATCTCGAGATCGCTTCTTGCTTTTTTCATCGCCTTTCTTGTCCTTGTCTCCATCTTTTTTCCCATCCACGTTTCCGTGCGAGTGGAATTGCTCACCAACATAAATTTGCTTGCCTTCCCCCTCGACCGTTCGGAGAAGGTTCTTTCCTAGCCCGCCTCTTTGGGGATCATTATTTGATCGGAAGTCATCGCGCCACTGTCCTCCAGATTCGGCACGGCCCCATTGTCGTCCTTCTGTAAATCCTATGTCTCTATCCACGTTGATTTTTCGATCATCCAAATAAGCTCCAGACAGATACTGACTCGCATGCTCCGCGAACTCTTTTGTTCGGTATTCCACAAAACAGAATCCGCACGGCGTCTTCTTCAATCTGTTAAGCCCCATCTTGATCTGTTCCACGGCACCGCACTGAGGATAAAGCAATGGAAAATTAAAAATGACATGCATCTGTAGTCACACATAGAGCTTGCAATGATCAACAACACAAGAATTAAGATTGAAGAATATGTTCATCGAGTCTTCCAAGTGCCCACAATGCCCTTTCTGAATAAATCGAGTCGCGATACCTTAGAGAAGAACTCCCATATCTGCTCCTCAGTTGTGACGAAGCTAAGATTTCCTATGTATAAGGTTTTGCTGTTTTCTATTCGTTTCTTCCACTCATTCAAGGACAATTTGCTCTTTTTGTCATAATAGGGCTGCTTCTGAGGTGTGATCTCATGATATAAGGACGCCATGCTTTCTTCGCAAATTGAAAAAAGGCCACACTTTTGCAGCAACAAACACGAGAGGACCGATAGACTTGAAACAGACCTGAATACGAAATGAATCGATTTTGAAAGATATCCAGGATGAGATTTTCCGAATCGCTGCAAAACTTCCACCCCTGGCCGCAAAAAAAAAAAAGTACGGCAAAAAAGACGCATTGAAAGAACGTTTTCAAAAATACAAAGGAACCCCCAGAATATCCTCAATGCTTTCCAATATTGCGCTGAATCGTTTCAGTTTCGACATCATAATAGTCTCCCGCTGATGCTCATATGCGTGACTTTTATCGTTCATGATATGTATGAATCATGCGAAATACGTTCAACTATGCCACGCAATCACGAACCGCTATTTCTTGAAATATTGCAGCCAAGGATATTGTTGGAACCAATCATCACGCCGCTCTACATCACGACGCTAACACGACGACTTTGTAAAACATCCAAAACAACCATATCGCATGCATTTACTCATATGCCTCATCTAATCATCAAATGCCGTAAGGAAAAAGAAGAGACCACGATAAAGACGGTGCCTCTGAAATAGATTTTTTCATGATATACCAGTTCTAAAATAGCATATACACATACAACAAATCGCGTCTCACAGTCATAGATTATGATCCGTCCTTCGTGATGCAGGGTTAAGAATCTACGAGAAAATGGAAAAAAACCAACAAACACGCATACCTTGTGAAAATGGCAAAACCTAGCCTTTCTGCAAACTGAATATACCTACCTTTTGGCTCTAACTCTCAAGATGATTCGCATGAAAAGAAAGCGTTGTACTCAGACCGTCTGACAGAAAATACTGAAATCACACTGTATGGGGATCTTTGAAAACTACTGAAATCAGATTAAAACACGTCTCGTACGGACTGTTCTTCGAAACTTGAAAATAGAAAAGACAAACACAAAAGCATGCAATTAGCATATGCAGACGTTTTGTAAAAAACCGCGATACATTCTTAGTGCGTAAATATCTCTATGCTGACAGAAACGATTTCTGCACTTGGTACACTTGTCTCGCGCACACAGCACCAACTGCGTCTTTGCAATCGCAAATGAAATATCATTCCACCCGTCACTTTCCACAACATTTAGATCAGAGACCTATCTCTCCATAGCTGAACAATCATGCTCAAATATCTGATGACCAAGATCTCATGACCCAGATGCAAGATTTTCGCCATACTTTTTTCGCATTAACATTCGTACCGAAAAACGCAAATGTATTCCTCCTTCTAAAATCATTCCCAAGGCTTGGCAACATACATAGGTGAAATCGAACAAAAAAATGCTGAATAGACTCGTTCAGTTTTTTTTATAATATTGTATCACGCCTTTCTGATTTTCTTCAGCCAAAAAACGACGCCAAGCTCCACAATGCTTACCACCGACTGCCTCTGCTTTTGTCAGAATGGCCGATTTCTCCTTCTCGCTATTCTGGAATACAGTTTAGTTGCGACTAATTTTTCGCACTGGCCGAAATCAAACTTGCGGCTGATACAGTGTTGCTCCCCGTCTGATACACGCCCAATCTAAAAGACCACGCAAGTTGAAACATGGAAAAATATTTCATGTCCTCGGAAATGACGGCGTTCACAATTACACATGTGAATAGTGATATTCCGCTCACTTTATGTTGTCATTATGATGAATACGCATGATCAGCTAATCTCTCTACGCGAAATGACAGGAAAAATAGATTCACTGCCGCGTAAATAGCTTTTTTCTCAGTCCTAATGATACGAATCAGCAGACCGCAGAAATCGTAGAATCCAACGTTAACTGCGGAATCCCTCCTCAGCAATCACTCTTTACGAGACACTGCACCAGACGGAACCAAAATACGAATGTATCTATCCCCATGTGACTTCTATGCGATTTATATTTTCTCACAACTGTGACATTTGAGATGCGCTCCTAGGTCTCTGCTGTCATCAAACTTTACATAAATCCTGTGTGATATATAACTATATATCACAACATCAAAGAGATGTTTCTGTCAAAACGCTTGCCTGAGATAACTAGCTTCGCCTTTCTATAATCTACCGACTACTTCCGGCAACCATCTTTAGCTTGGTGTAATAATAATATTTAGTACTACTAAAAAAACAATTCTGCACCTCTGGATCTCACACGTCTCCGAATAGGTCCTTCCTGTTGCAACTGCAATTTTAACCTATTGAATTGAAATCGCTCCCCATGGAAAGGCGCACGAAACCTCTTCTGTCTGTCAAAATGCACCAGCACGACATGACGAAATCCGCACCTTGGCGATAGACAGGAGAGAGAGGAAAACACACCCACTCGATACCCAGAAACGCATGTCGAGTTAGCGTTCGCCACCAACACTGTCGTAGAAAACACAAATTGCCGTGATGTTGTCGCAACTCTGATGCACTGCCTTGTTAACGAGTGCCTCCGAGGGGTTCGACTTATTGAGAAAAGCCTTGGTAGCTGTTCTAGCTGCGACATCCGCGGAGAGAACATCCCAGAGACCATCGGAAGCCAGAATAAATCCAACGAATTGCTTCTCTCTTTTAGTTACGTTCACGGTTGGGTCGGCAATTAAACCGAAAGGCTTCAGATCTTTCCCTCCAAAGGCACGTGAGTACTGCAACTGCATCGGACTCTCTCCCAGAAGCTTTCGCTGTTGAAAATCGCCGCCACGAATGAAGGGCTTGTTCTGATGATTATGCAAATATTCCACGGATCCGCCTGATGCCTCAATTCGCTGTCTCTCCTCACCCTGGTCTGGTTTATGGTCATTTGTCACAAAGTTCCCTTCAATGATCTCGTCCACTTTTGCGACTGGAATTGAGTCCGTTCTTACAGCGCCAGGAGCGATCCAATCTGCATCCAGCGTTTTTGGTACATAGCTGTCGACACCTATCGAGTTCTCTTTCAATTCTTTTTTGTTGCTTTCGATGTCTTCTGCTGGCTTAGCATTCTCATCATTCTCCTTGCTGGCGACGTCTTCATTTTTGTTAGCCAATGCGCCTGCTGCGCTTGCCGACGTCACAACAGCTCGTGCACCGGTGGATCCATGAACTGCGTCTTTGAAAGCCGTAACACCCTCGAAACTTTTGAGGTTCTGCTCCGTGATGTAAATGAGGCAGATTCGGCTGTCTCCCAAATGGCCGACGCATATCAGATCCTGCCATAGACACAACGTCACACTGGTGCTTGCGGCATAATGTTTCCCCTCTATGCCACATCGACGCAACAGTTCTTCGTCCGTTTTCTGATACATGTATTTCATCGCCTTTTTCAGAGCTCCCATTTTGGCTTCTGATGTGAGGCTCAGTTGTCGACTGGGAATGGATGGATTGATATAGTTTGCCGACTTTACCGTGCCCTCTTGCGGCTCATCTTCCTTTTCACCGCCTGCGGCCGTTGTCATCAATTTGGCTTTTACATCTTCACGAAGAAACGGGACCACCAAGTCTTTCACCGTATCTGAAGCGAAATCACCGACAGTGCCATCGAAAACACCATAGAAACAGCAATTCTCTTCACCTTCGATGAGCTTGGGGCAGATCGTGCAACGGTCCTCCTGTTGAGTTTTTTTTTGTTCTTGGAGTGTTCCGACGACTACTATGAAGTTATGGAATTATACTTCACTCTGGTATTCCCATTCGGGCAAAGAAAGATGGATGATACAAATCAGACAAAATACACGAGGTTGCCGATGAGCTATAGATTGACGGTAGATATACCTGGGATTTCCTTCCTCCGATGACGGTATGCAGCGTGATTGTCTGGGGAACGCCTGTGAATCGTTTGGCAAGGGTGGGGCCCTCTGTGATTACCTCAGGGTTGACGCTGGCGGCCATTTTTTTCGATCACAATTTGCGAAAAAAATGTAGTTATACGTAGTGTCTCAGTCTTGTAATGACGATTGAAATACACGATTTCAAATTGAAATAGAAAATACGAGTGTGGAAACACGTCCAGCAATAGACGAAATCGAACCAATTAAATATGAAGCAAGATCTGATGAATCTGTGTAGTATGGATTCGGTGATAGAATGGTGATGTAACACACTCACCTGTCACACGGACTTGAATCCTTTGTGGTCTGGACTCCGGACAGATCTATGTCAGTTTGCACAAGATTTGGAAAAAGAAACTGCACTTGAAAGACCAATACATGCAGCAGTATTGAGTTTTTGTCTTGAAATATGTTAGCAATTCCTTCTTGTATCACGAGCAACAATGACTTCTCATACATGCAACTGTTACTATGTCTATGCGAAGATGATTTTCCCGTATGTTGCTATACTAATCGAGTATTTCAATGTAGACCGCATTCAACACAATCAAATAGAACAACACAGAACAAGACACCGTCTTCAAAAAAACCACGTCTGTTCTTTCCCTGTTTTTATATTATTGTAAAGGAAAACAGAGTTCAATATGATTATATTTGATAGTATGACTGGCACGGAACCACTTCGGTGTTGCAACAGAGAAAAATGAAGAAGATCGGTGTTGCAACAGAGAAAATATCGTGCCAAAAAAATGTATCAGCCAAAAAAGAGCTGAAGTTTCGTCAAATACCACCACTCTCTGCAAAACCATTTGTGCAATGCAAATTGTGATATCGCAAATATTCTATATCTCCTCAGAGCGGAAAAATGATGAAAAGATTGATCACCTGCAACGATCATTCGCGATTTGCCATTAAGATATGCGATGATGATCGATTTCCCTAGCGCGTAGGCCAAAAATTCGGAAAAACGAAGAAGAACATATTGCAGTATGACTTGTCTCCATTACAGAATTGATCCGCCGAAACAAACTCTCTAGTTCAATTTTCATAGACACTTCAGAATGGCTTCAGGTTGCTCGGAAGAGTTCCAAATCATGAGTGCTCAGCCAGGGATTAGCAGAGAATGAATAATCGACGAATCCAACTCACAATTTGTCTGTAACACTCTTGATTTTGTCATCAATAGTTTGCTTTCTATCAATCCTCGTTCCCATCCGGATACTAGATGAAATTCGAACAACGTCGTGTTTGTTGTGCAACACCTTGTGACACTCCTTTAATGCAGCCATAACGTCGTCCCACTCTCCTTGAATGTTGGACCCGTATGCATGTAGTTGCACCGTGAGGCCACGACTCGGATCCCGCAAGATTTTCTCCACCTCAGCGATTTCCTTCGAAACCGACAACATGCCCAAAGGAATCAAACACAGGTCCATCATAATTGTTTCTGTGGTCTCAGTCCCCGAGTCATCATGCCCAAAAGTCATTTTGTTCCGGGATTGATTCAGAGTTGGAGTTTGAAATGAAGACTTTCCCCCTCTGTTGGGGATTTGTGTAAATGCATTCTGGCAATATGGCAGCAATCTTCTGACCGCACAACCCCTTGAAAGCGCAGAAACCAGTGGCGAGATCATGTTCTGAAGATATTATAGCCTTCCTTTCACATCACGCAGCTGGAAACTCGAAACTTACGTCATTCTTGATCAGAGGTTGCCATCGGCGCCAGCAAATGGAAATACACAATTTTCTGACTTCTGGGCGAGGTTCCAATAATCATAGTCTTAGAGTCGCCAACGAACAAAGGCAATATTTGCTGCAAAAAACCGATGCTGTTGAGCACCTCGATGAATCTGCAGAACACGAAAACCATGTGTCGCACAATACGAATGAAGATGGATCGTTCTCAACAATCACAAGCATGTCTTGAAAATGCCTCCGATTTTATGAACTATCGGTCATCACTAAATCGGCGCTATGAACAATGTGATCAATGTTGAGGTGATATCGACTTTGTACAAGAAACTATTATCAAGTCGGGATCATAAGAAAGAAACGCTAAAAATAGCCTAAAGGATCATGATTGCACCACATGACTCGGCTCAAAGCCAAGTGATGGGCTGCAGATGAGAAACCACATAGCGTCGATCACCAGTATACAAGACTCCACATTATTGGTGGTCACGCGCTCTGCCAATAGACCTAGACTTTCTTCTTTTTCTTGGCCGGGCCATCATCCGACTCCTCGGCATCTTTGCGAGCGGTCTTCATGACGGATGTTGGTTTACTTTTTGAACGTGCGATTGGCGATTCCTGAATACTGGCCGCCTTTTTTGAGGAGTTTCTCTTTACAAGACCAGGAGCTTCATTTGTTGGTTTGGCCTTACTGTTTGCTCGTGGCGACGAGCGGGCGCCTTGCGAATCACCACCAACTTCGAGATTTTTCAAACCCGACGTAACAGACCTGAGGTCATCACTACGCATGTCAGTATCGCTATCGGTCGAAGCCTTCTTGCTTATGCGCTTGTTGGCGTTTGGAGCTGCAGAGCTACTAGCTGCAGAAGTAATAGAAACTTTTTCTGCTTGTTCCATCTGCGCCTTTTTCGTGCTGCGTCGTTTTGGGGGTCCAGAGGGTTCAGCACCTGATTCCCCAGCACAGATCTCCTCATCGATGGTTGGTAATGCCAATGCCTTTCTTGTGTTGCGACGCTTGGCTGCTGCACTCGGTTTCCTCATGGAGGTCAGGGCCTTGGATTTTGGCGTTGTGACTTTTGCCTTTGGCGTGCCATTGGCTCCACTGCTACTCGCGCGACGATTGTTGCTGCTGTCATCCGTCAACAACATGGGAACATCTGCTGAGCTCGAGCTTCCGCCTGTCAGTTCTCTATCGCGAGCCATATCCTTCGCAAGTAGGTCCTTCGCTGGGTCTCTCTTTGCTTTCTTTGTCAATGGCTCATCTAATGAGCTGCCAACAGAACTCGATGCCAACAATCCGGTTCGAACAATATCGTCCATGGAAGTTTCCGGGGCCCATGAGTTTTGTGCCTCTTCCACAAGACGCCACAATTCCTGACGAATCATGTCACCACGTTGTTTGTCCGTTTTTAATTTTTCGGCTTTCTCGAGGAAGTTTTCAGTGACCTCCGCCTGTTTGATCTTCTTCTTCGGCATGGAGATGTCGCCCACAGTTTTGCAAACATGCGATTTGGTGAACATGTCGGCCAGTTCTTGGGCTGTACAACGATCGTTCGGATAGAATTGCAAACATTTCTTAATTACTTCGGGAATAAAGTTCCCCATTGACGGGTCCCAATTCTTGTCCTCAACAAAGTGGGTCATCTGCTTTTCAAGGTTCAACCACCGATTCTTGACCCAGTTTCCTTCTTGCGACGCCAACTCTTGGATATTATGGGTACCTGCGACAATGATTCCATTAAATACATGACTCACCAGTACAATTTTGTTGACTGCCGGAATGCAGGGATCACGAATATAGATGCCAAAACTCAAAGTGGCTGCAACATTAATGCAGTCGTCTGTTGCTGTTTTTCGAGGATGGCAACAGTAGGTAATATACCGTATCTGATGCGTTTTCGCCCCAGTTTCGTTCCGAATGTCTTATTGATCGAGTATTGCCGTGCAAGAATCAAATGATATGGATTACTTTCGGCAAACATAGCTCCACCTTCATCTGCGAAAATCAACATTTCGTAGAAGACACCTGAGAGAAATTGAGAATCAGAATACAGAAGTATTGCTTCCTTGCGGTCCTTAAACAGGAGTCTTGAACGCTTGTTAAAAATCATCCGAGTTCACACTCGCTAGAAACGCAATCTGATTTCAGCTGAGACTCGTCGGGTGTACCCGAGTCTCGTCTTCAAAAAAGTTAGTTTGTCTATTCTGAAGATCTTACATCAACACAGAAACGAAGATCTTACATCCCAGATCCCTATTATGTCTATAATACAGAAATGAAAATCCTACATCCCAGAGCCAACACAGAAATGAAAATCTTACGCCCCAGAGTCAACACAGAAATGAAAATCTTACATCCCAGAGCCCAAATACATCAACACAGAAATGAAAATCTTACATCCCAGGGCCCAAATGTCGACCGGAAAACTGTAGGATTCTGAAGTTTCCATAATGAGCTCCGGTGCCAGATAGCTTTTCGTACTGCATTCCCTTCCTCCTGTCATTTTTTTCTTCGTAGATCGAGCCATTCCAAGGTCCGCAATCACGGCGTTGTTGTTTTCCTCGTCATAAAAGATGTTTTCTCGCTTGATATCGCGATGCAACACTTTATGCTTGTGCATCCAAAGAAGGCCAGAGGTTACGTCACGGACAATCCCACAGAATTTCTTTTCGTCTGAAATCACTCCCATGACGTCCAAACTACCGGGGCTGTAGAGAGGCATCACAATGTAGAAGCATCGCAACTTCTGGAGATCGACTTTTGCCTCTTTATTCATATAGATGTGCACGATTGGCGTGATATTTGGATGTGGAAGATGTCGCATGAAATGAATTTCACGCAAAAGACGAATATTGTCCTCCCACTCAGAGTCAAAAGCTTTCTCATGCGGAAGAGAAACCTGTAAAATTATATTGCAATTAAACTCGTTTTGGCAGACTCTCAATATGAAAAATATTGTCGAGCGCTTCGAATCGAGTTTTGATGTATTTCAAAGACAAGGTGAGTTCAAGGATACTGTACCTTCTTGACTGCGAGCTGACTGTAACCTCCGTATCTCGCTGGATTCAAGGCCCTGCAACGTGTGACTACTCCATACCCGCCTTCAGAGAGGTACTGAACACGATCACACTCTGGCGGAATCTCGAACGCACCATGGTCTCCGACAATCATTTCATAGGACTGCGGATTCACAGGGTCCAGAGTGTTCTTGTCAATGACTCCCGCCGCCATCGCGTTTGTCACGATTTTCTTCAGGGTCTCCTGATCCAAATTTTCTAACAACGACATGGTTGCGGACGCAGGGGAAGATAACTGCGCGCCCACCTTTGTATTCTTACGGGTCTCGCTTTGAGACCCAACCAACTACTTTTTCTACAGAAGAGAACCACCCAGGGTCCTCCTCTACAGAAAAAACCTTTTCGATCGTATGGAATTAATGAGGAAATAAACTTGAGCGAACCGACGAAGCTTGCTGCTTTGCTGCATGTAGACGCAGACTAGGAATCATGATTCATGGAGAAGTGACTACCCGATGATCTAAATAGATACAGAAAGTAAGACTTTACATGTGTTGTTAACTGTGTAAGCGGAACCTTCCTGTTGCAAGGGATGAAAGACGCAATGGGTACTCAACTACTTTCACAACACAGGTCCACGAACTAGCATGCCACTTGAGGAACAAACCAAAAACACTAGTCACTTCGCGACACGATACGCAATCCGCGCACCACTCATCCTTTGTTGCGTTTTTCTTTTGAGTTTCTCCCAAAGAAAAAAACGAGTGCTCCATACACATAATGTATACAGAAATAGCTCGTGTATACAGATCTCACTGAGACACCCCTGGACCTCTCTCGCTCCCGAAGAACACCAGCTTGCTTTCACGTTGAAAAACTCAACGAATACATACACGCAATTCTTCGGTTTTGACATTCAGCATAATATACGACAAATTAGCCAAATTTCTAAACTCAATAAAAAGACAAACAAAGCGACTTCTACGTTCGCTGAAATGTTGCGCTGTGGCATTTTTTTATCTCGTTCACCGGGTGTTTAGAATGACTTCCTGAAGACACGTAAACTCTTACGGATACAGAAATCAGACGGGGATCGTTACGAAAAGTATTGACCTTGCAAAAAAAGCAATGCATAAAAAAATACCATTTGACTTTCTGTGTAACTCATTTGAATGAGGGCAATGTAATAGTGTATTTTGACAACAGCTACATTGGGATCGAAAAAAACGTACGTCCTTGTTGTTTCTCGGGACTCTCTGCTCATTGTGGATGAATCTTCTGGATGAAGTTGTGCTATCTACGTTTGTCCGGCTTGAGCTTGCATGAATCCTGATCTGATTTCTTGCGTGATATCTTTTAAGGCTCCTGGGTTGTTGGGAACGAAAATGGTCTTACTCCTGCTGCTGCAGCCTATGTCCTTCATCGTATCGAAATACTGCGTCACCAAGACTAGTTCCAAGACATCTTTGGCAGCCATACCATCCACAGTTGTGGTAAACGAATCTACACTGTCTCGCAGACCATCCACGATAGCCTTTCGCTGTTTTGCAATACCGGTACCTTGCAGATACTTCGACTCCGCATCGGCCTCCGCCTGCTTCACCAGGACGATTTTATCGGCTTCAGCTTTTTCCTTTGCCGCTTGTTTACTTCGTGTGGCTGCGTTAATTTCGTTCATCGCCTCCTTCACTTTTGTGTTGGGCGAAATATCGGTCACCAAAGCTTGAACTATATTGAAGCCGAAACCTGCCATGACCTTGGTGGAAAAAAAAGGAAACAATGACCAAACGTCACGAGTCTGGAAGTGTAGGCACTGACATCAAATCAACAATAATACCACTGCACTACGCACTCAATACGTAACTCAATCAAAATTAAGACAATACTTCCTGTAGCCGTCCCTTGACTTGCTCGGCAATTTCTTCCTTTTGCTCAAAAACATCATCAATGAGCAGCAATGGCACTGCCGCACGGACAACATCGAAGACATAACTCGAGATCTGGACGTGAGGCTCCGACAGTCGGTAAAAGGCGTCAAAAATCTTATCACGCAAAACTTCGTATCTGAACAGAGATAATGTTATTGAGGTCATTCCATGCACTTAACACATAGAGATTGCTGCAAAGAATAATTCTGCCCCATTTGCGCTCATCGAACCGATCATCAGAATTCCATACAAGGGAACAAACTACCTTGACAAATTGATGGTAAACGATATCTATACTGAACAGAGCATTCCATATTGATGAAGACATTATCCTTTGTTTTCGTCTCACACCGGACAATCGTTTCTTGTAGACGCGTGCTGACGTCGCCAACACGCATTTCAATACAGGGGACTGGCAGAAACATCAGACCTGGATACCTGCGGAATGAGATCAAAAAGAATACACACTTAAAAGAATACACAAAAAGAACTTTAATTAGACATGTTCTAGAAATAAAGACCACCTGTATCCAAATTTATCCGGGAGTTGGATTAAAATCAAGTATACGCCAGCCGTTCAAATCGTCCGCATTTTGCAATGATGGCGACCCGATCGTTCGCAACTGTTTGAATGCAACACGCGTTTCCCATCTTGACTAGATCGGCGGCTCAATTCCAATTGAAAAGTAACTGTACAATCACAAAAAGCATCCAACCATCAACCAAAACCCTCACTCATGCGCGGAGCTGTTTGGGTCAACAACAATTGAAAGGGGCACACAACAATAACACGAATGACCTCACACCACCACACAAGATTTTTGACTAACTCAAAGTTGTTTGAGATCTCAATGCTGCGCCTCCTCATTTAGACCGCGGCGCCCCATGCCACCCGGCTCCTTACACGATCACGCAACACTTTAGGCTATGCTTCTGCGATTAAGATGAAGGTGCATCCAGGCAGAGATCAACTACCTGAGACACACGCACTGAGAAATTCTTAAGAACTTCTCGCAAGCGATTACGGACACAGTCGTCACATGTAATGTAGATATTCTGAAAAACCCTTCTGTATTTTACTTGGTGGACACACACCGTCAAATTCTCCCAGGACGCTGCCAAAAGAATTTCCATTACAAAACTCCAAGGGAGAGTTTTCCTGCCAGAGCTTCCCAGTTCGAGCGAGGCGTACCCTTCTTGCCTTTTCAATATGGGCGCGTCGGGCACCCCACGATCCATCACCATTCGGTGGCATTTGATGGTCGTACATCGGGAGAAAACTCGCAAATCCTGCACGATCCAATTCCTTGGAATAATGCACAAGAAGTTCAACGT
>Ga0099797_101057_pt1 | contig 15451 bp, 8 predicted proteins | sample Uncmet_Sort48C_1_FD_89871 | JGI IMG/M metagenome (GOLD analysis project Ga0099797, IMG submission 89871) | Marine eukaryotic communities from CALCOFI LINE 67, Pacific Ocean - C012_Sort48C_1 | ecosystem: Environmental > Aquatic > Marine > Oceanic | place: Pacific Ocean: Monterey Bay | collected... | reverse complement strand
GTCGTGGCTATCTACGAAGCGACGATGGTCACCGCTTCGGTTGGAATGGAGCGTGTATAACGAGGATTTGAAGGTGGCAGGACAGATTGACTCCTTGTGGATGGACTTGGATGCCGTGGGTGCATTGGTCATGGTCGACTGGAAGCGCGCACGTCATCTCCTCACAGATGATGTGACTGAACTCGAGCGACAGTCATTTGGTAAAAGGGGCACCTCATTATGTTCTCATTTATACGATACTGCATGGAGTCACTACTTTGTACAGCAATCCTTGTATGCGTATTTATTGGCTTCCAAATACGGCATCACTGTCCATAAGATGATGCTGGTACAGTGCCATCCGCATGTATGCGGAGTAGATTTCAACGAAGCACCGCTTGTTCCCGATTTTGGATTTGCGGAATCCTTGGCAAGATCCCTTTCCACCGAGATGTGCCTTAATGTGCGTGTAAATGAAGCCGAAGTGTTTGTAAATGAGACTGAAGATCGACACTTCAGAGATGGCCTTTTGACGGGTAGTTCAACTGTTAATGCCGGTCGCAGCGATCAGTGGATCAAAATGATTGAAAATATTTGCTAGATAGAAACCAACCTTACACAATTTCATGTAAAAAACACCGCATAATGAATCAAACGCCAAAGTCAATTACAATCAATAAACAACGCACCAGACTCGTTGACAACAGCAGCACTATTCGGATTTGTGAGGAGTGTGTTGAAAAAAAAATAAAACTTGTATGTGTCATGACTTTTCAGTTTTAATCTTGTGACTCATTTATGTCAATTTAGTGATAAGCGAGTGTTTCACCTTTGTATGTGACTATTGTGAGTTGACTCTCTAATTTGGAGGGAATAAGATACCTTATCTCCATGTATCCAGGGGGTCCATGGGCTTGTATGGCTCACTTGACATTGATTCTGATAACTTTCCATTATGGATACAGTTTGGGTTTAATTTCGTCAAAAGTATTATTCCAGTATTTCCTTCACAACCCTAGCCATTTTGGCTCAAGTTTGGCTCCCAGTCAGAACTAGGGCAGGGTGCTACCTCGTTGGAGGCCCCCTCGTCAGGGTGAGGGCAGAGTGACCAGAAAGAGCAAGGAGGATATATTGCCGGTTGTCTCACTCAGGCAATGTCGACCTGTACTACAGCTGAAGAGCGGAATGCGCTACTTGATCGAGACGTGCGCTTTGGCAAGCTCTCACTGGAAGTTGAGAAGATGGGTCACGATGTTGTGAAGAGAGTAAGCCAGGCTCACCCTAAGGTGGAACATGTTGCACTGGACATAGTGGCCTCTTGGACCAAGAAAGAGACCTTTGCATTCGAGCCATATCCGCATGATGATGCTCAGGTAAGTGTCGAGATATACCTAGATCATGCGCAAACACTGTTCGGGATACGCCTGCGCCACAGATTCGCACAGGATGTGTTGCAGGATAAGCTGTGTGCAAAGATTAGTAAGGATTGCTTTCAGCCCTTTGTCGGCAAAGATGGAGTGCCATTCCTCACGGTTTGGAATACCAAACCAGATGGATCACGGTCGCTTTTGTCGTGGTTCGACTTTTGCGATGGGCGCTTTCAGCCATTGCAGTCGTGCACACCTGGGGAGTCTGTGTTCAAAGCTATGGAGGATTGGGTACGGAGCCAGCTCGAGCATGATGGTTACGATCTTGTTGTTGATTGTGTGGAGAAAATAGAAGAGTGGCAGGATGCCTCGGGCTTGTATGCGAGGCGACAATTCCCACAACTCTACTTACCAAACGGTCGGAAGCACCCTCATTATATGTTGTTACAGGATTGCGATGCTGCGAGACTCAGAACCTGGTTGTTTGGTGCTAAGGTTAGTCAAGGACAAGCGCATGAGTGGTCTCAGCAGTTGGTGACGTTTACTTGTACGAATGATGGCCAACCGAGCACGATTCCGTGTCTCATGGAGCATGTGGACATCGCACTCAGATCTAGAGAAGCTTGGGCAGAGATGTTGCAATGCGATGCTGAAAGCTATGACGATTGTCTTAGCAAAGCAATGCGCGATGCACATTTCATAGAATCTTCTGACGAAGGTTATAATAACCTCCACTACTGGCTGACCCCCAAACACAAAGATCCAGGAGCCAAGATCGTGCAGGAAGCTTCGGAACAAACCGAAATCATGTCAGGAGCAAAGGAGGAGGAGTATGTTGTACTTGTAGATGGCGACCAGCTTGAAGACAGCCAGGGTGCTGCAATGCAAAGGATGCGGAAACTACTGCAAAGGCTGTCATTAATCCAATACGCAAGCAATTTCGAGAAACAAGGATACGATGATGTCGACAGCATGCGCGAGATGACCGGTGTCCAGCTTGAAGAGATGATGAATTGTGTGCAGATAGTAAAGCCTGGACACCAAGAGCGTCTGAAAAAGTGGCATGAAACTGAAACAGCAGATTCCACACCCATGCATACTGTGGATTCGCAGCTGGATGCAGCAGCTGACTGGCAGACGCCTTATCATCAGCAATTTCAGCAGTTCGCGGCCTATGAAAACCAGTTGGTACAAAATTGGAATTGGATGGCCTATGGAAACCAGTGGGCGCAAAATGATATGACACCGAGCACGGATCAATGGGAATGCCAAGGCTGGCATGCAGAAGATACTCACACACAGTATCTGTATTGGAATTCATTGGCTTCAGATGACCCTGAATCTTCGTTTAAAACAGTCTATGAAAAAATGACACAGTATTTAGAACCCGATTCAGTCTATATAAAAATGGCGAAGGACTCGCATGGGACCACGGTGCTCCAAACCATTTTGCTTAAACCGCCTCCAGATGAATCGGCAAAAGCGGTGTCAGTGAATCTGATGCGTGTTGTGACCAAGAAAGTGAATCTCTGCGAGCTGATGTTCCATCCGAATGGTATCTTTCTCGTGCAAGCATTCTTCAAGTCGTTGTTGTCAAGAAGCATACTAGATGTTAGTGAGACAGAGCAGTGCGGAACTAGTGCATGCGATGTAGTAATGGAGAATTGGAACCAATTGATATTGGGACGCACATCGGCCTTTTCGTATAAGATGATGATGTGGATATTTGAGTTCTTGTACATGAAGTCCAGTGACCAATTACAGGTGTTTTGTCGGAAAGCGTTAGACTCAGCTAAGCAGCTCTGGAGATCAAATTATGGTCACCTTGTTCTCCAGCACGCGGTGTTATTCACCCAGAAGGCGCTAGTTAGAGCGTCCACTCCCTCCAGAAAAGAAGCTTGGGGATACATCCGGGATGGCTTTTTCAGGGCTGCAACCGAAGCACTGCGAGATATAGATGCTTGGGAAAAGAAAACCAATTCTGCGAGTCACTTCATCAACAAATGTTTGGAGTTGATTCCGTCGGACCCAACTGCGGATCGCTATCGTCCAGTGATCATTCAGACAATGTTAACTGACCATGCACTCCTCGGCCTCATCTGCCATCACTTGTCCGGGCAGTTCACAGCCCGGCGTATCTACGATCTGGGAAATCCGCGCGAGCGAAAAAATCTAGAACGGCAGGCTTGGCTACGAGGAGCAAGGATAGACAAGCCGGAGCTGCGAGATTTGGAGAAATTTAAGTCATCCCTCCTCATGCCAGATGAGGCCGCCGAGCTCGACTTCCCGAATTTGAGCGGCCCTTGAATGCATTTTGTAATGTGTACTACAGCCTTCATGTGACGCTTGTTACAGCTTCTTTCTAGTGAAAATCACAAATCCTTCTGCCTCCAGATTTCACTTTTGTGGGACTTTGTGTTTGGTATCTAATCTGGCGCATTTCATTGTACAAGTTCATGTGACGGTGGTTATTACTATTTCGTTCTTTCTCTTCTTATTTCGTTTTTTTGTTACTTTCTTTCTTTCTTTCGTTTCGGTTTCACTTTAGTCGTTATTAATGTTATTCTTTTTTTCATATATCCTGACGCAACTTTGCAAACATATGTGGTGCTTGAGGGCGCCAGTGTATGTAATATTAGGTTTTGGTATTTGAGGGCGCCCGCTTGTTTATGTCATTTTTTTAAGAATTAGTGATTGTTGTGATTGAGTAAACCAAACACTGGAATACAAGATGGAGCATGCGAGGCTTTCGATACATGGTCCTCCATGTTACTCTGTCGGCATATGGAGAAAAAATCACCATATTGTTCATAGTAAAATCAACATCATTACATGGTACATATGAATTATATGTGAGGCCTTAACTATAGTGTGTTCGTCAGATATCTTAGGTGACGTACGTAATATTAAGTTTTGGTGCTCGAGGGTGCCCGTTTGTTTATGTCATGTTTCTACGAATAAATGGTCGCTGTTTATGACTATGCATTTGTTATAAATGATTACATCTGCGTTATCACATTTGGTGTTTAGGGATACCATTATTTTTTTTTACTCCGTTGTTCGCATATTTATAATATCATGTGCATTTCAAAATTGGCGTATGTGAAGATTTCCTGTAATGATAATAGTGTCTTGTTGTCTGATTGCAAAAATATGTCTTTCAGTTACATTACAGTATGCCAGCCACTTAACACTCAAAATAGCGATTCGCCAGCACCGAATCCAGCCTCACAATGCAGCAATCCCCTTGCTGGCAAGCATATGTTTGCGATTCCGACCATGAGTTTGCTGGCCACATCTATTATTATCATGTGATGACAGGTATTAAATTTCATGCGAAGCCACTAAAGTGTATTTTCCGGTCCCGAATCCCAAATCTTATTTTCCCTTCAAAGCATATCGAAAACTTGTGTAAATTTGTATGATTTTTTTTTTTCAAAATATATCGGGAGATGTTTTTGAATGCATTTGTGGTGTTTTTGTTGAACAGCTCTCACACATCACTACCGGTTTAGGGCCTAGAAAAAATAGAAAAATGAGTGATGTGGTTGATTTGGTGATGTATATACAAACTACTGTGAAATACATCACTTTTTATATACATCACGATTTTTAATAAATCTCGCTCCCACGCGACATTTAGCATTTATGGGTGAGACAACGTGGGAAAAACCACCGGGTGAGTTGCTGCCTCACTCGTCCAATATGTCTGCATCTGACTGGCAAGAGTATGTTTGTGATTCCGACCACGAGTTTGCTGGCGAAGTTTATTATGTCAACATGACTATTGGTAAGACGACATGGGGAATACCACAGGAAGAAAAACCAGTTGCTTCTGCTTACAGCTCTACATCGCCTCACACCAGCTATTTTGCAAGCAGCTCTACAAATCCATGCCATGCTGAGATTGCAATCACCTCTACAACACTATGCGGTACTAAGGCGACTCGGGGATTGAGTGTGCCGCAAGCTCTACGGGAGGTATGGCAATCAAGTTATGGGAGAAGAACAGAAAGGCTTTATGCAATTGAGCAAGATGAGAAGATGCCTTTTTGGCTGACACTGCCTGAGGCTCATGTTGCTGGCCGAACAGAGCATAAAAAGTACCCTCTCTTCGTTCATCTACATAGTGGTGGCGGCTTTGCAGCTAAAGGCATCTGTACATCATTAGATTTTGTTAAGCAAGATTCGCTTCTTATGCCTTTGGTGACCTCGCCAAGAAGAGGTTGTTGGGACCAGTTTATTGGTGTTGCACCTTGTTGTCCCCGTCTTTCTGGCATGCTGAAGAAAGGCGAGCTAGTCTATTGGTTCAAAATTCTTACTTCAGCAGATTACGAGAACTGGAGATTGTCTGCGATGAAGCAATGCCAAGAAGTAGAGAAAATGTTTATTGCCTTGCTTTTTAATATTTGCTCAAATTTGCCAGTGGATGCACACCGTATTTATTTTGTTGGAGCATCAGCAGGTGGCTATGCGACGCTTCGTCTTGGTGAGTTACTTTGTCATCTGCCAGCTGCCATTGTCCCAATTGCTGGGTACTATCCTGACGCGCCTGAGCACGGCCACTGCTTGAGAACACTGATTGAGCGCTTACGGCAGGTTGTCGTATGGCCATTGCATTGCGACAAAGACCAAATTTGCAAAGTGGATTCACCGCATGTTCACAGGCTCTATGATGCCCTCCGTGACATTGGTGTTCAGGTGGATTGGGTTGATGCCTCTTTAGCAAAGGGGTCCTGCAAGAATTTTCACTCCTCCCACAAAATCGTGGAGCGTTACCCTGAGGCATTTTTTGAAAAGCTCTTGACCTACCAGCGATCGACGACTGTGGATCCTGTCGCTTATTTGCAGCAACGACTTCGAGAGCTTCAATCAGATTGCTGAAAACATCATGCTCTGTGACTCTTCTGTGAAGTACAGTTCATGTCGAGTCTCAGAGGATCGGTTATTGTTAAATGGAATTTTAACATATGGCGATTTAGTGTAGAGAATTTTTGCTTGTGTTCAGGTCCGGGTCCATTTAATTGATATAAATGAGGTGAACTATATATTTTAAAAATTGTTTAAACCCAAAAGATACGCATACTAAACCATCATTTGTTAAATTATCATTTAACAATAACCGAAAGGATTCATTGCGTTTAATGAAGAGGACGTTGCCGTGGAAATGAGGCGAGGCCAACTAGATGTCGTCAATTCGAGCGCTGCTCATGTCTGGTCGGCATACTGAATCGACAGTTATCGGATTAAGGAGTTTGAGGGTTTCATATGGAAAAAAATCAACACGTTGCCATGCTAAAGACAGCATCAACTTCATTACACAGTGATTGTGTGTTGCATGAGAGGCCTAAACTAGAGCGCGTTTGTCAGATATCTTCGGTGCTTGAGGGTGCCCACATATATAAGTAATTTCGGTGCTTGAGGGTGCCAGTTTAGTAGGGTTTTGTTGTTTTATGGCACATATATGTCTTTGTGAACATCATTTTTTCCTAATATATGTCAGTCTCAAAATAGTGATTCACCGGTACCAAACCTAGCTTCACAATGCAGCAATCCGAATCCACCGGTATGGAACCCAGCCTCACAATGCAGCAATCTGAAAGACGTGTGGAAGCTACTTGCTGGAACTTGAACCCAGGAGTCTCTGTAGTGGAGCATTTCATTGATAAGAATCGGAAGGGTGTGGTCATTGCCGTAGACAGCGTCAGAAAGAAACTCAGGGTCAAGTACTTCGACCAACATCAGGACCGATAGTAAAATTAATTAATTATGATGTAAATAAACAAATCCATTCATTCAAATAAATTTCCATGGGAGCCCACAAGATCCGAACAATCGGTCTGTGTGCAGGAATTTGGGGCCCATAACCAATATTACAAGTAATTAGGACGGTCACGAGAAGAACTGGCGTTGGGTCCAAGCGTATTGGTTGCTCCCGGATCTCAACGGCTCGGAGCACTATCAATCGTTGCCCCACTTGATTTTTTTTGCAACGAGGTGTCCATAAATCTCCAAATCTATTTTTATTTAATCAGATTATAAGTTTATGTCTCGGACACAGAAAAAATTATGAAAATGTCGATAATTTTGAGATGACTCTAAGAGAAGAAGTAGAGGGAATTTGAAATACAGGAGATCATGTGTTTGAACCTTTTAAGTTATATGCGAATTTTATTAGGTTATGGGAAGTGAGCACTGGCCGTCGAAATTTTCGTAATGAACGACACGGTCCTTATTATTAAGCAAGGTGTCTGGCCACTTAACCATGAGATTGTGCACATGCCACAAACAAAAGAAAAAAAAATTGTGTGCTTGATCATGCAGATTGTAGTCATAAATCTAAGGTTTATATCCAATTAAATATTATTAATAGAAAGCGCTTAACAAATAAATATTCTCTAACAACAACGTATTCTTAATTGGAACGCAGTTCAGTTTTTTTTTTTCTGTATTGCTCATTGGTGATAGGAGCATCTGTAGTTGTCTAAGTAGCCATTATACAGATTTATGATGATACCAAAACCTTGTTTGCGAATAATAGTTAATGTTGTTCAATACTAATTGGATTTAAATAGAATTAGTTGAGGATGCCCATATATGTAATTTCGATACTTGAAGGCGCCAATATATGTAATAAACGATTTGTCTTAACAGCTATTACACAGATATCAATGATGATGCGAAAACCTTAGTAGCGAATAATAGTTACTGTTGTTCAATACTAATAGATTCAATAAAAAAGCAGTTGAGCGCCTCTATATATGTAATTTCGGTGCTTGAGGATTCCAGTGTATGTATTATCACAATTGGTGTTCCAGGATACCGTTATTTTTTTTTTTCACTCCGGTGTTCTGATATCTATAATACCATGTTCGTTTTAGTGGAATATTTTAAAATCATTATGGTTTCTGTTTTTGAATCTTTTTTCTTGATTTGGTGTGATAAAATTCAAGATTTGGAGGTCTTTTCGAATTTCCAGGACTCATTTGAGAAAGGATATTCATTTTGAAAATTTTTTTTTTCTGCTGATTTGAGATAGAAACATTTTATTAACAATATACGCATTTTAGATATAATTTAAAAAACAAAATCAAAAACACAATGAGAATTCAATAAAACGATAAAAATAATGATATTAAGAAAAAAAAGTTTACTGAATGTATCTCCAAATTGATTCATATATGGAAGCATCACACAATGGGCAAAGTTTGCTTCATTACAGTATTCTCCTAACATGTCTATGGCATTATTATTGCAGTAATTATTTCAATTCTAGAGTCGTAGCTCACTTTGTGTTCATCGAACGCCCCTAATAGATTTTGCGCATCGCAATGGCAAGCGCTATGTCTTCGCAGGAGTTGCCCTCCCTGGAAATCCAGCACGGCTTCGCAAATGAGGCGAGGGGTCAATAATAAGTTTCATCTTCTCATAAACTCGTTACATGTGTGCATGCTAGGTGTAGATTGACATGGCTCGCATGGCAATGTATATGTTCTTGTCTATGCTTATCACAGTTCATGTGTCCTGAATTTTATATGATTTCATATTTCGCTCATGCATTCGTTCTAACTTTGGCAATTGTGATCTATGTAGTCTGGATTCTCTTCTTCATTGCCCCCAAGGCTAAAAGTTATAACTTCGCTGCTTGCTTCTACATGCTCTCGAGATTCCCGAAACTGTTGAACAACCAAGCGGTAGGAGATGACATTGCCCGTTGGCCAGTTCTCCATCAGGCGATCAAGGTTGACCCAAAACCCTTAGTCTCAAACACCAAACCCGAAACTCTAAACTCGAAATTTCCTGAAATAAGTTGTTGTTGATATCATCAGTTTCATTAGTGTTAAAAATTATCTAACATGAGTTACGGTAACTTAGGAAGGAGACAAAGGGAGGGCTTGCAACGCTAAATTTGTGCATCATTTTTCTCGCCGGGTAGATAATTTAGAGATAATCGGTATGATTTTGCGTGGGAGTGGTTTAAAATAATGAAATGAATTAAATATTTATTTTATAATTCTGATTTAAGGGTATAAAAAATTATCAAGGCTCGCAACATCTATGCGATCACAAACCTCATTAACTTAGGCGCAGATGTTGCCTTGAAGAACCGGGATGGTCAGGATGCTTCCGCGGTTGCAGATGATGAAGGGAATAAAGAGCTCGCTGAGTGTTTACGTCGTCTCCGTGCAGGCGGTCACATCCCTGTGAACAAGGACTCTGCGTGTGCACATGATTGCATCATAAATGTTTTGAATTCGGATTTTACTGGGCGGGCGAGATGAGTGTATATTTTTAATTTATGGATAGGAATCTTTTATAGCATTTCATGTTTGGTGGTATGGGCCCTTATCAGGACGTGATGTCAGCTGAACTCGGCAAATTCTCCCACAAGTTTGCCGTAGCAAATTACTCGCAGAAAGCAGACGAAGTGGTCGAGATTTGAAAGTTAAACAGGCAGCCAGTGTGCATCACATCTCACATGCGATTATCATTTTCTGGGGCCCCAACTATAGGGGCTGTCAGTGTGCAGCTTGCTTGACAACACCGTTAGACTCAGGCAGACCAATTCGTTACTAGATTTGTTGTGAGACTTATTACCAAACTTATTCAATCGACTAGATGTTCATCTGTATGAGGTTTCTAATCATTATGCTTTCTTTGTTGTTGCACTGCACAGCAGAATTCCTTGCACCGCATGTGCCGATGCTTCTCTGCAGAGATTCTGCGTGCCACTGTATGTTATGTTCTTGCGCGGGGTGTAGTTGCGATTGTGTGTACACACATTACAAGGCATTGATGCAGTTATTCAAGAAGAAGCTGCAACTGCTCGAGGAGATTAGCTATCATTTGTAAGCAGCTTACAGTACTTGTCGTGCACGAAAAGAGAGACTTAGCTTGGTAATATGGTAGCGCTCAATTGCTTGCTAATATATTATGAATAATCTAATACACAAGTCGGTGCTTGAGGGCGCTAAGATATGTGTATACATAGCTCGTTTCTCTCGGTATTAGCATGCAGCTAAACAGTTTAGGTGCTTGAGGGCGCCGCCAAAAAAATACGAGGAGCACCAAATCAAATTACATGAGAAATCGACGATGGAAAAGGTCAACGACAAAGCCATTGTCGCTATTTTCGAAACCTATTCTGTGCCAAAAATGCAGATCAGCAACATTGGAAAATGTCGTAATTTTTGTCAAATTAATATCAAGGGTTATGTGAAGACGTGTGACGAGATCCAAACGGGCCTTCATCAAATGCATAGTATTGGAGGAACTTAGATCTTTCAGATGCTTCTGGTTGGATTGTAAAAGACATGGCATGGGGATCTTTGGTCTCGTGTTCTTGGACTTTAGATGTCGCAGAGGAGATGTTCAGTGTGTCTGTGCGTAAATCCGAGGAGCGAATTCAACTTGACGAATCCTCGGTGATCATATTCCACGATCGATATGATCTCGGTGATTCCAAATCAACATTTTTCAAATCTGTGATATGGCATACTTGATTTGAGTGATTTGTTTAAATGTGTTTTTCTTATTGGTATAGATTGGCTATTGCATTTTCGAGCGCTGCTCATGTTCCAAAACCAATTTGTTATGTCAAGTCCGTTGTTTGCAATTCTTGATCTTACAAGTACCTACTCATGTTATCCTGTTTAAGTAACCCTCGTTGACTTTTCATGCAGCGTTGAGTGTCAGTGCAATATATGAATACAGATTGACTCTTGCATGTTCGAGCGCTGCTCATGTTCCAAAGCTAATTTGTTATGTCAAATCCGTTGCTTGCATTTCTTGATCTTGCATAAGTCAATGATTGAGGGTGCCATATTACTGAAACTCTTGAACAACCAAGCGATAGCAGGTGACGTTGTCCGCTGGCTTGTTCTCCATCAGGCGATCAAGGTTGACCCAAAACCCTAAATCTCAAAATCGAAACCCGAAATCCTAAATCATAAATGTCTTGAAAGAAGTTATTGTTGACATCGTCAGTTTCATTAGTGTAAAAAATTATCCAACATGAGTTACGGTAAATTGGGAAGGGGACGGAGAGAGGGCTAGCAACGATAAATTTGTGCATCATTTTTCTGGCCGGGTTGCTAATATGGAGATAATCAGTTTGATTTTGCATGGGAGTGGTTTAAAATAAGGAAATGAATTAAATATTAATTTTATAATTCAGATTTGAGGGTATAAAAAATGATGAAAGCTGATAACATCAATGCGATCACAAAACTCATTAACTTGGGCGCAGATGTTGCCTTAAAGAACCGGGATGGTCAGGATGCTTCTGCGGTTGCAACTGATGAAGGGAATGAAGAGCTCGCTCAGCACGTACGTCGTCTCCGTACAGGCAGTCACATCACTATTGACAAGGACTCTGGAAATTGCGTGTGTATATGATTACATCGGAAATGTTTCGATTCAAAGCCCATTATTCCCACCCGAAACCCTAAACCCTAAATGACTCGAAGGAAGTTGTTGTTGAAATCATCAGGTTCACTATTGTTAAAAATTATCTAACATGAGTTACGGTAGTTTGGGAAGGGGACGGAGGGAGTGCTTGTAACGCTAAATTTGTGCATATTTTTACCGCCGGGTTGGTAATTTATAGATCGTGAGTATGATTTTGCGTTGAAATGATTTAACATAAGGAAATGATTTAAATAGTTATTTTATAATTCCGATTTGAGGATATAAAAAATTCTGAAGGCTGGCAACACCGATGCGATCACAAAGCTCATTAACTTGGGCGCAGATGTTGCCTTGAAGAACCGGGATGGTCAGGATGCTTGCGCAGTTACAGCTGATGAAGGGAATGAAGAGCTCGCTCAGCACTTACGTCGTCTCCGTGCAGGCAGGCACATCCCTGTTGACAAGGACTCTGCGTGTGCACATAATTACATCGGAAATGTTTTGATTCAAAACCCGTTATTCTTGCCAGAAATCCTAAATCCTAAACGGCGCGAAGGAAGTTGTTGTTGAAATCGCCAGTTTCATCGGTGTTAAAAATTATCTAACATGAGTTACGGTAGCTTGTGAAGGGGACGGAGGGAGGGCTTGTAGCGCTAAATTTGCGCATCATTTTTACCGCCGGGTTGGTAATTTGTAGATCGTCAATGTGATTTTGCGTGGGAGTGGTTTAACACAAGGAAATGAATTAAATAGTTATTTTATAACTCCGATTAGAGGATATAAAAAATTCTGAAGGCTAGCAACATCGATGCGATCACAAAGCTCATTAACTTGGGCGCAGATGTTGCCTTGAAGAACCGGGATGATCAGGATGCTTCTGCGATTGCAGCTGATGAAGGGAATGAAGAGCTCGCTCAGCATTTACGTCATCTCCGTGCAGGCGGTCATATCACTGTGAGCAAGGACTCTGCGTGAGCATATAATTGTATCGTAAATGTTTTGATACATAGCTCGTTTTTCTCGATATTCGCATGCAGCTAAACAATTTAGGTGCTTGAGTGCGCCACATTACTATCCACCAGTGTATATTGCATATGTCGGTGCTTCAAGAGTTTGGGTGCTTGAGAGCGCCATATTGCTATTCACCATTGTATATTGCATAGGTCGGTGCTTGAGGGTGCCATATTAATGAATATTCGCATAACTAGTGTGACCCATCAAAATTATGTCTTGTAAAGCTTGAGATTACGATATCCTCGCACATTTCCAATAATTAATAACAGTCAGCGATGAAAAAAACAAGGATTGAATAATTGTTTAAAGAACAAACAATCATAATGATTTATTTTTGTACTATGATGATCTGAAATCCAGAAAAGTAAAGCATCACTTCTCCGCCGGGATAGCAAGTCAAATTAGCTTCCAGGATGCTCATAATAGTAAAAGTTGTGTTGTTTATCATAGCCTTTTACGCTCAAAGTGTATCAAAATCACCACACAATAGCTTGCTATGGCGCAGATGATGCCACATGGTCGCTGTGAGAAAGTTGTGTTGTTTATCATAGCCTTTTATGCTCAAAGTGTATCAAAATCACAACACAATAGCTTGCTATGGCGTAAATGATGCCACATGGTCGCTGTGAGCAGTGTTGGCCCCTTCAAGACAATGTTCCTAATTCCGTGCAATGCGAAAATTTACAGCGTCAGCAAGGTTGTCATTCTTGTGATAGAGTGGGTTGCTGGAGGACAAAACGTACATGTCTGTTTTACAATCGAGACAGAGAAGACCACATAGATGCTAGTCTCGGCGATGATGTGGCGCATATACATCAGATGCAAATCGAAATTCTTAAAGATGGAGAGGCTTTAGAAACGGATAGAATTTTGAAGCCGATGTGGTGGATTGGGCACAGAATTGTGATTCGTATCGAAGGTCTCGATTACTTCGTAGGAGCCGCAAGTGGAGATGGCTGCAATTGCTTGATTGACTCATTACGACAATGCTTAAATCTGATTTGTAATGTATCATATATTAGACAAGTTTTGGAAGATCGACACCGAGGACAGGATTCTCAAATTGAGCAATCAGATTACTTACAACTTGATTTGCATTGGCGTGATATCTTGGAGCTTTTAGCACAGCATAACCTTTGTGAACGAAACTTCGACGTCAATGATTGCCGTATAGTTTGTGTTGATATGATTTTGTGTGGTCATGGTGATGTTGTTGGGAGTGATGAAGCTCATCATATTCTGTATATTTGTAGACAGAATATGAACCATTTCGTGCCACTGTTTCGTTTACGAGGTTCTGCAGAACCCATGGCTTGCGGAGACTTTAAAGACACTCCTAATAATAGCGCTCCAAATGCTCTCCCTGGTGTAACAAACTCTGCATTTTCATCGCAAGCTCAGTCGTCTTCTGCATGTATTAGTTCGAACACTGACGAGTCTACTCTGACAAACGCTACTGAAAACTCGGGATATTTTGAGAATGATAGTAGCTCGCGGTGTGTATTACCAATTACATGAACCATGGAAAGCCTCAATTTAAAAATATGGTTTAGTGAAAACTAGGATAGGAGGAAATTCGTAATGTAACAAAGTATATATATTTGAAAAAAAAAGGTTTCCAATCTTTGAATTCATGGTGTGTCGAGAATTCGAAGAACACCACATCATCGAAATTGCTTGAATTTCTGAATTTAGATCCCAAGACTCTGCTGCCTTTGGATACGTCGAATCCGGCAGCTGAAAGTTCAGGAGAAGAGTCTGATGTCGACCATGAATCTACAGATGATAGTCTTGAAGATGAAGGTGAAGCGGATTCAGATGCAGAAGACGTTTTTTTGATCATCCAGCCATCAGTAATCGCTGACCAGACTGCTCAAGGTAAACGTTATCTCGCTATGCGATACCTTGAAGAGCATTTGAAGGATGATGTCACGATGCCATTTCAGAGTGATTTGTGCTCGATGGATTGTGACGCAGATCTAGACTCAGGTATATCTTTGCCTCTTTGGCACTGTCCCTTTGTTGACTGTCGTTGCTGCTGGCAAAGCGATGATGTGGAAACAAATCATGAGAGAGCTTGGTGGCAACATGTTTGGCATACTGTCTCGCACAAAGCAATTTGTATGAAATCCTTGAAAATCGCCAACATTGCAGTTACAGATACGGATTTGCCTGAAACGGTGTTTGCTCTGCTTATTGCTGCCATGACTGAAAAGGAAAGACGCAATCCTTGTATGGTTCCACGAGTTGGTCTTTCTGTCGATCGACGAGCTTTAGTTCACCTCGGCGAGACCTTCGAAGAAAATAATATCAAATGCTTGATGTGCTTCGTTTGCGGATGCAAATACTTATATCATCTAGGATTTAATAAGTTTGGAGACCCAGTAAGCAAAGGCGACATAGATTATCACGAAGACATCGATCGTGTGCTCAGTCGTTTATTGCATGGCGATAAAAAACATTCTTTGCAGCAAGCTTTCTCGTTTAATCTATCACGTAAAAGATTCAAAGATCGGTTTGGAGAAGCAGTGCGCACAGACGATTCCTTTGCTAATGATACCTGGGAGTGGAAGAGAATAACACATCGTAATGGTGAAGACGAAGAAGTGATGTGTAATCCTGAAGATGTTTTGCGTTCTACGCTATGTCACCACGACGACCACATTGTGTGTTCGAAGTGC
>Ga0099797_101056_pt1 | contig 15468 bp, 16 predicted proteins | sample Uncmet_Sort48C_1_FD_89871 | JGI IMG/M metagenome (GOLD analysis project Ga0099797, IMG submission 89871) | Marine eukaryotic communities from CALCOFI LINE 67, Pacific Ocean - C012_Sort48C_1 | ecosystem: Environmental > Aquatic > Marine > Oceanic | place: Pacific Ocean: Monterey Bay | collected... | reverse complement strand
CAGGAAGCTCCAGGAAGCTCCAGGAAGCCCCAGGAAGCTCCAAAGTATCCAAAGCACCCGAAGACCCGCACGGAAATTTAATAGTAGATATATATATATATATACATATATATGTATCACCGAAACTATGACTAGGACTAAAAACTATACATATATATATATACATACGCGAAAGTAGAAGATGAATGTTGTGAGGGTGCACTTTGTTTGTGTTGTTGTTCTGTGTTTGTGTTTTCTCTATTTTGTGTCTCCAGGTGGTATTCGGAAGCCTCCGAAATAAGGAAAAACACAAGTTTTAACAAATCGCTGCACTGGACAACGTGCAACTCATGGCTGGAAGCGCTAACCGAACCTTCCAACAAACCGTGGCACACGTCGGACAATGTACACAAAGTGTTGGGAAGAGCTTAACAATCATTAAGGCAACACGTGACACAAATGTGACCGGTAAATGAAAATCGAAACATTGCAAACATAATTTCAGGAAAATACTCTCATATGCTTTTGTTGATGCTCCAACATGCTCTCATGCTCTCATATGCTAGCCCCCACCCCCCCAGGAAACAAGTTGCCCATTCCTTTCGTTGAGCCACTGATCATCTGCTTTGCTTGGGCAACTTCTTGTGAACTGCAATGGAAGCCTCGGGTCCCTTACTAGGTTTTCGAATCTTTCTATCAGATCCACTCTCATGGGAAATCTGTGGTGCCTTTCTTTGAAAATGAAAAATGAAGAGTGTGGGGTTAAAGGAGCCAGAACGAAAGCCTGAATTGATGTTTATCCAGAAAATGGATAATTTTTGAAGGGTTGAAGTTCAAGGGGTCGGGAAGAAGGCTTAAATCTAAAATTTGTTCACCACCTGAACGATTTGAAAATATTTGGGGCTTCAAAAGGTCAGGATGAGGATCGAAATGGAAGCCTTCCTTTGGGAAATGAAGGATTTCAAAAAGTTTGGGGGTTCAGATGGACCCAACAGACATGAAGGATTTCAAAATGTGTGGAGTTCAAGGGTCCAACACAAAGACCTAAAAGAGGGGGCGTCCTCTTTAAACATGAAGATTTGGGAAGGTTTGGGAGTGCAAGGCCGAAGGTCGAAATGGAGGCCTTACCTTTTGGGTGTTAACGGGGTCAGAATGAACGACTTCTGTTGAAAATGATTGATTGTTAAAGATTCGGAGATTCAAGGGGTCAGGATGAAGGTTTCGATGGAAGGCCTCCTTCTAAAAATAAGCGACTTTAAAAGGTTTGGGCCTTCAAAACGGCAGGATGAAGATCTGAATGGAAAGCTTCTCTTAAAGATGAAAGATTTAACAAGGGTTGAGAGTTCGAGGAGCCCTGTAGAAATAAAAATAACGATTTGGGGGTCCAGGGGCCAGGACAAAGACCTACATGGAAGCCGTCTCTTTAAACATGAAGACCTTGATTAAAAGGTTTGCGAGTTCAGGGGATGACGGTGAAGGTCTACATAAAGGTGTCCCCTTCAAAAACCAAGATGTTCACAAGTTTGGGGTTCAAGGGGTCAGGGCCACGGTCTAAATTGAGGCCTTCCCTGTAAAAGCCAAATGTTTAAACAAGTTTGGGGGTGCACGGGGTCAGGATGCAGGTAAGAATGGATGCCTTCTCGTTGAAAATGAAATATTTTAAAAGTAGTGAGCATTCAAGGGGTCAAGATGACGGTTGAAATGGAAGCCTTCCTGCCAAACATGAACGACTTTAAAAGATTCGGGGCTTCAACCCGTCAGGATGAAGAGCTAAATGAAAGCCTTCCATTTGCAAATACGAAAACCAAAAAACAAATGGGGGGTCGGCAGACCCTTTGAATATGAAAGATTCTGAAAAGTTTGTGGGGTTCAAGGGGTCAGGGCGACAACCTGAATGGTGCCCTCCCTTCGAAACACAAACATGTTTCAAGGTGTTGGTGGGGGTAGGGGGTCACGGTGGAGATCTAAATGAAGGTATTCCCATCAGAAAACATAGATGTTGCAAGGTTTGGGGGTGCAAGGGGCCAGTGCATCAGAAGTTGGGGTCACGGTCAAACCCATCTTGTCTCAAACCCAAGGGTCGGGCAACCAATGTCATGGATATCACAGACAACCCAAATAACCTAGACAATATCATGCCTTTGTGTTCACAGATCGCCGGGAAACAAAACGGACGAAACCAAAATAACCCGAATACCAAAAAAAGCAGCGGATCTGGCCCAGACCCACACCACCCCTATTTTGGGGCACCGTGTATTGCTCGTTGGTGTTTTTTGTTTCGTTACACAATGTTGTTCTGTTGTTTCAACCAAATGTGCGCACGAAAGCATGACATTGTCTAGCCTATGTTGGTTTGTCATGTTAAGGGACTCGAGGCTGCCCTTGCAGCTCTCAAGAAGTTGTCCAAGCCCAGCAGATGATCAGTGCTTCAACGAAAGGAAGGTTATGGAAAACCTGGGTCCTGGAGGGGGGAGGGGAGGCCCACCATATATATATATATATATATATATATATATATGGGCATTGCTCGTTTGCTCCCTTACCCCAACACCGTTACGTAAACGCTATGTAAACGGGGCCCCATGGGCCCCATTGGGCCCCATGGGCCCATGGGCACCTCGGGGCCCATGGGGCCTTTTGGGCCCATGGGCCCCCGTTTACATAACGGTCCTGGTATAAATCCCCTACATCGAAACAAACGAGAAACCGCCATATATATATATATATTCTTTTGTTTATTAGGTGTATATATATGGCTGTATGTTTATATACCCCTCATTCCATATCTCAATAGGGGGGACGGGGGGGGGCTCCATTGCATAGGTCAAGTCACGGGCAACGATTGCCCTCATCAACCATGAATAAATCGCCGGCTCACAAGAGCGCGGGCCTCATATGACACCATGAACCCATAGGGCAGAATACAAAACATCAGGAACCCAGGACACGAGTACACATCTCTCTCTATATATGTGTTATTATTTTGTTTGTACAGCTGTGAGAATGCATCGTAACCCTGACATATAAACATATGCCTCCCAGACAAAACTACAAAACCTAAAAGTAGACCTTCGTTAAACCAAGTATATGTGTGCAATGTGAGATCCGATATGAAGCCTCAGAGCGCCTCGGTCATGAGGTCATATTAGTTTATGTTCTAGATTCCAATATCTCAAGTGTTTTGCTACATCTGTCCATACCATACTGCATTCTATCTTGAACAACTCAGCGATTAGTGAGTGCTCCCTACTGGGCCATGGGGGGAGGTGACAACAATTAAGAACGGAAGTGCCCACATAGATTGACTTGGATATTAAAAGCGCCAGTGTGGGAGTTGTGATATGCAAGTCAAGTGGAGATTGCCAGAGAAATGCCGACTAATTGGAAATAACTTCGACACGAATTGCAAGATGATAGCAACGCGATCAGCGACCCGACGTCGATCAATTTTGACTTGCTGTCATCGATTTGACAACCGTCTTCAATTATTTAAAACTGCTCAAATATGTCCGTGGGTGATTTTCATGTGGGGTGGCCCCATGGTGCTCCTAGTACGTCCCACGTCAAGTATGTTGCAACTCCAATGAGAGTTAGCGTCTCCTCCAAAACTTCAACAATCAAACCATCATGTCTTTGTGTGCTTGTGTCTTGTGGTGCGCGACACATATGGAACTAAGACGTGTGTTGTTCTCGGATACAAACAAAAATGTCAAACCAACACAAGAGTAAACTGGCGAAAACGCAACACCGAAACCGGCAACAACAATGGTGTAAGATAGATGCGAACCTGTGGCAGAAACATATACGCACACTGCTTTGACACTTGTGTGTATCAAAAAACAACCTTGTGTGTGGTGCGCGCATTTTCATTTGATTTCATATGTCATGGTTGAATGTCGGTCTCGCGCTCGATGTTCGAGCTGACCCTGAGGACTGACGGTGGCGACACCCCGACAGCAATATGAGTACGTTCCTGGGCGTTTACAGAGCAAAGGTGAAATTCTGTATTCTGGGGACCTGGCCTGTCAAGGCCAATATACACGGAGGCCTCAACGGAAATATACAAAATTATGTATAATATTATGTTCACCCTGGCTTTATATCATTGGCTGCCTCAATCTGCGCAACCCTGTACTTGACTATGCCGTTGCCCTTCGCATCTCTTTGAGATGTAGGCAGCTGACTTAAGCCTTCGCCTCTTTTCTGTTGCCTACTTTCTTTAAGGTTCCTCAGCACATGCTGCTTCGAGCTTCTGCACAAGCTGCGAATAGACATTTGTACTGACACCAGATAAAAAGTCAGCACATATATTGAATCGCGGGCCACGCTGAGATCTAAAATCAAATGGTGAACTCCCTCATGATCAACCAAATTAAGACGACCTCTGAAGTGTTGCACTCTTCCTCATTCTAGGATTCAACATCAACGTGATTCTGAACAATTCCACCTTATGGCTTCTGGCGGCTTGACTCAGCGACTCCAGATGCCACACTGCAACCATGAGAAACACAAGACGGCGAATCTGATTCTGCCTACTCTGATGCAGAACTGAAACACTCCGAAACACCTTAGGGCCTAGGATATGGTGTCTCTCTCTCTCTCGCTCTGAAAATGTGCACAAACCTCGATGTCTATGCCATGCAGCTGCAAGCCGGTCCAGTTCATCCTTCGTCAGCCAACTAAACTTGAAGTGGGCAATACATTCGACATCACGCTCCGAATCTGAAATATAAAAGTTGACACCTCGACCTCGGGCTCCGAAGAGCAATCAGGAACATCCGTACTATGACGCTCGAGCCTGCCATCCGGCAGAAAAGATGTCCGCAAACATGCTGCCTATATCTTCATCATCCGGGGACAAAGTAAACGAGTTGAGCTGCACAATTATGTGTTCTAGTATATGGCGGCGTCACTCTGCATCTCCACTTGCCACGCTGCAACCTACAGAAGCACAAGACGGCAAGGCTGACTCTGCCTCGCCAGATACAGCACAAAGAACACTCGGGAGCACAACACGGACTGGGATATGGTTTCTGCTCTATATCGCTTTCTGAAACCTGAAATACCGCATGCTCCCACTCCACATCGTATCCCGTTCTCAAGATCTGTAGCAAGCACTGCTCCACCACACTTGCCTATAGGGTTCTTCTTTATGAAGGCAAGTGCAGCCCTAACACAGTTCCTCATATGCTTCCTCTGCATGGACCGGAGCTTGGTCCGCGACGAGCCGTTACTGAAGCCATACATTGGGTCCACCATAGCACCACCACAGGAGAGGAGGAGTCCTAGCAACCAGGACTCGAGCCAGCACGGCGACAGATATTTCAGCCCGCCCCCACCAGCCAATAGCCAGTAGGAGCTTGAGCCAAATGTGGCGAGCTCATCGATTTAGGGTGTGTATATATGTATATTAGATATTGTATGCTTAAGTGTATGGAGATCCAGTTTGTATACCTGATCACTGAGAATTCGAATGTCATATCTTAAGAAAATGTTGTGCTTGTATGTTGCATGTTTATATTGGTCCGAGTAGGATGTTATTGCGGTTGTTGGCTTTGAAGTGTATGCCATATGCATCTACATATATATATATATATATATATATATTATATATATAAGACCCTGCTACCTGACATAATTTGTTAAGTATTTCCAATTGCATGAGTCGGTGCTTAACTTGTTGTGACCGATACAGCTTGATACAATGATGATTGTCGCACAGAATTGTAAATATTCACATCCATCATACTCGAAAATGATAACTGGCTTGTGGACGAGCTTTTATACTCAATCGTGTGAGTTCAAACCGAAAGAAAAGCAACTGAAGAGAATGCTAAAAATATGCCAGAAACCTTGAAATAATTGAAACATATTCTAGGTTGGCATGGCAAACAGTAACTCTTAAACCATGCTAATACAACCATATATAAAATATATATATAGAGAGAGAGAGAAACAAGAGAGATCTTACATGTCCGCTTGACCCGTGCATATACATACAAGCACAGAAAAGCAAAGTGCAATGTCACAGAGCATAGCGTATTCAAACTGTTTCTTCTCACCCGATTTCAGGCAGCCATCTGTTATGCCACTGTGGCCGCGGAGCCTTCCCCAGCGGCAAATCGAGCACCAACTGGCTTCAGCATAGTAAATTTTGTTTCGAGGCTCAGAAAGCAGGGTCGAGTAGCCATTGCGGGCAACTCTATTGCCCGGATGCAGGCTCCAGCAGCCATTTCGACGGCCTCTGAGGCTAAGATAAATGCGCTGATGCCACTTATGAGCGCTTCTGCAGCCACAGAGCCAGCTCAGACCGCCACTTAGAATGCCCCTGTGGCCACAGAGCAGGTGCCAGAAAAGAACCAAGTGTCTTCAGTGTGATACATACCAGAGAGTAGTCGAGGCCCTGTAGTGCCGAAATACCCGAAAAATCCCATCCACACTTGGCGTCCCCGAAGCATCAAGAGAGATTTAGCACCTTCCTGTATGCATTCATCTACTAGCAAGATTTGAAAGCAAGTTGTCCTGACATGCCTTTGCCAATTGTATTGATGAGTTAAAACTTGTTTTCAACATATGTTTGCATGACTTGCTGAAAGTTGCCAAAATGTGACAGACTGTGAGTCGCCTGCGGCAAATTGGAGCCGAGTGCACCCCCATTCGATATTTGCACAGAAGCATGAGACATGTGTGACAAACCACATTCGAAGAACACTAGAACTATGTTATTATACTTCGACATCCACACACATACATACCGAAAAAACCAACTAAAGTTGAATAGGAGGAGTTGGGGGGGAGGAGGGTTCTCGCTTCGATTTCACTTCGATTTCGCTTCGGTTTCACTTCGACGTACTTAGATTTCACTTCGGTTTCACTTCGATTTCACTTAAATTTCACTTCGATTCCACTTCGATTTCACTTCGGTTTCACTTAGATTTCACTTCGATGTCACTTCGATTTCACTTCGACATCACTTCGGTTTCACTTCGATGTCACTTCGGTTCCACTTAGATTTCACTCTGATTTCACTTCGACTTCACTTCGGTTTCACTTCGATTTCACTTCGATTTCACTTCGGTTTCACTTCGATTTCATTTCGATTTCACTTCGGTTTCACTTGGATTTCGCTTCGGTTTCACTTCGATTGCACTTCGATTTCACTTCGATGTCACTTCGGCTTCACTTCGTTTTCACTTCGGTTTCACTTAGATTTCACTTCGATTTCACTTCGATCTCACTTAGATGTAAACGCTTCGGTTCCACTTCGATTTCGCTTCGATTTCACTTCGGATACACTTCGGTTTCACTTCGGTTTAGCTTCGATTTCACTTCGATTTCACTTCGACGTCAGTTGAATTTCAATTCCGTTTCAAGTCGGTTTCACTCCGATTTCACTTTGAAGCGGAAAGGGAAACATCGCCACTCAAGGGAAAGGGAAACCGCCCCGAGGGCATAAGGGAAAAGGGAAAATGGCGGGATCTTTTCCCCGAGGGCATAAAAAAATGGAAAATGGTGGGATCCTTTTTTCGCCCCGTTTCCACTATGCCCCCAGACCGTGCCTACGCACGCACGAACGAAACGAAACGATTTCCCGGTTGGACTCACCCCCCCAACCTCCGATATATGTATAACACCAGCCTGCACCTGATAAGGATGTTCGGGGGAGGGGGAAGGCCCCCTGTGATGGCCATTTTTTTGCTGCAGCTAGGTGTCATTGATTATTCACCTGAGTATGCACAAGGAGTATACAGAAAAGTGTTCGCGAGAGTGTTCCCGAGAGCATTCACCAAAGCATCCGCAAGAATACTCGGCAGAGTATTCACGGGAGTATTCATTAGAGCATTCACTAAAGTATACACCAGAGTATCCACCGGAGCATTCACAAAAGCATTGACAATCGTATTCAGAAGAGTCTTCACTGGAGAATTCGCGAGAGTGTTCACAAAAGAATCCGCTGGAGCATTCACTAAAGTATTCACAAGGGTATTCAGAAGAGTATTGCTGTAGTATTATCAGGAGTATTCATCAGAGTACTCGTTGGATCATTTGAACCCCTTAAAAATTCACACACCTGCGCATAAAACTCACATCAACAGATGCAAAACCTCTTAAAACCAACATGCCTGCGCACAAAACTCGCATAAATAGATCCCAACCCTCTTCAAACCCACATGCCTGCGCACAAACCTCGCATCAACAGACCCCAAACCACATCAACAGACCCCAAACCTCTTGAGAAACCCATATGCCTGCACACAAGACCCGAATCAACAAACTCAGAACCTTTTAAAACCTGCACCCCTGCCAATCAGCAGGCCCCAAACCGACCGCTGAGCCCACACACCTGTCATCAAAACTCCTCAAAGCCACTTTAAAACCCGCGTGCCTGCCATCGAAAACTCCCAAAGGCAAAAAACGAAACACTTGCAACCCGCGCTCCTGCACACAGAATCAAGCCCAAAACGCGGAGGCAACCACGACGCAACTTTGACGTTGAAGGGCCAGGAAGATCACCCCCCACACCCAGGCAGCTTCGCCTCGCCCGCTCGGTCGCACGACACGAAACGAAGACGAAACGAAGCCGATTTCCCGGCTACGGGAGGGTAGCCACAGGTGGGGACTAGCTCCCCCTAACCTCCGATACATATATATATATATAAACAGAGAGAGAGATATACACATATATAATAGAAACTATATTACTTATGTATGCATGTGGATGTTCCGCGAGCCTGGCAATAACGTCACATCTCCACGCTTAGTGGTCAGCTAAGCAGGCAGAGACCCCCTTCCATGGACAACTGGCAAGGAAGACCGAATTCGAGCCGCGAAGAACTGTGGCAAAGCAAACGCACTGCATGGCGAGCGCGGAATAGGTCTAAAAAACAAGAACGGCATAGCTGGAAACCAAATCATTATCATAATAATAAGACACGTACTATGCTTCATCGAGGCCCAACCCTGATAATCACAAGTTATTCTACCAAATTCGAAGTTTTTCTCGCTGAGTCGACCTAGTATGTTTGCAGCATATGCTGCCTCAATAAAACATCGAAGTGTGGGCAATGAATGCAACACGAGTGTAGCAAGAGCGTATTGAAAACGCTGCACGTCTTTTATGGCGGGCCGCCAAAGGTGGTGGGACCCTCTCCTTTTGCATGGGGCAAGGGTCCACAAACATACAAAATTATACATAGATAGGTGCTCATAATACGTCTTGATTCAAGATGCATATTTTTGCATATTTTCCAAGTTCCCGTTGATCTGCTTATCACCACAGTCAGGCAAGAGCCTGAAGAGAACTAGTATAATTATATTCAAATATTCCATCACCTGTCATGCAGGGTTTGAGTAGACATGCCAGCACGGATTCAAAGGCACTCATTGTATTTGAGGGTACTTGAAAGTATTGGAGGGCTTTGGTATATATATATATATATATATATATATATATATATACATATATATATATATATATATATTTGAGGGCCATTGGTGCTCAGGAACCTGATCAAATGGGAAGGGGTCCGCCACCCCACCATTTGCTAAAACACCTATACACATATATATATATATATATATATATATAATATATATATATATATATATATGTACATTTGTATGTGTTGTTCCATGTGTTGTTCCATGTGTCTCTCGGTGCTTCATTGTTTGAACAGATAGCGTATGACATTTGAGTGTTGTACAAACTGTGGATGTAATGCGAAGCGCACAAAGCGGTCTGTTAAATATATATATATATATATATATATATGTATATATATATATATTGTCTGCAAGATTCTCACATGTGTCTTATATTTTGTACACATGTGTGTGTGTCATGTTTTTGGGGCGGGGGACGCCCGGGGGGATTTGGAACAATGTAAAATCATGGGATGTGAAATGGCAAACGGAATGGATTTGTATTTGATGAATGGTAGTTGTCTAAAATCCTCCCACACCACCGATATTGCAATGCTCGAGCCGATCTTCCACTTCCATACAACTTAATCACCAAGTGTGAACTAGATCCAATGCAAATACTCCTGAACCAAAATAGTTGGGCAAACCAACTATACAAATCGAATCCTGGGGAACTCGACTAACCCACCCAACAGACTAAAACTGCGTATTAAACAACCTCACATGAAAGGAAACTGATCATCAAATATAGCACCTGGAAATGAACGACAAGAGCAATACAACAAACACACACTTGCCAGTAAATCAGTTTGGGGTCTTTTTGGTTTCTTGGTTTCCCTATCAATTTCGGTTTAATGCTCCTGCTGTTTTGATCCGATATAATGCTCTTGATCGTTGGAGCCAACCTACATATATATATATATATATATATATATATAGGAGATCCAATTTTCATGGATCCGCCCAAGCAAAGCTAGCAGTGAGCCGAAAAATATACTACTATGTGGAGGGCCATGCACAGTGGTCTCACAAACCCATATGCAACAAAGGTGACCAAAACATGGAAAGAAGATGCAACTATTATGCTGTGCCTGGAAATGTGTAAACAGCGTGCAACAGACAAGCAACAAATGTAAAAATCACATGGAAAATCATGGGGCACGCATTATTTCATGTGTTGCACATTGCCAGGGCTGTCTACGAATTACACATTTGTTCGCACAAGGTTTTCACATGCTTTGCACATTCATATGTTTGTATTGATTTCAAAATGAATCTGTGCACTGCACATTACAACATATAGCAAATGATAACAAAATTGCGAAGCCAATACTAATTAAACAAACCACAATCCCAAGGCTCTATGGGACTGGAACAAAAACGTATTGCCGCCTAAACAACAAATTTCGCAGACTTGTTTGCGGCCCCAAGGCTGCCTTCGCAGCCCTAGGCCGCTAATATTCATACATACAAATATGTGTATATATATATACATACATACAACTACGTACACATAACATTCCCTGTAATATTGGGAGGGCCATCCTGCAAGCACCGGTCTTCCGGTGCTCCAAGTAAGGCCGCCACCGCGCTCCACTTCTTGATTTCGAAGCGTTTCTCACCTGGGTGCCACGGGGCTGTATGCAAGCCAGGGCAGGTAGCAGAACTTCCTTGCCTGCACGATAACCTGTGTTTTATGAATTCCCCCAATATCACTTGTATAAGTTAGAAACCAGAAACTAATTCGGTACCATAGGTTGGCACGAACCGCTCTAAATACTTGAACAATACGAACGACATCAAATCTGCAAATCGTACATATTACACTTTATGTACGATTTGCCGAACTCGGAGCCAGAAATCCAAAAACATACGTATGTGTCACAAATATGCGACTCGCATGAGCCCGGCAAAGCATAACAAGCATGTACGTGTTGCGTTCCCGACATTGGCAATTCGGCAAGATCTCATACATCTATGATTTGCCGATTTGTAGTTGTTTTTATTATTTCGAATTCGAAGCAATCCGGCACTTGCCGTCCTTGCTAACGTTTGTTTTATTATTCTGTGCTGTATATATATATATATATATATAACTATAACTATAACTATAAATATAAATAGGCAGCACAAGGGTTAAACACGGCAATACATGAACATGGTCGTTTCCCATAAGTTGGTCTGCAGGACACAAGAGGAGGTTCCACACCGCAGGGCTTGGATAGGATATAATTACATGTATCTATGGGCACCTGAGCTAGGATTTTTCAGGTAGTGATTCAGTACTCCGGTCCTCATTTCTTAACCGCTGTTTGGCCAGCACTTAGAATATCATTGCTCCATCCATTCTCAGTTCAATGCATGCGAGCCTCGGAATCAGAAATGTGCTGCTGTGTGCGATGTTTCCTCAAGAAAATCGAGTAGCTGGGTTTAGGTTTTAGGGTTTGGGGTTTAGTTTGGGTGGAGTGGCTGGTAGGATTGAGTGGATGGCCTCATTGTTTAGGGTTTAGGGTGTTTGATTCTACTTTGCAGAGTGTTTGGTTGTTGGGTTCAGGGTGTTTAGGGTTTGAGGTTTGGGGTCTAGGGTATGCGGTTTAGGGTTTTAGGGTTAAGGTTTGGGGGTTAGGGTATATGGTCTCGGTTTTTGGGTATAGGGTTTCAAGGTAGAATGTATGGCTTGGTATCAGTGCGTTCCGAGCTGCTAAGTTGTTTAAAGGGCAGGCCATCGGAAACTGGATCTCCTATATACAGGGAAGCTGCAAAAAATATGGATTGTTGGCCCCAGCCGGCCCAGAAATGCAATACAATACAATATAGGGCCAGAGCAGAAAATACTATATGGGACATAAACAGAAAGTACAAGCATAGGCAAATGCTGAAAATACTAGCGGCCCACATGATCGGGGGCGGCCTTCGGCCACCACCATGTAGTGATCCATCATATGGCCCTCTCGTACTTTCAGCATTTGCGTCCGTTTGTATTTTCTGCGTGTGTGCCGCATGTCGTCTTTTCTGTGTTTACGCCATCTTGTTTTTGCGTCCGCTTGTTTTATCAGCTTCCATGTCGACGGCTAGATTTTCAAAGGGATTCTGGGATTTAAATTATTATCGGTGTTATATAAATTGTTCAAGTCTGACCATGGTTGTTTTATCATGGCGCTCAAAATCATGGGAAATTAATCGAACAGACAATCAGCCGAAATCAACAAAAATACAGCGGAAACCAGTGAATGTGTACAAAACCAACGGGAACCTATCTCTGTACTTGTAATCATGGTTTTTGGCTAAGGGGCCTCAGTTTCCAATGCCGAACAAGGCGATACCAACACCATGCACATATATTCTGACACAGTGGACAGAACGGCGCGCTGTAATCTCAATCGGACTCGAACATGTGGGCATTGCATTGACATGTCCCTGTTTGGCATGGGAGGCCCAAATGTCTCCGTTTGACCATGGAGGCCCCTTAACCATAACCATGATAATGACACTGTGATGGAAACCTGCCCACATTAATATATGCAAAAATACGCGAAACCATATCTGACAAATATAGGAAATTCATGCACCATCAAGGCAACATCTGCAAACTCCCGTGATTTCCAATGGATCCCACATATTTGTAAAAGAAAAAAGGCAGGGCCCCCTGCCCCCGTGGCCCCGGCCCCACAACTGACAACATATATGAAATGAATGCAACACACATGTGGATTTGCAGATTTCGTGTTTATTCATGGTTTATTTTGTGTTTCACCCAAATCTGCAAATATCAACGTTTGCGTACCGCTTTGATACTACAGATACGGTATAAATAAGCAACAATCATATTATACATATTTCCTTGACTTTTTACACCCTGAAAGAGTCGGACAATGACAACAAGCGAATAAAGTGTGCCAAAACACTTGAAATTGTATGATTCCGGATGTGTGTTGCAATTAATTCGCATGTCTCGTTGTTCGTTTTATTTTGTTTCACCATTGTTTTCAGCCAGGCTTAGAAGCATTAAATGGTTTTACTTGTATCACATATACATATATATATATATAGAGAGAGAGAAAGAAAGAAAGCAGGACGGATATATGAACTGAACACAAATATGTGATGAACAAGAAATGACATATGCCCAGCCATATTTGTGTGCATAATGGTTTGATTTGTTGTTCGCACTGGCTTCATAATTGGATGCACATGGGCCTAAAGGGCCGGGCCTGGGCCAGGGGGCTGCACTACCATCGCCCTGTGCCCCAAACTTGGCACATGTCGCTCTTTTTTCAGACGGGGTTTTGAAATTCTGGGTATACCAAGCAACACCTCAACTCCAATCACATTTCAGGCTTCCAAGGTGATGACAGAGTGTTCCATGATCTCTTGATGGTTGCCATTACCATCTCTACGAGCGGGATTTGTGTTTGTAGGTATCAATGTTGTAATAGTGTTAGAAAGCATTGGTAGTGATACTCACATACCCGGGGTCTTTGCAAATTATGAACATATTATGACAGGTGTGGACAGCGCTTGAACATAGCTTGACTAGCATGTTGGTCGTACTCTTCCACACATAGTCAAGTTCACGCACACTTGAACATTCGTTTCGGGGATATTGGCACGCTGTGTTTGACATTGGGAGCCCAAATATTTATATAAGGAGCGCTTTCAATTTAGCATACACCCCGCCCGTGCGATAAGGGGACTGCCTTATCGCACAAACACCACTAATCATTCAATCCAGGACTCCTGTACGACCAAAGCCTTTCGTATTTATCTGTGAATGGTCGCCAGCTTTGGGAATGAAGGGCTTGATAGGCGATGGGTCCACATTCATAGAAGTGCCGGCATGCGGCGTGTCTGCTCCTGCTCCCTCATGTGGTGTAAGCAGTTGCACTGTACATCATGTGTTGCAGGACCGGCGGTGCCCGTTGCCGTTGAGACTTGTGGGTGATACACCTTCCTCAAGTCAATCTGCATTCCAGAGGGAGACTCGCCAGTGTCTGGCTTCTTAGGTGCAGTAGGTGCGATCTCATCCTTTTCATCTTCCGATATAGCTTTTGCTTCCTGAGACGCTCGTGTTGCCTACGGCGTGTTATCAGGTGCCGGTGCCACAAATATCTGACACAATGAGTCTGCACAGCCAGGTCCGAATGGGTTAGCACTTCCAGCAGTGGCGGTGGATTTCTGGTATAGGTTTCCTTGCAACCTCGGCGATGTAAGGATGGGTTAGATTTGACGATTTTGAAAAGCCATTCCGGATTGATTATGCTTCAAACCGTCAAGTGCCTTCGCATATGTTGACTGAGGGAATTTACAAACCTCTCCAAACCACTTCGATGCATTTTGCTGTCGGTGGGACAAAAACAAAAACAAGTTGACAATTTGGGATTGCTGTTGCCATTGCTCATTTTGCATTTGTACATCTTGGACAGATTGGAGAGGCAGTGCTCCCAGCTGCGATTGAATATGCACCAATTCAGCAGATTCTTCTGCCAAATCCCTACCAATCCAGGCTATGCGCCCGGCACAGGTGGAGAAGTAGCGCCTGTGGCCGTTCCATCCACAGCTCTGGCAGCCTGTATACCACCTCCACGGCTATGCATCCCAATTTGAAAAACACCTTTGCCGCTATATAAGGCCCCCCCCTTTTCCGTTATCCTATCCTTGCACATACCCTTTGCCTTTCCCTGTGAAAGGGCTCGGAGGCGGCGGACAATATATATATATATGTATATATATATATATATTATCGTCATTGGAGTATCCCCTGAATCGATAAGACACATTCTCAGCTAAAACGATTTTTGGTACCTTATCATGCCAACAATTGCCCAATTTCCTACGGGGCCCCAGGGTCCACAAAGGCCCTCAAAGGAATTAATATCTGTGTATTCAAGGAACACACGAAATTTGGCACCAGCAATACAAATGGTATGATAACTTGATCATACCAAAAATACGTTTTGCTTCAAACGATTGTTGAAAACTCAGAGGGCATGCCCCAAAGGAGGTGGGGGCTGAACTGTATTTATACAAGAATACAACACATCTAGTCTATGTAAAATCCAATGACAC
>Ga0099797_101055_pt1 | contig 15471 bp, 5 predicted proteins | sample Uncmet_Sort48C_1_FD_89871 | JGI IMG/M metagenome (GOLD analysis project Ga0099797, IMG submission 89871) | Marine eukaryotic communities from CALCOFI LINE 67, Pacific Ocean - C012_Sort48C_1 | ecosystem: Environmental > Aquatic > Marine > Oceanic | place: Pacific Ocean: Monterey Bay | collected... | reverse complement strand
GCTGTGTGTGATTTCGCAAACCAGTAATAAGCGGTCTGTGGTATCTCTGGCGGCTACCGCTCGTCGAATTTTTCGCTGCCGACGATACCCCACCTTGTCCCTCAACGCTCAGGAGCCATAATAACGCAGAACGGTACTTATCAGGGTTCAAAGGCACCGCCGTGCACTGCATCTTTACATGGGCAATGAGAACTTTACAGTCCAAGGCGGTGTAGTCATAATTGTAATGCCCGTACGTTCCAACCACGTTTCCTCCCATGGGACCAAAGTTAGTGCCAGTCAACGTGACCGTTGTATTTAATAAAACGTTCAAATACTGAGGCGACAAATCTGTTACTTCGCCCTTCAAAAAGTCTATGGTGTCTGACGATGCGGTCGAGGTCTGATCTAAAACCGTGACGGTCCAGCGCAAGCCCGTCCGGGCATTGTTCGCAGCGGACTCTACAGAATAGCAGACTATTTCCGTATCGCTCGTGACATTGCACCTTTCTGCTGTGTACAAGCTTGAGTTTGTGGAAGGTCCATACTTCGCTTGAATACGACTATTGCCAACATCTTGCGAGCCGAAATTGGAACCGCTCAATCGAACTTGAGTCCCACCGGCAGTGTCGAGCTCTTTCTCGCACAGGCACTTGTAGTTCGAACTGCATGGATCCCCCCCAGTTGAATCTGTATATGTATTAAAGACCACGCTGCTTCCAACCTCTACGCAACCGATAGGCCGCCCAGAATGGGAGGTTTCAGTCACATTTACATTTTTATTTAATTCATTTGCTGTCCTTTGGCACGAACTCTGTGACTCCAACCGTTTGCTGCAATAGTTGTTCTCTCTCAGAAAAAACTGGCCAGAGGCCCTTTCAACGTTGGAAATAACGGGGGTTTTGTAGGAGCACGACGCGGTGGATTGCCCGCTTGACTGGTAAGCAATTGTTACATTCCACGTCATCCCAGCCCTATCGATGCCTTTTGCGGCTATTTTGGTGGTGCATGTTAAACGGGTTCCTGAAGAAGACTCCGAACAGCTTGACGAGAGATAATAGTTGGGGTTGGACGCAGGTCCGTACCTGGCAATTATTGGATAACTGTTCGTGCCAAAATTTTTACCGACTATAGTAAATTGGATGGTGTTGGCTGTATCTAGAGTGCTGCTTTGGAAGCTAGTGATAGATGGCGGGGTGTATGCCAACACACCGCCCCCCGTGTAACTATAAAGCGCAACGGAATTCGTCACATACTTGAGGCGGTAGTGCCTGTTTGATCCTGCGCCAGCTCCGAGGCCACCTTTACACTCCAGGGCGGATGAATTCAACGTCTCGCACGCTCCCGATTGCGTAGTCAACCAGTTAGTACCATCTCCCGTCCAGTTATGTTGGAGATATACGGTATGGCCATCCGATTGACCGAGATATTCGCCCACTACGATTGCTTTCGTTGCCGTTCCGGGCGTGTCTATCGTTTGAACCAGAGAATTGTCGGATTTATCGTACAACAATATTTTCCTCGGGGTTGGAATAGTCAATTTTTTGTCAATGTGGGTGGTCCTGTTATCAATTAAGAAATTGTCGCTGGTGTACGTAGCCATACGAAAAGTACCAATAGGAAAAGTGTTTGTATTTTCTGCTTTCCAGCTAGAATTTGATGGCTCCGCCCGATTATTATTGATGTATGCGTAGGCGTTTCGAACGTATGATATTTCGAGAACGCCAGACGTGATGCTATCACCAGTGCCCAGCCGTGATATTTTTCGCGTGCGGCTATCATGATATTCTGTGGTGGTGGCGCTAAATCCCGAAGCGCTGAGCGATGAAGATGATGCCCATTGAAATCCTGTTGGGAGTTGTAAATATGCGTATCCACCCTTGGGAAAGTCGTTAAACATCGTGAAGGGTATGCGTACTTTTGATTTGTCTCCAGCGCGATAAGACGTCAAATTCATTCCTAACGACTGCAGCTGGTTTGGTTCGATTGCTAACCCAGTGCTATCCATGGGGCCAAAGGTTTTATCCAAAGGACTTCCGTCGCTCCCGTACGTATTTATCTCGAAGCCGCCAGTGGTTGTCCCGGCCGACTTGGTAGGCCAACCAACGTACGTAGATACTCGAGGCGCCCGAATATTCCCAATTTCAAATTCAACCGCGCCCGTAAGCGTGCTCCCGCTCGCCCTTGTCAGAGTCACCGTCCTCCCTTCTCCTGCGACTGTAGCAGTTCCGGAGTCAATCGACGGTGCGCTGATGTCGAAATTGTCTTGGTAACTTGGAAACACAAATTCAATTTTTCCACCGATTGGAAGGGCACTCTTGAGGGTAACACTAAAGCTGACCGTGCCAACGCCGCCAGCATAGCCATTGCTCAGCGTAACTGACAAGGTCTCGATCAGTTCCGGTAACGTGTTCGTCGCTTGCACAGATGAAAAGGTTGGGGCTGCTACACCATTTGCTGTCTTTATGTAACCACTCGTGGTGTCTTTCGTGTACGATAAAGTCACTGTGTGACTACCGTGGAGTAGGGTGTCTAGTTTCAAAAGGATTTGTTTTGAACTGCCCGGGGCAAATGCACACCCGACAACGCTCACGCTCTCCGCAGCATTGGCACCTAGTTTAGTAGAAGCACTAAACTGGTTCACATTGCAAGTAGTAGAATGAAACTGGACGCTCCCGTTATATGACAGTGCAAGATGCGTGCGGTTCACAGTTATTAAGCTGTTTCTCTCTGGCTGTAAGTTATTCGTTACATCATAATTGCTGAGGGTCTCGGCCTCGGCCGGCGGGTCCCCGCTATTTACGGCTGTAATCTTTGTCGAACTACCCCCCGAACCGGCGGTGTAGTCCACCTTTACGTCCATTCCCCCCGAAACGGTAATGGGTATTGTCAAAACGACGACCTTCGCAGTTCCACCGGGTATCGAACACCCGGTCGCGGTGTAATCTGTTCCGTCGACATCAAAGGTGAATTGTGAAGCCAAGCAACTGGCACCTTCTACAGCCCCGTGATACCTCAGCTCGACCGTGGTCCCCCCAGTCTGCACGGTGGCGCTATGTATTTTAGGGACCAGGGCGTTTATGACACCCCCCGTAAACTGCGCTGCGCTTACACCAGTAGTACTTTTTATTTGTCCGCTACTGACAGATGTGGTGTATTCGAGCGTCACATTTATCCCCCCAGAAATTAGATTGCTCGTAGTAGAAAGTGAAAGAGATACGACAGACCCGGAAACAGAACATGAAGAGATATCACGCACTAGGCCGTCCAGCTTGAGAATAAATCGTCCTGGGCTACAAGATGGATTCAGATTTCCATCATAAGTGAGTTCTATTTTGTTCCCTGCGGTGGCTTCTTTTTTCGTAACAAGCGGTGCTAACATGTTCACGACTGCAGTGTCGGCGGGTATGTTTGCTGCAAAAGCGCCCGTGCTCGTTTTTAGTCGTCCGCTTTCGGTTGAGCCTGCCGTATACTGAATGGTGACACTGCTTCCAGCAGTCATTGCCGTTACAGAGCTGGCCAACGTTAAAACCACCGTGTTGGATGAAAATGTAACAGAATCAACGTTTGCGTTACCGACAGCCGTACCATCAATTTTTACAATAAACTGTGCTTTTCCAGTCCCCATGTTCGCCGCGGTCAATGGCACGTTGTACTCTAGAGCAATCAATCGCACACCTGTTACGTGTTTTGAGACAAGGGCTGGGGGTACTTTGTTGGTCACCGATTGGGGTGCAAAATTAGGCGCAACCCCGCCGCCTTCAGTCGCGAGAAATTTATTCTGTACCGACAAGTCCGCCGTGTACGACAGCGTGATAGCATCAGTTGCATCAAAGCTATTGCTACTCATTGTGATAGTGACCACTTTTGAAGATATTTGTACGCTCGAAATTGAACCAATATTAATTGAAAACTGAGAAATTCCACCGCTGATGGCGCTTGCCTCAATATCAGCATTGTAAGTCAGCGCTATAGTCTGGGCCCCGGTAGCTTCCAGAGACACCCGAACAGGAGCAATTCTATTTGTCACGGGGCTATTGGCAGCAATGCTTTCGGCCTTTGCCCCATGCAGAGAGCCGATCGAGTTGGCCGTGGTGCCGGCGGTGTATTGGATCGTGACAACGCTTGCAGCCGTCATCGTCGCCGAGGTCTGTATAGTTACCTCATTCCTATCAAACGATACGCCCGTAATGGTTTTAGTAGCGTCGTCGACCTTCAGGGTGAACAACGAACTGCTATCAGATGCTTGCACGTTTGAATTGTACAACAATACTATGGATTGCGCCGAACTAGTTTTCTTGGAGACGACGACAGGCTTCACATTGTTTTGAACACTTCGCGCACTGGTGTCAGAAACGACCGTCGCTGCCACGCCTACCGTGCCAATTTGTTGCCCAGAAGTTCCACTCTTTGTATACTCTATTGTAACCGTATGGTTTGCCGTGGCACTAGGTGAAAGCGTTAGCTCTACTTTTCCGCTTGAATATGCAGCACCCGTAACACTCAATGCAGCTCCCCCAGTGCTCGATAGACTAAAGTCACCTGCGTTGGGCGCCCCAGATCCAACAGTTGCGCTGTACGAAATAACGATTTTGTTGGGGGCCTCGTTGGTTATTTCTGCCGAGGTAAACGTTGGCGCAGTGATGGTGAATTCCCTGGATGTGATGTTGGAACTTCCTGTTGTCGAATGGCACCCGATCGCTTTAAAGTGTTGGTCCTCATTGACAGTGACTGGCGCGCTGTACGTGGTACTGTCTGAGCCACAGTTCCCGGAGTCACAACTTGGGTCGTCCGGAGGAGAAGTGCCTTTCCTGTAACAAATTTTAGCCGCGTTCGTAGATGAAATCTCGACGGTCCCTGGCGCACCAGCCCCACCGTCCCTGGTGAAGCTAGGATTCCCAGGCGGTACAGCATGAACAAGGCATTTCAAAGCCACAATATGCAATAACAACAAGCGTATACCCCGCCCCATTGTTAAGCACGTGGAGATAATTTCAACGCTCTTGCTACTCTTTAGGTAAACCTTGTACTCATTGCGTGGGCCACTCTTCCTGGCAGTGTTCTAATGGATTCTGGTTTTAAAATATGTTAACTTTCTTTGGGGACGATTTGTTTCAGATAAGTTCGTATGTATTTTTACTGAATTGTGATGGTTTTATCCGTGTGGATAATACATGAGTAAGTAGAAATGGTGAATTATAGTTGGGGAATTAGTAACACTAAAATATTATTATTTATTTATTATTATATTATTATTATTATTTTTGTGTTGTTGTTTGTTGCTTTTTTATTATTATTTTATTTTTATATTATTATTACACCACCTGTATGTGGAAGAAGAAGATATTTATAAAATATGATATCAGAAGAACTACTACCGGTAGTACCTTTCTCGATTATAAAATATTCATAATGATGATGATGGAATGATGATGATATGGTTATTGTTTTTTTGTCGTCGCTTCTTCTTTTTCTTTGTTGACGCTTGTTGTTGCTGTTGCTTCTACCTTCTTCTATCAATTTGTAGTTAATTTATCTATTTAGATGTTTTCTTTCCTAATCAACAATTGTTTGTGCTGGTCGGAACACCATACTTCTTATTGTATTATGTCTATCACATCAACAAGAACACTACGATATAATTACATTACTTTTATAGAAGTACAATCGGCTACTGAAAATAATTTGTTTGATCAAATAAAATAAAATGATGATAAATAATGGTGTGGTGAGTGAGATAGATCACTAACTAAAAGAAAACACCAAATGCACAATCTATGATCACTAACTAAAAGAAAACACCAAATGACACAATCTATGGTTCAGAATTCTGTTTTTTTCCTTCTCACATAGGAATTTCGTAGTTAATACTTTAGTTTAAAACAAGACCAATTTTAAATCAGAAATGGGTGTTCAAGGTTAAGAACATGAAACGTACAAATATCATCATCTATGGTGTGTGCAAACCATCACAAGGATCGGAAGGGGGGAAATACAAACCCGCCTTTTTCTTTGTTACTACAGGTAACAACACTGGAATTCACCCGATCGAGTGAAAAAAATGAAAATTTGAACTGGATAGTTCTTTGGTCGAAACCAAAAACAAGATCAACATTAAGGAAATAAAGAACTAAATGTCATAATGTATTTATATAATATTAACACTGAAAAAGATTCTACATAATTTTATATTGTATATTTATTAACATGAAAATAAAGGATAAATTATTCTAAGGCATATTTGAAACTATTATCTCAATATATGTATAATTTGAGTATTTTCATAGGTAAAAAAAAAAAAATGTTACTTTTCTTTTTTCTCTTCTTCTTCTTTTTTTCTCAATCAACCGTTATTATTACATTCCATTTTATTATTATTAAAAAAAGGATGCACTCTGTAGCCCGCGTCGCAAATAGAAGAAACAGGGAAACAACACAAAGAGAACAACGACTCAAACAAAAATATTGCATGTGGTACCAACGTACCCGTTCGAACCCTACCCTGTACGGGTATATAATAATACCGTAGTGTGTAATTAGTAGTACACTTCATCACAAATTTATTATTATTTTTTTATATTATTATTATTTGAACAACAAAACAATTACTGCTCCCATTCGATTGCTCAAACAACAAGTACAGGGTGGGTTATTACTTAACATTTTAATGGGCCACGGCATTAACAATTAGGTAGGAACATGTTCCCTTCCGTTTCAGTATGTGGTTGGCCCAGATTAAATCACAAAACATTCTACACGTCTATTTTACTAAAGCGGGAGAAAGTTTGGTTCGAAACAGTCACGGGGTTTTGAATTGGGGTTCTGAACTATGAGCAAGAAAGTCGACTTATCCGCATATTACGACAAGAAGAACGCCAAGAAAGAGAGAGAGCCGGATTTGAGTTGGCATGTCGTGGTTGTGGGTGATCCCAAATGTGGAAAATCTGCTATTGTCGACCAACTATGTTATGGAAAGTGGAGAGACCTAGAGGCAGAAGCACTTGAGCGTGCAAAACGACAAAAGGGGAAAGATAAAAATAAGCCGCCCGTAAAACGGCGCGCAGACCAGTGGCGTTGGGACGCCGGCGCGCTTGAAGTTTACTGGGACCCGAAAGGTGGGTGCCATTGGGAAGAAACAATCGATTTCGATGCATTTGATAGGATAGAAGGGAACAAACTCGTTCGCGTTAGGTTTTTGGACTGCGTAGACAAATATCCTACCGAGACTGCCAGGCGCGCATACTATCGTGCCGCGCAGGGGGCAATTGTTGTTTATGCTGTTGACAAGCGAGAAAGCTACACCCATGCTGTTGATAAATGGATGGAAGAAGTCGAAGCGTATTGCTGGGAACGTGGCCGTGGTCGTTATGGTGATGTTGCTATGGGTAGACCGGGCTATGCCCTTAGTGCCATCTCGGGTTATTGCCAAGGCTTTGAAACCTTCGTGGCTGCAATGCTCGTGGGTAACAAAAAGGACAGGGAAGAAGATAAGAGGCAGGATGAAATTGAAAAAGAGGCAGAGGAGCAGACAAGAGAGCATGAGCCCATTACCGATTGGGAAATCGACATGGCATTGGATATGGTTGAGAAGATATCAAATGGGGAACAGCCATTGGAGCAAATCGATGAGAAGATATACCCAGAAGAATGGGACGGGCGTGGCGACGATGACGTTGCAACGATAGTGGATTCAATTTTTGACCAACGGCACCCAGAGAGAAACAGCGCCATATTGACAGAAGAGGACAATGAAGTAGGGGAATGGTTGGTCCTTCAAAAAGGCGTTGCGAAATTAAAAGCGGAGGATTGGCAAAAACCGCCACCCGATAATACGCTTCCAGGGCATCGTGAGGTGTCGACAGATGAAGCAAAAGCTTATGCTGACAGCCGAGGGTCCCTCTTCTATGAAACTTCGCCAAAAATAGACTCGGACATAAATCGAAATAGAACAAAAAACACAGTGACGGGAGTTTACACAGTTCATTCCACGGTAAAGGAAGCCGCGAACCTCTTGATTGACCAACTGATGGCGGCGTACCAGGCTGATCCCTCCGTGTACGACAAGCCAGAAGAAGACGAGTACCAGCCCGGCGAGGAATATGCTGAACAAGAAGGCGAAAACCAAGAAGCGTACTATTAAATTTAGTGGAAATTATATTGTAATATAAAAAAGAAGGAATAAATAATACGTTATTTCAAATAAAACATTGCAAAAATATCTAACACTAGATTATGATTGACACAGTATGATATATGTGGTGTTATTTAGTGGACAAAAGGAATAGAGATTCATTTTCGCGGTTTATGAGGAATATAAATTTATAATTACCTTAATTAACAGGGCAATTTTTTTGTTTTTATTTTATGCAACTCCGTCAGCACACGTTATATTTCATGCGCTCCATTTTCACAGCGAAAAATCGGCGGCGGCGCCGACTTCATCGTCTGTGCTGCTATCTTCGATGGCACGTTTCGGCATCGGAATCTTCTTCTTGATCTGCTTTGGAATCGGGCTAGCGCTTGGGGATGGTGTCCTGCTGTCTCGGCGTTTTTTCAGCTCCGCTGAAAAATCTCGGGATCTTCTCCTGGCTTTTTCTTTTGTTTTCTTTCTCATTGCTTCAACACGCTTTTTCGCAGCTGCCCGCTTCTTTGCACGTTTCCTCGATTCCTCGTTGTCCTTTCGAGCACCTTCAAATTCTACTATAAAATCAGCAATTTTTGAGAAAAAGTCTCCAGAATTGGCAGATTCCATTTCTCCGTAGAAGGCGATTGTTTCAGTGAATGAAGTTTTTGTGTCTTCCAGCAACTGGGTCACCCGTTCCAATCGCTCTTTTTGGTCACTTGCCACGCGAGTTACCGCTTTTACAAAATCAACGCTAAGCGGAGGGGGTTTCTTTTCGGCAGTTACGCTACTATCACTAGCTGCTGATGCTTTTGAATCGGGTTCGGGGCCTTTCTTTTGTGCTGGATCTTTATTGGGAACAAATTCTTTCTCGGCCTGATTGCTTCCATCGGATTTTGTAGCGTCTTCCTCCTTTTGCAAAGCTGCAATATCACCTTCGACACGTTTTTTCTCAGCCAGCATTTCGTCGTACCCTCGCTGCAGTTGTTTTAAGTCCGCGACCAATTGGGTCAAGACCACGGATGCTGCACCCCTGCAATCCCCGCACTGCTCGGCCATTTTCAAAACTTCAGGCGCGCGAGAAGTCACTACTACTACAAAGTAGTGCAAGAGCGTGGTCTTTGTTCCGTAGCTTTTTACGGTTTTTAGCTTGTTCAGAACATCAATGCTTACCCCATCGGCGTCTCCATTAGCCCCACCTTCATTCAAAAAATTCCCGAGCTTCAACACCACCTCAAGGGCTTTGTGTAAAGCTTTTGCGCCACGCACTTTGCTGCACGTCTCTGATAGCATGTCTAAATCTATTTCAATATCGCGAATTGCCTCATCAAAGCGTAGTGTGTGTAGAAAACATCTAATCCGCAACGAGTACCGTGAAATTTCTCCGATTGCAAGACAGTACCGCTCCGCCTTGCCAAGGGTTTTTGCATCCTTAGGGCCATCGTATTTTTGCAGAGTTTCCAGTTCCGTTTTTGTCGGGGCTAACCCAAGCAACGAACGAAAATTTTCTGCGTCAATATCTTTTGGGTCCAACGTTGACATGCACTTTAATATGAAGTCAAATTCAAAATCACCAAATCTTGCCAACACAATAGATATGTTGTTCGCACGTGTCATATCTAAAAGTTGAACCAGGGCCTTCTTCTTCTTTTTCTTTGATCCAGCACTTTTGGAAGAAGATTTGGAACTTTTCTTTTTCGTGTCATCAACTGATATACAAAAAAGTGCCTTCATCTCCTTTATTTCACGAGAGTCTAATTCAAAAATACCACCTTTCTTGCTTTTCTTTTTTCCACGCTTCTTTCTGTTCGCAGCATTTTTCAAAATGGCTGCTGCAAGAGGGTTTCCAACACTTTCAGGCGAAGGTTTTTTGTCTTCCGCTTCTTGTCGGATTTTTTCCCATAAAGGAGACGAAGCCAGTCGCTTTTTGTTCAACTTTTTCCAATGTAATTTTTTTCGGACGAGTCCATCTTTTGGCTTTTTGGGGCCTTTCTTCGATTTCTTTTTCAACCCTTTCAGAGGATTCTTGTCCAGTGCTAATGTCATTTTCGGAGGGGGGGATTTCGGGGCGTTTACTTTCTTTTTCGACACAACGGGTTTCTCAGGGTCCATGTCCAACACGCTTGGGTCTACCCCATCTTTTGCCATGCGATTTTGTACAGCACCCTTTGGCAATCCTACTGCAAGCATTTTGAAATACTTTACAAAACGCTCGTCATCTTTCAATGGTGGTCCTGGTGCTTTCGATTCCGTTTTGTCGTCTCCCTCGTATGGTTTCTCAGGGTCCATGTCCAATACGCTTGGGTCTACCCCATCTTTTGCCATGCGATTTTGTACAGCACCCTTTGGCAATCCTACTGCAAGCATTTTGAAATACTTTACAAAACGCTCGTCCTCCTTCAATGGTGGTCCTGGCGCTTTCGATTCCGTTTTGTCGTCTCCCTCGTATGGTTTCTCAGGGTCCATGTCCAATACGCTTGGGTCTACCCCATCTTTTGCCATGCGATTTTGTACAGCACCCTTTGGCAATCCTACTGCAAGCATTTTGAAATACTTTACAAAACGCTCGTCCTCCTTCAATGGAGGGTCATAAGTCTTCGTTGTTAACAACTTTTTGATTTTTGTGTCTACTCGTGCTATTTGTTGATTAGTCTGTGGCTCGGTCGGGGTTGAGGAAGGTGTCAATTGAGATGTCGCCGGCTTTTCGGGTGTGGTTTTGGCATCTTTTAGCTCTTTGGTTAGGCTTTCGACTTGTTCCTTTAATTTCGCGATTAATTTTTGCGCAGAAGCACTGACATTATCATTTTCGAGGACTTCATCATCCACATCGTCTTCTACTGTATCGTGGACAGTCGTGCGAGGCCGTTGGTCCGGAAGCTCGAGCACACTTCTTATAAAGGAGCGTTGGTTTTCTTCAGAAATCTGTGGAACTTCCCATCGCGCCCCGGTGGGATCAATATAGTAAGATTGAAAAAAGTTACTTTTCGCCATGCCACATGTCCGATTACGAAACACCTATCGTAAATGTTTTTGTTTCAACAAAGGTATCGGCTCAATATAAGTTATTTTAGACGATTCCAAATTTTGAATAACTGGTACAGTAAAAAACTAGAAATACCTTCTGAAACGAAAGCATTCACTTGCATTATTATCATTATTGCGTCCTCTTCGTCTTCTTCATCAATTATTATTATTATTTATTATTCTTTGCATTATAATATCATCATCATTATTCATCATGGTGGCATCATATAATTAATAATAATAGAGGGAAATTATCTAACTACTCTATATTAGACTATAAAAAAAAATAAAGAAAAAAAAAAAATTTCAGCAGTGTAGCGGCGGCGCAGCGAAGCATTAATGTCACGGTACTCACCTAATACTAAGCGTGAACTAAAAAAAATTCTCGCAAAAATGAAAAATATGTTAAAATACTTATTTAAATAGAATATAGAATAGCTTTAGAGAGAAGAGAGAGAGAAAGACGTGAGTGATGGATGATGATACTGTATTATATTTTAGTATTTTTTGTTTTTTTTTGAAGGACTGAATGATGTACTGTATTAATATGAATGGAATGAAGGAGAGGACAAGATTTGCTTTTTTTATTATTATTTTATTTATCTAATAATACGAGGAGTCGTCGTTGCTCTCCTCCTGGCCCTGTCCCCTGTCGTGGCTCAGCATGTCGTGTTGGCGCCATGCTGAGCAGGTAGAAGAAGAACGACTAAAAAAATATTTTTAAAAAATAATGTATTAATAGTACAATACAGCAGAAGGAAACAAAAAAAGTAAAAAAAATTAAATAATAAAATAATACTGCTGTGTAGATAGTCGTCTAATAAAAAATAATAATAATAATTAATTTTATTATTATTTATTTATTTGTTGTTCCATCGGATCGTCGTCGTCGAAGGTATTATTATATATTATAATATAGGGCAATAATATAATAATACTAAATATGATGTGTTCGATTGTTTGCTTCAATTATAACATATCTTCTATTTGATCATGTAGATTGCGCTGACTTTCCCAATAAAAAGATTAGAGCAATCCAAGTTTTTATCTCAATTTTAACGCATTTGGTACCATTGAACGATATTCGCACCGCTTGCTTTTGAAAATATAACTACACTACTAGCACACAATGAGCACTGCTGTCGCTGCCCCCCCCAATACGCAGTCGTCGGTGTCTACACCCTCTGCCCCTGAACTGCCAGTCTCTGCACCGCAGGAGTCTGTCTCTGAGGGAAATAGCACGTCTGCACCTGAAGAAAATAGCAAACCAGACGAGGAACAAAGCCCAAAAACTACTGAAGTCGGCTTCGCTGGCAAGGAGATGGTTCCTGGGAAAGTAAGGCCCCTTGTGCCAAACGCAAGTGTTCAGAGATTGGTGGAAAAACAACTGCCCGAGGGTTTTTCAGTTGACAAGAATGCCCAGCAAGCCCTGACAAGGTCTTTTGAGGCTTTTTCCAGGGCCATCGCTTATGTCGCAATTGACCTAACGAAAGAGAACGGGCGGAAGATGATCGTTGCCGCGGATATTCGAGAAGCTCTAAAAGAATGTGATTTCGAGTACTTGATTCCAGTGCTGGATAATTGTTATAAAGAGTGGAAAGAGAAAGAGGGGGGCAGCACGAAAACGAATATACGCATTACTCTGAAAGAAATGTTAGATGTAAAAACCATAGCTGCTGGTAAAGGGGTCTTAAAGATTACTTGGAAAGGAACGGAAATAGTTGGTGACCTCACAGATGAAGGAGTGATACTGTATGATGGGAAAAGTTTTCAGAATCCGAGTAGTTTCTCATTGTATGCAATACAGAAGATTCAGCCAGAGAGAAAATCAGACCATGGCTGGGACACTGTAAAATACGGGAATAACTCGTTTTGGGACAATTCCCTAAATTTTTACAAAGCCCAAGCCGTCGACAAGATTGTGAAAATCAGACAAGAGAAAAAGGTAGAAGAACAGAGAAAAAAGGCGGAAGAAAGTGCCGCGAAGCGCACTGCGAAACGAGCCGCAGAATCGTCGTCGTCGGACGACGATTCCTCCTCCTCCGATGATTCTTCCTCTGACGAATCTGGCGATGAAGGATCTGAACGACCCAAGAAGCGCGCACGCTCTGCGGAAGAAATCATGGAAGACGAGCTCGCGGAGATTATGTGAAGGGGTTATGTCTACAATTTGCAGAGGAACAGTGGCTGGTCATTCTTGATTTATGTAGCAGAGCGTTTTACCCATTATTATACTCTTCGGGTTTTTGAAAGAGAAGAAAATTGCTACCACCGTTCAGTACTTCTTCGTAAGACGGACGACGGACGACGGACGACGCCGTAATGACATCTAATATCTTTCTTTAGGAATATAATCGTATTTACATGTTAATAGTAGTATTGTTGATATCGTATTACCTATCTGAAGAAAATCGAAGTCAAGAATAATTTCGAATTTTCTTCTTTCTTCTGAGCAAAATTAATTAATTATATATAGAGAATCAAATTGTATAGACGACTACTAAATTTAATTACAAATTTTAGATAGGTGTATTTTTATTCGACAGGCTGCTTGCCTTCTTTTTTAACAATGTTCTATCACTGCTGTGAATCCTCTACTGCTGGTCACCCTGTGTACCTGGCACAAAAAAAACGATGTGTTCCACAGAAAACATCTTTTTTTAAAAGTCGAAACTGCCCAACCAACAAATTGCAACAGGATGAGGTCGTTTTGTATTCCGAAAACGACAAAAATTTTGGTAATATTTTGTTAAGGTATAGTAATAGCATATCTCTCCTTTTCCTTCCAATAGTCGAGTTGTATTATTTAACAACGATGGCTTGCTGCCCAGTTGATACTGTAAATTGTACCCTTAAACGTTTATTAAATGGCCTTTGTATGCCCGCAAATTTGGGACGAAGGGTATTAAACTGTAGCAACACTATGTATAATTATTGCCGAAATCTCGGCCTGGATGAAAATACAAGAATATAGCTGTGTGGTGTTACCAGCACGACGGTCTCATCTCGTTGCTTCTTCTTGCAGTCCCTCTCTCTGTGCCTTCTATGTTGTCTCTACCGATTCGTCGCTCCCTGCTATCTATAACGCATCGTAAAGTAAATAAATAATCTTAATAGTACAGTATACAGTACAGTAATAAAAATTATTTTCTTCATAAATGATCAAGAAATTAATTTGATAGGAGGAGGAAGTAGGAAAGAGGAGGAGGAAGGAAGAAGAAGCTTTTTATTGTTGTGCAGTAGAGACCTTCTGCTTTGATGTTTGTAATATTATAAAATAATTTAATTATATAGCAGTATCTATTACCGTAGTACAGTATTATTATTATTATTATAGATATTATATTATTCATCATTGTCATTATGTTTAAATAAATAAAATTAATAATAATAATATGGTCGTCTACTGTAATGTAAAAATAAATAAAAAAATAATTATTATTTTTCTAATAAATAATTATTATTATTTGTGATGATGAAGTTTGCACAAAGTTTCAATGAAGCATTAACAAGAGTTTTATCCAGACCTTTATAGCATGACTAATCTTTTTTCTCAATTTTACATAGAAGGCATATTGTGGCTTCTTCTAAACTACACACGCGTACAAAATAATACATCCACACACTGAAAGATACGCCAAGCAATGAAAAACAATTAAACGACAGAACACAACAGGTAGATAGAACAAGAGCTCGGGCAGCCTGGCAATGAGGGTCTGCATGGCAAGGATGGTTCAGCAAATTATCTTGCTGTCCTTTTTGTTTGCATCCGTCTTTGCGGCGCCATCGTTTACATCTGTGAGTGTCACAGGCGCTAATGGTTTTCAAATAGTATACAACGAAACCATATCGGCACCACACGTCAATAGCAACAATGGGAAAGACCAATATACGGTCAAAATAGATGACAGTGCAGAAACGATAGTAAGCATATCGATATCGTCTAATACAGTCTCCTTCGTTACGACGAGTACAATCACAGCCGAGAAGGTTGTTAAAGTAAATTACACTTCCAGTGGCAATAGTACCGAGAAGATAAAATCCGCAGTAGGATCTGGTTTTGCTGGTAATATACCAGAACAGGTAGTTGCAAACACGATAGCGCCAGTAAAGGAGTCGATTCAAGTAACGGGACCAAAAGAAATAACGCTGACGTATGACGCTACTATAGTTGCCAGCGACATCAACTCGACAAATGGGAAATCACAATATACAGTCAAAATTGGTAACACCGTAGAAACGATAGTTAGCATATCGATATCGTCGAAGAGTGTCAAATTTGTCACCACAAATTCGATGACGGCTGCAAGTGAAGTAAAGCTCGCGTACTGGGCCAATGGGACAGA
>Ga0099797_101054_pt1 | contig 15496 bp, 12 predicted proteins | sample Uncmet_Sort48C_1_FD_89871 | JGI IMG/M metagenome (GOLD analysis project Ga0099797, IMG submission 89871) | Marine eukaryotic communities from CALCOFI LINE 67, Pacific Ocean - C012_Sort48C_1 | ecosystem: Environmental > Aquatic > Marine > Oceanic | place: Pacific Ocean: Monterey Bay | collected... | reverse complement strand
ATGAGCCCAAGTCCGCTGTAGGTGGGTTTGAAAATGGTAGTAGCTTCTCTAAAACACCCTTTTCGCCGCTGCCTCCTACTATTCCTTTGGAGGCCAAGCAGCTTGCCTCGATTGGCGATCATCCCTCCGGGGGGTCTGGTGCTGATACGAACTGCATCACGCTGTACCCCCCTTTCAAGCGGGTCAACATAGTGCCCAGATCTCTGCCTGATGGAACCTCTTCGATTTCCGTCGTCGTTCTTGACGCCACTGGCAATGTTTATTGCTTTGATAAAACCGGCAGTAGTACCAGTCAGAACATAATCTCTGATGATGAACGATCACACGTGGCATCATCTGACAAAACGACTCTATCCTCTAGTTCATTACACTCGAAAATGTTTTGTGTCACGAAATTGTCGAGTAATATTTTGTCATTCGAGCGGTCATCGTCATCCCTCACTGCATGGAGAGAAGTGGGTAGAGGTAGATCTAGTGATTTAAAATACGAGCCATTCTGCATCTCGGTTTTGTTTGCAAGTACGAGAGGAGGAGATGGTGAAACAAAAGGAGGATATGACGATAATAACGATGGGGAAGATAACACGGATATGTTTTGGTTTCCATTATTATCTGGCACAGATTATTCGTTTCTGTTGAATAAGATTAACCCGAATCAATTATCGACCACGAAAGATCAGGTCAGGTGTTATTCCCAAGTGCTGTCGCTTTGTGGGAGCAACGGGTTGGTGGCTTATTTTAGCCATAAGGAGTTGAGTCCGAAATTGTTCGAGCACCTTTTAGGCAGCTCTTCTTCTTCTTCTTCTTCTTCTTCTTCTTCTTTTAATGATGACGAGGGGGCGGAAAGAGGAGGATCTCCCTTACAAGGATATGCCGAGACGAATAGCTCTCTGAGTGCAGACTGCGTCACTCTCACTGCCATCGCATCTGAGGTCTTCAAGTCCATCTTACAGACTGAAATTGTTGATCGGAAAGAATTGCTAGGGTCTCCGCCTCGTGGCGGCGGTGCGACGCGAGGGGTCAGTCCCGGCCGGCCGGCTAAACCGGATGTGAAGACAATTGTGTCGCCTATGGGTGGCATTGTAGAGTATTGTAGTCAGCAAGAGCTCAAGGGGGAAACAATTGTAAGCAGTACAGCTCAAGAGAAAGATCCAAAGCGTCCACTAAATGATGTAATGTCAAATGAGTCATCTTCACTTGATGTTAGTAATGACCCTTTCCATCTTTTGAAGAAACTGATGATGCGTATTCGTGAACAACCACAACTGCTTGTTTTGACTTTAGGACAATTTGAACTGACACTGAAAGCCATGACGGACAAGACGAATACTTTCTATCGAACCATTGAGTATGCCTCTTTGACATCTGCGCTGTTCGCTACGGATGAATTGATGGCCATGGAAGTGCTCGGGCGACTGGGGAGAAAACTAGAGCCCTCAGGTAGTAAGTCAGAGATGGAGTGAAACTAAAATAAACTAAATATGACTAAATATCTACCTTTAAATTCTTGTCTCTTGTTTCATTGTCTTCTAGTTGAATTCATTATGCGACCTTTTTTGGGGAAAAAATCCGGATAACTAACATTTATTTCTCATTATTTACTTCACTGTCACCGCTATCGTGTCGCCATCGCTGTTGTTATCACATCACTATGCTATGCTATGCCAACTTGAAGTGAGTAAAAGGATATTTCCTCTTACTCAGACGGAACTTCTGGGCGACAGGCAGGACGTGTCTCTTGCCTATTCGTCGTCTCCCTGGTCAGCGCTGTCTCTGTACGAGCTGGCACTGGCCTCGGGATCATTACTACAGGCCAGTCGGTTCTTGACTCTCTGCTGTACTAGCGACTTGATTGGAGGGCTCGATAGTCCTACCGGTGCCGTGCGTTCTTTGATCTTGGCAGCGGAGCTACTCTACCAAAACCTTCGATGCTTATCTCTGAACTTAGCGGTAGATGTCATGCACTTTATCTTCCGTCTTGAAGACATGATAGGGTGCTATGCAGATGAGTTGCTTGGGCCAGTGGACATTGGGGACACCATTCCAGGCTATCACAAGGGCAACGTCGTTTATCAAGTATCATCTACCAGTCAAGAAGGGGCGGGAGCGTCTGTTTCTGGTGGTCGGGCTGGTAGCTCCTCGAGGAACAATGATATAGAGAAATGCAAGTTGGCTGATGTTGATGTAGAGGGTTCTTATGTTGCTTCTAGTTCTAATTCACCACAAAGCAGTCTCTCCACCGTCAGTTCCATTCCTCCCAATGGAAATAGCAGCAATAGTAGTATCTACTCGGCACCACCTTCGTCGCAGCAAAGTAGTAACCCCTCTGGAGTGATAGGTTCCATGATCGCTGCGCCCGTGCGAAATTTTGGGATCTACTCTGGATCGATCATTAATTCGATGGGTGGTCAGATCATGTCTGTGTCCCCTGCCTTGTCCTATCTCGTCGGGGGTGGACTGGTTTGGTCTCTTTCAAAGACAGCTGAGGCAGTCTCCTCGCCTCTGAACTCCATCGACTCTTTGCGACAGCAGTCCATGACCAATCCAGCTGGAGGAGGGAAGAAGACCCGCATGTCCGATGGAGACTACTTTGGAGGCAATAAGTGGTGTGGGCCTGAGATGAAGGATTATGTTCGCCTGCGTGGTCCTGTGAAGCTGAGAGGACCTGTGCGGCTGCGCACAGATAGTGCTGCCAAGACAGCGACTCAGCAACAGAGGCGGGGAGTGGTCATCGCCATGCCAGTGTGTACGGGCTACAACTGGTCTGCATATACCTACCTGGATGGCTACTACGGACCTCTGGGAATCGAGAGGCTGTTTCATTCCAGACTATTTTCCATGTCGCTGCTGGCCCACATGTTCAGAGAAATGATTGGCGGTGGACGTTACTGCTCTTGTGCTACAATTGCTCTTTCAACAATTCCAGTCTCTACAGAATCTAGATCTGCCTTTGTTCGAATGCTGTGTAACATTGAAGATTCTGCACTAGGTGATCTAGAAAAGAAGGAAGTGGAAAATGGGCCGAAGGGAGAGGAGGGGGAACGATCAACAAGCTCTGATCGGAGCCAAGCAGAGGCGCCGGTGCTTGCAGTGATTAGATCGATTCTACGATCCTTCCGATTAAATAATCTAAGCATTCATCAAATTCGAATGAAAATTGATCAGACCTTGCACTCGAGCCATTTACATGCACTGTGTAACTCTGAATATTTGCCATCTTCCACATATGGAGTCCAAGTTGTTTCCTCTCTCCTCCCAACAACGGATTCATTAGGTGCGGATGCTGATGCTGCCACTAGCGAAAGCAGATCAGAGCCGTCCATATCTGGAGCTGTAAAGGCCAAGCTCGCCAATATGTTGAATCGTCCGTCAGCTGATAATAATTCTTTTTCTGCTTCTGAGTTTCCACTCAACCTACGGTCAACACAACATGAAGTGAAATTCACTTCTTTGATCCTCGGTATGTTTTCAGCCTTTCTTCTCATCAACCGAAGGGATGTGGCCGCAACGATTGCAGCTATTCTGTTGAACCAATTGGATATAGCATGTCTCTGTCTGAAACGCACTGCTCTGTCCAAGGAGGAATCCATGTGCCTGTTGAAGTTTTGTGTTGGGGTACCATTCGAAATCCCGTCAGGGGGTGTGGAAGGAACTGAAGAGTTGCACACCTCGCTGAAAAAGGCGATGAATGTTTCTAGTTCGAAAATTGTATCTAGCGAACTTTTGGTCTCCATATCGGGGATCATTAGCGAGCAGTAGACTAGGTCGATTGGAATAGGCCTTGATATATCGAGGCCTTTTTTTAAGTAAAAAAAAATCTGAAGGTTCTTTTTTCTTAGTAAATATAATAAAGTGCCAAGTTTTTATATTTTCGATCTTAAATAGAACTTTCAAGAATTTTTTTGCTTATTTTTTAAAAAATAAAAAAAGGCCTCGATATATCGAGGCCTATTCCAATTGTCCAATTGTAGGTAGGCAGTACGTAGTAATTTTAGGGATTAGCTATAGGCCGGCCTAAAATCCGCCTAAATCTAAAAAAATCTAAAAATCTAAAAATCTAAAAATCTAAAAATCTAAAAACCTAGCTAGAAAAAACTAAAAAAAAAAATTCAAAAAACTTGGCATATCTAAAAATCTAAAAATCTAAAAACCTAAAAACCTAGCTAGAAAAAACTAAAAAAAAAAATTCAAAAAACTTGGCATATCGAAAATGTAAAAACTAGGCACACTACTTGGCTAAGCTCAACGGACTTAAATGGGCAAAGCTGGGGGCTGAGGCTTAACACGAATGGCTTACTCCGGCGATGCTCTACGCCCTTACCGGTGAGTACATTTTTGGCGAAGCTGGGACCATGTGCGGAAAGTTACGTTGAGAAATGTCCGTTTCAGTTTTTTTTTAGATTTAGGCGGATTTTAGGCCGGCTTATAATCTACCATTTTAGGTACCTATGTTGTTTCGGGTTTGGTAGCTAAGTAGAAGCTACTTCTCAAACTCTCTATCCTCTGTCTCTGTCACATCTCTTTTAGCTTTTAGTTTTAAAGTTAGAAAGTTTTATGTTTTATTTTCTCATGCCGGCCAGATGGATGTGGTTATCAAAAATCTTCTTCTCGAACAAATCAGACTCAAATTACAGTTAGTCGATGGCGAAGTTAAAAAATCAAAGGTCCGAGCAGTAATGAAACTTTGCGTCCGCCATATTTCCGCAGCAATCAATAGATCGGCAAGCAGAAACATCTTCCTCAAGGCTACCAAAATGGTCAACTTGGCACGCCACACCCAACAAAGCTTCTCCTCTTCCACTTCCTGCGACCTTACCTCCTCTTCTTCCTCCTCCTCCCCAGAGGACCTACTCCAACAATTCGAATTGCAAATCATGAAACAAGACGTTGTCCAAATCTAAGTTTTATTCTCAGATTTTCTGCTTGATACTTGTTTGCAATAATAATAACATTTTTTTAGTTATAAAATTATAGCTAGCTTAATGTTAATAGAAGATAGAAGTAAATAAATATAATAGTAATCTCTTACCTACTTCCTACTTCTAATTTCATATTCGATATTGATAACAATTGATTTGTTATATATAAAATTATTTTTTATTGTTATTGTTATTGTTCTTTCACAAAAAACAACAACAAAATACCAGATACCAGATACCAGATTTCAGAAAAGAATAGTTATTAAAAAATAAAAAATATGTTATTGGTCAAGTCATATTTTGACTTGAGCCCAGTGAATGTCCAAAGTATCTGATCTGTAGCTAACTACCAAAATGTATCCAAAGATATTCTCCTGAGTTAGATTCGTATGTGGAGAAAAAAAAAGTATGCTGCATGGGGACGTACATGTGGCCAGTGTAAGATGCAATTCTTGCATTTGGTGCTACGTAGTTAGAAGTAGCTAGAAGCTAGAAGTAGGCAGCCAGTACCAGTAGATATAGGTGCATAGCTACTTTTAGCTTTTACTTTTGTACCTTTGATTTGTGATTGTTTGCAAGACACAATAATAGATAACAGATTATGAAACATTGCGTTCGTAGTATCTCTGCAGCAATCAATAGATCAGTGAGTAGAAATATACTCCTCAAGGTTACCAAAATGGTCAATCTAGAACGCCGTAACCAAAAAAACTCCACCTCTTCCACCTCCTGCGATTTCACTTCTTCCTCAACTCCTCTTCTCCTGCGGATTTACTCCAACAATTCGAATTCCAAATCATGAACCAAGACGTATTTCAAATCTAAGGCTTACCCTTAGATTTAGATGACCATTATTATTATTATTATTTTTAAATTCTAACACCCATTGATTTATAATTTGTAATTCGTGAACACGCTCTTATATATACCGAAGTAATATTCTAGTGAAGGTATAACCAAAGAGATTGATAAACATGGTTATCATATGACAGCATGCAAGAAAGGAGGAAATGCTATTCGCTTACATGATAAATACTTTAGTAGCATTTCTTCGTTCACTTGGTCTCTCAGTAGCACTGGAGCCTATGCACATGTTCTCTGATCTCGAATCGGATGATAATCGCAGACCTGACATCTTAATCCGTAATCCTTATGGCGGTGGTAGACAAATACTTATTGATGTTGCAGTAACTGGTTTTGATGGATCTACCCGAACCCACAATAATAAACCTGAACAAGTTCTCATCAAACGAAGAAAACAGAAAATACAAAAGTATGGAACAATAGCTGATGCTAACGGTTTTGACTTCTATGCAGTTGTTTTTTCTACTACTGGCGAAATGGATGTGATCATTAAAAATCTATTACTTGAACAAATTAGACTTAAATTACAATTAGTCGATGGTGAAGTTAAAAAATCAAAGGTCCGAAAAATAATGAAACACTGCGTTAGCCTCATTTCTGCAGCAATCAATAGATCGGCAAGCAGAAATATCTTCCTCAATGCTACCAAAATGGTCAACTTGGCACGTCATACCCAACAAAACTTCTCCTTCTCCTCCTCCACTTCCTGCGACCTTACCTCCTCCTCCGCATCTTCCTCCCCAGATGACCTAATCCAACAATTCGAACTTCAAATCATGAACCAAAATGTTCTCCAAATCTAAGTTTTTTCTTAGATTTGGAAAACCTTTGAGTATATAGTAAAATAACCTAGCTAGAAATATTCTAGTTAATATAATACAACTTATTATATACGCACTTCAGTAGTAATACAACTTATTATAATAAATAGATGATAGATCAGTTTTTTATGCAATGATTTAAAAACAACAGAATACCAGAATAATAGAAAAAATAAAACAACTAAACAATTAATCAGTTTTACTACTATGTATTTATATTACATAGATTCGAACTCCAATCAATAATTATTTTTTTGCTGAAAATTTTAGACCCTACTTCTAGTACCCCAAAGCTAGGCAGGTACTAAATTGCGTAATCTACCACCCGTACTACCTAGGGTATGAGACTCAATGCCAGCCAACCACCTATGAGCATGAATCCGCCAACGGGCGCTGGATAGGAGTAAGGTTTGCGCTGGTTCATGAGCACCACTGTGTAGCATGATCCTAATCGAGCAATATTATGTACATGGAAATAATTAGTGATTACGTAAAACTGACAATTTTTTTTGGAGGGCTTTACCCGAGAAAAGCAATGTACCCGCTGCAAAGCATCCACACACTATATTCTTCCTTTTTGAAGCTTGCATCCCGACAGCCATAGCTGCGAGAGCTATGGAGTGAGCTAGGTGGTAATTAGCTCCTGTCTTCCAAACATCCTATAGGAAGTGGAAGTGAGAGAAGGGAGGGGGAGGTGAGGGAAGGCAAGGGAAGGGGAGAAGATGGACGCGCGCGCGCGTCCATCTTCTGTGTGTGTGTGTGTGTGTGTGTGTGTGTGTGTGTGTGTGTGTGTGTGTGTGTGTATGTATGTGAGTGTATATGTGTGTATGAGAGAGGGAGAGAGAGAGACAGAGACAGAGATAGACAGAGACAGATAGATAGAGAGAGACAGATACAGATAGATAGAGAGAGACAGAGACAGATAGACAGAGACAGATAGAGACAGATAGATAGAGAGAAAGAGAGAGACAGGCAGGCAGACAGACAGACAGACAGATAGACAGATAGACGGAGATAGACAGAGACAGAGACAGAGATAGAGACAGAGATAGAGACAGAGACAGACAGACAGACAGACAGACAGACAGACAGACAGATACATAGATAGACAGACAGACAGACAGACAGACAGACAGAGAGTTCGTCAGTCCCTCTGAGACAGACTATTCACACACCTTCATCGCATCTGAACTATTCTTGATCATATGAGCTCCAGCCGCTCCAGCGGCGACAGCAGATGCCCCATAGAGACCTGCAACACGCTGCCACATGGGTGTATATTATATCTTACCACTACTGTACACGTACTTCTAAGTACCACTTCTGTAACTTTCGAATAACTCTGCTGTGGAAATATATGAAAATGACGAAAAAAGACGTGGAGGGAATACGGACTACTGCTGCTGCTGCTGCTTGCTGCTGCTGAGAATGATGATATTGTACATCATATGACTACTGCTGAATGAAGAAGAAAAAAACGAACAAAATTTTTATGCACAATTTAACAATTTCAACCCAACCCTCTTCGCAAGAGATTTGTTGAATGTTGGGATGCAAGATAGAGAAGAAACCGAGCGAAAGGAAAGGGAGGCTCATAAGATAGAATAGACATAGGGAGGAGAGGGAGTGGAGCAAGAGGAACCCAAGGAACAGAGCAAAGCACGTCAAGCAAGAAACTGAACATGTCGCAATCCCTGAAGTTGAAGAAAAAGAAGGCGAAAGTCAATTTCGGTTTGACTGAAGTTTGCGTTCGGTTACCTAAAACGAAGAAAGGAGGAGCTCGAATTCCCACAGACTTTTTTTGGAGTGATGAAGGAAGGAAAGCTGTCATGGGAAAGAAGGCGATATACATTCCGTGTGCAAATACCGCTGAAGTTATCGATCTCAAGAGAAGAATCGGCGGAAAGATTAAAGTTCCAATTGAACGAATGCAGCTCTTCTTCGTGGGCAGGGCGTTGGACGATGATGATGATCTACCTGACAAAGCCTTTGAGTCAAATCAGGATGAGGAATCGGACAATGATTTGTTCAGACCACGAATATGCTTGAGTATCATGTACCATTTGCCTGTGGTGAAAGAGGAAGAAGAGGAAGATTCACTAGAGAAGGATAGCGAAAACGGTTCCATTGGGCCGGGTGTTGGGGTAGAGGAAGAGTACATTGGGGAAGAGGGAGCTGAGAATACTATAGATAATGTAAATAAAGAAGATGACACACTTGCTGACAAGAATCATGGTGGTGATGATGATTCTTTGCATCATGCGCATAAGGATGGTCGAAAATTTGATTTTGACGGTGAAATGACAGCAATTGAATGCTCCAATTTCATTGAGCATTTGCGTGCAGCTGGCTATGACAATGAAGGTGCATTTGCAGCATTGGAGGAAGATGATCTTTGTACTCCTGGACTATGGATACCCCGGAAATCTAGAGTGCGTATTATGACCCTGGCAGGAGCAGTGGGTCGACGTGCTGCTGTATTCGATACGGCGAAAGGTAAGAACAATTACAAAACTATTGAAAAAGAGAATCTGTCTGCATCGACGGCACTTGCAGTGGAGGGAGATGATAAGATATACACAACAAAAGCTGAACTGCAAAGAGCATGGGCGCAGAGGGAGGCGGATGCCGAGGCTGCACGACTGGCAGTGTTGAATAAGGATAAGCCCAGAGACCATTCTCCTCAAATCCAGGAACTCATCGATCGGATCAGAAGGTAGGTATGGAGGGGGAAAGAAAAATGAAAAGTAGCTCATTAAGATGCAGAACAAGAGGCTCTCTGTTAAAATTCCTGTGTTTGATTCACTTTCACTTATTGCGACGATATTTTTAATGCTAATTTTATCTATTCTTCTTGTTTTCTTTTAATTCATTTATTTTGTTGGTATTGACAGGGACACTCGTGTAGATGAAGATGGATTGTCTCTCAACCATAGAATTATGAAGGCTCCTACGAGTTACTGCTGTGTCAGACACGAGCACGAAGCCATCCAAGTCCGTAAGATGTTCGTCGAAAAACGCAAAACCTTTAATGTATTCGATCTGGAGAACTACCTGCGACGAGTGGACACGAGCAGCAACGGGTTCATACCACGAGAAGTGCTTGGCGTCATCGTACAGGAGTCCCTCAAGAAAAATTTCCATAATCCTCTCTCTCAGGTAATATTTTCTTTCCTCCTTTATTTTCCTCTTCTTTCTTTCTTTCTTTCTTTCTTTCTTTCTTTCTTATTTGTCTAATTATAATAAGTGATTACTCCTTGTGCAATGACAAAAAAATATGATTGGATATATATATGTAATTGTAATTAATGATGATGAAAATATATGGTCTGTCTCATATTACAGTTTGAGTTGGATCGATTGCTTAATGCTTGTTTGATGTCAGCAGATGAGCAACTTGCCAACCAAGATTGGGCAGGAGAAAAGGAAAGAATTTACAATCTTGGTCGCATTCCAATCCCTCTGTACGACACAAGGAGATTCGTCAGATTAACTGTGAACATTATTGCAGAAAAGGATAAAAACAAATTCGTAGACTGTGTATCTGTGAGTTGACGATACTTGTAAAGGTGCCTTGTGCCTCTAGCCTAACTGTAGGGTAGTCTAGGTCTAGAATCATGGCTGAGAAACTAGTTTCTGTTAAAATTGTTAGCTGTTAGTGTTAGAGACTTCTATTCTGGGGATGATTAACCCACATGCCTAGTAGTTGTTGATTACTTAGAAGTATGTATTTACGAAGTACAAGTTTAATATAATATTAATTTTGATAAGATACCTAGTTTTTATATTCTATAAAGGAATAATTTAAACATGATGCTTAAGCATCATCTAGTTTAATATAATACATAATACTGCAAGTTTAATTATTCGCTAGAAGTAGAATATTACCTCGGTATATAAGACCGTGTTCACGAATTACAAATTATGAATCAATGGTCATCTAGATCTGAGGGTAAGCCTTAGATTTGGAAAACGTCTTGGTTCATGATTTGGAATTCGAATTCTTGAACTTGGAGCTTGGAGTAAATCCCCAGGAGAAGAGGAGTTGGAGTTGGAGGAGGAAGTGTGCCCGCTCATCTACCGAGGCATTAGCGTCCAGACTTCCTGGTTTTTGCTTGCCGTGAAATGCGTCAGTAAACGGATTTTTCAATAAACGTTTCTCCACCTAAGTAATAATGGAAAAGTCCAGTGGATACATAGACAGAGATTAGCCAAATTTATGGAGGAGAGGATGATAATAGATAGACAGAAAGATAGACAGGTAGATAAATAGATCGATAAATATATAGGTTAGAGGATGAGTGAAAAAGAGGTGATAGAGGGTGGAGGGGAAATGGATTTGCATAGAATATAAAAACTAGTTATGAGTACTCTTATAGGGTTATTAGTTATTTTTATCTATCTATTTTTCCTGGTATTTTGTTGATTTTAAAAATATTGCATAGAAAGCAATACTGGTAGTGTACATTAAGCATAGAGATACTTAAGCACACATATCATCATCGTCTTTGAAAAAGCTGCATTCATCGAAACTGTTATCAGCTATCAATTTGTCTGTCTCTTGTTCAATATCAATTCTGCTATCAAAATAAGCGGAGCTGTTTTTACTACCTTTGCCGTGTTTCTTCTCAAGTTGGGTACTGATAATGATAAGTTTGGAGGATCTATTAATAATACACATAGCTTTGGTCTTAGCCATTGCGGAAGCAATACGTTTCAACCAAAAAACAAACTTCTTTGTAGCAATAAATCAGCTTCTGTCTCAGTGATATCATGTCTGTCATTAGAAACTTTTCTTAGGAACATTTGATGCATTATATCCTTGGTTTTCTGAAGCACATTACCAAACTTGTCAAGAATAATAGGCATGAAACGATGTCCACTTCTGCTCACGACAGTATTATATTTTCCTAATTTCTCGTCTCCGCTTTTGGTCATGTGTGCAGAAAAATCCAAAGGGTTGCTTTGTGCAGAGTCTGTATGACGATAGTCTATCATTAGACTTCGTTCGCTTTGAGTGCCATTGCCTAGTATAAGATGGCCCGGGATTAAAATTTCACCATCATCATTCTCAACAGTTGGCTTATTCACTACATGGCAACCAGCATTCTTAAAGGCCTACATAAAAACATGAGTACTCTTATATAAATAAAGCTATATCAAATTATAGCTAAATATTTTATATCTAAAATTAATTATTATTACAATCATGTATCAAGCGTTTTCCAAATCTGAGAATAAAAATTAGATTTGGACAACGTCTTGATACTCTTATTATTTATGTCATTAAAAAAGATATTATTACTATATTTCGCTTTACTAAATGGAGGAGGAAGAAGAGGAGGAGAAGTTTTGTTGGGTGTGACGTGCCAAGTTGACCATTTTGGTAGCCTTGAGGAAGATATTTCTGCTTGCCGATCTGTTGATTGCTGCAGAAATATGGCGAACGAAGTGATTCATTATTTTTCGAACCTTTGATCTTTTAACTTCGCCGTCGACTAGTTGTAGTTTAAGTCTGATTTGTTGAAGAAAGAGATTTTTGATAGCCGGGCCCATTTCGCCAGTAGTAGAGAAGGAAGCAGGGCAAAATCGAATGTGATTTTTTTTAGCTGCTTCTCCATACTTTCCAATTTTCTGTTTCTCGCGTACAATGACAACTTGTTGAGGTGTATTATCGTTGGTTCGAGCAGAGCTATTGAAACTTGATATTGATGCATCAATAACTGTTTGACTACCGCCATCATAAGGATTACGAATTAGGATATCAGGTCTGCGGTTATCGTCTGGTTCGTGGTTGGAAAACATATTCAAAGGTTCTAGTGCTACTGAAAGACCAAATGAACGGAATAATGTTACTATGGTATGTACAAGATTATCATGCATGCGAATAGCACCTCCGTCTATCTTGCAGCCGGTGAGGTGGTAACCAAACTGATCAATCATTGTATTTCGGCCGTAACATGGACATTGGTAATTTAGGGGATTATCAGTACCGTGGCAATTTAAAGTTGGGATCGAGGTATTGTGTATGGTATTACGTCTGCACATAGCAGCTGTAAATTCAAAAGGTGAAAGAAGAAACGAAGGATGTGACATTCCCGCCAATAACCATGCCCCTGAAGTCGGATTAATCGAGGACATTAAATTTCTGTAATACAATTTGTTATAAGGTCGTTGTTGACTAATATACTAATAGAAGTACAAATACTAATTAATTAGAATTCAACACGAGAAAAAACATGGTAATGGTAAGGGTAGTAAGAACAGTTCAGCCTATTTTGACAACAAAATGATCGAAGAAGAAGAAGAAATGGAAAAACAAATTGATGATGGTACTTTCGATGAATGTGCTTATGTCAAGGATGATGATGATTTATGTGCTTAAGTATCTATGATGCTTCATGTACAACCTATATTGCATATTATATATTATGCAATTTAAAAAACAACAAAATACCAGGAAAAAAGAATTAGATAATTAAATTAAACAATAATAATACTAAGCAAATTCTAGAAATGATTCACTCGAAAGCAATTTCAAAATATAAAATCACTTGTGGCTTGTGGCTTGTGGACTGTGGACTCACTCTAACTCTAACTTTAACTCCAACTCTAGCTAGGTAGCTATTGGCCTGCCTGATATCTGCTCCCGGCTCCCGTTATCTGTATCTGCTATTGCAGCATATTCTTCGTTGCTGTCCTTTGACTTTGACACTACTTCTGGTTTTATTTCAGCAACTACTGCACTTCCAGCATCACCACTCACTAAGCTTTTCGCTACACTAACTTCGTCATCATTACTATTTCCGAAGAGACCTTTAAATCCACTGGGAACGTCGGAAAAAGTTGTCTTCTCTCTTTGCTCAAAAGTCTCAGACGATTCTCCTCTTTCTTCTGCTACAAGCCTTTCCAACTCAGCGGCGGCGGCGGCCTTTTCCTCATCAGATCGAGTATCCACTTGAAAAGGACAGTCAAAGTCTTCTTCTTCCATTATCTCCAACTCCTTCAGGTAAGGTTCTCGGTTGTCGTAAAATTGACGTGCTTTGAAATTGGGGTCTGCCATCATAGCTGTTATTTTCTCTCCTTTTTCGTCCAACAGATACCCCTCCTCAACTCCAACTTTCAACTTCAAATTACCCTCCTCATCCATTTCAAAGGCTTCAGGATTGTTGATCATTTTAGGTTTCTCTTTAACTTGCCACGAGATGTTATTCTTTGGCCATTTTTTGGGCTTCAGAGGCTTTTCGACTTCAACTGCCGGCCACATGTACAGTGGTCTCGAGCCTCTGGACACAAACAATTGTCTCTTTATATACAACATTCCCACACTGCTTTCCCGGGCGTTTAATTCATTTCGTAAGGCCATTGCCTGAAGCGCAGCTTCTGAAGTACCAGCACCGCCATCTCCACCTCCATCGTCACCATCACCACCACCCCCTTCTTTCTTTTCCTCCCCATTACCATCCTCCTTCTCCTCTTCCTCTTTCTTCTCCTCTTTCTTCTCCTCTTTTTTTCCCTCCTCTTTCTTCTTCACTTCCCCATCGCCGCCATCCTTATTTGATTGCACTGTAGTGGGTCGCGAAGCTGGAGCCGACATGCCCCCACTCCCCAATCCCGATGCTGCTGAAGTGGAGGGTCTGGTCTTGCTCGCCTCATCCCATCGACCGTCATCAAAGGACAACTCAAAAACCTCCAACACCTTTCTCGGCTTATCGTTTTCTATAGATAAAAAGTAATTACATTTAATAAATGCTGCGCATCTTGGAGGAGGATCCATATCCACATCAAATGGTTCTAAATCTATATCGACTTTTACATCTTTGAACGACTCTAGGATGGCAGGAATAATCTTTTTCGCCCCTTCTAATTTGTTGGCAGCACTGTCAATACTCAGCTCACTGCCTACATCGTCAACAATATCTCGGTAGAACCAATCCAGAACCCTAAACAATCTATAGTTTTGAAGGCTGTAATAATAGTTATTCAGCAATATCTCAGCTTGCTCGAAAGCAGTGGCTTTGTAGGAATAACCCACTCGGGTCGAGTACTCGGCCTGAAAATCCAACACCATTCCCTTCAACGTTTTAATCCTATCTGACATTTCCTCCTTAATTTCATTCCATTCGGCGATTACTGCCTTGTCTGTTACAGGGTAGCTCTCTGGCTCTGGTGGTGGCGGAATCGATACATCTTCATCTTCTTCGTCTTCATCTTCTTTACTTTCTTCACCCTCCGCATCCCCTTCTTCCTTCTCCTCATCCCCCTCCTTCTCATCCCTTTCGTTCCCAACTTCATCGTCATATTCCTTATCCGCCAACTCCAGTCCCCCGTGATCAGCCAGCACACCATCATACATAGCCTCTCTTTCCTCGTCAGTCTTGGCTCGATCACTTTGCTTTGTGGTAGGCCGGCTTTTGCTCTTTTCAGAGCCAGCATCAGAGCCATTATCGTCATCGTCATCGTCATCATCGTCCCCATTCGCATCTTCACCATCATCGCTATCATCCTCCAAAGCCGCAAGCCTTGCTTCCTCCTTCACATTATTTTCCAATGCGATGCATAATTTTTCTTTGTGTAATTTGAGTGCGAAAGTCTGCCTCTGTATTTGTATAAACAACTGCCTCAGTTCTTCTCTAATCTCCGCCTCTCGCTTCGCTATAGCTGCTCTCTCTCTCTCTTCTTCTTCAAGCCGCAATCTCTCTGCTTCCTCTTCCTCCAGCCTGATTCTCTCCGCTTCTGCTTCCGCTTCTTCTCTTAACTTTTCTTCCGTGTTCCATTCTTCAAATTCTTGAAATGGCTTTATGTCAGCTAGTGCCATCTCATTCCTTTGCTTTTGTAAAGAAATCAATTTAACTTCGGACTCCAACTCCTGCACCTTTTTTTTGACCATCA
>Ga0099797_101053_pt1 | contig 15518 bp, 10 predicted proteins | sample Uncmet_Sort48C_1_FD_89871 | JGI IMG/M metagenome (GOLD analysis project Ga0099797, IMG submission 89871) | Marine eukaryotic communities from CALCOFI LINE 67, Pacific Ocean - C012_Sort48C_1 | ecosystem: Environmental > Aquatic > Marine > Oceanic | place: Pacific Ocean: Monterey Bay | collected... | reverse complement strand
TCATTCAATTATTTCCCCCCATTGACTCAATTCAATTACATATGTGTGGGAATTGGCGTAAGACGCAGGGGCACTGGTACTAGTAACTGAATTGTTATTGAACACTATCGGGGTACCTCCATCACATTTATTTAATCAGGAGTAGCCTACCGTACAGTAGATGATGAGGTTACAGTAGAATGATTCTACAGAGGACGGCAAATTGGTTTGATTCGTGACGTTCTGAATCAATTGATGCGAAGCAAACATGCAGTGTGAACTAGATTATATTTCGCTTTTCAGAGTTGATCAGAAATTAGATACAATTTTTTTTGGCCACAGCAGCAACTGAGATCATATCAAAAGGCGTGGTCGTCCTTTCAATAAATATTGACACTAAAAAAAATGTTTGTCCGCATGGTTTTCCTGTTTGCGTGCCTCTCGAGCGGGCTTCTCGAGCTGGCCCAGGCTTTCGGACACGCTTTCATGAGTAAAGGCAAAGCCGGAATATGCGGCGTCATTTTTGAATTTGACGTGGACAAAATGAAAGAAATGAGTATAGCGCAAAACCCTCAGACTGGGACAGAATTGCATGAACTCTATAAGAAGGAGAAAAATTTAAACACAACCAGTCTCTCCTTCATTGATCAAGTAAAAAACGCCGCTCTCGGAACTAACAACATTGACATATTTCCTTTACTAGAGAAAAAGTATGCGCGAGCCGAAGCACCCTGGTTCGACCTGGCCAACTCGTTCGCTTGTTATGTGCTGGCCACTCCCGAAACTCGATGGACTGCAATCAGACAATGTAGCCGTCACATGGACGAAACACATGAGCGTTCATTTTCGAAACCGACGGGATACTCGGGCTGCGGCTGGGCGGAGAACTCTGCAGGGGAACCGCAGGTTTTGGGTTCGTACGGATTCGCAGCAGGAACTCAAGGCAAGAAGGACACGTCCTCGTGGACGTGCCCGGACAAGGATCAGACGCGGAGCAGTCAAGGGTGGGCTAAGCGGAACGAAGGAGACACGCTCGGATTCGACTGTTGCTGTGGACCGCTCAACGAAATTACCAAAGAAGTTCGCAGCTTCGGAATCTCACAGGATTTACCAGAGGCGCCCGAACACTTCGGAGGGAGCAAGACGTTCGAAGAGTTGGACGAGGAATCTATCAAATCTTGGACGAAGGGGGTTCTCGAAAACAAAAGGGGGAATAAACAACAATGAGTAAAAAAAAGGATTAAAAAAAAGGAGCGACGTCACAGTCTAAGACAGTAGGTCAAATTATGGGCCCAATATGACATAATCGTATAAAAGGCTCATAATGACCTTTCTTCATTAGACTGCTGCTTTAGAATATAGTATAATATGTTCATTAAAGGGTCCCTAAGCAAATCCTAAGCTAATTTGCTTAGGTCCCATTCGCTAAGCACATTCGCTAAGTATGAAAAAAAAATAATTGTTGTAATATTAGTTGTTCACGCCAATTCGTTCAAATCGAAATAGTCTATTGGAATGAAAGGCACCAATATTTATTTTGCGCAATCTAATATGATTTAGATTGATTGATATGGGCACGGAGAATCGTATTTCGGGAGGCAGCCTGAGACTACGATTGATGGCTAGTATTCGTGACGCGGGGTATTCGTAACCAGGCCGTACGGGGATATTCTGGCGGAATATCTTTGTGCATAAAGGGTTTACACTGAATAGATTGATTGATATGTCTGTATGAAAAACTTCCTTCAGGATTTCAAGATTCCATATGACTGAGTGAGGGGACCGGAGTCTATTTTTCCTTTCGGAGTACCTTGGGAGGTCAGAAATTCAGGTACCCTCTTCGTACTCGAGTCGAGCAAATAGATTTTCATAACTGCGATCGGCTATTGCAAACCTTTCCCCCATGCGCGGACTGTTTGCCGGTGTTCCTAATTACGGGTTGTTCCGTCTATTTAGGCGGCTTACGGTTCAAGTGGGTGTGCGAGGTCTTCTTTTCGTCGTGCCTACGATCCTTTCTGCGTGGTGCTCCAATTGGGTACTATGCGGTTTGGACGGTTTGTGCGAGTGGAAAAAAAAAAGGGCGAAAAAAACGAGTGTGCTTTGCATTGGTTGAGATTATCAGTCGACAAAAGTCATTGTAGTGCTTCAATTCATATATCACAGGATCATATATTATGGGGTCATATGTATTGAATATCTCATTCTTGGGCTTTTTTCCGGACGAGAAAATTCCTTCGGGGAATTTGGATGCCTAATGACTAGAATCCGTATAAGTTCGAGGAGGGCGGCGTCTATTGTCCCTTGAAGAGCTTCTGGAAAGGTAAGAAACTCAGGACTTCCGATATCAGAGTACCAATTACCGCTTAAAAGTTGAGACTAGCAGGTCATAATATTGCGAACGATTATCTCAGAACTTATTATTAATCTCAGAACTGTTAACTTATCATCATCTCATCAGGAAACAATAGGTTGTCACACACAATATTGTGCTGCTAGTAATATTCTATGAGTGCATTTTATTTCAGCATCAAGACCTTGGAAGCTGTTGAAAGAAAGACGGATGAAAATTTGAAAGCATCAAAGACTCATATGTATATCATGTCATGTTTTTCAGGATCTAGAACACGCTCCCCATGATATGAGGACGGGAAGCAACCTTCGTTCTAAAGGAATTGGAGATTTTTTTCGGTCCGAACATGTAGCAGCGTTTGGTTTAACCAGTGTCGAATAAAAGTTCGAAGAATTGTAGACTGCGAAGGCCATTTACTGTGGATGACCGATCAGGTCATGGAGACAGTGGGCCGTACAGACCTGAAGACAGTGGAGACATGAACTTTGAAGAGGAGACTGATACGATGTGTTGTGATAATTATATTGTTGCAGATTATATTCTTTCTTTTGCATAATGCTCAACTCCTGCATGGTAACTAAAGTTGACGAATGTCAATGATGTGTTTCAGTGGCCAGCGGGAGGTGGTAGGGTCCCGCAGATTCTATCAGGACACGAAAGTTTCAAAACTCCCGGAGATCCGAAAGGGCTTTTGCAACCAACATTATTCTATTAGTATCATTATGGCGAACACATTTATCATAAAGTCGACTGGAATACACATCCGAGAGGAGAATTTGGTGGGCGAAGAAGTGGCTAAGTATTACATTACTCGTGCAAGTAAAGGTGCGATCGTTGTGGTACTCAATAATAGAATTGGTCATCTTTCATAGCCTGCAGGCGATAAATATTCCGAACGACAGAATGGCCACACCCTTGATAGAAAACGTTTTTTGCGCTAGAAAAATTCTACTGCATGCCTTTTCTTTTCCAAATCAAGTTGGAGTGTGGTTGGTTTGATGAATCGAAAGTGTGAAACATCAACTGCTAACCATTTGGCTGCTATAATAAACGAGCTGTGTGTTTACACGGCACGCATACACACTTTGATGAGGAGGACATGACACATAGCCATATGATAATTTATTTGCTCAAAGAAGGATGTTGGCACGCAGGATCGGAATCAGTAACGTTCGGACCTCGAATCATCATCATTATTATCGAAAAATCTCTCTGACTCCCATCATAGTTATAATGTAACATGTTGAGGTCATTTGCTGTGCATTTCAACTCGTATTCAGCATAATTCTGTATCTCTTTTCGTCGTCAATTTTTTTCCGAATTCTTTCTCTCCGAATGTTTCAATTTATGTCTCTGTCTCCAAATGTTTCCCCGATTTTCCTTTCTATATTCACAATCCTATGCCTGAGAATCTATTAGATGGTGATTTTTTCTCTTGACAACACGCGAAACTGGACAAACACGAGCTAATTCTTTAATGCAGGCCCCTTCAGTTGTAGCTCGTATATTGTAGTTCTTCCTGTGTATCTATAGTATACATTTCTTTCATATATTCTGTGCTAACACTCGATATAAAATTTGAATAGTAAACTAATCAAAACTGAACTTTATAGAAGAAGATGGCCTCCTCGTCCTCCTCATCTCTCCTACCCCACGGGGTAGCAGCAACCAACATGGCGGCACCAACGACAACAACGACAACGCCACAGGGAGGGGGGCCGCCCGCATGGGAAGAAGCCTTCCGCGACGGCATCTTCGCGGTTTTTTCTCGGTGGGTCACGCTGCGAATGATCATCGACCAAGAGTGGGCCGGCACCAACTCGCGCCAGAAGGTTCTCCTCCTTGTCTTCTATTTTCGTGACGTGTATAATTATTATAATTTCAGTTTGTTGGGGTTATTTCTGTAGTTGTATAAATATGATAATTATTATATTCTTTGGGAACCTACCAACCCGCATTGTAATATTATTCGTGGGGATCTGTAGTAGGTTCTGAATTCATATAACATTGGAAATAAAAAAGGTGAACGATCTCTTCACTTTCTTCCTGGACGAGGTTCTGCTCAACCGGCGTCGCGCCCCGCTCACCGCCACGAAGTCTCTTTTCTTTATATTATTTTATTTTTTGTGGATCAAGAAGTTTCGAAAAAAAAGATCGCACTGACCACGCACAGATGATAGAGTAAAATTGATTGTTTTTTGCATTGTTATAACTTATATGATATGTGGGACAGTGGGTATCATCTATTGATTAGTTTATGATTGTAGCATGAGTGCATCCGAGCCCTTCTATATAATAAAGAAATGAAGCTCATATAATGTTTCGAATTGTTAATTACATCAGGGACTCCGACGTTGACAAAGTGGCGCAATTTTTGCGGGTGAAGTTTTACGAAGATCTGTGCACGGAGCTGGAGGATGGAAGTTTTTCTTTTGTCCGTGGCATGACTGTATAGTTGATGCACAGTATTATGTGTTGTAGGGCCAGGTGCACAGTAGAGGTTATGTTTGATGTTCTCTTCTTCGCAAGAGCGTCGATTTTATAATTGATTCTTTCCCCATTCATGGGATCAACGGACCGGCCCTCATAATAGTATTACATGCAAGTGAAATGTAGTTGCAACATAATAGGCGATCTGGGCGTGGCCGCCAAGTGTCTGCAACTGCTGGACGCATGCCGGAAGGGAGACTTGTCGTTAGCGAAGGCCGAAGTGGAAAAGGCGGCCGCGCAGGAAAATGCGCAGCGCGTGGCGAAGGCCTGTAGAGTCGAGGACAAAATTGAATACGCGGCGGCGGAAACGGCCGAAGTGAGCATCGAGCAGCAAATCCAGAACGCGCTGCTCGGAGGCGGTTCAGACGGGAGTAGCAGCAGCAACGTCGTGGTACTCAACAATAATAAGGTGCCCGTTATCGAGCAAACTATTAATGCTGCTGCAGCAAATATAAATGGTATAGTTCCTGCGGCAAATGACAATATCTTCGCCCCCGCCTCGCAGACGCAATTCTTAAAAACCCTGTCCGATAGCGAGGATGATAATTGTGAGGACGATGGGGATGAGGATGTGGAGATGGGAGACGGGGACGACGACACTGGCGATATTAATGGGATGCAGTCGGAGAGGGGCCCTGCCCAGACCCAGGTGGGACACCACGCGGTTTCGGAGATGGAGAATGACGGCTTTCAAATGGCTCCCAGGCGTCGTTAGTATATTATTCGCAGAGAGGTTCCAGTCTTCTTCTCGGGCGGGCTCTTTTTTATTGATAAAAATAATTTTAATGAAGAAGGCCCTCTAATGTGAACGGCGAATTGCTCTATTACGTATAGTATACGTCTCTGTAGTTTTAAAACACGACATTCGAATGTCGATTTTTTTTTTTTGGAACGAGGGATTGCATATACTATAGGGTTGCTATTGCACGACAAAGAAAGATCTTTCAAATCTGTGACCGCGCGTGGTATACTATATGAAGCGCAAAATATGTAATTGACAAAGATTGAATAGTGTGGTGTTCGAATATTACAGATTGGTTCCTGGAGCACCAATCCTGAAGATTGTAGCAGAACCAATAGCAGAACTAAAATGTACAAGTAAGATCAGTCAACAGCACAGCAGTCACTCAGGAGTTGTGTAAATTATGCATCCGCGTTGTAGTCCGACGACGGCTCTAATCGATAAAATAATAGAGCATTGTTCGCAGGGTACTCGACGATAAAATTGTGTTGTAAGGTCACTCAGCATAATAGATGCCGATCAAAAATTTCGTAATTATTGGAAGAATATTGGTTCATATAGTATACGCGGCGTAGTACATACCTACAGGGTCTAAAATAGTTGTTTCCGAGAATTGTCGTTGTTGCATTGAATACTGTAAGTAGAGGACAAGAAACATCATGGCTCCTTTTTCCACTTCCTTCTTGTTGTTTTCTGGCGGCAGCACGGTAGTTAGCAGCTCGAGTGGCAGCAATTTTCCTGCCAGACCACAAGAATATGGAGATATTGATATTGGCTCGCTGCCACAAAAAAGCGACGGGTCGGCAGGTAATTTTGCCAAGAAGAGGCGACTCGTAACCGCCGGCAGTAGCAGCAGTAGCAGTAGCAGCAGCCGCTCTAGCGGCACTAGCGGTCGGCCTCACCAAAAGGCTACCACCACTACCTTTCATAGAGAAGGAGAAGGCGGAGGAGGGGGCGCAGAGGAGCTGGACTATGAGCTTTCTCTTCTGGAGCAGGGTATTTTCCCGGATGACTTGTCCCTGGCTGCCATGCGCAGCGTTTTCGAGAACGCACCCGACGCACAGCTCGAACAACGAGCATTATTAGGGGAAAATAATGACAACTCTGATGATGGTCAAACAACGACAATCATTACCAGTCTATCTGCTCTCAATAATAATGGAAAGCAGCAGAAAGAGAGGAGAGCTATGGTAGAAGAGGAAGATGACATTAGTAGTGCTTCTTCCTCCCACGGTGGTAGTGGCCGTCGGAGCAGTCTTCCAACTACTACGAGAAGGATCAAGTCGTCGTCTTCAAAGAGTACTAGCAGTAGTCAAGGTCGAAGAAAGAGGCGACTCAGCAGTGCCGCGAGTTCGCTGCTGTCGCACTCAGAGGAGAAGATTGGGCTCCAACTCAAAGAGACCTCTCTCTCCCAAAACAGTCCACCTGAAAGAGAATCTCTCGTCCGGTGGCTCCCAAGGGGAAACGGGGAGGACGAGCAGGCTTCGCGTGTCAGTGTGGAGCATGGGACAGAAGTGTCTGATGTTCTTTCAACAAAAGAGCACGAAGGGGACTACTCTGCGGAAAAGGAGCCAGCGGAACAGGAAGCGGCGAAGGCCCTGCGCAAACAAACGCGTAAAGCGGCGAAGCGTAAGCACGCGCCCGACTGGTACAGAGTCTGGTACAGACGCTATTACCAAAAGTATTATCAAGGATATCTCGCCGCTGGCGGAAGTACGATCGGGACAACAGATAGTAAGGGAAGTAGTGGACAGGCGGGAAGAACAGGCAGTCGGGATGGTCAGCTGGGCACGTTAACAGCAGCTTGGCACAACGATAATAGTAATGACAAACAACCGCATGATCGACGTGGTAGTAGTGACGATCATAGTGCTGACAAAAGTGCCCCGATCCGAGTCAAGAACTACGATCCGCGTATCCGCACGAGCGCTGATGGGAGCTACGCGGACTTTTCTTCTCGGAATGATGATTCTCTCGCTAGCAGTAGCAGGCTCTCATCAAGCAGTGGGAACGAAATGAAACACGCACCTAGTCAGCATTATCATAAGAAGTGGTGGTGGAATGTAGACCACCCAAATTGGCATCCGGGCGGCGTTTACCGTAAAAAGAATGATTGGAAATTTAGCCAGAACGAGAGGATCGTGGGTACCACTAGTAATTCAGGCAGTGGCAGGAGTGTTACTAGTGCTCACCAGGAGAACAACTATTCAGAAGAAGAAGAACCTGCTTATTCGGTAGACATGAAAGCTCGCCGTAAACGAAAGCTCGCGGAGACAAGCGATGCAGGAAGCGCTCTGCAGGAATATCTTCTAGAGAAAGCGCAAGAGGCAGCGGGTTCGCGCCTTTTGATTGGAGGTGACGTGGGTCAGACGGCACAAGCGGGAGGACAACTAGAAGATTCTGCACAAGCAGCAGAAGGTGCTATTAATGATCAAAATCGCCGTGACCTGCAGATCAAAATTGCCACGGCCAACATCGCCTACGGCGGGGACCGGGACTACACCAGCCGGCCCGCGCTGCCGCCGAGCGCCCCGGTCACCTATAATTTGGCCATCGACTCGAAGTATCTGACCGGCTATTTGTGGACGAACAAGCCCTCGATGGCGCCCACGCGCCTGCCGACGGCCCCCCCCACGGGCCGGCCCACCGTGTCTTTGTCGGAAGAAATTTTGTGGGAGCCCACCGGCGGGAACGACACCATCTACGAGAATTTCTACAACTGGGACTGGTACGATCGCCCGCACAAGTGCGGCGCGCACATCAGCGGGAAGATGAAGGGCCAAATTTACTTGAGTTTTACCGCTTGCCCTTTTGACGACCGGTCCGTCCGGCGGCAGTGCTGCGGGCTGCTGTGCGTGCAGAACCCGAACTGCCGCGCCTTCGGCCTGAGCGGTTTCTTCACCTCGAGCAACACTCGGGAACGCGGCTGCCCCCTGTTCGACGGCACCGCCACGATTTTTGACGACAAGGCCACGTGGGCTTTACGGAACAACCAGCGGTCCTATTTGGGCTGCTTCGTGATGCAGCGCCCCGAGAAGTGCCAGGACTACACCCTGCAGCAGAGCTGCAAATACCAGGACCCGAAACTCACGGGCAGCGACGGCCGACTCCGCACCGTCGAAAGATGGCCCGACCAGTGCGCGGCGCGCTGCGCCCGGGAGGCGAACTGCGGGAGCTGGGCCCTGTGGAACGACGGCGGCTGCCACATTTTCCCGGTGGGCGCCACGCTGGCTAGCACCGCGGGCGTAACGTGCGGTGCAGCCTTTCAGAAGACCCGCCAGGTCTCCTGGGTTGTGAAATACGCCACCGGGTACAACGGCGCGGTGAGTGTGCGGGGCGAGCCCAAATCTGAGTTTAACGTGTGGATGCGCGCGAACGCGTACCGGGGCATCGTGAAGCGGTTGTGCGCGGACTGCCCGTGGGACCACCAGCACATTTACTACCGCAGAAAGGACAACGTCAACACGTGGGACGCGTTCGAAACTTTGCTGGGACAGTTTTCCCTCGACGGCTGGCACTCTGACTGGGATATTTATTCGAACTACACGGACGCGATCGGTAATATTCGGCCGTGGGCGTACTGCGTGTCCTCGATTCCCAAGGGCATGAGCTTCCCGGGCGGCTGCGCCCCGTCGCAGCCCTCCAGTCATGAAATCAGTACAAACATGGCGTACGGCTGGTCCGCCAGTCTCTCAGTGAGTACGACCGACGGTACGATAATCGACGAGCGGGTCCCCTCTGTGAGTTTTACGACGGAAACGGAGCAGGCGCTGTACGGGGGAAAAGCGCCCGTCGGGCGGACGAGCTACTCGTACGAAGTTCCCAAAGACCAGAATTTCGACAAGTGCACGAGCGTGGCGGCGAGCGACACGGTGTACGGGCCTTACGGGGATTTTTATTTTGGGGACGGCCGGTGGACGTACTCGGAGTTCAAGGGCAAAGTTTGTTCGACGCTGCACGAGGGCCAGGACATCCTTCCGTGGTACACCTACGACAAGGAGCTCTTCCAGAATTCGAAGAACTGCGACCGCGAGTGCTGCGGCCGGCGGTGCTCCGCTTTACCCGATTGCGGGGCGTTCGCGTGGCGCCCCACGTACTACCCGGACTGGCGTATTCCGAATGCGCGGTGCTGGTTGTACTCGAAAGAGGCGTTTTTGTATTTGAACCAGAACGCGACTTTGGCCTCTAACGCGCACCTGCCGAGCGACCGGGGTTTCGAGGGCTGCTACGTGAAGAAGACGGAAATCGCCGCCACCGTGCCGCCGACGAGCGCGCCCACGGCCGCGCCGCAGCTGTCGGACTTTTCGGCGAACATCCTGGCGCAGAGCAAAAAATGCGGGAAAGTCGTCGACACCACGTGCAAAAACTGCGAGGCCGGGGATTTTGGGACCGGCTGCCCGGTTGGTACCGATAGTAACCAGTGTCAACTGAGCCACCTGCCTTACAAAAAATTGTGCTCCGACAATTGCCCGACCACAAGCGCGCCCTACAAGTGCTGGCCTAGTGGGGCGATTTCCGAAAACAACGCCCAGCAATTGGTAACTCCAACCTGCGTGGCGAACATCGCGGCTTGCAAGTGCGCGGCAGGGGAGGTCGGCCCGTGTGAGTTCGGCCAGTTTTCGACGGGACACACGAAGAACGAACTGGCGTTCTTCTGTTTTCCGTCAACCTACGACGGGACGTGCGCGAGCGCGAGCTTAGCAAGAGGCCAGTACCAGATGGGCTGCCGGTACGGGCAGCCCTGTCTTCGCAACGAATACTCCAGTCAGCAGGGCGCCGACCCGGGTGGCGTGCTGGCGAGCGCGTATTTAGACTCGAAATCGGTGGAAGTGTACACGAAATTCCAGTGCCCCGACGTGAACGGCAACTGTCCCTGCGACCCGAACTGGGAAGTTTCTTGTACGTATTCAGCGATCCAGAAGGGCGCCATTCCTTTTGCGAATAATAACTATTGCGCGCCCAAGTACGAGCGGCAGGCTGACGGCGTGCGGCCCGACCTGGACAAACAGCTGGACTGTCCGATCCGGTGCTACGACGCCATGGGCAGCCTGATGGATCCGTGTCGGCGGTATACGTACAACTCGGACGGGGTGAAAACCGGCCAGAGCTTCACGTGCCCGGACCCGTCGTTAAAAACGTGCTCGCAAACGAACTGCGCCGCCACGTGGGAGCTCGCGTGCAACTACGGCGTTCCTCCTTCTTCGAATTGCTTCTACCTGTCGACGTTCTACAGTTCGGCGGAAATCTCGCAAATTGTTGCTGGAAGCCTGAAAGCGCAGTGCCCGGACTGGAAGGTCGAAGCGGCCAAAGCGGGCATCGAATTGAAGGAAATCAAGGCCAAAGTGGACCTCGAATTAAACTTCGGGAACTACTGTAGCGCCCCCGGCGGCTCGGGCGGCGCCGTCTCCGGGGCCGCCTGTCCGCAGAACAAGCTGAACGACATCGTGCAAAAGGGCAAAAGCGATCCTTTCATCAAAGCCCTGTCGATCTCCTACGCCACCATGCTGGACCCGACCGGGAAGAAGATCGTTCCGGACATGGTGGAGGTTGATTCCATCGTACAGGCGCCGAGCATCGATTCGCGCGGCCCAGCACGGCAATTACGCTCAAAACCACAACAGCTAATCGGAGGGACACAAAAAGCATCCTCTGGTGAAGAAAAGGTGTGTCGGGGGGACTCAGGAACTTCAGCAGGTCCCTTCAGCAGCAATCAGTGCCGTCGATTTGTCGCAACGGATTTGTCGAAGAATGGTTACAAAACGCCGCTGGATTTCGTCACCACTAAATTGAACGGGTTTCTGCGGAGTTTCCTGGTACAGGAAAGCGACACGAGTAAAGAGGTGCGCGAGCTGCTTTCGAGCTTGGAGAAACAACAACAACAACAACTCGCTTCTTCTAGAGAGACTCTCTCGTCGACCGGGGCCTCTCTCTCGAGGCGGCAGCTCCAGTCCGGCGCTTCCGGTACGGCGTACCAGGTTTCGTATAAAGTGACGGGTATCCGCGCCGAGGACGCGGCGTCCGCAGAGGCCGCCTCGGTCGACACGGCGCGGATTGGCAAGGTCGGCTCGTACATGACGGAGGTGGTCACTAAAATTCCGGCGTTGTCGAACTCGGGGATTTCCGTGCAGCGGTCCGCCGCGGCGGCCGCCACCGGAAGCGGGGGCGCCGGCGTGGGGGCGGGCCTAACCGGAGACCAGCTAACCGCCTCGCTGGACGAAAAGATCGCCGCCATCACGCGCACGCGCGGGGGCCTCTTCGAAGATTCCAAATTAGGGAGTGACGAAACTTTTAAAGATACCGATTCGATTTGGGGCACGAACGCGATCATCATCGTGCCGGTTCATTATTTTGATTTTTCGTCGTAACATGTACGCAAAGTAGGTATTTAGAAGAGTCCGAACGAATGTGTCTAATGTTATCGACAAAAATCAGTAATATGTGCCTTAGGATACTATATTTTGGTCATTTTTGGAAGCTTGTGTTAAATAAAATCGTTTGTGTTCTAGGTGATTCTAGGCGTTTTCGTTTCCCTCCCGTACGTGGCCTACTGGCGCTGGCAGCACCGTAAGGCGTGGCACGACATGGTCTTGAAGCACCATCACTTTCACACGGTACGCCGTCGCGAAATTCTCCAGGAGATGGACGAGGTATAATATTAATTTGGTGTTTATGTACGCATAATATGAGCGGGGTTCATATGATTAATACTTCGGTGAACATTACCGCGCACCCTGCAAATTAAATAATGAAAGGAGCGGATGCGGGAGCACTTCAACGCGCTGCACCGCGCCGCGAAGCTCGAGGAGCGCAAGGTAAAGGTGAAGAAGAAGCTTCAATTAGTCGCTAAATTAGCTGTGCAGGGGCAGGATAGCACGCACCGCCGCGTGGCCGTGGTGAACGCGTTCCAGCAGGGCCCCAAACGAGACCCGCAAAGTAGACCGAAGCGGGAGCCGGCGCCCCTAGACCTGAAGAACTGGCCGAAGAAGAGAGCAACCCTGGCGCCCGTGGGCCCCTTAATCACCAGTTTTAGCGCGGCGCGAGATCGAGATGCGCAAAGAGATGCGCAGGGTATAATTGAGGAAAAAGCCACAACATCATCAAAACCATTCAGCCCAAGGAGTCGGTATATCAAAGATGAGGACCCCGCTGTAGTCATCACGGAAGAGGAGCCTAGTTCACCGAGAGGGACCCTGGGCGGCCTGATGAAGATCAATTCGCCACGGGAGCTCTCGCAGAAGACAAAACGCATGAAGGATAAGTTAACCAAAAGATTGTCTGGAAGAGACAAAGTCGGTCCGCGCAAGGAAGAGAGTGATTGGAACAATATGTCAGAGCCGAAGTACGGGGAACAGCTCGCCGGCAGCTCGCACGGCAAGCCGATTCCCAAAAAGAATCCGCAACCGACGTTCAAGAAGGTCTTATTATAATTGGCAGGTAGTCGTCTTATTATACTATACTATAGTTCAGTAGTTGAAGAAGAGCAAATAGCTTCTCGCGCGTGCAGTCGAAATATACATTTATTTTTTCGAAAACAATTATGAAAAAGGTTCAGCCCACGATGCGAGAGCCGAGGACGAAAAAGAAGGGCGTCGCGCCACTGCAGGTTGTTTTTTTTTTTCTTACAAAAAAAAAATCCTGGCACAAAAAAAATTGTTTAAACGTATATACTAAACGGAGCAGTAGGTACCATTCATTGTGTGTAACATAAAAAAAGGTTGTTTCGTACGAGCAGCCGGACAGCATCAATCAAATCGCGATCACGGAGACTCCGAAACTCGCCACCTCCCCGCCGGGCGAGGGGGATAATAAAGATCGGCCGCCATCTATTGGACCCTCGCCCAAGGGGGCGTGGGGAAGCCCGAGGGGGTTTTTTGGGAGAAAGAAAAAAGCCCTCTAGTACAATTGTTCAATTTTGTATAGGCACATTGTCGTTACAGTGTGATAATATTGAGAGCATTTTTTCCCGCGCGTATTTTATATGACATTGTATTGAGATTGTTATTTGAGTTAAATATGACCACGGGAATGTTTGATAATTTCATATGGGTTTCACGTGGCTGTATAAAAATAAAAATTTTTGCGCGCTCGTGTATATTTGAAGAAAAGAAGACGGAAAATCTGTCTATCGGAACATCATGTATAGTAATTATTTTACGCATTCCTCATGAATTAAACGATATGATATTGTTGCATTTTCAATCGTGTTGTCAATTTGGTATATGACCCTACATTGATTAACCATAAGAAATTTTTGGGCCCCTTAGATCACGTTTTCAACAACAGAATATAATATTCATCCCCCATTTGTAGACCGACATGAGCGACAACATTGGATAATCCTAGACATAACATTTATATTGTTGAACTTATATAGTTCCTATAAATTGAAGCCAGGGAGGCTGTAGGGCTGCACTGCTGTTGAGCAGTTGTTGAGATCGTTTGCCCATAAGGTTCCTTGCTCACATCATATTTTTCCATCGAATATGTATAAATACGATGATAAGATACACATTCAGTGTTTGTCGTCAGCCGGCGCTTGAACCGCGTTCGTGACTTAACATTTGTTCGTGGCTGCTGTACAGCTTTGGTGAATCTTAGACATATTCATCGTTGAACTATGTACAGGGTCATATTGTATAGATAAGATGGCCGAAACCTGGGGGACACGCCTGTCCATTCCAGACTCTGTGGGGGCACGTTCAACCCGAAAAGGGCGGGTCGTGCGAACTGTGAGCGTGGCTGCGTTGGAGAGAGAGCGCGAGAGAAAAAAAAATGAGCTGCTGTTTACTAGGGAGAATTCCCAAAGAAAAAACGGCAATATAAATATTGAGAATGCTGAAGAAGATTCAGCAAAAGATTCTCATTCTGTTTCTGAAGATGAACTTGAAGGAGGAGAGAAGATTAAGAACGCGAAACTTACTACGCTAGAAGTAGAAGAAAGCGGAGAAACTGAAAGAGAAGAGGAGCTTCTCTGGCTCTCCGAGGCTGACTTGAAGGCCGCCGACGATCTCTTTGCGCTGGTAAAAAACCATGAAACATCGACCCTGAAACAATTTGCGAAAAAGCACGAAATAACGGTCCACAGCGTGGCCAGGTTATTTTCTACACATCAAGAAGAAGAAGAATTCGATACTCATCATACTGACAGCAGAAAAAATGATCCTGACAGCGCGCATTCAAGAAAACAGAGTTGGAAGCACGCGCTGCAAGAGGCGTCGAAGACATTTGGAGAGGATTACACAGAAAAGGATGAAGAACACATGAATTTTAAAAAGGATGATGATAATTCAAAAAAAATAATTATTAATCATCAAGAACAACAAGAAGAAGTACACAAAGAAGAGAGATCATCTCTTTCGTATTGGCAGTTTCTGGTTTTTCTTGTTCACCTCAAAAACGGCCACAACGCCAAATTATTGGCACAACTGGAGAAAGCGGGTTTCTTCTTCGTGAAACACCCAAGTTACGACCTGGACCCCGCCAGGCAGGGCACCTTATTCAAAGTCATGCTGTTCATCACGGTGCTGGGGTACTTTGAGCGCGGCTTTATTTGTATTTACGTGGAATCCCTGGCGTTGGATTTCGATTTTGCCAAATATTGGGCGTCGAACAAGGACGGCCTTGATTTAGATCCCTTCTATCTGGGGACCACGTTTTTTCTGTACTATTTTTGCTCGGGCCTTTCCCATCTGGCGTTTCCATTTCTTTTAAAAAAATTCGAAACCAAAAATCTGCTGCTCTACAACTGCATCGGCAAAATTGCCGGACACCTCATTACCTTACTCGCACATCACGCCGGGCTCTTCATGCTCGGCAGGTATTTTTGTATGATAGAATTTTCATAATATTTAGTAGGTGAAGCGATATGTATTAATTCCAGTAAATTCGGCGTGTTATTGAAGAATTAATGTCCGGCAGTACTGTAGTAGGCATTCCATTTGGCGTAATAACAAATAT
>Ga0099797_101052_pt1 | contig 15518 bp, 19 predicted proteins | sample Uncmet_Sort48C_1_FD_89871 | JGI IMG/M metagenome (GOLD analysis project Ga0099797, IMG submission 89871) | Marine eukaryotic communities from CALCOFI LINE 67, Pacific Ocean - C012_Sort48C_1 | ecosystem: Environmental > Aquatic > Marine > Oceanic | place: Pacific Ocean: Monterey Bay | collected... | reverse complement strand
GCGAATGGGCGAACGGGTGGGGCATCAAGGCAGCGGGGGTCAAACATGAAGACGGCATCAAGTTCAGTCTACTCGTCTACTCGCAGGTGGTAGATTGAAACAGCAGCGATAGACCGTAGTATGGGTGGTGGCGAGGAGATAATTGTAGTCACGATGATGTACGCGCAGACTGCGCCAGTTCCAAAAGGAGTGAAGATTAAAGGGGCTATCACCCGAAAAAACACCAAGAGCTCCAGACACGCACAAGCACGTGGGCACACTGGCAGAAACCACAGACAACAGCACACGTAAACACACACGCGCGCACACTTGTAGGCGCACACGCACACCGAAGCACACACGAACACAAACACACGCACATGCACACACACACATGCGTACATTCATACACACACGCGCGCAAACACTCAAGCACGCACCTAAAATCACAATCCTGGCGACCGCTCCCCGAGCCGGCGTCTTCTCCGCCACCCGTGGTGCCTATGTGTGTGGTGCCTATGTGTGTGGTGCCTATGTATGTGGTGCCTATGTGTGTGGTGCCTATGTGTGTGGTGCCTATGTGTGTGCGCACGCACTGCGGGTAAGTGAGCAAGTGCTCGAGAGTGCATGCGCGCTTGTGTATGCGTTTGTTTCGTGTGCATTTCTGTTCGTGGGTGTGCGTGCTTGTGCCTGCCTGAGTGCATGTGTGGTGCACCGCAGTGTAGCGCACCTAATATTGCAGTTGGCACACTCTCAAACCAGGTGGATTTTGCATCTCGTCTCTTCATATGATGATACTAGCACTATCAACATGCTACTGGTGCTAGCTAGGACAAGGAGTACCTGCGAAGGGGTTCGACATGTCGAAGGTGTCTGGTAGGGCGATGAACTCGCGCACACGCATGAGCCACCTGAATGAGAGAGAGGGGGCAGGGAGGGAGGGAGAGAGCAAGAAAGAGCAAGAGAGAGCAAGAGAGAGAGGGATAGCGAGAAAGAGAGAGAGAGGAAGAAAGGAACATGGGAAGAGAGAGGGCGGGGGGGGAGAGAAGAGGGAGAGAGAGGGAGAGAAAACAAGAGAAAAAAGAAAGAAAAGAAGTGCGAGGTTTTTTGGGGGGGGTGACAAGCTCTCGCGCACGCTCGCCCGCACACCACCCTTTTAAAAGACACCGAACGCAAACCACCCTTTCAAAAACACACCGAACGCACACCACCCTTTCAAAACACAACACAAGTGCGTGTCAAATAACATCACCTTCTCACCTGGCGTCTCCTGGTGCAGTGTCCCCCGCTGTATACAGCTGTTCACTTGTAGTCACGTCATACACGAAGGGCAGCGGGGGGGAGGCAGAGCTGGCACCAGGAGGTGTCGATTTTTCAATGTAGACCTGGGCTTGGTACAAGCCCTAACAATATGTGCGGTTGTGCAATGTGGGTTTGTTTGCGAATGTGTGTGTGTGCGTACCGTGCGTGTGTGTCAGTGTATGATGAGGGAGAGGGAAAAGAGAGAGAGGAAGAGGGAGAGAGAGGAAGAGCAAGATGGAAAAGGAGAGGGAGAGAGGCAGAGGGAGCTTGTATTTGCACACGAATATGTGTATGCGTGCGCTGCGTGGAAATCGATGCATGAATACTGAGGGACGCACCCACCCACACACGCTCACGCGCACATATACGGACACATGTGCATACACAATGTCGCACACAACACACAACTGACCTTGAGTCTGCTGAGACCCACGCGCAGGCATGAAGTAGGAGCCGCTTCGTCTGCATATGCGTACCGGCGGTACACATGGAAAAATTGTAGTGTCGGGTGTGCATGTGTGCGGATGTGAAACTGGCAGTGGAAAGAGTGCAGTTTGAAGTCGCGGTGGACAGTACAGTTTTGAGAGCACCCCCTTTCCGAAGCGGCGTTCCGGCAACTTTCTTCTTGTCGCAGAAGCAGGGCAACGGAGGAAGCAAGCTAAACTTATGAGCGACACGAAACACAATGCAACAGACTGAGACGTGTATGCTCCAGATACAAGTGAGATGTGCGAACGGACACACGAGTACAACGTGGACAGAACACACAGACACCCATGAGAAATGAAACACAGCCACAAGAGCAGCGAACAAGGTATAGCGATTTGCAGCTGGCAGTCGGTCGGTTATAGGTTGAAGCAATGGCAGTTTCATTTCCTACGAGTCAGCTGGACTCCGACGGACAAAGCCATGATAAATAGTAGCACTATACAGGTACTGTATCCATGTCATCAGATTTTGTGAGTGTGAGTTTTCGTCTCAGATGGTCTAGGACTACCTAGGTTCACGGTTCACGGTTCATTCACAGAGATCTAATGGCAGTGGCTGCATGAATATCCACCTGCAGGGTTGACCGGTATGCAGAGCAAGGTGGTCGCCGTGGAGGGCGGCGTGGAGAGGAGCTTCGGGGTATGGTGAATCCCGTTCCATTGGCTCAGCAAGGCTGGACCTGTCATACTGCTGGCACTGCCGCCACTGCCTTTGCTGTTGCAGTTGTCGTGCTTGTTGTTGCCAACGCTGATGTTGTCCATGACCATACCCCACATGTCGAATGATGCTGTCACTTGCATAGAAAGCTGTTGCAGCGGTTGTAACGTGGAGTTGGTGTTCAAGCAGGCGGCAGTAGGGGGCATCACAACGGACCCAATCCGTCAGCAGGTTATTGACAAGAGCACAAAAACAAGCAAGGAAAAAGCACAATGAAAATGACCCGTGTGCCGTGCTACCATAGGGTAGTACTGTCAAAGGTTGAATCCGAAAATGGCTCCCTGACGATTATACGAAGGTACACAACTCAGCAGTGCAGCGCGGGTTCTTATGAATTACATGCTGCACTACGGAGTCACGAAAACCCGCAACATGATTGCTGATAACACCGTGAGTGTTTGGTTCTTACCTGTTTTTTTGACTTGTTTCGTTGGCACGAGGAAGCAGCAGATTCTTCAAACATGTTGTAGACAGTGTCGAGAGTCACATTGTTTTCACTTGATCCTGTAGGCCCGTGAATAGATATCAATGAAAAGGTCTCGCCTCGAATTGATTGCGGGCTGGATTTATTTCACGAGCTCACCTTGCTCAATATTAGCCCTGTAACTCATGTACTTTCCGTTCTTGAAACCTTGCCCGATATACCGCTTTCCACTCTCGTCGGAACAGGCAACGATTAGAGGAGGAAGCGAATGCGGTAACGCCGCTGCATATGAGCGCAAAAGCTTTCTTGATTTGGCCATTGATGTCCTCGAAATGTTTGAAGTGGCCACACTGAAATCAAAGCTGCGAACAAACGTACAGGGTGTTGCTTCGTTACCCTCGATTTGGCAACGGTAGTTGAAGTCCCACTAACCTCATTGGCAAAGATTTAAACAATTCGTTTCTTTTAATGTCATTTTCAGGGAAAGACTGGACCAAGTGTGTCGTGGTTTTGTTGAGAAGAGCAGATGTGCAGATAACGCTGCGGAATACGTCAGGGATTTTGGTCTCGAGACAACACGCTGAGGCCAATATGAAAGGTTCTTTCATGAAAAACAGCGAATGTTGAGTTTTTTTTCCACATAAAATGAACGTCTGTTCGCCAAACACAGTTGCTTCGCCTTCTCGCAGATCTCCTAAGCAGCGGATGAGATCGTTGCTGTCGGGCATGGTTGCGGGTTTGGTGATTTCGAAAAAAAATGCCAAACGTCGAACGAAAACTGTCAAAAAAAGAGAGAAAACCACCACGGCCTTCGTCTTTGTTGTTCCCTTGACACCAGAAAGAACTCGACAAAAAGAGTTTCGCTTTCGGCACTCGGATATCTTCGCGCGCCTGACACGATGTCCACCGACAAGATGAATCTGAAGGAGATGTATGGACGGGCTGGTGTAATGAGTGTGCAGTTTGGTGCCTTTTTGAAACAAAATTATGCTAAGGCTGACTAGTAAGTTTTTTGGTGGTTTGTTGTTCTCCTCGGTCATCTAAAGAATCGTCGGTTCGTTTTTGCAGTCGACATGAGCAGGCCCTGAAGAACCCTGTCTCAGGCAAAACTCAGCCCCCATGGAGTGCAAGTTTCGACAGAAAAGACACAGATAAAGATATTAGATCGACCGATGACAAACTAAAAGAACAACTTGAACGCGCCCAAGTGGCCGCTACTACACTCCAGAAAAAATACGCACAGCAGCAACAAAGTACTAGTCAGCCAAAAAACAGGCCGATGAGTTCAAAGTTCTACGAGCCCACAGCCGTGTGGATGGATACATACCGGGAGACGTCTGCAGATGTGCTCAAAATGAGCACCAAACGCGTTGACAAAACTAAGCAAAATACAGGATACAACATTATTTTGGGCACTTCAACTGCCATTCCCCGCACACCAAGGACACCTTCCGGCCAATCCAAATCGCCCAAGTAAGTACGCTCCTTGCTATTTGCATCCCAAATATTTTGGCATTCATATCTGCTGATGGATAGAAACCTAGATCCTGGTCAGCTCGGAGAAGAACTCCGCGCTTTGCCTTACGAAAAATACTTGAAGGATCCTACTGTTAACAATTCCCTTCAAACAATGCTCCAGCGTATCGAGCAAATTGATAATCAGAAGTAGACTAATTAAAGGAGCGTACTTGACACAAAATGTGTATTTAGCTATGATAAAACCCGTAACTGAAGAAAACACGTGTCGAAAAACGTCACGAGTGTTCTCGGCAGTACACAAGCCGTGTCCTACGAATGAAGCGCATCAGGTTAACACGACTTAAAAGTGTTGAATTTGTAGGAGTGCCAGGTGTGCCTCCATACATGCTTGGTCAGGGCCGGTGCTTCTTCTTGCGCATGTCCGCGTCTTGCTGTCTGTGTTTGCCGGTACGAATTGGGTTGCCGATCCGTGACATGCAGGAGTTGTGTTACCGACGCCACGAGGCCGTCAGCTTTACGAAGACGCGAACAAAGAAGTGGAGAGTTGAGTTTTTGGATCCATGCAAACCAGACCGAGCTAGGTGTTACCGGCATAAGGTTTCTGCACCTGAATGTTCGCTGGGACTAGCCGAATCGACAATGCCCGTCGCCAAAGCCACCTCCGCAAGAAAACGAGAACAACCAGCAGCCGAATACAATAACGAGCATTGAACAAATTTAGAACAAGAGGCACGTGTTGATTCTGATTCTGATCCGCGGATAGGCTGAAATTAGAATATCGGACAGCCAGGCGCAGGCGCGGGCGCCGGCTACAAGTACAGCCAGCAGCCAGCTGCAGCAACAGACCATAGATCGACAGGCACGTACAGACGCTCCAATTGCCAAATAGCAACCCCAAGACCGCCCATCTAAAGTCGGATGCTAGATACCTGGATACTACAAGCAAAGGGCCGCTACAAGCCAGCTGAGCGACCCGGCCGTCCGCCTGTCGCTCTAATTTTTTATAAACTACACAACCAGCCACCACACTGCCTGCCTGCCTGCCCCCTCTTATCTTTCCTGCGAGAGTCAGCGTGCTATTTTTACTATATTGCAACCCGCCCCTGGTGCTTCGGCTGGCTGCCTGGTGAGCTTGCTTGCCTGCCTGGCTTTTTCACCACAGTGGCTGGCTGAAATTGACGATGCTGCGTTTTGTTCAACCTTGCGTTTTGCTTGTTGCGTTGCTTGGGATTTTCGGATGCTACATAACGCAACCCCAGGGGCTGCGTTTTCAAGTCGCACGGATGTTGCGTTATGTAACATCCCATAATTTGGATGTTGCGTTATGTTACACTGGGGGTAGATAGATAGATAGATAGATAGATAGCTAGATATTGTAGATGAAACTTTTACCCCCATTTTACGGGAATTTTTTTTTCAAAATTGCCCGTGCCCCCGAAAAACGGGAGCACGTACCAGGGACCGCACTGCGGTCCTTTTAAGGGAACAAAAAAGAGGGCGGTTGTTTTGGTTTTGGATTCTGGTTGGTCGAGAGCACACGAACCTCGGTCTCGGCCAACCAGTACCCACAGGCCTGTTGGAGGTCAGCACAGAGAACCACCGGAGAGTGCATAAGCTGACCTTGCCTTTGGCATGCTCCGTGTGAAACATGAGAATCATTTCATAATAAATAGCTCCACAGAAGCATGGTAAATATAATGAACATTGGCTCTGCCGACTTACAGCTCCTGAGAAGCTTCACCAGCCGCATGGTGGACTGGGAGTGACATGCAAGCTATTTGGCCAGGTAAGCATTGGTTCAGAGCGATTTGAGGTAAGCTTTGGTCACCATACAAATCAACAATATTACTTCGATGTTCAAACTATATTTACAGGGCTTTTCGCCAAGCCTCAGGAAACAGTATTTCCATTTGGCCCTTCTAGACCGCCAGGAGCATCCTCGTGCGTGCAAAGCATAGAACGGTGCGTTGTGACGAAAAACAAAATAGTAAGTTCGTGATTATCTTATCTGACAACACATATTTCATGTTCAGTAACATAAGCTCAATGGAGACTGATTCTTGTCGATTGAATTTAGGTCATATTTGTTTTGTGGCTCAATGACCCACCATCAGCTTTTTGTTGATGTGGACGTAGCAATAACCTTGCGTATTGCTGATCGTCCCAGATACCAAGGTGAGATAGAGTGCATAAGTGATATTTATCGTAATGTTTATTTGCATATTTTCGATGCCTTCTTTCCTACTTTCCATTCTGTGCTTCCTAATCTCGTTTTTTCGTACCATTTTCGTCATGTTGTATAGAACCAGAAAACGGGGTTCTAGAGCAAAATAATCAATCGTTTGCTGTTTTTCCTGTGGTTTCATGCCATGATTTAGTTTACTAATCTAATGAGGGTGAAATTCAAGCCCAGATTACAAACCTTCTGGCTCTAGTGACGCATTTTCCTGTGATTTCATCATGTTGTTCATGTTGCTTGTCCCGTGCTCGATTTTGTGTTCCTTCCTGATCATATTCCGGAGCACCCTCATGTATATTCGACTAATACGCCACCCTTGTTGTTCTTGTTGTGGTGTGCATGTTCATGTTGCTTTTTGTTCGCATTTATTTAATGTTCAATGTGGGTGTAAAAAGTGGCATTTGGGGGGCGGTTTGGCGGGTTGTTTAGGGGGGTTATGGCCCATCGTCAACCACCAGACACCCAGGCTACTTTCCAAAAGACCCACACTACCATCCCGCATAGTGGCCTGGTGCAATTTGCCACATAATGGCCCATTCAACCCCACTTAAGGTAGATTTTGGTCCCAAAAATGGCATTTAGGGGGCGTTTGGGTTTTTTTAAGGGGGGCGCGGGCAACCTCGGAGCATCCAACATGCTGGCGGGTTTCCTCTTGGCTTATACTACCACCCTGCCTGGTGGCTTGGTTCAGTTCCCTGTAATGGCCCGCCTATGGCCGTGTAAAGGCAGCTGGGCCCTAGCCAAGGGCCATGGTGGGGGCCAGCTAGGCAGTGAAAATAACTGGATTAGTGACAAAAGCTTCCTCGGCCGACAAAAATATACAAAAAAATGTCTACCGGTAACGAAATGCTCTAACCCTAAACCCTAAGTTGTATGGTAGAGCTCTAGGACCTAGCTAGCTAGAGAACGTGCACTTGAAATGTTTTGTATTATGTTTGTATTTGTATTTGTATTTGTATTATGTTTGTATTTGTATTTGTATTTGTATTTGTATTTGTATTTGTATTTGTATTTTTATTTGTATTTGTATTTGTATTTGCATTTGTATTTGTATTTGTATTTGTATTTGTATTTGTATTTGCATTTGTATTTGTATATGTATTTGTATTTGTATTTGTATAGCCGCTAAGTACCGGTACATGTAGAACTCTAGCTAGCTAGCTAGACTACAGCGCTGTACATCGAAAGAAAAAAAACATCAACCCCCCACCGGTAACGAAATGCTCCCCCGCTCCGCGGGTCCCCAAGAGGCCGGTAGGGCTCCTACAGGAGCTTTTGTAGGAGCGTGACGTTTTTTAGTGCCTTTTTAGTACTTGGGAAGCGTGACGAAACCGAGCAGGTTTTCAGTACTTGGGTACCGTGACGAAATCGAGCAGGTTTTCAGTACTTGGGTACCGTGACGCATTCCATCCAGTTTTCAGTACTTGGGTACCGTGACGCATCCCATCCAGTTTTTAGTACTTGGGTACCGTGGCGCATTCGAGCAGGTTTTCAGTACTTGGGTGCCGTTACACACTTTCGAGCAAGCACAAGCCAGAGCGGCTCCTTCAAGCCAGAGCGGCTCCGTCAAGCCAGTTGATCAATTAATCCATTCTACAGACTAAAAGCTAAAAGCTTTTGTCAAAAATTCTACACTCTTTTTACTGTAGCTCAGTCAGTTTTGGGAATTTTACGGAATTTTTTTTACCACCATTCAAGTTGGCAGCAGGAGAACGGCGCTGCATGGTTTGTTTTTGCCGGGGGTGTATTTTCGATTTCTCGAAATTTCATCTACTGGGGGTTGCGCTCAGCGCAACATTTAAAAACACCGATGTTGCGCTGAGCGCAACCCCCAGCGTAACAAAACGCAACATCGGCACGGTGGTTGTTATGCTGCGTTATGTTGCGCAGGACGCTTGGCCGATGTTGCGTTTTGTTGCGTTCTGTTGCGTTTCGTTGTGTTTTGTTGCGCTGAGGGTTGCGTTCAGCGCAACATCGGCACGGTGGTTGATATGCTGCTCTATCTTGCGGAGGGTGAGGGTGCTTGTCGGATGTTGCGTTTTGTTGCGTTTTGTTACGCTCAGCGTAACATCGGGACGAATCCGATGTTGCGTTTTGTTGCGTTATGTTGCGCTGAGGATTGCGTTCAGCGTAACGTCGGCACGGTGGTTGATATGCTGCTCTATCTAGCGTATGGTGCTTGTCGGATGTTGCGTTTTGTTGCGTTTGGCTACGTTCAGCGTAGCATCGGGGCGAACGATGTTGCGTTTTGTTGCGTTATGTTGCGTTGAGGATTGCGCTGAGCGCAACATAACGCAACATAACGCACCATAACGCAGCATAACGCAACATCGCACTATTTTCATTCACACTGACCTCCATAATCACGCCTCTTCCTCGTCCGCGGCCTCTTCGGCAGGGACAGGGCAGGCTGGCTGCGCGGAGCTCGAAACTGGGAGTGCACCAGCTGAGGATGCATATTCCCGTTGCATGTCCCGCGATCTGCGAGTGTCTTGGCGCTGGGTGGACGCAAGTCCCAGGGCCGCACGGTGATAGCATCTGCGAAAAGAACCACAGACGCCCCATGTTCGTCTAATTCACCGTGCTTTTCGTATCTGGCCTGTCCGTCAAAGACCTCATGAAAAGGCACGCAGCCGTCGTTGACTCCGCCTAAAGGGCACCAGTATTCTTGTACTTCCCTGTCTGGCGCCTGGTTCGGGTCTTCGACGATGACGCGGATCTCTCCACATTCTCGACAGGGAAGAACTTCGAGTCTGGACTCTTCGCCACCAACGTCACTCTCCTCGTCCTGCTCTTCGTTCTGCTCCCCGGCCTTCTCTTCCTGCAAATCCCCCCCCCAACGTGGCTAATCCGTGGGCGCAGGCGCTGGCCACTGGGTGGCGCTGAGAGTCAACAGCAGTGGGGTCTGCGGTGGGAGGGACGCTGCTGTGGCCACTTGTTCCCTCATTGGAGCGCGTTTCGGTGGAGCTTCGTGGTGGCAGGACCTTTTTCCCAATACTTGAGAGCTTCCCCTCCCTTCTCTTTTTCCTCTCCTCCCTCGTTCTTCTCTTCTTCCTCTTCCGGTGCAGTTTTCGCATGTGAGGATCTTGTACCTTAACCTTTGTATATGGGGGAAATGATGGTTCTCCATCAGTTTTGCTTTGTTTTACGTGCGCGTACATGTTTAGGTCGAGTTTATGAACCTGGGTAACGATAGAAACAAACAGAATCCGGTTCCGAGCAAAACTGATGGGAAAAAACACTTGCGCAAATTACGCGCTGCAGCTGTGGATGTTTTGGAGATGGGATTCTGCCACACAAGCTTTTTGCAAATGGGAAAATTGATGGTTCTCCATCAGTTTTGATTTGTTTAAGGCGAACCTGGATAATTCGAAAAGCTCATATGTCGATCTACACGCTGGTTGCTGAACCAACGGGCACTAAACACATCTTGTTAGCAAAAAAGAACGGCAAACAATTTGTGCAGTTGTGGAGCTGAGAATCTGGCACAAACAATTGGCGTTGTGGAAAATGTTAGTTCTCTCCATCAGTGCACAAAAACGCGCCCCGTTTGTTTCTATCGTTACCTGGGTGTATGAAGGGGACCCCCCCGTGGCATTTTCCGGTAACTGTGCTCCAAGGGCCCGGTATATAAAAAAACAAAAACAAAAACGATTACCACTGTTACTACAGTGCAAATTAGATTGACAAATGTGTGCAGCCCTGTTTCTGGCTGACATGGTCTGTTCGATGCCAGGAAGGGCAACAACCAGCGTGTGGAGCTACGTTTGTGCTTTTCGAATCATCCAAGTTCGCCTAAAACAAAGCAAAACTGATGGAGAACCATCATTTTCCCCATCTCGTCCAGAGTTTGTGTGCCAGATTCCCAGCTCCACAACTGCACCAACACTCACATGTACCCCCCCAACCCCCACAGTGCACAAAAACGCGCCCCGTTTGTTTCTATCGTTACCTGGGTGTATGAAGGGGACTCCCCGTGGTATTTTCCGGTAACTGTGCTCCAAGGGCCCGGTATATAAAAAAACAAAAAACAAAAACGATCCTCTTGACTCTCCGGTCCTCTCAGACTCAGAGACAGCTTACCAACCATTTCCCGCCTCGTCCGGGGAAGTAGGGTACTCTGCAGGGCTCGTCTCGACAGGCCTTGACTTGACTATCCGTTCGGAATCGTCAATAGGTATTTCTGTGGAAATATCCGGGGTAAGAGGGAACTCGAAGACATTTGCTACCACGAGAAAACCGGCGGATGGGGGGAAGCAATGAGCTTTAATTAAATTAAGTTAAAAGCGTTAATCTTCAATACCGACTGGGAATTAGCTTTGGGGTTCGCGAGCACCCCTAACTAAAGTCCCTGTCTGTAGATATTGGTTTACGATATAGGTTAGGTTAAGCTAAACACTTGACTAACAAAGAGACTGTCGAGTTGACCAAGACCACATAGGGAAGGGTCTTGGCCAAGTCGAACAAACAAAGTCTATACAATCAAAACACTAAATATAAAAGTACCGGTAAACAAAAGATTTATACACTGCTAAACTAAAACACACTATCCTACTCTACAAGCACTACTACTGCTAAGGTACTAGAAAGGATAGATCCCTTCTGTACGTCCGGGTGTCTTGTCGTACTTGCTGATCCCCTCGACAAGGTCCTCAGGTGAGGTCCTGGAGAGTCCGCAGGAGCCCTTGTAGGTCTTGCCGTGAGCGTGCACTGAGCCCCTGGTGGGACTCTGCTTCACGGTAAAGAGAGAGAGGGGGGCTGTGAGAAACCAGTGCTAGGCATGTGGCCTCACGGAGAGACCAGTGCTAGGCATGTGGCTTAACGCCTTTTTCTGGCTGACATGGTCTGTTCGATGCCAGAAAGGGCAACAACTGCCGTGTGGAGCTACGTTTTAGAGCATGGGCATTCGATCATCCACACTGGAGTATGGGCACTCCTGACTACCCAGGGTAGGAAAACAAAATGCATGGGGCCGTGGCACTACCTTAAAACCCGGAGCGTAATTTACCGTAAAAACCCACTGGTCGGGAACCAAAGCACATTACCGGTAAGGGCCCTACACACCAGCCGCTGTGTTGTTGTTGTTCTTTGCCGGCAACAGACACCGTTTGTGCAATGGGTTTTTGAAAGCCCAGTCGGCAGAACGGAGGCGTTGCTCTAACATGCCCCGTCCTGATGAGAAAGATGCGTTTTCGTGCGCATCTCGTCGTGTACCACCACGAACGGCAGGTAAGTATTTGTACTCAAGTCCGCACCGCAATTGGCCTGTATTTATGTGTTTGTGCAGGCAGCACAGAACCGCCAACCGGCCGCTTGCTTGCGGCTTTGGCTAGATGCAGTTTATGCTAGGGCATCGCACAAGCTGCATCTAGCCGAAGGTAGGAATAGTGCCCTTCTGTTTGTTTTTGTTGATGAACTTTATTTGTGTACAGGCCTCCTTGCGTGGTGACTTGCTTTTCTTTGTTTGGCTCGTTGCTCTTCTTTGGTAGGCTCGTTGCCTGTCCGCCGACGTGAGGGCAGCGCAACAAAAAAAACACTCTTGCATTTGTTTTTCTTCTTCATGGATTTGTGTTGTGTATGTAGCTGATCGTGCGGCATGTTGCTTTTCTTTGTTTGGCTCGTTGCTGTTCTTATCCCTTGTTTTCAGAAAGATGCTTTGGACTTTGGATGAAGAGGAAAGGGCCCGCCGAAAAGAGTTAACCGCAATGAAAAAACATCCAGGTCCGTAATAGTCCTGGTGGATGCTTTTGGTGTGATCTTGTCACCAGGATCATGATCCCATGGCTGCTGTAGAAAACTTGCGGGAAAGTAGACTCGCTATTACATAGAGAAAGAAAAAAACATGCGCCATGCGCCTTCGCAATCGTGTTGTTTCTCCTGTTACCCTCAGGCAGACACTGAGGGTTGCAAAACGCAACGAAACGCAACGAAACGCAGCGTGTCTGCTCTTGCCACCACGTTGCGTTGAGATTTTAAACGCAACATCCGAAGTACCGGATGTTGCGTTCAACGCAACATAACGCAACATTATAATTTATAATATGCTTCTCGGCCTTTCTAAGTTATGGATTCAGCACCAGTGGCCCGCATATGCAACATAACGCAACCCCCAGTGCAACAAAACGCAACACCCGCATTGGGTGTTGCGTTATGTTGCGTTATGTTGCGTTACGTAACCCCCAGTGTAACCCTGGGGGTTGCGTTCGCAATTCTGGATGTTGCGTTTTGCAACCCCCAGCGCAACCCCCAACGCAACCCCCATCGCAACGTGAGAACTAGTGATGTTGCGTTTCAGCCCGTGTGGTGTTGTAACTTTTTCTTTTTTTGCATGTTGCATGCCGCCCACACCACAAGGCCCAAAACAGCGATGCTGCGGTTTTTGCTGCGTTTTTTGCTGTGTTTTGCTGCATTTTTGAAAATTAAAAAAATGCAGCATAAAACCCAGCATCAGTGTTTTTAAACGCAGCAAAAAACGCAGCTTTTTATGCTGCGTTTCGCAGCATGATGTGGGTCTGATGTGGGTCTGTATTTTGCTGCGTTTTGCAGCATAATTAAGGCAAAGTGGGGTGTTGAAACTCGGCAATGTAGGGTTATGTGATGCTGCGTTTTGCTTCGTTTTTTGCTACGTTTTGCTGCGTTTTTCGCTGCGTTTTGCTGCGTTTTTGCGATTCGCTGCGTTTTGCTGCGTTTTGCTGCGGTTTGCTGCGTTTTGCTGCGTTTTGCTGCGTTTTGCGACTTCTCTGCACAAAGGGCTCATTCTTCGTCGTCCTGGTTTGGCTGAATCTCAATTTCTGGCTGCTCCCCTGAGTTGCTTTGGCTGCCTGGTGAGCTTGCTTGCCTGCCTGGCTTTTTGTAACTTTTTGCATGTTGCATGCCGCCCACACCACAAGGCCCAAAACAGCGATGCTGCGGGTTTTGCTGCATTTATGCTGCGTTTTTTGCTGTGTTTTGCTGCGTTTTTGAAAATTAAAAACGCAGCAAAACTCAGCAAAAAACGCAGCATAAATGCACCAAAAATGCTGCTTTTTTGGGGTAAAAAAACGCAGCATCAGTGTTTTCAAACGCAGCAAAAACGTAGCATTTTGTGCTGCGTTTTTGCTGCGTTTTTTGCATATGCGACTCAAGCAAAACGCAGCAAAAAACGCAGCTTTTTGTGCTGCGTTTCGCAGCATAATGTGGGTGTGATGTGGGTCTATATTTTGCTGCGTTTTGCAGCATAATTAAGGCATAGTGGGGTGTTGGACCTTGTGGTTGTGGTGTTCTTGCTTGTTGCTTGAAAATAAACGTAGCTAGTATCGCTCTTGTATCTGGCATGCATCTGGCATGTAGCTAGAATTCTTTTCCTTGCTTGCTTCCGCGGCGCGGTCCTGTCTTGGGCGATTTGTTTCCTGCTTCCTGCCTATTCCTATTCCAAGTAGCTATGGAGCCTGGCTATCAGCCGGCAGCTGGTATTTGCTTGCATTCTGGTGGCTAGCTAGTGGCCGGCCGGCCGGCACCTGCCTGCACCACAAGGCCCATTCTTGCTGCGTTCAATACTTTAGCGCAGCAGTTTTTGCTTCGTTTTTGAACAGGAAACGCAGCAAAACGCAGCAGTTTTGCTGCGTTTCGCACAATCCTGCCACATGGAAGCTGCGTTTCGCAGCATAAAACGCAGCAAAATGCAGCAAAAGGCACACAGTAAAATGCTTTGATTTATGACTTAGCAGAAACAAATGACTTATGGTGGCTTTCGATGTTGCGTTTCGCAGTATATTATGATTATGTTGCGTTTTGTTGCGTTTTGCAGAATCGCCATTATTTTATGCTGCGTTTTATGCTGCGTTTTGCTGCGTTTTATGCTGCGAAACACAGCTTTTTTGAATGCTGATTGTGCGAAACGCAAAATCCAAAAAGCCAACGCAGCACCTTGCAACAAATGTTCACGCAGCATTTTTTGCTGCGTTTCGCACATTTACCCTGCGTTTTTTTGCTGCGTTTTTTGCTGCGCTAAACTTTTTGTTGCGTTTTGTTGCGTTTTGTTGTATTGTGTTGCGTTTCGCTGCGTTTTGTTGCTTTATGCTGCGTTTTGGTGCGTTTTGTTGCGTGTATTCTCCTTGTTTCTTTGCTTGGCGAACAGGAGCTGGTCGACATGGGCATGCTGATTGTCCTGTTCCTGGCGTGCATGAAGGAAATTTTTGGAACTGACCTCCGGGAGGGAGGGACAAAAACAATCCCGAGCCTGGTCGTTTTTTCAACTTCCATGTTGTGGTCCACACAGTCACGCAGGTGCGGCAATTTGGGTCCCTGCTCATCATGAGCGCCGCACGGTGGGAGACTACCCACTCCCGTGTCAAAAAACTCTATTGATCTACCCGACGCGCAACATGCACACTGCAGTCGTGCCTGAGTCGCGCCACACGGAACCAGAACCGTGCTGCTTGGCTTTTGCAAACAGCCACCACCGCGGAGAAAAAACACCACCGCGACTCGAGCGACGATGATGATGATGATGAACCAGGACAGGCCGCCGCTCCTTTCAGTGACGATGCCAGCCAGAGCGAAGATGACGACAATCACGCTAGTCGCCCGTGGAGGCCAGTCGGCAAGGTCACCTCCCTCAGCATGAACGCGGAGCAGGGTGCTGTGCGTGCGGGCAAGGAGCCCGAATTAGCGGGGTTTACTTTCAGTAGCGAAGTGGCGTCGGAATTCTGGAAGTCCAGCTTCCCCGATATGCAGCAAAACTACCGTGAGATCATCCCAGAAGAGGCCGACGTGGGCACCATCGACGTCATGAACACCGCTGCCTACTTCGGGTACAACAACGAGACCGGCGACTTCGACAAGGAGCAAGTCCGATGCGCGCAGTGTTTCTTCGGGGCACCATGGCAGGATGGGCTTCAGATCATCGAA
>Ga0099797_101051_pt1 | contig 15528 bp, 23 predicted proteins | sample Uncmet_Sort48C_1_FD_89871 | JGI IMG/M metagenome (GOLD analysis project Ga0099797, IMG submission 89871) | Marine eukaryotic communities from CALCOFI LINE 67, Pacific Ocean - C012_Sort48C_1 | ecosystem: Environmental > Aquatic > Marine > Oceanic | place: Pacific Ocean: Monterey Bay | collected... | reverse complement strand
GGCGGGTCAAACGACTGAACGCTCGAAAATCCGATGTCTTGTAGAAGCACGCGGCAAAAGTCGGTCGGGCGAACCTGAATGCTTTTGTACACGCGGGTCATCTTTTCAGAACTGCCCCAATACTTCTTCTTGTACGATTTCCATGGCTGTGGCTCAAGTATGAATATACCGCCCTTTCTCAAAATCTGATGCACTTCCTGAAAGAAGACAACCAAGGCAGTGGGTCACTATGGAATGTACGTACAGAACGCGTGGCGATATGCACCTGAAAAAGCCTCAACAAGCCTGCGTCTCCTTGGTTCATGTGCACCCATTTTGACACACTAAAGCTGTGTGAAAAGATCAATCTAACAATGTTGCATAGCATACATAGAAGCCAGCATCTAGAATTTGTTTGTTCGGGATCTAGTTGAGTTGACGCACCAGGAAATAGTGTCATACGACGCCGCAACTTTCGAGTGGTCAACTTTTGTGAAGTCCTCTGTTTTGAACGCCACATTATCTGGGAAGTCTCTGTGTGGAACAACTTTACTTTGAACGCAAGAAGGAGTGAATTCAGTCGCTGGAGAAGAGTGTGCTGCTGGTGTTTCTTGTTGTGGTGTCAAAAGTGCTGGTGCAGGTGTGTCTGCAACATTCGGAGCCTCTGCTTCTTTCAGCAGTTTTTCACATCGCCGCTGTCGCAAAAGCCGCCGCGCATCACCTATGAGACTACAATAAACTTGTGTTATGTTGGATACGCAACCAAGTCAGCGCAAAAAAACTCTCACCGAGGATCTACATCAACACCCAACATGCTTCGGCACGCAAAGCGTCTTGCTGACGGTTCCAGAGGGAGTTGTCACGGTTTTGATGAGACGCAACGAGACATTCAGCCGTACCGATTTCGATCGTAAGGCAGCCTTTATTGCACCCAATGTCCAGGCAAGTGCGTCCATGAAACCACCCTGGTTGCAACACTTGCAGGCGCTGATCTGCCCACACCACGCCGTCCCCATCATCTTGACGATACTCGTAGTATCTGCGGTGGCATCATCGATGTTAGCGTGTCCTGTGATTTTCCAATGCCCGCCGCTTGAAACAGGTTGATTCAAGTATGTACCGGTGATAACTGCCCTGCTTCGAAGTATGGTGTTTCGATCGCTTTTCACTCCATCGGTTCGGGCATTCACTGCCAGACTTCTTCCCTTTGACATTTGCGGTGGCTTTGCGTTTTTTATTGCAAATGATCTCTCCCTGATCTGCGGTCTTGGCCATGATGGTGGCAAAGTTCGCGTTCAAGCTTTCCAGCTTTCCAGCTTTCCAGCGTTCCAGCGATTCCCCGTGTTCTTGGCAGGCACCTTTCTCGTCAAGGTAGAGAGGTCTGTATATACCCGGGTAGAGCTCTAGAGTCTAGAGCTCCAGAGCTCTAGTTGAGTCTAGAGGCTATCCGTCGAAGGTACTAGATGGTCTAGTAGAATAACTGGAGAAGTGACAAAAGCTTCAAAGTCCGGGATCTGCAAAAAAAACAAAAAAACTCTACCGGCAACGAAATGCTCTCACTACTTACTAAGGTATGACTTGGGAGTACCACTGAGTACTTGCGGGGTGGATGGGGGACAACCAACCGGTACCAGTTTTGAGGCAGTTTCACTAGTTTCTAGTCCAATAAAACTTGTGAAATAAGGGTAACAAGAAGCCCAAAAATTCTTCAGCATTACAACTGTATTACTAGAGCTCTAGAAGTTAGGGCAGACCTTCACAGGGCAAGCACACTATGGCGCAACCAAAGAAAAAACAAAGTTTTCGTACCCAACTATGTGGACCTAAGTGTACGAAAGTAGAGATCTGCTTCGTCATCCACGATATTGTAGCAGTGAACACGCTCAATCAGACATTTGAAACCAGGATTTGTAAGTGATGTGACGTTGGAATAGCCAAATTTTGAAGGACATTGACTTTCCATGCAGATATCGAAGCAAGCTATGCGATCGAAGAAAATCACGAAGGCTACGCGTTTCTTGTTGGAGAGAAAGAGCAAACCCCCAAAACGGAGGATTTTGTCCTCAAAAACATAGGAGAATCAAATCCAGACGCGAAGTGCTGGAACCCGGATGTATATTTTCGCAATGCTGTATCTATTAGCGAAGACAAGCGCTGGGTTCAAGCAAAATCTGGAGCGTTGAAGACAGACCCGATTATTGTAGCACATTGCTCAATGACCCAGGCCAACTTTCGAGATGAAATGCAGCTGCGAACGTTTCCGTTTGACTTCCAAGATTTAACTGTTATTGTTCGTTTGGGTGTTCCGATAGATGTGGCAATCATCACGCAGCCAAAAGACACGCACTACAGGTCAAAATTTACCCCTTTATTTTATGCATTTACTATAAGGCATTGCAGTGCGACTGTTTCATGTGAGGATAATTCCCGAATCGCACCTGTGTGTCGTGAATACTTTCCGTCGACATACAGCGTCTAATGGTGCTCGCATATGCCACACTCGCACCCTTCAGCGATGCCCTCAGTCAGATTATCGAGGATAACTTCATGTTACCTGAGTGGACCGTGCACAAACCACAACTCGAGAAAAAACGTTCGGGTAGACGAAGCGACCCAATCGGTCGTTCTTTTTCTGAGTTTCATATTCTAAACCGCGTGGTGCGAAAATACGAGTGAGTGAACAATTGCTTTCTCGGCTCCATCTGGCCTCTGCGCTTTTTCGTTGTTTTGGGGGGTGATACGTTCAAATCGTTCACAGCGAACCTAATCATTTGTCTCACGCAGTTATTACGTGGTGAACATGCTACTACCGGTCAACTTGTTTGTGATGCTTTCCGCTGCCTGCTTTGCGACTGGTAATTTTTATCGAAGGAAAGACACACAGCATACTTTATTTATCCCATTCTGAAGAGTGACACGGTGCCACAACCCCAACTGCAAGTACACGTGTCGTATGATCATTCCCAGTTCTTTTGTAGCACCACCATGTTCTGTGCTTGCTGCGTATGCACTCATCTCCGGTGTTGCGATATGGACACAGATGTTGAGTCAGTGGGTGACAAGTACTCCGTGACGCTGACCATGCTGCTGACCACTGTGGCCTTCAAATTTGCAGGTCGGCTGTTGCTCTTCTGTCTGTCTGTCTGTCTGTCTGTTTGTCTGTCTGTCTTGTGCAAAATCTGTGCTCCATTTATCAGGCATGAAACAACATCTTGGCGCATGCAATTTCCTGCGTTTGGCCTCCCACACGCATCTTTGGCTTACTCGATGCCCTTTTTTTCTCCCCACCCTCATCGTGGGCAACATTTTTCTACCTTTCATCTTACATCGCAGTATCGCAAAACTTACCCTTGGTTCCTTATTTGACCCTGATGGATAGCTACGTGCTCGTGTAAGCTACTTTTCTTGTCATGGGTATATCCATCATGTGGCCTTGGTTTGTTTTTTCGAAAGTGCATTCCGCAAGGGCTGTTTGTTTGTATAATGCTGCGTCTCTTGTGTCATGTTTGATTACGATCTCAACCACGGACTAGCTGCCATTCGTATACAAACACCATCTGTTTCCACTTCTGCGCGCTGGCACCTTCTCTTCTCTCTGCATGCATACACGCACACGCGCACACCACACACATACTCACACGCACGGTCATAAAACACACACCGGTGTTGCCCAGATCCATAGGCTTCATCTGCCTGCTCATTTTACAAAATGTAAGTGACACAAGCGTCACACTGCATCCCATACACGCGGCACAGTACCAGCACGCTGTTTTTGACACGAGACTCGCCATTTTTACTGCACGCATTGCGTGTAACTGCCGGTTTGATCTATCGCATGCAGTGCACCTACCAGCCCGATCTATCGTATGCGCTGTACCTGCCAGGCAGTTGGATCCATTGCATGGTTGGTTCGGTGTCGGTGCTCAGCTGCCATCAACTATCAGTTGCACAATTTCCGTCCCTCTCTGCCTTTCGTCTGTGGGTGTTTTTGAAGATTATGATGTGCCGCTGCCTAGTGCATTTGCTGTCGTTTCAACTTACTGTGACTATGCGTGCCTCCTGTGTCTTTGACTGTCAGGCTATAGTGGGCATTTTCAACGCGTTCGAAGCCAGGTCAGTGCAGCGCCAGAATCTTTGTCAGGATCTTTGGCGGAACCTTTATCGGTACCAGTGGCAGTACCAGTGGCAGTTAGTGCCAGTAGCAGTTCGTACCAGCGCACCACAGTAGTGGTTGGTATCCTCCTCCACAATCCTGATCCCACACACGGGTGGCCACGCACGCTGTGCCGAATACAAACTTACATTAATGTGTATGAGATAGTACCTCGTCGGTTTACTGCCGCGCGGAATATACTTACCGGTGCACTCGCACACCGCACACCCCAATGCAGTGAAGAGACACTCAAAGGCTACAACTTCGTGTCGTTCGTCGTCTACTGCGTGCTGTGGTAAGTAGTCAAGATGAACGAGGCAACGGCAGATAGTGTAAACTGCGAAGTTGTCAGACTGCCATGGCACGTGCTGCTTTTCATCACTTCTCATATCCTACCCTGTGAGAGAGTTTTGCTTGCTCAGGAATAAAGCACCTCTGATCTTGATTTCGAGTATGACGTATCGTGTTGTGTCCGTCATTTCCACTGAACTATGGACTATGTCGAGATCAAAACGGGTGTTCTCTCCACAGCCCCTTTTTCAATTCCTCAGCTTTGTTCGTCTTTCGCTTGATACTGCTTCTTCCGTCACTCTGAACACTGCTACTTTTACTACCCTCTGTCGTTTCGCATACACGCCCGGTTAAACTCCCACCCGCCCAGGATGCTGAAAAACGCACACTTTTTGTATACCGTTGCTCGCGCTCGCCGCCGCGTCGACTCAACTGGTGGGTAAGGACGAGGGGGGTGCGCGCCACATTGTACTATACATTGGCACAATAGCGATTTCATGTCACTTCGCAGAAGGAGCCTTTATTGCACACATGCTGATTATAAGGGTTAGGAGATAACTTCGCGTGTGCTTGTTTGTTTGTGAACGCATGTGGTACCATGGTACCTGCTTCATGCAGAGCAACAACCACGCGTACACATAGACTCACACAAAACGCACAGTCACGCACATGCAAACACAACACGCACAAATATACACAGGACTACAATGCACAACGCACACACACGCACACACACTCACACACAAACATACACACATAGTCAAGGAACGGGACGAAGGTTGGATCGAGGAAGATGTGGATTTCGGCAGGAAAATGCTCACTGATCTGGTGAGCGCCTTCATACGGTGTATGCATCAGTGTGGGAGGGTGGAATGGGTGGGAGGGAGTAATAACTCGTGGAGCTGGTGACCTGGTGAGGGGGCAGATCCAGCATGCACTTGGCACCCCCTCTCCGCACCCCAACCCCTCTCTTCCTCAACTCATCATGGTTTTGAAAAAATAAATCAAGATTGGCAAACCAATGACTCAAAATTGACAAACCAGCCAGCAGCTGGTGGATCTGATGGGCTTTGACTTCCCCCCACACCCCTCTATGTACACAAATTGTGTATGCAGGTGAAGCTGCGGGAAAGCCGCCTATTCAGTAAAAAGAGCCTGATGTTGGCTCTGGCCGCCGTCGACATTGCAGCGGCACATGCACCAAACATTCAAGAGGAGGCAAAGGAGTACGCTAAGAAGGTACGAGATATGGTACGCTACGAGACGCATTGGCCTTACCGCATGATGTGGTGGGTGTGGCTTATACGTACGGACTGCGCGTGAATGCAAGCACATGGAATCGTGGTGGGCGGTATGTTTGTGGGGGGGGCTGAGGGTGCATTCATAGGAACAGAAAGGGACGCTCAACGAACGCTCGTACACGTGATTAAAATAAAAGAATTTGTACACGGAATGATAGTAAAGAGGATCGGGGCCGTGAGCGGGGGTAGACTAATGTCTGGGTGTCTGGATAGCGTAGGCTAACAAATGCATGTACACGATTTTTGTGTTTTGTTTGTTGGTCCGTGTAGTCACCATGTGTGTTTGGTTGCGTTTGTGCGTGTTTGTGCGTGTAGTCTGCCTGTAACAGTGAGTGAAGCGAGTTACTCTCTAACGCACCATGCACGGCACATTTTTGGTTGTCGAAGGAATTCCGCCTTGCATATGCCACCCATGATACCGAGTTTCGGAACTGGGCACAATTAGTGTGCGAGGCAGTTGGCGTCGATACGGAGGAGATGAAAAAGCATTCGAATGTTGCAGCGAATCCAAAACTTATTGATGGGCAAAGTAAGTACGCAGAGGTCCTTTAGTGCGCAATTTTCCCCCCTTCCTTCTCTCCCACGCCTTGAGAGGGAGCCTTCACACTCCCGATAGCGAACACGGGCCAGTGGCCTGCTTTTGCTATATTTTGTATATGTATATGTGGGGGTCAACTGCGGATGAAGGCTAGCCTTGAACAAACGCGCTTAAATTATCCTGGTGTTTTATGAGTCCTATAGAGCGGCAGTGTGCAGCCAAATGGCAAGCCCCAGCCAGCCAGCCAGCTTTAGTAGCCGCAGGCGTAGCGAGCACACTGGACACTAGTACTAGTACTAGTACACCACTGGCGGCGTGCCTGCCTGGCCTGCTGCTGCTGCCTGTGGGCGGGGCGGTGGGTGGCTGGCTGCTGGCTGGCTGGCTGGTGGGTGCATGGCCAGCCAGGCAGCCAGCCAGCCCCCATCCGCCCCCCCGTCGGACGCCCTGCTTGCTTCCAAGGCAGCAAAGTACACGGGCGGGCAGGGGGAGTAGTTTACCGTGCGTGTTGCTTGCTTGCAGTGGCAGTGGCAGTGGCAGTGGCAGTGGCAGTGGGCGGGTGGGCGAGGGTGAAAAGCAAGCGGCGCCCTCCTGTCTCCTGTTTATCGCTCTTGTGTGCGTGGCGCTCGCTCTTGCTCTTGCATTCGGCTGGTCGGTGCAGTGCGTTTCCTGGAGCGTGGCCGGCCGGCCGTTGTCGCCCGTGCCCGCGCCTTATTACTATCGCTACCTCAGGGCGGGTACTGCAGCGCACTCACCCCCCATTTAATACGGACGGTACTCTGCACTGGCTGTGCAGCTTACCGTAAATCTGAATCCCACCAGGGGCTCAATACATGCCCAGAAAAGCGGTTTCAAGGGACCCTATGGGCCCTCTGGACATCGAACGGGCCTCTTCGGGGGGAGCAGCAAGTACGCCACGCCACGCGGACGGACGAAGGGGGCATCTCCCGGAATTAAGGAATAGTACCCGACACCTCAGTAGCAGCAAAACTGAAGAGTAGGATAGTTTGATATGTTTCGTACATGCGCATGTACCTTAGTGTTTACCAGCATATTATATGTTTCCAGATGCCCATGATGTTTTTTCGTCTTGGTCGTTTGTCTCGGTAATTTCAAGACCCTTTTCAATCTAGTTTTAGTCAGGTTACATTATAGCCTAAGCTACGCCATAAGCCAGCCTCCTACTAAACGGAGGTTAAGTTAAGGGTGCTCGTGGGCTCTAATCTTTGCCCTAGTTACAGTATTTAATAGATCAAAGTTGGTTTTGCGGCCTCATTTCCTTGTTGTTGCTTCCCCAAAGCACCTGTTTGATCGTGGTTCGTACACCCGGAAATCTGTGTGATCTGAATATGGAGAAACGGCTCACAGGCTTCTCCAGCCCATTCCGGCTTCCATTTCAAATCCCGCCGCGTGGTTGAGAGTCTTATTGAAAAGTTATCGACCCTCAAACGCAAGCAGGAATCCGAGGTGAAGTCGGAGAGGACCGAAGTGGCTGCTCCTCAAGGGGCTTCTCGCTTCTCCCGAAACTTCTGAGAGTACCACAGGGGCATCTGTTCCCGTAACAGACGGGGAGGTATTGGAGAAGGGTGCGTTGTCTGCTGTCAATTTACTGACCACTGCCAAGCCCGGTGTGTCGGAAATCGGTTTGCAAACATACCCCTGAATCATCGGGCTCTCGATCTGGAACGAAAGCGCTCTCCTAGAACGGCAGTCAGCATCCTCGTGGACAATTGTCCATTCAGGAATGGACTAGCCCGTAGAATAAAAAAGTTGCTCCTCCAAAGACCCCGGATCTAGCTTCGGCTGTTTCAGAGGCCCAGGAAACTTATCTTCGGTGTCTTCGATACCCCAGCATGGTTCCTCGGAACACCAAGCTGATCAGAACGACAGTGGACTGTCAACAAAGCACAAGGCCCCCTTCGTTAACAACCAGCGTGTTGTCTCAGGTCAATACTCAAATGAGTATGCTCAACTTCATCCTTCTGGGCTACTAAGTCTACTCAGGGTTCCTACCCACCGACCCTGAGGGGCGCTCTGTTGAAAATGAATGCCGCTGGTGCCTCTTCGCAGGATATTCTTTCCGCACTGTACCCCAGTGCAGCTCGCCCACGCACCGCGCCTTGGATTGAAGCCCCTAACGTGGATGTGCGGCCTGCGAGTGCACTTGACCTCCCGTATAGCTTGCGTGCCGGCGGGAATGAACGACCGCACGCGCCCTTGCGGGTTTCGCAGTAAAACAATCTAAGTTTCGATGAGTGAACGCCAGGCCTCCATGGGCAGCTCTAACCTGAGGTTGAATCCAAACCGTCAGGCCGAATACAACCAAGCCCAGGAAAACTCAGGTGACATAGCAGGGGGGTACAGTCCGGTCTCTGACAACGAGGACGGAATTTTCGGAAACGAGGCCTCCTCGACAAAGGCAACCTCGACGACGGAAATCCGCCGACCGAGCCAAGGATCTGAAGACTATATGGAACACGAGGAGGCCAGCACTCCCACCAGAACACACAGCGAATACCGAGAGCACCGAACCCGAGGGAGGTCATCCTCCTCAGCCGTTCTGGATCTCAGCACGGACAAGGCACCTCCAAAGAACTCCAGCCAGTGCCCCCCCGAGCGACAGGACCCCAGGTTCCACAGGACAGAGGCGCATACTTTCTTGGCTTCCCATTCAGATCTACCGAAACGGTAGACTCTGATGGGGCACTCCAAGCCGGCCTGGCATCTACTCTGCGGACCCTCGGGGTATCAAAGGCGGTTAGCGATGCGATGTTCATGACCAAACCCTCGTGCTTTTGCCCGAACATGGCAACTGCGGGCGTACTGGGCGTGTGCAAGGTCAAAATCAGGCAGGCCCAAACGAAGCCCGGTTGCATCCGAACAGCCGGATATAACGGGCGACCTCCATCTCCGGTAACATCTGGGTCCGGTGCAGAGGAGCCCCCCTCGGCGGGACGTGCAGTTGCACAACAGCCTTTACCTGCGGGATCGACGTGCGCACAGCTGCCAGCAAGCATAGGGGCTAATTATCCCGGCGGCACTGATAATATCGGCACTGTGATGGAGGGGGGTATGGTACCCCACCCGCACCCGAATTTACGCCAGTGCTGTTGCTGCCCTCTCGCCCAATGTGCCTCTAACATCGCCCGAACTGTGGCAGCTGCACCTAGCCCCATCACGCCCACATCCCGCCGTCTCGAGCACACTGCGCTGTCTTGCTTGGTCCTAAACCTGCACATATCGTACTGCGAGTTGTGCTGGTAGCGCCGCGCTTGCATGAAGGCACATATATGAAAGATAAGAAACTGGAGGCCTGGCAGATCACGCTGCTTGTCCCTTACGTCCGTGGGGAGCTACAAGGGGCCCACCACGGAATTTTGGTACTGCACACTGAACAGCCACGTCCAGTAACTCAACACTGTAACATACTACTCCACTGCCCCCTGCTAGCCCCCCACCCTGCGTTTCAGAACTGTATGTACCTCGATGTACCCTGCTGGTCCCCTAGTGCCGTTGGTTAGCTACTTCCACTGTACCCTGCCCTGTGCTATCTCCATCCACCCACCCTGCTTTATCCCCGCATAATACAGCGCCGCTGCCAGGCTTTTACCATAGGTAAAACCGGGTCTCCTCTGAGGGCGAGGGTAACCACACCACGATGTGAGGAACATGCGAGGCAAACGAGAGTGTGGCATCAGCGCAACATACCCCGCCCACTGCAGCTGCCTACGACGCACGTGCGTTTCTATGCTACGCAACTTAACTTTCAGCATACTCACCATGCTAGTCCCGTACTCCCGTGTGTGCCACATGCTGATCCTACATATCGCTCTCGCGCACTGATAGTGAAAGCTAGGCAAGCTACCCCGCAGCTCCGCCGTCAAACACCAACCCTCACTACCGTAAATCAGGATTACCAGCATAATCGCCACGTAAGCCTTGCGCTTGGCCGCTGGCGAAGCGCCATCCGACCTGAAAACAAGCCTGCTGAGGGACCCAGATGCCTTCGTCGCTGCTCTTGTCCTGGCATCTGCGTCTATTACATCTGTCCAATCGCTGCTAGCCATTCTACCTAAGTACTTTGCCCTATATAGGTAGTGGCTAACACCATTAAAGCACGGTTGACCCCCATCCAAGAGTCGCTGGAACAGGAGTCGCAGTGTGGGTTTAGGCCGGGTAGGGGGTGCACGGATGCTTCGTTCAGTCTGCGGATGGCGATCAAGAAGAGGCGAGAGCACGGGCTGGAGACGTGGGTGCTTCTTCTGGATCTGATGAAGGCCTTCGGCCGTGTACCGAGGACACTGCTCTGGAGGGTGATGAGAAGGTTTGGGGTGCATGAGAAAATAGTGAGGTTGCTTGAAGCCTTGCATGCGACAGTGAACGTGAAGTTTAGTGTAGGGGAGGTGGAGATGGTGATAGAGAGCATCATAGGGATGAAACAGGGGGATTTGTTAGGCCCACAGCTGTTTATATTCCACATTTGTGCCATCATGCAAGCATGGAGGTGCGAGTACAACTCGCAGTGTAGTCTGTGTAAGTTTAGGACATCAGCAGGGGGGGTAGTGAGCTCGCAGAGATGGGATTTTGGCATGACGGGGTTTGGGAGTGCAGTGACAGCAGCAGGGATGCTGGAAGTACGGGAAAAAGGGGTAGTGAGAGCAGCAGCATACATGCAGGTGCGGGTGCGGGCTCTGCACAGGTTGACGGTGGAGGAAGCTCTACAATCGGCGTTCAGGACGGCAACAGGGGGAAACACAGGAGGTACGGGCGAGCTGATCTGCGCTGGGATCTGCAGCACGGGTATCTGACGGTGGGGGGGAAGTGGGGAGGGGAGGTGATGTGTGGGGGTGAGGCGTTGGAGTTTGAAATGTCTGACTCCGAGTATGCAGACGACACAGGGCTGTTGTTTTGTGATAGGAGGGCAGTAGAGACAATGGCACCGAAGCTGAATGCACACTTCGCTAGGTGGGGTATGCAGGTGCATGAGAAGGCACCTGGGGACAAGAAAGTGAAAACTTTAGTGCTGTTCTGTGCTGCACCTCCTGCCTCATACACCGGCCCATCCACCTACGACAACACCAACCTGAGCGACATTGCGCTGCCTTCGGGCAGCGTGGTGCCGGTGGTAGATAGAGCGAAGTACCTGGGCAGTATGATCAGCAGGGACGGGACGGGCGGTGTAGATGTAGATGCTAGGATAACAGCAGCAACGAAGGCATTTGGCTCCTTGAGCAAGTTGGTATTCCGGTCAGACGGGGTGTCGCCTGCAGCGAAGAGGGAAGCCTACGTGGCCGTTGTGCTGGCGATTCTGATCTATGGGAGCGAAAGTTGGTGCCTGACTGCGGAGCTTTGGGGTAGGTTGCGGAGATTCTACCGCCAGTGTGCACGCGCCATGTGTAGGATTAGCATGTGGCATGTGCAGGAACACAGGATCAGTATGAGGGCAGTGCTGAAAGTGCTCAAGCTGCGTAGCATAGAAACGTATGTGCGTCGTAGGCAGCTGCAGTGGGCTGGGCACGTAGCTAGGATGCCACTCGCCCGTCTCCCCCGCATGGTTCTAACAGGATGGTGTGGCCACCCTCGCCCCCAGAGGAGGCCTGACTTCACATATGGCGAGAGCCTGGCAGCAGCACTGGAGTATGCAGGGATAGACCAGGAGGGGTGGATGGAGGTGGCACAGGACAGAGCACAGTGGAAGCAGCTGGTCAACGGGATTAGGGAACCAGAGGGGGAGGTCGAGGTGCACGCGGTGCTGGCGCGCAGGGCAGGGGTGTAGCGAGGACGAAGGGACAGTATAGTGCATTATAGTATAGTATCTGAGTTATTAGATGAGGATGTTCAGCGCTAGGCGCCGAGATTCCGTGGTGATTTCTAGGGGCAGCAACCAGGATTTTTTGGGTCGCTTGCGGATCCCCACGGACTTTGACCCGAGACAGCGCATGGATGTGCATGTAATTCGCCTTGTGTGTAGTGTATAGCCTGCGCGTGCCCATCCACTGCACTTTTATGTTGTTATATCCATCTTATGGATGGGGTTAAGCTTAAGTCGGTCAGTCAGTCACTTTGCCCTATCTACCGCCGGAATCATATTGCCCTACGGCAGCATCATGTCATCGACGTTGGCGTTGTCGAAGGTGGCTGGATCAAGGCATAGCAGCACGGGAGGAGCAGCACGGAACAGCACAAGCGCCTTCACCTTGGTATCCCCAGGTGCTTTTTCATGCACCTGCATCCCCCACCTAAAAAAATTTGCTTTCGCCCGTGGTGCCATTGCTTCTACTGGCATCCTATCGCAAAATAGCCGCCCTGCATCATCCTCATACTCTGAATCCGGCATTTCAAACTCCAGCCCCCTCCCCCCACATCACCCCCCCCACTTGCTTTCTACCGCCAGGTGCCCATACTGCAGATCCCACTTCAGGTCAACTCGCCCGTGCCTCCTGGTGCCTCATATCGTCGTCTTGAATTCCGATTGCAGTGCCGCCTCCACCGTCACCCCTTGCAAAGCCCACACCCGTGCCAATATGCACGCTGCTGCTCTAACCACCTCCGCTTCCTGCGCCTCCAGCACCCCCGTTGCTGTCACTGCCCCCCCCAAGCCTCTTCATGCCGACATCCCGCCGCTGCGAACCCACCACCCCTTTTGCTGCTGTCCTAAACCTGCACAGGCCACATGGCGAGTTGTGCTCATACCTTCGCGCTTGCATGATAGCACACATATGAAAGATGGAGGACGGTGAACCTACCAGATCTCCCTACTTCCCCCCCATGATGCTCTTTATCACCATCTCCACCCCCCCCACTGAACCGTGCATTTGCAGTGTTATGCAAGGGCCCAAGAAGTCACACAATCTTCTCATGTACCCCAAACCTGCGCAGCACCTTCCAACGTCCGAGGCACCCGGCCAAATGCCTTCACCAAATCCAGTAGCAACATCCACGTCCCCAGCCCATGCTCCCGTCACTTTTTGATCGCCACCCGCAGGCTAAATGGCGCGTTCGTGCACCCCGCCCGACCTGGCCGAAACCCACACTGCGGTTCCTGCTCTAGCGATTCCTGTATAGGCGCGAGCCTAGGTTTGATAATGTTGGCTGTTGCCTTGTAAAGTGCCTCTAGTAACATGACCCCCCTATGTTTTCCCGGCTTACTCAAGTCTCCCGACTTAGGCAAAACTTTCAACAGCCCATCTTCCCACCGTACTGGCACTTTCTCCGTCTCCAAAAACTCACCCACCACCCTCATCACCGCCCCCGCACCCCAGCGTCCGCTGCCTGCTACTTCTTTGACTGCCACTGCGCTCACTCCCGTGCGTCCTGGCGACGGCTCGTTCGGCTTGTGCACTGCCCGCATGATCCCCCTCTCCTCCGGTACCCCCCCCTCATCTACCACACCAGAGTTCTCTGCACGCAGATGCAGCTCATCGAAATGCTCTCAAGACCTCTCAGCATTCTCCTGCGCTCCCACACGCACCGCACCATCCTTCTTCTTCAGGGGACCTCAGAAGACACAGCAGTTTTCCGCAAACCTGCCTTCAAACTCTGTTTTATTGCATCCCTCACCTCCTTTTCACACTCAAACACCCACCCACACGCACCTGAAAGGGCTATATCGGCAGACGCGCCGCAACACAAAGGGGCTGTGCGTGGTAATAATAGGGCGCGCACAGCAGAATCAGGAGGAAGCAGCATTTCTCATCGAAATGGCGCGCACTGACAGTGAAAGTGACGAGCACGGCGATGATGATGAAAGTAAAGAGTCGGAAGATGACGACAGCCCTGCGGTTCAGGATCGCAGCTGGAACTCGGCATTGCCCGCACATTCATCAGGGCGACCTTCCCTTCTTTTGCGCGGGCAGTGGAGGACCCTGATGCTACGCCAGAGACGCCCATTGCCATCATCAAAGCGGCCAGTTTCACTGCCAGCGAGGCTGGAGCTGAAGATGAAGGGCGCTTGCAGCTGTATAGCAACCCGAGCTTCCGAGATGCGCCCTGATATGGCGATGTGGTTGTGTTGGAGCCACACGGCAATCTCGGTCGTGCCAGGGAAGGGAACGTCAAGGTTACACACCCAGGGACCAGGATCGAAATCAATCCCACTGCGACGCGGGTGTTCGCCCTGCTGAATTTCATGTTCGAACTGAAGGGAGCTTTCTGACTGGTGGTTGGGAAGCTTGAAGGAGCACAGAAGGACGAAAGGCGCCAGGCGCCATGGCACAACGATTTCACCCCCAACTGGCCTCATCTTCGCATAACGGCGACCCAGGGAAGTAGCCCAGCAGCATTGGGCAGTCGGCTGGGTGTGTACTCGCTGGGCGCAGTGGGGGGAATGTGCACCATTTTGGAAGACCCCAGTAAGCCAAAACCAGCAAGCAGAACGACTGACTGACTGACTGACTTAATCTTAACCCCATCCGAAGGCGGATATAACGATATAAAGTGCCATGGTAAGGCACGCGTACTCCACAAGCAAACAAACAAGCTTCATGCGCCATCTTGGGTCATAAGCCCACAGGGAGCCGCAAGCGACCCTACAGCCCCGGTTACTACCCCAGGGCCACTCTGTGGAAATCTCCAGCACCAATATAACGCTGGGGCAGTTGGCCTGCTACTCAATAAAATACTATACTATACTAAACTAACCCTGCTCGCCATTTCAATGCCCCGTGCACCTCAATCTCCTGTTCTACATCCCAAATCCCATCGATCATCTGTCTCCAGCCTGCCCTATCTTGAGCCTGCTCCATCCACCCGTCCACCTCCACCCCCGCGAACGTCAGTGCTGCCTCCAATGTCGCCCCGAATGTCAACTCTGGCCTCCCCACAGGCCTTGGCCTCCCACACCACGACGACAAGAGCCGCCTGGGCAACCTCTCCGGCCCCATCCTGGCTACATGCCCCGCCCACTGCAATTGCCTACGACACACGTACGTTTCTACGTTCCTAAGACCCAGCACCTTCAACAGACTCGCGTTCGTGATCCTATACTCCCTAACATGCCATATTGTGACCCTACACACACTCCTCGCACACCTGTAGTGGAAGCTCCGCAGCTTCCTCCACAGAGCAGCAGTCAGGCACCACCCTTCGCATCCATATAGCAGGATCGACAGCACCAACGCGACGTAGGCTTCTCGCTTCGCAGCCGGCGAGACCGAAGCCGACTTAAACACCAGCGCACTCAGGGACCCGAACGCTCGTGTTGCTGCTACTATCCTAGCCTCTACATCCACCCTATCCGCCCCGTCCCTACTCAACATGCTGCCTAGGTA
>Ga0099797_100580_pt2 | contig 15531 bp, 15 predicted proteins | sample Uncmet_Sort48C_1_FD_89871 | JGI IMG/M metagenome (GOLD analysis project Ga0099797, IMG submission 89871) | Marine eukaryotic communities from CALCOFI LINE 67, Pacific Ocean - C012_Sort48C_1 | ecosystem: Environmental > Aquatic > Marine > Oceanic | place: Pacific Ocean: Monterey Bay | collected... | reverse complement strand
CAGTTGGCGACAAGGCCGTGGGATCCTGAACGTGTTGTGTCCGTTCCTTGCAGGCAGTGGAGAGAGATGACGCTGTTGGCGACAAGGCCGTGGGATCCGTCACGTGTTGTGTCCGTTCCTTGCAGGCAGGGGAGAGAGATGACGCTGTTGGCGGCAAGGCCGTGGGATCCGTCACGTGTTGTGTCCGTTCCTTGCAGGCAGTGGAGAGAGATGACGCTGTTGGCGACAAGGCCGTGGGATCCTGAACGTGTTGTGTCCGTTCCTTGCAGGCAGTGGAGAGAGATGACGCTGTTGGCGATAAGGCCGTGGGATCCTGAACGTGTTGTGTCCGTTCCTTGCAGGCAGTGGAGAGAGATGACGCTGTTGGCGGCAAGGCCGTGGGATCCTGAAGTCACCAGAAAAATTCTCCTCTGCCATGAGGGAGATGAGGAATACACCGTTGTCGTGAGATCCTCGCACAGTCTTCGCCCCTTCCAACCCTAGACCCTGCTGTCCTGTACATCTCAGAATAAGTCTTTCTCAATGCTGGTGAATGGCTTTAGGACATGGTGTCTAGCGCCTTGCTCAGCGTGAGTGGAAAGGAGAGAATGCGGTCGGTTATCGTGAGGATGTATAGTGTAGATGTGGATACTGTATGCAGGCTTTGGCTTGCACTGAGGCCAGCAACGAGACTCCTTACCCATCGGGTCATAGCCACCACTACTCTCCACCCATCAGTGTCACAGCCACCACGTTGCTCCCTGATAAGCGTTACATCCATCAACAGACTCTCTGATAAGCGTGACTGCCAGCACACCCTGCGCGAACCCATTTTGTGGGCAACTATGAATGCGATGTCCCGCGCGCGGCCGTACACACACCGACACAGACACAGACACGCAGCAGAAGGATATGTAAGCATGTGGGGGCGAGACACGACGGGACGCAACAACGTGCCTCAGTCCAACTCTTGGCCACCAGTTCAAAGATAAGAGGCAGATGGGGTCGCATGAGCTTGCTCGTCGCGTTGATGATGTTCTCCATGTTTCGGAACAGCAGCTTGATTGTCTCCGTATTCTGGGGGCCGTCGAACTAGGAACAACGAGGTGGCATTACATTGGTACATAATACGTTACTACATCATAACGTCTTCATTGCTACATGTGACTATTAATGTATAACAACATTACACATTAGCATACTGCCATACTACTATTTACCAAGTAACGTTACTATATTAATACGTCATTGCACTACTTACTGCGTTGTTACTTGATTGATTTTTGCTCTGGTTTGGATTCAAACAGCCCATATTCATGACTGAAGTTGTATGAAATAGTACATGCTAGCGGCTGATAGCTTGAGCTGGCATCATCATCTAATGCTCTATTAGTACGTCACTACATGATTCGTGCGAAACGCTGCTTTCTGGCGTCTTTTATCATTCACCCAAACTTCATTATGCAGTACTGCGTTGTACTGGATTACTGCATTCCTACATTGCTTAGTCCAGTGACGCGTACTGACTAAGAGGCAGGCATAGCGACAGGCATACACATGGCACAGCAGCGCCGTTTTGGTGAACATTTCCGTGCGTATGCATAAGAACGAAATGACAATAGAAATAATGGGCGTAAGCCAGCGCGTCTCTTCTCCCAGCATATGACTGCATTACTGTACTGCAACAATATGCTGGCAGCTTGTCACCTTGCACCTCACTTTACACTACTGTCTCACTACGTTACTACATCACTGCACTATGATCGTGGGGGGGGGGCGTCAACCAAGCAGCGTAGAGGTGACTCTGCAAATTGTCAGGTGAAGCAGGCATGATGGCGCCAGAACTAGCTCATCATCACATTACGTTGTTAATGCATTACGAGGTGAGGGACGCTGGCCTTGTCAAAGAGGCCCACGATCAGCGGTATCAGAATCTCCATGTGGGCCACAGCGTCGTTCCCCAGCGACTGCAATTACGAAGGCAGGTCTAGAGAGATATCAATCGTTTGACCAAGAATTGCTACAGTGATCATATTTTCTACTAAGTTATGCACGAGTCATGTACGCTTCAGCGCTCTGAACCATTAGCTGTTGTCTGAATTGAGGCGTCAGATCCGGATATCCTCACGCATCGTCACCACCGGTGTACGGCATGAATCGCATAATGGCTGGTTCACACTTAGCAGTGCAGATCGTGCAATGCGTTGTGTCCGGTGCGTTGTGCAGTGTGCTGTGTGCGATGCGTCGTGCAGGTGTACAGTGCGGTGCATTGTATTCTGTATGTTGCAATGCTCAACGGACATGGTAAATAATCGGGACCCAATGGATGTGGTTGAGATGACAACGCCCAACAGACATCGTCCCGTGTGGGCAGGCCATTTGCTTGAGCTTTGCAAGATGGACACTGCATTAGGGTACAATTGCTTTGGTGGGTGTCGATGGCGCGGTACACCGCTGCAGTAGAGTCAATATGGCATTATTTGGCGGTCATAGTTACAGCCAGTCCAGTGAAAGTAGCGTGTGTGGGTGTGCAACTCCACACGTGGCACATGTTCCATAATGGCTGAGTGGTATGGGTGAAGCTCGGGCCTGGAGGATGAACGTGAGCGGCTGGATACCAATGTGTATCGGAATGGAGCTGTCATCGAGGACTCTCTGCACCACGGCCACCGCCACCGCCGCATACTGAGATTCAGAGGGACCTGGAGGCGGTGCAATGAGATGCTGCTGGTCGCAGCAAGGCTTCAATGGAGCCGTGTGGGCACGCAGGCTACAAAAGGCGTACGTACACTTTTGCCCATGCTGATCACGTAGCCCCATGACAATGCGCTTGACGCATCCCTCAGCATTCATGGACGCTGACTGCGTGCGCCCTTCACACTTGACTGCGCACGCCCTTCACACTTGACTGCGCGCACCCTTCACACTTGAGAGCGCGCTGTAGACTGGACTCGCATGGCATCGCCTACCGCATTCAGTTTCGTCATTCGCACACTAGCTAGCCCTCAGAGCTTCTCGCCCCTACCGCAGCTACGCCCCACAACTTGCGTTCATTGTGTCCCCACAACTAGTCCCAAAGGCGCTAGCCCGTATCGATTCGAGCACACGCACCAGTGCTGGACAAATGTCTTCTAGCTAGTACTTTCGCATTACCTCCAGGCGATGCGAGGGGCTTGTCTGAATACTCCGCAGTGAGGTCCTCTTCGTACTCGCGCACCGGGTCCACCGCACCCAAAATGCCAAGCGTACGACTCGCCTCATACCTAAGGCAGTGGGGGATAAACGAAGAGGCACTCGTACCTAAGGCAGTGGGGGATGAACGAAGAGGCACTCGTACCTAAGGCAGTGGGGGATGAACGAAGAGGCACTCGTACCTAAGGCAGTGGGGGATGAACCAGCAGCCCCCAAGCTTCAGGCCTTCGCGCCCTCTTGCACTTAGTTAGTTTCTTTAAAAATTAGTGTCAAAATTGTTGAGGCAGAAGAAGAAATAAACACTTCACGCAGCATGGCCGTTGCGATTCGAGAAAGAAGCCTCGTTGGACAGAGGGCTGGAATGCATGCCAGGAGACGGAAGGCAGCAGATCGGCATGCACAGTAGGAGGCAGACAGCAGGATGCATAGTAGGAGGTGCAGTGTTAGGCTCTTCTTGTTGTCGTCGATGATATATCAATCTCAGGATTAGGTCGTGTGACTTTGAAAACTAGATCCGCTTGAGAGGTGATCGTACGCGATGTTGATGTTGCGAGCATCGAGGGCAGAACCATCCATCTGAACCAATTTTGTGCGTGTGTGGAATCTCTCCTCTCCGCAAACAGCTTTATTTCGCTGAATAGACTGAGCCGCTGTAAGCCGGTGCGCAGCTGCTGTGGAATACTGTTACATGGGATTCAGACGATTCATGCCACGTTCAGCTCTTGTATGAGCATGGTGAACTATGTGCTCACCCGTGTCCAGCATTCGCGTCGACGTCTGATCAAGATAGTTACATGGCAACTTGCGTTTGATGTCTTGGCTTGAATGAAGGGTCTTTTCTTTCCTTTGTTCTCCTGTGTTGATTTCTTGTGATAGCTCCTTTGGATGACAGGATAGTGACGGGGGCACTTGATTTTGCCTCGTATCACCTATATGGCTGGCTTCGGTCGTGCAAGTGATTTGTATGGATAGCTTCGGCTGTTAACGTAACGCGTAGATGACACGGTGCTGTATTGTGCTACGCGGCGCTGTATTGTGCTGAGCAGGGTTGCAGTTTCCCCTAATCAGCTTGCGCCCGTGGAGTGCAGCAAGGGCGGAGGTGGCTCCTGATCAGCTTGTCCTCCGTCGGGTTCAGCGCTTGCAGGATTAGTCCGAGCAGATCCGAATGGTCCTAATGAAGGAAGTTTGAGTCCAAGCACATCCAACTGGTTCTAGTTGAGGGAAACGCTTACTCAGAAGAGAATGTCGGCCCTAATCAGGCAAGTCACATCGGAGGTTTCCAGCCGCGCCAGGGCCCTAATCAAGGGAGTTGCATCGCCTGCGCGCACCCTACCCTCGCGTACCTGAAACGGCTGCATAACGCGCCCTGCACGCACCCTACCCTCGCGTGCCTGAAAGGGTTGCATGACGCGCCCTGCACGCACCCTACCCTCGCGTACCTGAAACGGCTGCATGACGCGCCCTGCACGCACCCTACCCTCGCGTGCCTGAAACGGCTGCATGACGCGCCCTGCACGCACCCTACCCTCGCGTGCCTGAAAGGGTTGCATAACGCGCCCTGCACGCACCCTACCCTCGCGTACCTGAAAGGGCTGCATGACGCGCCCTGCACGCACCCTGCCCTCGCGTACCTGAAAGGGCTGCATAACGCGCCCTGCACGCACCCTACCCTCGCGTGCCTGAAAGGGTTGCATGACGCGCCCTGCACGCACCCTACCCTCGCGTGCCTGAAACGGCTGCATGACGCGCCCTGCACGCACCCTACCCTCGCGTGCCTGAAACGGCTGCATGACGCGCCCTGCACGCACCCTACCCTCGCGTACCTGAAAGGGTTGCATGACGCGTCCTGTTTCCAGCGCAAGCGTGCCGAGAGTGCGAATTGCGGCAAGTCGACCCGAGGTGGACACCTGCCAAGGCAGCGTCACGAGGCAAGGGAGGACACGTGGAAGACACGTGGAACAGATGTGCCTGCGGAGGGGCGTAGATGCGCGTTATGAGGCACGTGTCGGCGTGAATGCCTGGCAGAGGGGAGCCCGAGAGAGCAAATGTGGCTGTGGCTGCGAGAGAGTCGGATGGGATCTAGGCAAAAAGTGCTGCACAGTGAGACCTGCGTTCGCAACTGCTGAATGGTCACTTTGAGAAGATCGTCCACGAAGGGCGCGACATGGCCACCCGCAGCCTGAAGTGGGCCGGCTTTCAAGGCCACGTTCTGGTTGCAGCTGCCAGCACTGTTCAGAAGGGTGCTGCGAAAGACAGTTCTTTATTTTGTGGACGCTGCCTCTCGGACAGTTGTATGAGACTGCCCGCGTGTGCAGGAGATTTTGATCTGCTATGTGAGCGCCCGCAATGGCCACTTCACTGGCCACATCGCCGTTCCGACTGACTCAACGCCAAAGACCGCGCGTGATCGAGTTTTCGGGACTTCTGCGTGATATTATTCACTGAAATTCTCGTGCTGTGAATGAGGCTCGAATTCGACCAGCTGATTCCTGCGCTATCAACAGAAAGTATTTCCTGGTCCTACTCCCTTGAATCATCATAAATGTGGCGTTTCAGCATCCAATGTTGTTGGAACGACACTCTATTTGACGCATGCAGCGCCGGCATTTACGCTGTCTATGATCTCGCCGAAGCCACTAAACCTATCACATTCTTGCCCGAAGGTATGCCCTCTTAGCTCCACATCACAGGGAGGGAATCTATGATGCGGGATCTGTGATATGATGCAGGGGGGTCCATGATATTCTGGCCCTAATGGGGTACCCTCTTTAGCAGCCTGCGCGAAATCTCCAATTGTGTTGAGGACGCACGCGGCAAGCGAGGGCGGACACGGGCATGCGGCAGGGGCGCTGGATTGCTGCATGAGCGGCAGCAGCGCATGCACCACCGGACGGACGTAAGGTGCTACGAGGGCACCTTGGCATGCAGCAGTAGTTGGGATTGAAAAGAGTATCGTTGAGGGGCGGTGCTGGGGCGTTTGAAGGTCATTCTAGACGTACGCAGGTCATCCCCTGAGTCTCAGGCAAAGGAAACACTTTCGTCAAGGTATTCTTTCCTTGAAAAGGGCCGATGAGGATTTGGATACCAAAAATGGGGCATCGAGGGCATTTGCATCAAAGCTACAGCATTGGAACAGGAGAGTAAGGGCACCTAGGGCGGTCGCAATCGCACCCAAGAGGCAACAAGCTTCTTCCTCGCATTATGGTGTGCGTGAGCAAGCGGCTGTGACGGCGCTGCCGCCAGTATTTGTGAAGTTCTGCATGCCAGCCCTACTACAAGCGACACAGTTTCAAGACTGCAGCGACGAACGGTTGAGGCGCGCCGTGGAGGCCTGTGCTGAACCACGCAGCGCGCTGTGGAGGCCTGTGCTGAATCACGCAGCGCGCGGTGGAGACCTGTGCTGACGCAGCGCGAGGAATGGGGCTAGTGGTGAATGATGAAGCCTTGCCTGCAGGCTTGTATAGGATTGAAGCCCATGACCTCAGTCGCGTTTGTGCGGCTGAAGTACGATGCTACTAACCCAAGTCGCTGCATACCATCAGCACCGAAACAACCACGACGGCCAAACTTCATGATGGAGGTGCTCGCCTTCGATACCACATATGCACGCATTGCCAACACTAAGGCCAAGGATCACAATGAAAGTCTCTTGGTTCCTTGTGTGCGACGTTGCGAGGGAGCGCTGATGCCAGGATGGAAAAGTGCGCAAACGTAGTGGTGCATTGTGAGCTCACGGGAGCAATGACACACACCGTTGCAGACTATACAAGCTCATAGATGCCCCACACACAAACCGTTGTAAAATGTGGTCAGTAGATTTCCGCTGCCGTCGAAAATAAGCTGTGCCAATGGCCCACGAAGCTTCAAACTTTACCATTCTAGTCAATTGTATTGAAGACGAGCTTTCTTAACCCACGTGGCGTCAAAAGACACCACTTGGGATCGCTTACGTTGAAGATGGCCTGTGATGGTAGTCACGTATATTGAATCACGTTGAAGATAGCCTGTGATGGTAGTACCGTATATTGAATCACGTTGAAGATAGCCTGTGATGGTAGTCACGTATATTGAATCACGTTGAAGATAGCCTGTGATGGTAGTCACGCAATATTGAATCACGCCTTCGCAGGGTCCTCGCATAACGGTGCGCGAAGGGTAGCGGTTTCAGAATGCGAGGTCCTTGGTGCTGCGCAAGGAGCCAGGCGAGCCTATGTCGGTCAGAAGGCGCTTGATCGACTTTTGCAGTGTGTTCATCACGGGTGATGGGTTGAGATGCACCAAGCGCCCAAGGAGCGCCACCGCGGCCTTCCGCACCTGTGAAGACGGCAGATCTAAGCGCCCTCAATAAAAGCCTTGTTGTGAAGGGGGCAGGTTTGGGGGGGGCTCTTGAGCTGTGGAGCATGTGCCTGAGCCCACTTGGCAAGTAGTACAAAACTAGTAATGATCTTGAACGGCACCGCTGACAATTTCTCAGATGTGATGAACAGGCTCCTTCGGTGATGTTTTCCGTAGAAGCACCTCAAGCCTGGTTTGAAGCTCAATGCTGTAGCGACCCTACTGGCAATAGCCGTAGTGGGATGTGCTGTTGCAGTGTGTGGAGCAGGTGGATCTAGACAGCTCAGGGAGGCTGTTTGCAATCGAAGTTTTGCTCGCGACACTAGCACACAGATAAGAGTAGCCGCGATGAGGCTAGACTGGAGTAATGAGCTGAAGCAAGAGATGTCGGCTCGCGCAATGACGAATGGTGGCGTTGGATCAGCGTCAAAGTGTGGGGTGCCTCTTGTTGTAGTTGGAGAATGAGGGGGAGGAGGTGGCAGCGGCGGCAGCGGCAGATGAGATGAAGGCTTAGCCGGATTTTCCTCGATTGCTTTTACTGATGTTTACTTTGAATCGCAGTGCTGTGAGACTGAGGAATAAAGAGAGCGGCTAGGAGGCTGAGGACTGAGGGCTGCAGCGATTGGGGCTGGTGTTCCGGATTCGAGTTCCCTTTTGAATGCGGCTGTTGTCAGAGAGCGATTGCCATTTGTTGGCATGAAGAAGGCGGTGAAAAGCCGGTGTCAGGTAAAGAGGAAAGGCGCTTCGTTCTGCAATGAGGGCCAGAGTAAAGTCAAAAAGGCACACCCTTCGTCACCATTGTCAAAAAGGCACACCCTTCGTTACCATTGTCAAAAAGGCACACCCTTCGTCACCATTGTCAAAAAGGCACACCCTTCGTCACCATTGTCAAAAAGGCACACCCTTCGTCACCATTGTCAAAAAGGCACACCCTTCGTCACCATTGTCAAAAAGGCACACCCTTCGTCACCATTGTCAAAAAGGCACACCCTTCGTCACCATTGTCAAAAAGGCACACCCTTCGTCACCATTGTCAAAAAGGCACACCCTTCGTCACCATTGTCAAAAAGGCACACCCTTCGTTACCATTGTCAAAAAGGCACACCCTTCGTCACCATTGTCAAAAAGGCACACCCTTCGTCACCATTGTCAAAAAGGCACACCCTTCGTCACCATTGTCAAAAAGGCACACCCTTCGTCACCATTGTCAAAAAGGCACACCCTTCGTTACCATTGTCAAAAAGGCACACCCTTCGTCACCATTGTCAAAAAGGCACACCCTTCGTTACCATTGAGGCGATGTTGGTGTACTGCGCTAAAGATGAATTACTAGATGTACATTTTATTGCCATGTCGGTGATATTACAGTCGAGTATGGCTGAGCAAATGAATCTACATTTGATTGGCATAGAGGTAATTAATATTCTAATCGAGTGAGGCTGAAGGCAGGGTCGAACTCCCTGAGACTGGCCCGTCGCGTACTTCGATGGACGGGTCGTTGACGAGCATTGTGACAAGGCGCAGCGGATTCGCGCGCTTCAGAATGTCGTCGAACCTATGATCTTCACCACAACAGCCTGGCGGCACACGACAGCCTCACTGCAGTTGCTTCCCCGAACCACTAAGCTTGCAAACAAGTGAATCTGATTCTCAAAGGCTCGTGAAGCAACGTCACAAAACGTATGCGATGCGATATCGTTATATCTCTTAAACGGCGCATAAAACATGACAGTCCAAAAACCCTTTTTTTTGCATCCAAATACGTTCTTACATCCCTTTCCAACATTCGAGTACGCCCTTCCATCACTTTCTGAGAATACTTCACCGCATAGAGCATGGAATCGACGGGGGCATTCGAACGCACGTTTTCGAAGCTCCAACCTGATGTGCCACTGGTTCCCACTTCACTCGAGCCCTTGATTCCCTCATCCCCACCTGAGCCCTCCCACTTCACTCGAGCCCTTGATCCCTCATCCCCACCTGAGCCCTCCCACTTCACTCGAGCCCTTGATTCCCTCATCCCCACCTGAGCCCTGCGCGAACGAAGTCAGGACGGTGAATCGCAGCTTTGGGCTGATGTCGGAGACACCGACTAACAGAACTCGCTCGACAATCGAAGACACGAGATCCGCGGCTCGGCCTCGCTTCCTCGGCACAACGGCGACGTGCAGTGCTGCTACAGCTGCATGGCCTTGGTGTGCAACCGAGAGTCAGCCTGCTCCTGTAAGCACTGGCAAGCAGTCTGAGCAGCTGTTGGACCCATCCACTGTTATTGACCAGCAATCTACACCCCTCACGTTGTGCCGTTCTTTTTTGTACTAACCTTCATATGCTGCACAACACTGGCAGCACCGTGCACACGACAGTAACAATAAGTTCTTCAAACGCATCGAACGTGGGCAGCTCTCAAGTAATCTTAGATGGGCTCGCGCGTCCAAGACTCATCTCATCGGCGCACACGTTCCATAATTCCAATCAAAGGACAACTTCGGTTTCGAGACCGGAGGAATTTATATAAACGCTGATCCGCTAGCGCTTTGCGGCGCATGCTCATCTTGTCGCCGCACCTTTTTGCCACCTTGAGCGGCTACCTGTACGGCCGTTCGAGTTGGATCCATGACAGCGTGTGCTTTGCTTCCACCTGATGCTGACACTGAGACCGGATGCTGACGCTGGTTTGTTTTCCTTGGACGATGTCAGCGGCGCATACAGAACTTCTTCACAGAACACTTTCGTCTTGACGTCTATTTTGAGGGACTTGTATCTCGTAGATGAGGTTCCACACGCGATGGTTGATGATTCGGCAGGCTCTCCTGTATCGCGTTGTCCAGTGCCATCCGTACTTGATTAATCTTGTTATCAACATTCTCACTACATTTGCACACTCTGACAGTCTGGTAAATGCCAGAAGCAAGCAAAGTACATTCCAGCATCACCTTGATACCTACGCTTGAAGATTTGAACCTCTTCGGCATTGAAATGTATGACATGATGGAGCGCGCGGACTCTGTCAGTCGAAGTTGTGTACAATCTTACTCCCTCACAGTCAACACAGCAGAACTATACTTTCATCCACAACACTCAGAGCCATCAACTCACGAATTGACCTGCGCCTCAAACCCTCCCTATAAGCCATCCCCCACGTGAAGTGCCAACCGTCATCTACACAGCGTCCCAAAAGCACAAACATGTCAGGAAGGCATGACAGGTGATGGATGGCAGTTCGCTTGGCTACGTAAGTACTCGCTTTACACCTGTGTATGGGTTGAGTGCAGCTCACCATGTGGCATGCAAGGTCTCATACTTTGATCCGCTGCAGAATGCAGATATTGCTCGTATCTCTGTCTCTCTGTCCATGCGTATGTATATGCATGGACATATGTATGCGAGAAGGATGCGGGTGGGCTCTCTCAATCGAACCAAGGGAGTAAACCTTCGCCTGACCTGAAACACGCATCACAGCCCCTCCCTGCGTATCTGGCAGCCATCTCTCATCTGTATATTTCTATATGCGTAGGTCCCATCACAGCACAGCACACGCACTGGCGGACTGAACGCTCGCTGAGTTTCTTGCTCCAACCGTAAAACATTTGTGTGGAATGGAATCATCGGTGCCACGAACTAGGCAATACACCTCACACATGTTTCATGCGTCCCACCCGTGTACACAATAACGTGTCAGTCATTGGCGCTGTGCTCACTCCACGGACGAGCTGATCTCGTGTCCTCGTGTACGTCTGCAACTGCCCGCATCCCTATTGTGGGAACTGGCAATATATCGAAGGAAATCAACAGTGAGATTCATGAAAATCACAAATCCTGCTCCCTTGTGCCGTCCTCCTCACCTCGAATCGTTTCGGATTCGTGATCGAGGTATGGCAGCACAGTATCGTGGATAAATGTCTCCATCCCGCTTGCCCATTGGAAGCCCGCAAGCGCTTGGAGCGCAACGCTCACCTAATGTGTGTTTGCGTGTGTTTTCATACGTTGAGCCCCCCATATTGTCGGCAACCTACTCTTCTAATCCCTGACTATAGTTTTCATGTCAGTTCGTTGAATGACGCAGACTTATCCTGTGCTTTGGACATGCACTGCCACGCGTCTATGCAAGATAACAGCTTGTCGGAAGCATATGCTCAGAAATATGCTCCCGTGCTGAAATATGACACATGGGAGGCATATGTCTACATTATCTGTGCAGAATTATGGCATATGTAGCCATATCATCCGTGCCGAACTATGGCACATGGGGGCATACATGTCATCTGTTCAAAATTGTGTGAAAGGAATCACGCCTTGACTTAATCACACAGTATCATCATTCAATTCTCCCAAACCTGAGTTTCACACCACGCTCGCTCACTGACGACCTGAAGGACAGAGAGAGGACTCTGACTCACCAATGCAGGGAGGGGAAGGCGAGTACACCCAATGCCCATAGCACGTCGAACGGTAACTTAACGCAAGCAGTGGCATCAAGCCGGAGCAGCAGACATCTAGAGGCGGGACAGGAGGGAGCAGATGTTCAACGCCCCAAGTGTGGGAGGTTGGCTCAGCGCGTGGTAGGGCTGCATGATACCGTCTCTTGCGCGATGGCGGCTGAGCTCATCAACTCACTCCCGCGCCCAGAAGCGCGCGACATGGGCGTGGCAGGGTCTTCGAACGACTGCTTGATGAGCTTTATGAGAACCTGTAGTGACACGCGGGCTGTCAGGCAAGGAGTGAGCTCAGAGGCGGTGTCTGCCAGTAGGGCTAAGTGGGGGATCCCATTTAATACGGTCGATGATTTGTGAGCCGGTGATGATCGTGAGCCAAGAGCAATCAACGAGATCTACTTATGGTGATGATCGTGAGCCAAGAGCAATCAACGAGATCTACTTATGGTGATGATCGTGAGCCAAGAGCGATCAACGAGATCTACTTATGGTGATGATCGTGAGCCAAGCGCAATCAACGAGATCTACTTATGGTGATGATCGTGAGCCAAGAGCAATCAAGGAGACCCAGCATGGCTCGGTCTTGATCTACAAAATATGGGTGCCCGCTTTGAATTATGCTTGGGTTGAAGGTCTCGGTTGCTATTGGCCTTACAATGGATGTTCAGAGTGGGTGTCGGCTCTATGGAGAACGGATACCTCCTCAATTTGCTCGTGTGAACTTGGAACAGCACGGACCTATCCAGGTGACGTTGTAAGGATTAGGCATCGAAAGATGCTGGGTGAGGTACCAGTTTCTCTTGGTGGAGAGTTATGGTGTGTCGGTTGATGTAAGAAGGGTTAGGAAGTGTGATATACATATTCAATAATTTTGTCTAGATCTCGATGTTACCCAGCGAGGAGCCCCACGTCCGTCCTGTGGCTTCCACTGAAGTTAACTAGTCTCAGCGGCTCTTGACTGTGTCCTCGTAGACGACTGATCCGTTATACCGTCTCGCCCTTGTTCTCCATCTCTCCCCTCCCTTAGACCTTTGCTGCTCATGTGGTCTCCTTATGCTAGGGTGCGGAGGTCCGTGAGGGCAAAGGGAACACCTGGCCATGTAGAACATTGTCGCCGACCGCACGATCCATGGGACCACATATCACGTGCAAGCAACAAGTCGTTAGACCATCATTCCAGCAGCAACGGATGAGAGGCGTTGGACGCGGCTATTTTACCGATGCCAACATCTGCCACACCTTCGCAGAGATCACGAGGCCAGGGGGGTGTGAGAGGGTTCGTCGACAGTTTGCTTTTCTTGAATCTTTGCGACGCTTGCCTTGGCTGGATTTCCCCATAATACCGTTAATGGCGCGCCTTACCTTTTTGTTTTTCCACCACGCCTCGATCGAGTTGAAGCTTAGCTCGGTTCCATCGTCTCTTGTATTCCGACCCCTTACTACTTTGTGTTGCTTGCTCCGTATACCTCCTGCGTTTGCACTGCTTAGCCAAACGTTTGAGCCCTCCCAAGATTTTGGTTCCAGTGACTGCCGTTTTCCGGCCGCTCACGATTGCGTACAAAAAACAGAAAAGACGCTTTCGTTTTTGCAGTTTTTGTATTCCCAGTCCCAGTTGTCCATTCCCTGTCTCCGTTTGCCTTTTGCAGATTTAGGCCACCCCACCCCGCAGAGATTCCCCAGAGCAACCTGCACCTTTCGCTTTGTGGTTTTCGTAAGAAGGGTTAGGGTCTTATGAGGGTTTTTCGCAGCATAGTCGATAATCAATCAAGGGTTACGGCCGTGCATGTAGCCTCTAGTCTCCTACAGCTGTCCATGTGTGTGCATAGATGAAGCCGATAAGATAGACGGCTATCTGCTGCTTGAGCCCGTGCACTTCAAGTGTATGTGGATGCCAAAGACACACTTCAGGTCAGGCCGCATGCGCTATGAATCAGCAAGAACGGCAATGCTAAACGTGACTGACATGCCTGCACGTACCTGCAAAGACTGAAGAGAAAACACGAGCATGTGCTCCATCTGCGGAGCTCGTAGACCCCTCTCATCAAATCATGGACCCCCTCATAGAGCCTTTGCAAAGGCACGAAGAAAGCTTCACGTAAAAGATGAGAAGGGCACTTGTTTGCCAAGCAAGATAGGGGCACCGGTTATCGCTGCAACGCCTGAGACATACTGGCTTGCCCTGCTGTGCTTCACCCGCGCTCTATCCCGGTACCAGTTCCAAAAGCGCCGCTGTGAGGGCTGTACTGAGACCGGATGAGATCATGGGCTGCACCAGGCTCGCTGCAAGAGAATGAGGTATATGGTGAGACCAGATGAGATCATGGGCTGCACCAGGCTCGCTGCAAGAGAATGAGGTATATGGTGAGCCCAGATGAGATCATGGGCTGCACCAGGCTCGCTGCAAGAGAATGAGGTATATGGTGAGACCAGATGAGATCATGGCTTACGGAAAAGCCCTGCAGCCCTGCCAGCCCCTTCTCGGCAGCATGTCAAAGATGTTACATTTTTCACCGCTTTGCACGTTTATTGTGGAACTCTTCCCGTTCTGTAGGTCACATCAAAGGTGTGCATACGCCAGGAAAAGTCAACTTGGGCTAAAGATTCGCGTCAGCAAACGAGGCACCAAATCGGCGCGTGCGTGCGCTAGGATCATTATTTCGCTGCATCATACGACGGGTCGGGGGCTAAGTTTAGGAATTAGTGCCACATATCAAGCACATTATCATTAGCTGCGCATACCACATCAACGTACCTTTCCCAACATAACCCCAATCGCTGTAACTCCAACGCCTCCGTGCGCATCGTTAAGTATCACTTTACGTGGTAGACTAACTCGCTTTGTTCTCGTGCGTCGATCGTTGAGGCTTCGCTGAGGCTCTCTGTAGACAGGGTGAGGAAGGAATCCTATGTACGCGGACAGCGTGCCGCCAGCTGTGCGTGCCAGCGACGCGATGCACGACAGCGCCTGAATGCACACGATCGGCTTACGAATATAACAGCACGGTGTAATGCAGATAATTGCACCAGAGGCGAATGCTTGGCTTTATTATGTATACGAATGGAATAGTACCGTCAGAGTAAGAATTCACGCAGGATCTTCAACTCGAGACGGTTTGTGTACGCCCATCACGCATTAATCAAAAACTTTGGTGGCTTCTTCCCCGCAGTACCACACAGCCCACGTGATACCAATGACAAGCATCTTACTCAAGCCCATACCTCCCATGCCATGGAAACGCTGGTCACTTATCATCCACACAACAAGCCATATATCTATCGCGTTATTAATCTCTTTGAAGTGCTCCGTCATTTTTTGTGCATGTTCGTTGCTCTGTCTTTCCGTCGTGCTCTCACGTTTCATTTTTGCGGTCAATTACAAGGGAGTAGAACTCGAGAGACTTGAAGGGCTTGAGCACAATGTTCGTCATAACGTCAGACTCCAAAAGAAAAAGACTGGATGCGATATGTATGTTGTCTAGTCCTGCTGCAAGACTTGCCTCTTTCGGACATGCTGGCGTCGCTTTATGCAGTCGACGCTCGTATGTCTCCAAACCATGCCGCGCCGCATCGATCGCCTATCATCGTGAAG
>Ga0099797_101050_pt1 | contig 15532 bp, 13 predicted proteins | sample Uncmet_Sort48C_1_FD_89871 | JGI IMG/M metagenome (GOLD analysis project Ga0099797, IMG submission 89871) | Marine eukaryotic communities from CALCOFI LINE 67, Pacific Ocean - C012_Sort48C_1 | ecosystem: Environmental > Aquatic > Marine > Oceanic | place: Pacific Ocean: Monterey Bay | collected... | reverse complement strand
TATCCGAATATCCCAAATTTAATATTTAAAATTTACAGAAAAAACATGTCTATCTAATAATTGTTTTTTTTTCTCGCTGGTTACTATGTTATCATAATTAAGTTACGAGAAGCAAACGCTCATCTTATGGATCATAGAGATGAAAGATGATTTGATAATCCACAACGACGCAGAATTTCGAACATATACCTTCCAAATATTAAGATCTATTTATGGTTATGCCCATCTTGATCTTTTTCAATCTTTAAGTGAACTGCTGTTCGCGTCATTTCACTCACATCTAGAGGCGCTCTTTGCTGAAGGCTACCTTGTTTCTGTAGAGAGCAGAAGAGAGACATTGGTTTCCTCGGATGGTTTTCTGGAATATCGAATCCGGTAGACAGACCGACGAAAATTTGAATGTCTTCGAATGCAGACGGTCCAGGCACACCAATATCACCGCCACAAGAAATGTTCTTCTCGCGCATATAACCTTGGCCGTAAAAGGCAATCAGACGATGGTTTCCATCCAAAACAGTCAAATCTTCCATCGCCGCGTCCCAACTGGTCCCCGCAACGACGGCACTTCTACTCATTGCATTTATGGCTTCTTCGTCGCGAATGAACGACAAAATGACGGACGATGGCTTGTGTTCCGCCGCAGTTGTTGTTGCGGGCTTATAAGTCTCGCAGTAGTCTTCATATATAGCGTGCCAATTTGCTTCAATGGAGGTGCATGCATCTACACTCCCATCTCTGACCCAATTTCTGGAATACAACGATTGTATGCTCTTTAACTCGGCATAACTCATCCTCAGTACGTGCCACGTGGTATCAGCAGGAATCATTGCTAACAGAGGCATATGGAAGCTATGCAAAGCAGCTCGTACAACATTCTCGTTTTCGTTGTCTACGTTTGGATTCAATATAAGCTCAACAAGCGAACTACTGTGTGCATCGTGGAGCCCAACTTTACCAGCTACAAAAGGCCACTCCGCCTTCAACATACTTGCCAAAACTTGGTGTACAGTTGTCGCAGTGGCCCGCGATCGTAATTTCGCCAAAGGACTTTTTCCCATCCTCCCTTGTCGATGAAAGCGGTGCTTTTGTCGCTTCGTAGGCGATGGGATGTCTATCGTTCGGAAAACTATTGACGACCGTGCTGTCAATGGCCGCAGTGGATCAGGCCCATCAGTCAACCATCCTTCTAGGATATATTCGCCAGCCTCAAGTCCATACAGTTTCCCCACCAATTCCTGCGAGCACGCAACCCCTGGTTCGTAATTACGGCTTACAATTTCACCCATTGAGTTTCGGGCATGAAAACAAGCAAACACTTTGTGATTCGAACTAATATAACGATGCATAACTTCGTCAACATATACTTCGAGCTCATATGAAAATACCAAGGTTGGACCTAGGATGAGGCTATTATTTTGTGGTGTAGTGATCGCAAGATGAATGTCCTCAGCAGTGTACGTCGGTTTCGGGAATATCACACCTCGCGTTTCACACAACAACTGCGTGCACGCATGATCCAGCATTGAATGTCTTGTATGGAGGTCAATGTCATACTTCGAACAAAATGAATTTATTACATCCAACGGTTCATCTGTCTCAAGAATCACCAACTCGCCGACGATATTACCTTCCTTCATAATCGTCCGAGAGTATACTACTGGGGCTAGCCGCGAACATGCTGTTGACTTGCAAGCCTCGCTTATATCTCCAAAACGTTGACCATCGTCGTACGGAAGGGTACGAGCATGCGCTTTGTAAAAACTATCAATGACGTCAGCAGGTTCTTGACCTTCGATGATACGAATGGACCCGACAAATTCACGTTTCGAAGGACCACCAACAAACACTTCCTTCGTATACACAACTGGATACCGCCGGTGACAAGGCAAGCTCTGGCAGATGATAGCCAAAAGATCTCTCCTTTTTGATAATGGAAGACCATGAGCTTTACAAAAATTATAAATGACGTCGACAGGCTCGGTGTAATTTGTCTTGTTAATTTGAATGGTCCCAATCAAGTATGGTTTACCAGACATACTACCTTGAGTGACATTTAACTCATACAAAGGTTCCAACGTGGGAGTTGGAAAGCACGGCTCAAAAAGAAACATAAGACACAAAAACTTCGCAAAATATTTACCCTTCAATGTTGGGAATGGTCTGTGTTTTTTTTTTTTCCGGATAGGAGCAAGTCTTTTCTGGTCTTGCTGTCGTACCCATAGCACAAAACACACTGCAGCTGGGAGTGCAAGTATGGCGTAGTCTTTGCGTTTGAATTTTGAAGGCACACGCGGGTGTGTACTTTGCGCACCGCCAATGGAGGCAACCGAGTTCCTGAAGAATTCCTTTGTTTTCCCTAGAGGGTTCATTATTGTGAAGACGAAGTCTGGTCTATCCCAATTCATCCAGAATAGCTGCGCCACGAAGAAATACTTTGCGTGCCATATGGAACGCTGTCTTTGAGTTGTCAGAAGTGTGCAACAAAATTATGGGTTCAATTCGAAACCTACTTTTTTTTTTCGAAACCTACAGTAATAACCTCTATTTGATTGGTAGTTAGTCTACGAGTACAGTAGTCTCTTCTTGCACGTATTGATAAAGTCTGACGTCCATCACATGATGACATCATAAACCACTTTTTTTCGGATGAATAAATACTGTAAATGCTAGAGAACCTAGGTCTCCTTGTAGTAGATAGTACCAGTAATGGTAATGATTGATGGCGTCAATTTGAATGAACATTGAATATTAAATATTATGATGAAAAAATTCCAATTTGTTGTTTCGAAAACTTGATATTTAATGCTTACCCCGAAGTCCACAGCTCACACTCCAAACAGAAGAAGCTGGGGCGCTATTAAGACGAAGCGATCGTAAAATTGATCGCCGACACTTCCCACACAAGGAGACTTGCTGTCTTTTTGCAGAAGCGAAGTACCAAAAGATATGGCTACGCTGGGGCACGGAAGGAACCAAGGAGGATTCTCAAAGAAACGAACTGGCGATGGTGGAAATAGGAGAAAGCAGAAAGCGCAAAAAATTTCTTGGGATGACATTAAATTTGTTCAAAATTTGATAGAACGCTGCTTGTTACAGTACATGACACAAGCCGAGATCATAACTGCTCTGCAAGCACAAGCGAATATTGATCCTGCTTTTACGTGTCTGGTTTGGGAAAAGTTATTGGATCAAAACCGCGATTTTTTTTATCTGTATGGTATTAAGTTGCGGCTGAAAGACCAAGTTGTTGCCTTCAACTATTTAGTGGACCAACATGTGCAAATTCTTAAAGCCGGTCTAACAGAGGTAGAACATAGTGCTGGGAACCCGTTATCAATGACTTCTACCGGCGCTTCAGTATCGACCGCGGTTTCCGCGGTTTCAAATGATTCTGCGAAATTACCAACGCATTCGCCGATGCCATCGCCGGTCGGCACTGACACAGACAAGTTCTTCGCGTAGTCGGGTGTTCACGATGTTTGTTGTATGAGAACTTTGTTGTGCTTTTATCCTCGCTGGGGCGATATCGCAATGCAATCTTCTCTTGTGTTCTCTCCGTGGGAATGTGGAGGTATGGTTCAAAATTTGTGAAAATAAAGACACTCGTGTTCTCGAGGAGATGAATAGGAAAGTTTATGTATTGTAAATTAAGTACTTCTAGGTGATGTTGAAAGGTCTCTCTGCTGTCTCCCCTTCTTCCGATTGGTTGGTTTCTTGTTTTGATTTGATGGGCCGAACTCAGAACTCAGATGCGGTGCATTTGAAAAACTGCATCATACATCATAGGTACAGCGACGACGTAAATTTATTATTATTATTGAAGGTTATGACACCACCCTAGCTAGCGCTACAATTCTGCACGTGTATGGCACTTTTGACGCCGCCGCCACAGTCTAGATGTCGAGTGACATGACTATCTGGCATCCTGGCCTCTTCGACCATATGGAAGTTAAGCACATTTACCCTTATCCGCCACTTTCCACCATCTTTTCAAGAAAACCTGCTCAATAGCTGCTTCGGGAGGACGAAGACAATGAACATTATTAAAGGGTGCTTCAAGACACTTTGGTTGGTCGTTTTTCTAGGCCTTCCAGCAAGCACGCAAGCAAACTGTGAAAAATCCGTTAACGTGCAATTGTGCGCTCAGCAAATTTGCGCATCCTATCGAAGGCAGCGTCCAATGCCAGTCATATTTCAAGCATGTATGAAGGGATGTGAAGCAGCCCATCGACAAAAGTCGAGTGCTAACTGCAATAGCGCCTGTAGTCGATTACCGACACCTCGGCCAACGACAACAAATGCTTGTACACAAGGTTGCTACATAATGAGAGACCGTTTTCAAACATGTCTTTCTGGACAGAGTCAAATCAAAGCAGATGGCGTTGTTGAAGGCACCAAGTCTCCTAAACCCGAAATTCCAGATGATGACTTATCGACAAAGAGACGATTGGCTGTGGAAAAGGAAGCAGCTGAGGCAGCACAAGCAAAAGCACTGGAAGAGGCAGAGAAGCAATCTACAAAACAAGATGCTCTTGAAGCAGAAAAGCGACAAATCGAGGAAGAGAAGCGAGCGATTGAAGCCGCCGCAGCCGCCGCAGCCAAAGCGGCCGTCGAAAACCAAGCAGCCGAAGAAAAAAAAAACGAAAACGATACTGCGGAGAGAGCTGCGGCCGAAGCCGAAGCTATAGCGGAGGCGGCAGCTCTTGCAGAAAAATCTGCTGAACGCAGTGATGGAGCGCAGTGATGGAGCGCAGTTACGCGCGGGCCGACTAGAATGGATTTTAAGGGTATCGAAGACTAAATGTGCCGAGACCTTCATGAGATTTTCGACTGACAAAACAACTTGCTTGCACATACTTTGCTAGTACCAGATCTTACATTACTGTACAGTACAACCGAATATCGATACTGTGATAATGTAATAATACTGTTCGTCCCAAACTGGACAACCAGTACCGGCATACCGGCAGTCCGACAGCCGACAGTGAGTGCATTTAGAATTCAGTCAAAAGTTATGGAACTCTTCGACGGAGGAAAGCTTTCTCCGTAGGATGCGAGAGGGGAGGCCTGCATCATTGGCAAGAGCAGGTATGAAGGTTCGACGGAACTGAACGAAGCCGCGTTTAATGGTCTTCAACACGAAACTGCTTTCGCCTTCAACTTTGACGTTTGCTCGGCTCCTGTTACAACTGGTGCAGTTCTTTTTATGTCAATATGTTTGTGGAGGGTTAGGGGATCTTGAAGGTGATTTCGCTCTACTTCAGTCGCCTGTGCACTTTGTGTACCCAAATGATGGTGCATACGTGCCCAAAGGTAATATCAGTTTTCGCTTGTTTCATCCTCTAGTGAATCGGGGAACGCTACCACCGACCAAAAGGTTCAATTTTTTCATTTCTTTACGCGGCCAGGGCGAACCTTTAAATACTGTTACGGAGGGGGGTTTTTTTTTGAACATTGGGACCGAAGGATCATATATTATGGAAGCGTGCAGTTTTGACGCTGATCTTGCTATGTGCACCAGCAACTTTACATCCATAGGGTTCGACGTATTACCCGACCCTTACGTTCAACAAGGCAAAGCAATACCTGCAGGTATCTTACGGCATAGGAACTCCGATAGGATATCGAGACATCAAACCAAAGGCCAGATCAAAGTTTTGCATATTTCTGATTTAAGACATATGGACGGTTACAAAATTCATCTGCTGCGCCAGCTGACAAAAATTCCAACTGAGCGAGTCTTTCAGCAAGTTGTCGACTTAAGCTGCGATTTCGAAAACCCAGAGGTCATACACAAAGAAAGACAGTTTGCCACACTTTTGCAAAAATATAAAATACCAACTACTGAAATTTGCTTGAAAGTGCCGTTGACTAAGAGGTGGTCGAATATATCCTCGTGGGTGAAAGATTTAGACCACTTGGCCACTGTGAACCATATTAGCGAAGTTCGCCCCGATGTGTTGCAGGTCTTGCGCCCTCTGATCAAAGTGTTACAAAAGGTTCACATTTTAATTATTACCAACGGGGCGGTAGCCCAAGATACATATCTTGCCGAGTTAGGCCGCTTAGTGGAGATCCCAGCTGTTCTGATGGATCTTGGATCCAGAGGGCCCCAACTGTTGCCTTACAGCTACAGGGGAATAACTGCATTCATCGTCCAATCTACATTCATGAAAGAATTCCCAGCTGTGAAGGATTCTCATGTGGAGACGATTTTACTACCGCCAATAGTGGACGATACCCTCTATTCATATACATCTGCGAATGAGACTTGCCCAGAAGTTCGAAAGGAGTTGTTGCTGTTTTTTCAGAAAGGACGAAAAGGGCAAGGCATCTCTCCCGAACAGGTGATTGTTGCATTCGTAGGCCGCATTGTGACACAAAAGGGCGTTGGAATATTTCTGCGGTCTATAAAGTATTTTTCGAGACATTTGCAATATCTGTCACATTCTAAAGTTGACATTCGATTTCTTATTATTGGGGAAGGGGCAGCACGTAAACACTTTGAAAAAATTGCGAAAGACGGAGGGCTCAAAGATTTAGTTTTTTTCTCTGGGTTTATTTCAAACCAGGAATTGCCTTGTGTCTTGAAGGAGGTGTCCCTGCTGGTATTTCCGTCCTTGTTTCCAGAGTCATTTGGTATGGTCAACATTGAAGCCTCACTCATGCATATTCCATTAGTAGCTTTTGGTGTCGGGGGAACCCCGGATTTCCTTGTCCATGGCCGAAATGGCGAAATCGTTGCCGATCGTTCGCCCAAAGCCCTCGCTCTTACTATTCACAAACTCGCTAAGAACAAAACTTTAAGGCAGTTTTACGGGGCGATAGGTGCAGAAATGGTCTCTTCACATTTTGGCACACAAACTTTGTTAGATCGGACGGAGTCTATTTACGAACGCGTGTGTGAGGATAACAACTGCTGGGGGAAGGTCTTTTAAAAAAATGATAAAACGATGATGATTGGGGTTATATTTTAAAAACAAATATACGTAATTAATATACGCGCGTAATATAGTAATATATAAAATCAGTAATAAAGGCTTTTTTTAATTTAAACGTTTATTTTCTGTCTCAAACATCAATTTAAGCGGTCTCCATCTCCATCGCTATTTTCTTCCATAAAAAGTGTCCTTGAAACTGAACGTTCACAATCAAGAGTGGTCCTACTCCATATTGGATTTTTTTTTCCTTCAAATTTTTGATCAGTATGTTGAAAGTATCTGTATGTACTGGATTGTCTTCTCTACCTTGACATAAAATCTTCATATTATGCTTCTATGTGATTTGTCTTCCTGGCCAATTCTTTATACCCATTTATATTAATCACCATGTTCAGTCTTTTTGGATTCTTGGTTTGTTTCCGTGGTGTATTTTTATACCGTTTCTTCGAATGGGATCCTATGTGACATTCCGAGCAGCGGCCTGGATTGTTTGAAGTTGACCAAGATCTGACATCGGAAATGGTCGACGGATCCGCAGATGAGGATATCGTTGCATCCATTGTATGATTAGACAAGTCTTGCATGGGTGTTCGTGGTGTTGGCTGATTGCGCGGATGTTGTAAATCACTCTGAAATACTCCCGCGGATGTTGTAAATCACTCTGATTCGGAGTATCAACCCGTACCGTTTGTGAATAGTTCCAAGTGGGCTCCATTTGGAGTATTTCAGCTGCATGGTCCGTTGGTAAAACTGTTGGAGCAGTGGCTTTGCAACTTCTGATTCCTGACATTATAGATTTCGCCACGCAATTGAGTACGTTTCGCTGACAAACTCGCATCCACCAATCTGAAAAACCGTTGTGGCGTGCGATCAGATAGCTGTAGGTACCTGGCTCTCTTTGAAAAGGAGCTGTCTAAATGATCTTCTAAGCTGTCTGAATGACCTTCTAGTCGGTTTGGATGGTGTGGTTTTATATGTAGCTGTGACTTTGTTCTCCAAATGGGATCCTGCGTAATTTTCTATACAGTGGCTAGAGTTGGTTATATGTATATAATAATGAAACTAATATAATGACAGTGTTTAATTTAAATTAAAAGATGATGATGGAGAACGCTTAAATTGATTTTTTGAGACACAAGAAACGTTTAATTAAATCCAGCCATTATATTTATTTTATAATTTTATGATAAAAGATGTTTGTCTCACAAGAATCAACTTTAAGCATTCTCTCTCCATCACTATTATCCTCCCTAAAGAGTATCCTTTATATATATGATGAAGACTTTTCAATTCTCATTTTAGGTGTTGTTCACATCCACAAAAACTTCCAGCCTACTCTCCACGTGTGTTTCACGAAGCGAGAGGGCAAGGTGATGCTTTAAAGCATTACCACCAACAAATAACTGACATTGTAGGCCGTCATGTTCTTCATGCCTCTGAGCATGAACTACTAAAGCATCTGCCAAAGAAAACAATCCATTTACACTTTTCGACACACCGAACCCACCAATTACATTATCTTGTAAGTCGAAGGTCTTTAGGTTAATGATGCCCGGGTTGTTCAAGAGCCCCCGCGCAATGTTTTCTAGAGCCGCATCTTCAATCATATTCCCTCTTAAATCAATAAACTCGAGAGTTGTGTTTCTAGAGAATGCTATTTCGAAAGCTTTAGCTCCGAATGTTCCAATCTCATTTTTGGCAAGGTATAAATGAGTTAACGACGTTTGCTCTGCACAGAGCAGTTGTGTGAGTACAATACATCCATGAGGACCTATACCTACTCCGTTAAGCATCAAACTTTGGATAATATTATTTCTTATTTTTTCCATAGGAATATCGGCAAATATTTTCAGTCCAGGACTCCTCAAAGCTGCGTGTGCTAAGATCATTGCATCTTTATGTCTTGTCCTTACTCGAGTTAAATCTAATGATTCAATGATTTGGTTTTTTTCTATCATATTTGCAAGCGATTCGGCTGCTTGCTTTTCTACTACACAGCCAGAAAAGCTCACAACTTTACACATGCTATTTTTTTTTATGCATTCTACTATGAATATAATATCGATCCTACCAAGTCTGTGATCACGAAAAGATAAAGTGTAGCCTTCGCCTTGCTCTTTGGTCAAGCCCATTCCATTTCCTTTCCCGTTCACTAAGAGAGGATATAACCCCGTCGACAATAACTCCAAATATACCAGAGTTTGATTGAAAGTGCACAATGTCGCAGCAAGGGATTCGATCCCTGAAGAATCAAATGTTTGATCGCTCAAGAGTTCATCTGTATTTTCATCCCACCACCATGTATTACTTCCTACATTCAAATATGTCAAAGTACAGTTTTTCTTTAATGCACTTGAAATTGAACGCATAGTTCTCATCCCTAAATGACAGTATTTCGCACTCAACCAGGTTAGATTCTTGTTTGCCTCGATAACTTTTGCTAAGGCTTTTCCTGTCCTTAGAGTGGGCACAAAATAATCGTCTTCGTCCGCGTAGCCTCCGAGACAATTGCCAGAGACGTCTAATATTTTTAAAGTTTCTGTTTTTGCGATTGCATTGAGAACAATTTCGCACTCGCCATGGCTTAGGACACAGTTTTTCAACGACAACGAGGCCAAGTTGGACCAGGAAGAGACTTGCAACCTGTTGAAATCTGTGCGCCATCTATTGTACTCCAACCATTGCGCTAGTAGATCGCAATCCTCTCGTTCTAAAATCATGTTTTCCACATTTATATCAGTCACTGAATTGTCCGTGTCTGCTAATATAAGGACATTAGCCAAATGGGTCGAACGGGTATACAATTTCTTCCTCCACTCCAAAATATTACTTTCCATGGTCAATCCTTCAACTGAACGTAACACCAACAATACTTTCACTGAGAGTTCTGTGCCGCAATCCCTGTTTTTCTCGTCTTGGAGGTGAAGACAGGTCAAACAATGCATCGCATGATAAAACTTCTAATTTTTATGATGGTGTTATATGATTGTTATAATAAATTCTTCTTGTTGGATTTTTTCTCGGGGAGAGTACGTACCAACCACTACAAATGGGGACGCGAGAATTAAACTGCCCTTTGATGTTATTGTACTTTGTACTCAATGGTTATATTCGTATTCTCTCATCCGGCTGACCGATCTACCGACTACCGAAGTTGCTGTCGAGTTGTCGAGTTGTCGATCGAGGTCGAGGTGTGGAACATGCTTGACTTCATGTCCGGAGCAGCAACCTATAGTCGCGTCGCCAGCGCAGTCATAGATCATATGTCGACTAGTCGGAAGCATTTTCACCACCCATAGTTGCACAACAACATTTTACTACTGATTGCTCCGACATACCCAACTCGCACCGATACATTCCGTCACAAAAGAAAAATGACCTTCGCCAATTCCGCGGCCCTAGCCTTGGCAGTTTATGTCTCATTTCTTCGGTTCGCACCAACAACTGGTCCGACTGTGGCTGGTGACCGAAAGTCCTTGACAATATTCAAGAGACCTGTCGAGACACTATGCCATTTTGCTGGAGTTGTTCATGAGTTCACCATTTGGCTTCGTCGTCACTACTTTAAAAATTCGGTGCTTTTTGCTGTCGTTGTTTCCACACTTGGTTTATACGGTGCATCAACTATTGGAGGACCTGAAGATTTGCACAACCAAGTTATTTCGCGACTTCTTTATTACAGTCGATTTGTCGTGTGGTGGGTCGGTCTCGGGATTTTATCATCTGTTGGACTTGGCTCGGGAATGCACTCGGGTTTGTTGTACGTTTTCCCTCATGTTTACTGGGTGTGTAAAACAGCAGAGCACTGCAACAATTTAGACTTCGAAAACTTCGGTGATATGTGGTGGGACACAAGCAAAAACGCGCAAATGTTTGCTTGCAGCCCGACTCTTGGCGATGAAGGAAACGTATCGTTTATGAGCCTTTTATTTAAGACTATGCCTATATTTATATTGTGGGGGAGCGGCACTGCTATGGGAGAAATACCTCCATATGCAATTAGCTATGCTGCAAAAGCTGCGGGGGAAAAAAATGCTGATATGGATGAAATTGACGATATAAAGAATAAAACTGACCCTGTTAGCCGTATGCAAGCTTGGATGCTAGACTTCATGCAGTATTATGATTTCTGGGGAATTGTAATCATGGCAGCTTGGCCTAATGCTGCGTTTGATATGTGTGGGATAGTTTGTGGCCACCTCTTGTTTTCTTTTTGGAAATTTTTCGGTGCCACCCTCATTGGAAAAGGTTTTATGAAAGCTCCCATGCAGTGCGTTTTCTTCACTGGCCTATTTTATGGCCGGGATGCTTTTGACAGTATCTTGAGATTGGTGCAGAATTTGCTGATGAATTCTATTGATTTGCTTCAAATCGCAAATAATTTGCGCCATAAATATGATTCAGTCGGTGTTCCAGAGGGAGAGGGAGATGGAGAAACGAGTATATTCGGGCTGTTGTGGAATGGCTTCATGGTATGCGTCATCGGATATTTTATTGTTACTACGATTGAGCAGCTGGCACAAGACAGAGCTAACCGGCTCCCTATAGATTGATATGTCCTTTCTTCCTAAAGTGCATAAGGGCCGGTAATTACGTATGATTACGTATTACGTATTACGTAAAAGTGTACCAACAAGATTTAATTTTACTTTGGTTTATTTTATATAAATAGTATATTGGCTATTATTTATTTAAATATCAATACTAAATCCTGTATGATATGATACATAAAGTTAAGTAAATAACATGATATGATACATAAAGTCAATTCGCGGAAACAAACAGTCCATGAGCACCGCTAAAAGTTTAAGCCCTTACCTGAACCGTACAGAGAGCTCTCACTCAAGTAACTCAAAGCGGGCGCCTAATATGATACCCTGCTTCCCAGCCAATATGATCACAGATTCATCACAGGAAGATTATACCGATGAACATCCCTGTGGCATCGCATCGAACCGCTCCTCAACACTTCATATTACAGAAGATAGCCCTCCTAATACTTCCCAAATCAGAACCAGGTCAACTACAAAACAATTAAACCACTGCTTGGAAAATCAAAAAGGAGGATATTATCTGAGATATACAAAAATAGGGAAACGCTCATGCCGCGTAATCACAGACTCATCACAGGACGATTAATCAGGTTTTTAAACTTGGTTATTTAAGTAAATAACAGCCAATATACTATTTATACATAAAGTTAAGTAAATAACAGCCAATATTATTTATACATAAAGTTGCCTTCGACTCACTTATCTCTGATTTAAAGAAGAAAAATCCGCATTGGGATAGAAAGTCAGTTGATGAACATGGTTCAACTTCAAGGGCTCTATTTACGGTGAAAATACGGAGCGTAGATGGAGAATGTTGATTCATGTAGTGATGAACATTGTTTTTAAATTAATTAAGTACAGCCTCCATTGTTAGATTGTTAGTAGTTTATCATACCTTCTCAGTTATCTTCATATGATATCCGGAGAGAATATGATATTTAAAAAAGTTGATTTTCGTGACAAACATCTTTTAATTTAAAATGAAATAATATATAGCCATATATTAGTTATTATCTTCATATCTAGAAAATTCTGCATCTGGCGATAGGGAACAATGAGTTTCATCTTCTCTTAAACGGCCTTTTTCCTCCAAGGTAAAAGGTTTTCATGCAAGATTTCTCTCTCGCGCACGAGATTCGTTAAGCATTTCGGATAATTCTTCCCTATTGGTTGTAAAAATGGTGTAGGCATTATCACATAGTTCACTGACTGTGTTATATCACTGTGGCGTATTGTCGGGGTCACTGCGCGATGACCAGGCCCATCAGCTCGTAACATAGACGAGCATCTCGCCTGTAATTCGGGTATACTCGTGATTATAGTCTTCCGCCTGGCATGTTTTCCTACAGAAAGCCAGGCTCTGTCTGTTCGATCTGTACTAATAGGGGATTTTGAAATTGTTCCAAATTGCATGGGAGTATAATTTAATCCATGAGGGTATTGGTGTGTTTTTGATCGCGTCGTTTGCGAAGCATTTGATAAAGTCTGAAAAGGTGTACTCTCATAAGTAGTCAATGATGATGATCTTGCCGACGTCTTTCGCGTGACATCGCTACAGGTCAGATCGCTCCGGCTACTCAAAAGGCTAGTTGCAAGTGATACGTCTGATTTTGGTGGCTCTTGGTAACTCATCTTTATTGACTGGTATGCAAGGGGATGGGTTGACTTCCATTGGTCAACATCATACTTTTTCTGTTTCTTATGCATTCGCGCTTTTATTTCTGCCGCTTTCTTTCTTGTCTCTAAAATTTGGTGTTGTTCACTCTTTATAGCTTGATCCAAAGCGTCTAATCGTTGCAGCAGCTCATTTCTCTGCAAGGGCGTTAAGGTCGAGCGAATACTTGCTGTTGAGTCACTGCGTGTCATATTGAAACGCGTTGTGATTCAGAACAGGAGAAGGAGGCGCAAATACATTGACGATCTGTCGTCCAAGTTTTATGGACAATTCGTGTAAGAACCTTGACGAAAGGATCGGCGATTAAGCCAAAGTCTATGTACGGTCTTGTATCGACTCTTTTTTTTGTTAGTCTGGATATCTAAAGGTATCTACTTGGCAATAGCAATAGCAATAGTAATATCAGAAGAGAGATGAAATTGCGTTTATTTAGACTCATGTTATGTACACACGAGGGTAGTACTAATATTTGTACGAGAACGGATTTATTTCGTTTTTTTCACGCAAAAATTCATTATAAACGACATAACGGGGAAAACAACCGGACGTCTTGCGTTTTTGGTGCTGTTTTGTTTCGCTTTTTTTATCGGTAAAGTTCCTAGACTAATCAATCTACCAGAGATGACGACTAGGCTGAGTTTACAATTAAAATGGAACTCTGGCAATTAAACTGCAATACAGACTGTACTCTAATCAGTTGTGGAGGCATTTTTTATACGATCGTAGAAAGTCTGTTAAATGTCGTACTTACCATAGTAATAGCGATGAAGGACGAACCAATTCACTAATAAGATAGTAATACTAAACTAATGAAAATAAATAATGGCATGCACCGCGAACTTAACACGCTTTCGATGTAAGGAACAGGGAATGTCTCATTTTGGGAACTGTTCGTGTTATTGTATATAAGTTGCATCTAACAACTCTCGATTAATTTAAAGCAGCGAAACATACATTTAAAAAGCAGACCATGGGCTTGTGTGCAAGTGCAGCACAGATCAGGGACGGTTCTCAATATGAGTCAAAAGAAGCGGCGGCGAAATCCAGAAGAATTGAAAAACAAAATCAGCGAGACAACGATCAATCTAGTGCGGTTGTAAAACTTCTTCTACTCGGTGCTGGTGAGTCCGGCAAAAGTACTATATTCAAACAGATGAGGGTAAGTATGACACATCGATGATACCCTGATTCGCAATACTAACCTCATGTTTTTTTGCCGACTTCAGATTTTGTATGGGGTGGGTTATACCGAAGAAAAGCTGAGAGCTATGATACCCATTATATACAGCAACGCTATTTCTTGCATGAAGATCCTCATTGAGCAAGGAGAGCTGATGGGGTTTATCGACGAATCGCTGCATTCGGATGCCACCAGTGTGAAAAGTCTAACCGACGACGCGGAAATTGATTTACAAACTGGAGCACTTCTTGATCAACTATGGAACCACGGTGATATTAAGAAAGTCTATGACCAGAGGCATAAATTTCAATTAGCAGACTCTGCTGATTATTATTTGGACAAGATTTTAGAAATTGCAAAAAGCGAATATGTACCATCTGTTCAGGACGTTCTGCGATCCCGGGTGAGAACATCTGGGATAGTTGAAGAGCGTTATTTGATTGACAATGTACCATTTCACATGTACGATGTAGGGGGACAACGGAACGAGAGAAAAAAATGGATCCATTGCTTCGATACAGTTACAGCTGTAATATTTGTGGCTGCCATTAGCGAGTACGATCAAGTCCTGTACGAAGATCATTCAGCGAATCGCATCCAAGAGGCATTGGCCCTATTTGAAGAAATCTGCAATTCAAGATGGTTCGAAGACACGTCTATCATTTTATTTTTAAATAAGCGTGATTTGTTCGAACAAAAAATCGCATTAAAAAGCATGGAGTCAATGGACATGTGGAACGACTGCACGGCTGGAAACGATCCCATTCTTGGAATTGAGTACCTGAAACAGAAATTTTTAAGTCTGAACCAAACTTCAAAGGATGTCTATGCCATGGCTACGTGCGCCACCGATACGAAAAATGTAGAGTTTGTATTCACTTCATGCAAGGATATTATTTTGAAAAAGAACTTGATGAGTGCAGGTTTTTTATAGACCGACGTCTCGTTCCTTGCAAAATACTGCTGTGTTCTTCGTAACGATATAGTAATAGTCTAGTCTAATCCGTATATTCCCGCTGTACCCACATCCCTCTCCGAGTTCATATACTCATGGAGTACGCAACACCTATCAAACCCCTCCTATTAGTTATTAGTTACAGTAATACTTCCGCTCTAGAAACAATACAGTAGCACTACACATTACAGTACATGTAATGAGAGTTGACACATCCGTCTTCTCATG
>Ga0099797_101049_pt1 | contig 15536 bp, 17 predicted proteins | sample Uncmet_Sort48C_1_FD_89871 | JGI IMG/M metagenome (GOLD analysis project Ga0099797, IMG submission 89871) | Marine eukaryotic communities from CALCOFI LINE 67, Pacific Ocean - C012_Sort48C_1 | ecosystem: Environmental > Aquatic > Marine > Oceanic | place: Pacific Ocean: Monterey Bay | collected... | reverse complement strand
CGCCGTACAGGGTATATCATCGCCCTACCCTAGGGTGAGTGTATCACCGCCATACCTTAGGGTATAACACCGCCACAACTTAGGATATGTCACCGCCATACCTTAGGGTAGATCATCGCTATACATTAGGGTGTGTATATCCCCGCCATACTGTAGGGTATGTCACCGCCCTAGCTTAGGTTTCCGCCATACCTTAGAGTATGTCACCGCCATACTTTAGGGTATATCATCGCCCAGTATAGTTTGTCGGATGCCTGGTACAAGAGACATGATTCATTGAACAGCTCCTGCTGCAAAATTTACAAAATTACAAACTTACTAATTGACAGCATTTACAAACTTACAAGACTTACAAGACTTACAAACTTACAAACTTTCAAGATTTACAAACTTACAAACTTACAAGCTGTCAGGATTTACAAACTTACAGACTTACAAACTTCCGAGATTTTCAAATTTACAAACTTACAAACTTCTCAAACTTACAAACTTACAAACTTGTCCTTCATATAGTTAACAACTTTCAAACTTACAAACTTACAAACTTACAAACTCATCCTTTAGATATATTACAAACTTCACATTTACAAACTTACAAACTATTGGAACCTAAATCCTACGTCACTCCCCCGCTTCCAGATCGGCCCTACGGCTGGCAGGGTCCAATGGAAAAGTGGTCTTTTCAAGTACAAATCCAGAGCTGCCAACTTTTTCATGCTCGTTGCAATAGGGACTACAACACCAAAGCTATCACTGTGCTCGGATACATTGGGCAGTTGGTACTAATAGGATAGAAGCGGCTTCGATTACTAGGATTTTTCATATGGCAACCAACTCCTTGCCCCTTAAGGGTTTTGTGCTTTTGTGAGCAGCTAGAGGCCTCAAAATCTACATCTTCGAGTCTTATTTGTTGGCTTGTAGGATTCGGGTTGCTCACAGAACCGTGCAAAATGGTGACAATATGCACAGGCAACAACTACTTAATTGTGTTCTGGAGTGCTCACCCCTCGCCCATTGGGGCCGTAACCACTTCGCTCTTGATGGGTGGGACTCCCTTGGTTTTGCCACTAACCTTCCCATGTGGCATGGCCATTTGGGGTCCAACCTTGGCAATTCCCTTTCGGCCGATATTGATAAGGCGATTCAGAGCTGGCCCATGCACTCCAAGAGGTCTGCGCAAGCTCTTTGCCATGATGCTATTGTCAAGCATAACCACAAAATCTGTCGTAAGGCTTGGCGCGACACCCTTAGCAGGTGGTTAAATAAATTCGGCATCAAGAACTATGGCGGAACCGAGCCGGCTTGGTCTTGGCTTGAGACCCGTCTTCTGTTGTTGGACAACTCTTGTGTCCTGATGCTTGTCAGGACCCTAAGTAATTACTCGGCCACTTGGGGTAGCCATGGAAGCGAGACTCATGGATGTTTTCTTGGTTGCTCGCACTTGACGCCTCTTCGGCGGGATCCGCTTCCTTTTGATTCACTTTCTCATCACCTTTGTTGTCCTATATTACGGCTAATCATTGAGCACATGCCTGGCTTCTGGGGTGGCATTGGTCCTTTTACCCGTGTCGGCATTGCCCCACAAGCCATTGACCTTAGGTTGCTGGCTGCTGGTCACATTACTTACAACGTTCTTAGACACCACGGGCTATGACTCTATGACTTAGTTTTCTGATATCACAGTGGACAGGTGTGCACCGAACAAAAATACGAATAAGTTACAGTATGGTGGTAGTAGTGAAAGTCGTAGCAGCCATATATATATATATATATATGTATTGGGAGTCTATATATATATATATGTTATAAGACTAAATTCAGCCTCTGGGCTCAAAGGTGTTCTTCTCTTTCAACGAGTTTTTTCTGCTTCTCTTTGCGAAGCATGATGGAGTTGTTTTAGCTCTCTTTCTTCTTGCGATTGGTGTGGCGACGCTTCGGATTGCAGGTCTGGGTCGGGTGTGCTGCTGTGACTATGAGGTGTTGCCTCTATAATGTGCTCAGTGCAGTGCGGGCTGGAAGTCTTCAGCAGGTGGTGGCAGGATGCAAGGGCGACATTTCTTTTCTCACGGGCTTGCGGTGGAAGGCATCTTTTGACAGGGACTACACTGTGTTGCAGTTCAGAAATTTCTTTGCTGTAGTGTTCGGCCACCGGAGGGGGGCATTCACAACGAAAGCTATTGGCTGTGCATTGGTGTTCAGAAAAGCGATTTTCTCTCTGAAGCAAGTCAGAACTGTTTCTTGTCCCCCTGCAGGGGTTGCTGGGCGAGGCGGCTTGGTTCGAATGGTTGGGGGGAAGTCGACATTACTTCGATTGTGTACTACTCTCCCCCGGCCTGCTCGGCCACTGAGAAGGGGAGAGCTGCACAAGTGAAGGGTGCCTATTCGATTATGAATTGGGTGTTTAAATCGGCAAATTCCTCGCCTTGCCGCAGCATGCTTATCTGTGGGGTGACTTGAATAGTTCAGTTGGGGCTTATGCTGATGGTAGTCCTTGGGAGTTTGGTGGAGGGTCTTTTGGTGGTGGGAATGTTATTGCTGCAGGCTTGGGTGCCTCGGGTTGGCTGGATGATGAGCGAGCGGAATTGTGTGCTGCTAATTCTTTCTTTGCTGAGGCTTCACCTACTTTTGTGGGTGAGCAGGGGGTGGCAACTTCTATCGACCACTTCTTTCTTCCCAAGGGGCTTTTGCCGGCGGTGCAGAAGCTTTATGTGGATTGGGCTTTGGTGCGGAGGCTGCAACTTATTCCAGCGAGGGAGCCTCGCGATCACTTGCTTGTGATTATGCTTTTGCAGTATGTGTTGGCCTCACCTCCTTCTCCTAAGGCATCGGAAAGGTTTTGCCAGGAGAAGCTTGCTGCTTGTCTGCAGAGAGGAGAAGGCCGGTTTGCCTTCTTGTTGGACTTGGAGAATGAGTTTCAGAGGTTGGGAGAGTCCTTTCGCGAGTTGGATGCTGATCGGGCTCCTGATGCCCATTGGAAACTTTTGGGTCGACGCGGTTAGGGCTGTTGCCCTTCGCCATTTCTCTGCTGAAAGGAAAATCTATTGCACACTTGAGTATGAGGTGCTCCACTTTGAGCGGTTGCAATTGTTGAGTGGCTTGGCTAAGCAGCGAGTTTTTTTGGGCATGCGGAAGTCTGTTCCGGCGGGTGGCTCTTGAACTGTGCAGTCTTTACCATATCCAGAAGAGACTTAGGACTATTCGGAGGTGGGCTGAGGTGCGGAGGCGGGATCGCTTGGTCACTGAGCTCAGAGAGGCTATGCGGGCTGCTCGGAAAACTGTTGTTCAGTGGCTTGCTCGGCTTTTCGCAGGTACTTTTATTGGTATCAAGAAGAGGAAGTATTGCCACCTTCCTGCCTGCCGGCTTGGCAAGGAGGAGTTGCTTGAGTCTGCTTGCAGCCCTGCTTGCTGGGGGGTCTTTCTGCTGTGGAGATTGTCTTCGAGGAGGAGTGTGCGAGAATGATTGCAGAGCATATGCCTTTGGGGGACGACCTGAACTTTTCGCGGCTTGCCAAGAGGGATCTGAGGGATACTTTGTACCGGATGGCGGCTGGTGCTAAGCGGCAGGCTTCGCCGGAGTGGAGGTGCCCTTCTGCAGTATTTCTGTTCAGTGTGTACCCTTCTTTTTGTAGTATTGGATACAAAGTGAAGAGTGGGTTGGGTGCTGACTCTTTTGTCGGGGGAGAAGGCGACCGATTTCTTTCTTGTCAGAACGAGCTGCAGTTAGTATTGGAGCATGTGCACAAGGCTGGGCTTGTGCCCTTGGTTGCTAATCTTTCTTTGGGCTTCCTGATCGACAAAGGCAATGGGGGCAATGGATTGACGGGGCAGAGGTTGCTGCATCTTACTTGTGCGTTCTGGCGGATTTTTTCGGTGCTGCTTTGAGGAGAGGCATTAAGAGTTCTTCTTTCGTGTGGCCTTGCTGGTTCCATGCATATTTGCCAGGTCGTCGCCGAGAAGCTGCTATGTTAGTCCAGAGGGTTGTGCAATGGTTTTCCGATCGTGCCGAGCTGGACACGGTGAACTGGTTGAGGCACATGAAGAAGGCTTTTGCTTCTACTTTGAGGCCACTTACAGAGGAGACTTCTGACTTGTTGGTCGAGGCATCGCATGCAGCCTTTTTCGAGCAGCGAGCTGTCAATGCAGTGGTTCGGTTGGAGCCACATGGTGCTGATCGCTTTGATGTCTTGCCGCAATCGGGCAACCTGATTGGTGCTGCTGAGGGGCAGGTGTTTTTTTCGCGAAGCTACCTTGCTGGATTGGAAAAGTGGTTGGTGAGCTCAGGGTGCCTCTTTCCTCCTTTGGAGCTGTTGCATCCTGGTGGGCAGCGATGTCTAGGGGACTTGGTGTGCTTCGCTGACGACACTTTTATGAAGAGAGTTGTTTGTGCCAGGGCTCCGGGGGACTTGTTGCTGCAAATGTATGAGGATGACAAACTTTTTGAGGAGGCTCTTGCCGATGGCGGTTGGCTGCAAAATAGGGATAAGCTTGATGTGGTGCCTTGTCTTAAGGGGAGTATGCGAAACAAAGTTTTGGATGCAGTTGCTAAGGAGGACGGGTGTAAGTGGAAATTTGTTCCCCATGCACGTCATCTTGGAGGTTTGTTTTTCTTGGAACTCGTTCAATCACAAGGAGCTTGAGTCTCGACTTCGAGCTATGTTGTATGGGTTTCGGGAGATGTGCAAGCTTTGGTTTGTTGCTGTACCTTTCGGAATCAAACGAACTATCTTTTTGGGCAAGTTGTATGGTGCTGCCATTTCTTGACTCACCTCCTACGCGTTTCTCGACTCGAATTTCTCTAAGCTTGATTCCCAACTTGTTAAGTTCCTGAGGGCTATGCTTAGGGGGAAAACTCATTCCTTTGTGGGAGGCAAACACACACAGCTGGCACGTTTAGAAGTCTTTCGGAAGTGGAGGATTTTGCCGACTAAGGTGGAGGTGGCCCTTCGCAAGGTCAAGTGGCTGCAAGCTTGCCTTGCCAACCCAGCACCGAATGAGCAAGTTGTGGCTGTTGTTTGGGGGGAAGTGTTAGGCTCTCGTACTCTTAGGGAGGACGGTTCTTTGGCTCCGGATGCTAATCCGTTTGCGGCTTCTTTTGCAGAGTCTCTGGAAATGTTTCGAGGGCTTGGTGGGACTGAGGATTTCTTTGAGCTCTGGGAGGAGTGTGACAAGTCAAGGGTCGAGCTGTTGTGTGTTCAGGATAGCGATGTGGGGGATGCACTGTGCCGGATGGATGTCAAGATTTTGAGGGCGGCTTTCTGTACTGGGTGCAAGGGGCCCTGGGACTATGTCAAGGAGGCAGAGCCTGTGGAGGGCAAGGCGGGCTTTGTGTGCAAGCTTGCTTTGGGCGATGGCACTTGTTGTGGGCAAAATTTCAAATCAAAGCAGGCTCTTATAATGCATCAAGTCAAATCTGGGGAGGAATGCGAACGTGGCAATCTCCATCCTGTTGTTCGTTGTTCATCTGCGAATATGTGTCATTCGACGTTTGCTTCCAATATTTGTGCCAAGCATCACCTGGGGGCTTCTTACTTGCATGGGAGTTGCATACCTGGTAGGAGTACTTTTGATTGGGAAGTATTTGGTTCTGCATCGGCACCTTGGAAATGCGAGCTTTGCGAATGTGTGTGCGAGAATTTTTTCAGCTTTCAGCGCACTACTGCAAACATCTTCCGTTTCCCTTGCCAGTTACTAACTTTCCAGATGCCGGCGACCTTGGATGCGGAAGAGTTGTCTCAGGCAGACGCTTCGACACGAGGTTCAGGGCCAAGGCACAAGCAGGGCAGGGCGAATAGAGAGAAGGAAATCGTGGGAGGCGAGAAGAGCAGCGACCAGAAGGAGCTCAAGTTCGCTGGCAGCGCCAAGAAGCTGATGGCTCTGATCATCAAGATGGTTTTGTCTTTGGCACAAGGCACGCGAGACATCGAAGGGGCGGTGCTCGACACCCTCTTGGGCGAGTGCGGCTTGGCAGAAGTTTTGGCGATGCAAGAGCAGGGCGCAGTGTACCAGAAGAAGGCGGTCATTGAAAGGCCATTCTCTCGGTCCCCCACACACTTGGGTGTTCGGGGCACTCTTGGCAGCGGTGATAAAGCGAGGCGAGGCTGTGGGAGCGGTGAACCTAGAAGTGCTGAAGGATTTTCAGCAGACCTTGGACTCGGCAGATGTGGAAGCCAAGGCGGATATGGTTCGCTTTTGCAGGGTGAGCAAGTGCTATGACCAAGGCCAGTGAAGGATTACCCTTTGCCTTGCCCCGGAGTGCTCGGAGCTGCGGAAAGCTCTGATGAGTGCTCTCGTTCAGGCGAAGTTCTCTCGGCGGCAGGGGCGGGCTCCGGCGACTTTCATGGAGCAGGAGCTGCAGGAGTTGTTGGAGGGCCTGCTCAAGAAGTAGGGCAAGAGGTGGTGGTGGAGTGGTGGCTTCGGGCTCGAGGGATTGGGCCGGCTCACCCCTCCTGGGGACCCTCAAAGCCAGTGCTCGGGTTGTGGCCTTGGCTTGGGCTGCTTGGAAGTCTTAGTTTTGGGAGGAACCCTCATGGTTGGCTGCAACTCGTCCAGCCAGCCTTCAGACTGGCAGCAGGCTTTGGCTGCGCTGCTGGGGGGTTGCGAAGGTGCAGACTAGAATCTCTGCCATTGACTCTTGTTGAGTCGCCACACCGATCCATTTTTTTGCTGTCTCGCAGGGGGTGCAGCAGTGTGTCAAGGATGCGTGGGCCGAAGTTCTTTGCAGTACTTTTTCTTTGGGACCTCTTTGCTGTACGATTGTTCTTTGGGAATCTTTGCTGTACGATTGTTTTCCTTTGGGCTTCTTTGCAGTGCGATACGTTCTTTGGGAATCTTTGCTGTACGAGGTTCTTTCTTTGGGCTTTCTTGCAGTATTCTTTCTTTGGATATCTTTGCAGTACGAGGTTTCTTTGGGCGTCTTTCCTGTACGATTCTTTCTTTGGGCATCTCGCGGTATTTGGTCCTTTGGATATCTTTGCTGTACGATGGTTCTTTGGCTCCAGCAGTATTGGGATCTTGCTGGACACCCTTGCGGCTTTGGGGAGTTGTCTTTGTGGGCGAGCTGGCGGGACTTGTCAAGTTTTAACCACGGTAGGCTTTTAACTCTCCAAGTTTTGAAGGAGGCTTGACAGCATATGGAGTTACATGGATCTGGTGCGTCATTCATTCCTTCATAAGACTAGAATCGCATATGGCGCCTTATGGCGCTAGTGCAGTCATGCAAAGTATAGTGTGAAGCAGACAGTGGTTTAGAACAACAAAAAAACTGGAGTCGAATCGAAGGCATAGCCGAGAATTGATTTCGAAGGCACAGTCGCATTGAAAGCACAGCGAAGCAGTGATTTCGGAGGCACCGCCGCAGAAGCTTGCTATATAATGTGCATTCGAAGGTTCAGACCAGCGACATATGGTATTTAGTCTGATTCCGAAGACTAAGGTGGCCGAAGTGTGGCAAGAGCGGTGGATTTTCAGTGATTTCAAGGTGCATTTCATTTTCCACCATCGATTGGAGCGGAGACCCGGAATTGCGTATTTACTGTCATAGATTTCATTATATATCAGGATCCGCACCTCCTGGAAGTTTGTCCAAAAGTGTTACATGGGTCTACCTAATTGATTCAGTGGTGTATGGAATAATCTGACAACTCATTAACACATCGACTCCATTGTTGTTTCAAGGCGACTGACTTTTTTTTATCATACTCATATATATATATATATATATATATATATACAGCATTTAAATAATGGAAGCCCTATATAACTGTATCTATGCATATATCGGGATGACCCACATTCGATGTTTTGGTAGTTTCTCTCCCAATGGCCCCATGGGCCCAAGCCGGCGGGCGGCAGCGGCCGGCGGGCGGCTGGCACGCAGGCCGCGCTCGGACGGCGGGCAGTGTGCTCGCCGTTCAAGCCAGATCGGGGTAAGAAGACATCGAATATGGGTGACCCCTATATATATATATATATAGAGATTTATGATGGAAGCGCTATATATATGTGTATATATATATATATATATATATATGTATACATCACAACATTGTTTGCAATGAGTAGCATCGCACGATCTTCTTGCAGGGCTTTGTGGGGGCAGTCTCTTCGGGCCAAGGATGGTAGAAGTATTGGCTTGGGAAAGTTTCTCGAAAAAGCAGGTGGGTCTCTCCAGGAACACTTTTGCGATAAGCTTGTTGATACATGAATGCTCCGAAGGAAAACTTTGCGCGCACCATGAGCTACATAGTGATATTTATGAGTACATAAGTATATATATATATATATATATATATATATATATATATATATATCGGGTGTTCCATTATCACTTGGACCTTCCTTGCTAGCTGCTTAAGAAGTCACAAGCACGTATATGAAATCACCAAAGAACATGCACAAATCAAGTCACATGTGGGTACAAATATACAACATGCGTCTACGCCAGTAGAACTAAAGAGAGAGATTATATATCTAGTGTATGTGCATATGGAAAGCTGCATATATACTTGAAGAGAAGGGTGTTCAAGATATACAATTATATCTTTCTACCTGTCTCTTTCTCTCTGTAGCTCTCTCTCTCTATACATATATACTTATATATGATTATGATTATCTCTCTTTCTCCCTCTCTCTCTCTCTCTATATATATATATATATATATATATACCATTGCTACCATTGTGCACTGGGGCCTCTCAAGGGACTTTAAACCACATATTCCTGTGATCCTAAATTGCTATATGATGCAATATATTTACATATATACCAGAGTGTACCCTTCTATATATATATATATATATACATACATACGCAGTAATGTGGAACAGAGTGATGCAAAAAAGGTACATATGATGGATAACAGAATGCTAGAAACATACAGGGTCAAATAAATAGCGTAGCGATAGCATATGCAGCTCAGCAACAAGATCGCGAGTTTATGTCTGAGTCGGAGAGCACCCCTGAAGATACAGATATGGCACCCGCACAAAATGACAAAGCACAAAGCACAAAGTGATTTCTCTGATTCGGGGTCGGACTAAGTCCACCCTCCCCACAACCATAACATAATCCTTGTTGTCTTGGGATGGGAGTTGAGCCCTTGTACTATCCCTCCCCGTTGGAACACTCGCAAACAAACAAAGTGAAGCAGAGTGAGGCGGACTACAGATTTTTGCGGGACAGAGACAGAGCCAAGTATTTCGAGCACCCAGACGGCTGCGAAGCGAGCTTGAGCGGCACTTTTGAGCATTCGCGACAGCAGTGCAGCGAATGTGCTGCACGAAGGCAGATTTGCGGCGCTCGTGTAGCTGATTTTCAAAGCTTGAGCGGCACTTTCGAGCATTTGCGGCGCCTACACAGCGGATATGCAGCGAGTTCCACATTTTGATCCAGTGCAGCGATTGAGTTCCACGCAGCGGCGCTGGTGTATGTGTCCATATCACCTTTTTCGTGCGGAGCCCCGGGGGCTGTGGGCTCTTACGGTTCTTTATGCTCCTTTGTGGTGCAAATGTACAAAAAACTCCAGCTATCTTGTAACTCCTAAATCTTCAGACCTATGAGCTTAAAAGTTTGGAACTTATGAGCCTTATTTGCGAGGTTTGTGTAACTCACGCCATCCTGGCCCGGCTCGTGTGGAAAGAGGGGGTCCGACGGGCATTTCCAGAGTCGTTACAGAGAAGACACGTCGCCCAATGCTGCCAAAGCTGCCAACGATCATATGAGCTACGCCTCCAAAATCGGGCCTCAATTTTATTACGCAGGCGCCGTGGTTCGGACCCTCACACTCACCGTTCAAATTTGACACTCTCAGAAGGTACGGGTTTTATGTGAGCGAAACATTCGTTTCCAACACATGTGGTCGTTTCGTGTGTGCCGAACGCCTATTTTCAAACATGGAGGTGCGGGACATCGAGCCCAAGGCAGCCACAGGCACCCAAACGGGCCAACGGGGGGGCCCAGAAGACACCCAAAGGAAGCCAAATGGACAAGGAATTTATTACCAAACTCCCGATCAACCGCCCAAGCCGCCGTCATGTTAATCATAAAACTTCTACACCTTAAAGTTAGTTGTTGGTTTGGTCCCTAAATTACAAGACTTATAAGTCTTTGCGATCTAAGTCACATAAATCTTACATATATGACTTTGTGAATTGACCCTTAACGTGGTTAGCCTTGTAAGTTATGAACTCAGGGTGTATTCTATGTGGATATCTATATCAAAGAACCCAATCACTTTCCCTACAATTGAGGGGTGGGGTTGTCGCTTGGGAATGTCGGTTGCCCTTCCTCAGAGCACAGTTGCATCTCAACAATTAGCGCATGGGTTTTCATTTGATGGGGCATAGCATTACATCTAAAGGCGCCCATAGATCTTTCTCTATGACAATTATTTGCAAATCAGTCCCAACTAGTTATTGTTTAAAGATGCCGCCTCCATAAGCAAACCAAGGACATGCCAATGCCATGCCCACACAACATAATTATTATTTGATTGACTCCCCATGGGACCGTTTCCGAGCACCCCCGCCCGTTCTTCAGTCTGTTGCATCACAGAATTTTTTCGCGCGTGGCCCACACAATTGCACAAATCAGATTTGGCCTTGAATGGCAGCACGTTTGTAAAATTCGATTTGGTCTTGAAGGCCAAAGAGTTCGCCATATAAGGAGTGCATGAGATTTGGCAAAGCAACACGAACAACACTTCTAGAATAGCTCACTCCTAGCTCTTGGCCCATGAGGAGCTTGAGAGCCGATACGAAATGAATTGCACTTGGATCATTTCGAAAACTGTATAATGAGCATCATACATTCCGCAGGCGTGTGTGTGTGTATCATGGCATAACTTTCATTTGATGTGCAAGCTGAAACGCGGGGCGGATGGCAATAGCAGAGTTCAAAAATCATATGCATATGTTAAGTTGGATTTGCATGTCGTTTGTGTATTATCGTTGCATTCATTTCGCATTAGGGGAGTACAGCCCCAATTTGCATCCTCCATGCTGGTGTTTTTAACGGGTGTTGCTCCTAGTGCTTCGCCCATGGAGGTGGTCCTCCCAAGACTTTTGCTGAGAGGAAGAAGCTGGCCCGTGAGACAGCTGTGAGTCGATTAGAATATGAAGTCGCTTTATTGGGCGAGGAAGATCTGCAACTTCAATGCGATGGAAGTGGACATATTTGGCTTAAGGAATACTTGACCAACGCCCGCCATTTTCTCAAGCATGCTTTCAAATTAATTCCGACAGGATTCCATGATATGCATTGGGACACGAAACTGACCGGCAAGGAGGCTACAGAAACAAAAAAAACAGCATATTCGACGTCTCCGCGACTCGAATGCAATGAAGATGTGCCGGACCAGGATTCGGCCAGAAGGCACCTAAAAACAATTCAAACTGAATTTTCACTATCCGAGCAATCCATGGAATAGTTGAAAGCAAGTATTGACGTGCATGAGATGTGGATACTATGCAATGAACAAAGTGCGGAAGCTCGGTAGGTCATGCTGTATGAAGCCTGTTATTGCTTCACAAGCACACATGTTGAGAAAAATGAAGATGGGCTTACCCTTGGTAAACATATTAACTTTCCCACCCCCTTGTGTTCTGGGGATGGACAAATAAAAGCCTGTGTGATTGCACAACCTAGAAAGGCGGCAAAGCCGTAGGCAATCGCTACACACATTGGGAAAACAACCAACCGAGTGATACGGGACCTGATGCCATCTGAGAGTTGCATATTATAAGTAATTATGCGCGAAACTAGACGGTCCAGGCTGCTCTATAGATAACTCTCAGCAATGGAGTGCATAAGGCATCCGATGCATATGGGGACAAGTTATCGATCAGCAGAGATGCAGTGCAAATCGAAAAAAGGGTTGGCAATGTGATCCTCCCATCATACAGTTTCAAACTACAGAAGATGTGCTCCTTCCATCTCACAGTTGAAAAATCTGTTATCTTCGAAGAGCTGGCGAAAAAAATATCCCAAAATGTTGCAACTCCCAAAGGTGTGAATCTCATCGATTCTACAATGTTCTAACAATTTTCCACCGAATTGATGCAAAAAACAATCCAGATGCATTTAAGCACGTTTCCGACATGTGTTGGAAGGTCTTTTAATCAAATTCCGGTTCATAATCCATTGGGTCCGAAAATGGGTTTACTAACCAAATAAATTTTCGAATCTGTGTTTGGGGTTACAATCATAGGTGTACAACACATCTCTGAAGCATATGAAATGGGTTCCTTCCATCCCATAATGTCAAACAACAGAGGAAGATGCTGCAGAGGAAGATGTAGCCATCGAGCTCTGGGGTGACGCTCCAGTGCCTGTGTGGCTGCCTTGGGTTCCCGATGCCCGGCGCGGGCTCGGCATCAAACAGTGCCGAGGGAGCACGGAGGCATTTGTTGTAAGACATTGTAGTTAAGATGGCTACAGAAAATACGACATCTCAGAAAACAAAGCAAGGGAACAATATATATATATATATATATATACAATTGCCTGCAATAATGGCGTCGGTGCACATGTATAACACATGTGCACCGACGCCGTTATTGAAGGTGCACATGTATTGGCTCAATGTGCAAGGATTAAGGGTTAAGGCTTTCGTTGTTTGTTGTGTTATGTTGTTGTTAAACACTAGTTAGTCTAAAAGACTAATTATTTTTTAGCAACACTTCACCACGTCATCGTTCTTGTCGGCGCTCCCGCCTCAACAAAAACACCATTTGTGAAATTCTCTCTCATTTGGCTTGCGCAGAGTGATGTCCTGCAGGACCGGTCTTTTGTTGTTGTGGCCGTTTCTCAAGCCAAATGCACACTTCGCAACGTCTGATTTCCTTGATTTCATGAAATGTGCATCTCGCCCGGGCGCGGTGCACATTTAGCATGCCCTCTTGGGATTCATCTGGACCTCTTGAGGCTCGCCGGCAGCGGTTGGGCGATGGTCGTCTCGGGGACACAATTTCATGATTTCGGTGCTCTCGCCCAGGCGCGCGCCACACTTAGGTTTATATAGGGGTCTCTGGGGCTCTCCGGGTCAAGTGGGGATATGTGGGGGGTGTTGGTTTTGGCTTCAAAAGTATCCTGGGAGTGTTTTCCTGCGGCACCAGATCGGTCTTTCAAATTCGAGTTTCTGATACAAAAGTAGCCTTCCACAGCTTGGACTAGTTTATGGCTCCAAAACGTACATTTGGGAGTGTTTTCCTGGGGCAGCAAATCAGCCTTCGAAATTCGAGTTTCGAACACAAAAGTACCCTCCCTCCCGCAGCCTGGACAAGTTTATGGGTCCAAAACATATTTCTAGGAGTGTTTTCCTGGAGCAGCAATTCGGCCTTCCAAATTCGAATTTCGGCCGCAAAAGCACCCTCCCACAGTCTGGACCAGTTTATGGCTCCAAAACGTACTTTTGAGCTTCTTTGCCTGCAGCACCAAATTCGGGCCTCCAAAATCGTGTTTCTGACGCACCTTTAGGTGTCCTATAGCCATATTCCAGGGTGGGTATCACACCGCCAGACCTTTGGGTATATCATCGCCATACTTTAGGGTGGGTATATCACCGCCATAATGTCACCGCCATAGTTTAGGGTACTTCATCGCCGTACTTTAGGGCATATCATCGCCATACCCTAGTGTGGGTATATCACCGCCATATCTTAGGGTATCTCACCGCCATACCTTAGGGTATATCATCGCCATTCCCTAGGGTGGGTATTTCATAGCCATAGCTTAGGGTATCTCACCGCCATAGCTTAGGGTATATCACCGCCATAGCTTTAGAGTATATCATCGCCATACCTTTGGGTATATCCTTGCCATACCCTAGGGTGGGTATATCACCGCCATATCTTAGGGTACCTCGCCGCCATACCTTAGGGTACATCATCGCCATACCATAGGGTGGGTATTGCACCGCCATACTTTAGGGTATATCACCGTCATACCTTAGGGTATATCATCGCCATATCTTAGGGTATATCATCGCCATACCCTAGGGTGGGTATATCACCGCCATTGCTTAGGGTACTTCATCGCCATACCTTAGGGTATATCATCGCCATACCCTAGGGTGGGTATTTCATCGAACCTTAGGGTACAACAACGCCATACCTGAGGTTATATCATCGACATACCCTAGGGAGGGTATTTCATCGCCAGAGCTTAGGGTATCTCACCGCCATAGCTTAGGGTATATCACCGCCATACATTAGGATTATATCGCCATACTCCAGGGTGGGTATATCACCGCCATAGCTTAGGGTACTTCATTGCCATACCTTAGGGTATACCATCGCCATAGCCTAGGGTGGGTATCTCATCGCCATAGTTTAGGGTATCTCACCGCCATACCTTAGGGTATAGCCTTTTGGCTCCAGACCAGTCGTATACTGAGACACGGACAAGGTAGAGAGCATAGTATCACAAGATAACTACACACACATTGAACCCTTCATCAGACTGCGTTGGGATATAAATGTGCTATTCCACGATGGGAGATGTCTTAAACTCCTCGGGCGGGATAGCTAAGGTTTAGGGAAGTTTCGAATGGATTTGCTAACGAAAGCTCCCCCCCTTATGGGGGGTATTTTCCCGTTACTGGTAACACGTTGTACTTGTTGTTGAATTCATTGTTGTTGAATAATATTATTCAACAAGAATAATTAGTATTAGCAACACTCCACCGCGTCATCGCTAATGTCGGCGCTCCCGCCTCGACAAAAACACCATTTGTAAAATCCACTCTCATTTGGCCAGCGCAAAACGATGATCTGCAGAACCGGTCTTTTGGTGTTGTGGGCGTTTCTTAAGTCAAATGCACACTTCTCAACGTCTGACTTCACTGATTTCAGGAATTGTGCATCTCGCAAAGGTGCGGTGCACATTTAGCATACCCTTTTGGAACAGATTTTTGTCTCTTGGGGCTTGCCGGCGGCGGTTGGGCGATGGTCGTCTCGGAGACACAATTTCATGATTTCTGCTGCTCTGGCCCAGGCGTGCGCCACATTTAAGCCTATATGGGGGTCTCTGGGGGTGTTTTCCGCGTCACTCGGGGAGGCTTGGTTTTAGCTTCAAAAAAAGTATTCATAGCCTGGGGCAGTTTGTGGCCCCAAAACGTACTTTTGAGAGTGTTTTTTCTGCGGCATCAGATCGGTATTTCAAATTCGAGTTTCTGATCCAAAAGTAGCCTTCCACAGCCTGGATTAGTTTATGGCCCCAAAACGTACATTGGGAGTGTTTTCTTGGGACAGCAAATCAGCCTTCCAAATTCGAGTTTCGGACCCAATAGTACCCTCCCGCAGCCTGGACCAGTTTATGGCTCCAAAACGTACATTTTGGGAGTGTTTTCCTGGAGCAGCAAATCGGTTTTCCAAATTCGAATTTCGAACACAAAAGCATCATCCACAGTCTGGACCAGTTTATGGCTCCACAACGTACTTTTGAGCATGTTTGCCTGCAACAACACATCGGTGCTCCAAAAGCGAGTTTCTGATGCAATTTTGGTGTCCTATAACTAATTCCAGGGTGGGTATATCCCC
>Ga0099797_101048_pt1 | contig 15559 bp, 11 predicted proteins | sample Uncmet_Sort48C_1_FD_89871 | JGI IMG/M metagenome (GOLD analysis project Ga0099797, IMG submission 89871) | Marine eukaryotic communities from CALCOFI LINE 67, Pacific Ocean - C012_Sort48C_1 | ecosystem: Environmental > Aquatic > Marine > Oceanic | place: Pacific Ocean: Monterey Bay | collected... | reverse complement strand
AATGACAAGCATATGTGCGTTGAACAGACCTTGGGTATAGCTCTGGATCACACAAATCTGTCATAATAATGTCATGGATGTGGCATGTGGTGGGTGGCTTGTGGTGCATATTATGAGTCATGGTTGTGGTGTGCTGGGCTTGCGGTCGCACCAGGTGGACTACTTTTCGTCATGGATGCCGAGATGCCGATATACAGGGACAGCTTGATTGAGTTTGACAAAAAAAAAAATTAAGCGCCCCAGGACTTAGCAGTTCTGACGGGATTACAACTGCAATATTCAAGCGCCGCAGGACTTAGCAATTCTCACGGGATCAAAACTGCAATATTTAAGCGCCACAGGATTTTGCAATTCGCACGGGATCACAACTGCAATATTTAAGCGCCACAGGATTTAGCAAGTGTCACGGGATCACGATTGCAATTTTGTAACGCAACAGCATTTAGCAGTTCTCACGGGAACACAACTGCAATATTTAAGCGCCACAGGATTTAGCAGTTCTCACGGACTTACAAGTGCAATATTTACGTGACCACCATCTCAGAGCAGATTTTGTAGCTGGGCCTGTCTGGGCCTGTTTGGGCCTGTCTGGGCCCGCCTGGGCCTGTCTGGGCCTATCTCGGCCTCTCTGGGGCTGTCTGGGGCTGTCTGGGCCTGTCTGGGGCTGTGTCTGGGCCTGTCTGCGCCTGTCTGGGGCTGTCGGCGCCTGTCTGGGCTTGTCTGAGCGTGTCTGGGCCTGTCTGGGCCTGTCTGGGCCTGTCGGCCTGTCTTGGCCTGTCTGGGTCTGTCTGGGCCTGTCTGGGCTTGTCTGGGCCTGTGTGGGCCTGTCTGGGCCTGTCGGGGCAGATTTTGTTGATAACACCACATGATTTAGCAGTTCTCAGTGATATTTAGTTAACATATTCCGTCAACAATATGCAATATGACATTAGTTGCAAAGCCAACGAGAACCAGTAATTAGGTAGTCACTAACCTGGTAACCATTATGTGACCAGACCGCTAGTCACCCGCAGCCAGCGATCCACGGTGGAACCGTAGACCAGTTGATCAATGAACGCAAGACTCACACATTATTCAATAAGTTTTAGATGAACATGGGAGGACAGAGGCCAGATGTGTAATTTTGCTAGATGGTGCCTCCGGGTTCAATCAAGCAATGCTGTAAGTCAAGACGTCCTTCACCATCCCTCCTTGAATGTAGGGTGAATTATCGCAACGGCCGACTTCTTTGATCCCCAACACCGGGTGGTCATTGATATTGCTCGCAAAGCCAACGCGAACCAGTTACCAGGTATTCAGTAACCCGGTAATCAGTATGTAATCAGGTAGCCAGTGACCTGCAACCAGCAACCCACGGTGGAACCATAAACCCGGTGGACAACGAAGCCTTGGTCTCTACTCCCCGGAGGCGGTTTACGAGTATATATATATATATAGGGAGAGATACCTACATATAATATAAACATACCCTAGAAGCATGAACATGTAGTGATCAGAGGGTGCGTGGTGGAGTGCATGTGCGCATACACATGAGGTGACAGACGGTGCGTGTGTATGTGTGCACATTTGCATGAGATATCGCCGTCCTTCAGGCCACTGACCTGAACCACCTTTTGATGTATGTCGGCAAGGAAATGGAAAATGGTCTGTGCGTTGGGGATGTTGAAGCTTTTGAGGCGAGCAATATACACAGAGTCAGGGTGCCTCTCTGAACCACTCTTCCATATAGCAGTTGCATTGGTGGGATTCATATACAACACATAGCGGAGGTTCGGGGGAAGCAACACGGGAAATGTTTTGTTCTTGCGTGTGTACGGGTGGTCTGGTAGGCCGGGTGGTAATTATTTCAGCTGAAACTTCGTGTCTGCATGTTCCCTGCTCCCTTTGGCCCCATTTGCTGTCTTCCGTTTTCGCTTTCGATATTTTTTTATCCTTAGTGATGTGATGTCGAAATGAGTTGCGGTCATTTCAGGTGATTCCAGATCAACTCCAGTGTTTTCAAGTGAGCCCAAGTGAGTTTAAGTGAGCCCAAGTGAGTTTACGTGAGTTCAAATGAGTTTCACTGAAACCAAGTCAGTTCAAGGCAGTTCATGTGGTGAGTCCAAGTGTGTTTGAGTGATTTCTTCAAGTTGCGTTCAAGTGAGTCCAAGTGAGCCCAAGTGAGTTTTCAAGTGAGCCCAAACCAGTTATTCAAGGGAGTTTAAGTGAGTTCAAGAAAGTTCACGGGAGTGCAGTTGAGTGCAAGCGAGTCCAATTTTATCCAAGTGAGCTCAAGAGAGTTCAAGTGTAATTTCAAGTGAGTTCAAATGAGTGTGAATGCAAGTGAGGTGGTCCAAGTGAGCCTCCCGCCATCTTGCTATCCAACTCTACTTGGCTTTGACGATGTAACTTATACATATATACTAGTATGTATATATATATATATATATATATATATTTTTTTTTTCTTTTTTATATGTTATATTTGCTATATGTATTAGAGGAAGGCCCCCCACTTGGACAGCCTGTCTCCGTGTGTGTCGGCTGTTTGCTTTCATCCGCCTTGCTTCTGCGGACGGCGCGTTTAATGTAGACGGTGTTACGTTGCAATCTGGATTTTTCGCATTTCTTGGACATTTGTCACAAGTTTGTTCACATTCTCATGCGTTTCTGAAGCTATGGGTGCCTTTTGAACCGATTTGGTGCCACTTTGACCTTCGGGCATCATCTTACAAGCTCTTGGAAAGCAGGGGCACTGCAAATGGAGTTAGGCACTTCATCATTCCGCCACCCTTGGGTCGCTCTAGTGTCTTCGGGGCTATCCTGATTTGGCTCAAACATCGCAAATAACATGTGCCCCAAATCCTTGCAACAAAAAATCTTGAAGCCTGGCCTAGTCCTCAAAAACGAGTATGGAATGCGGGAGGCACGAGTTGCCAGGAGGCGCGGGGGCCGGCACAGTATCTGAGGGCACCACAACTTGTTACAAATATTGGTATTGAAATGTGTAATGCTGGTAGAGTCGTGATATTTCTTATAATGCGAACGTATTTAAACATGTGACAGTAGTTTAGGCCACTGATGATCGAGGAGAGATCATCATGCGGAATTCAGGTGAACGCATAGTTTTAGCATTCCGTTTGCGAAACTCTGCATGCCGGAAGGATTTTATCGAGGATCTCCGATAGGAGCTACCAAGCTGGTGGATTCCATGAATTGGAAGGGAACATGTAGCAGGGGTGCTGCTTAACTCATGTTTGCTTCGCAAGTCATTAGTTAAGCTTACTTACCATCCTTCACAGAAGCTCACGCATGGCTGCATCAATACATGTGATCGCCCGAAGCACTTATGTTCGGTTTTGTTTCAAAAATGGTACCGATTAAGTAGGGCGCCAAATTGTGTTGCAGAGCCGGCCGCCCGCCGCCGCCGGCCGCTCGCCGGCCGCCCGCCGCCCGCCCGCCGTGCGCCGCCGCGGCCGGCCGGCGGGCCGGCTTGGACCCCATGGGCTCATGGCGGTTTATGTTTTGATATTTTGCCGGCCGGAGTACGTAGGATCCGAGGGATTGCTTTGGACACTCACACATTTTGAATGTGGACGCAGGTCCCGAGCAACTGAGGCATGTGGTTTATTGAAGCCACGGCCAAACTTCCCATGGGCGGCACTGAATCTCGAGCTGGTGGAATCCATTTGTCAAAAATTGTCTGGTCGGCCCCAAAGCCCATACAACAGCGAGAACTTACACATCCACTATTAATTGCCAAACCACAAATACCAACAAACCAAGCCTGATACAAGCGTGATGCGCCATCGCCCAACAATGTTTACTTGTATTTGTTGGTAAGTGTTGGTTGACCAAGAATTGCTGATTGCTAATTGATGGTATTTGGCTCAATTATTTGTAATTTGTTGCTTTAGTTTGTTTTTTTGCGGTTTTTGTATTATTGGGATGACACACATCTATGGGCTTTGGAGCCGACCAAATAATTGTCCCAGGGGCGGGCCGGGGGCAGGTGGTGGCCAGAAGGGTGAATGAGAACACATACATCCTAGAGTTTGTTTCACGGCAGTACACATTGAAACCTCACCCTGGCATTTGTTAAGATGTTTCAGAAGCACTACTCTAGTCAAGTGCTGCATGTTTTGAGTTTGTGGACAAGCTTTGTAAGAGGCAAAGCTGCTTGATCCTTTGCTTCACTGATCTGCTCATATGTGTGTGAACTAAATAGAACAGATGCCCTCACAGCCCGTTTTAAGCAAGCATCTTCCTGCTATCTTCGTGCAACGGTTTGGAATGGTTGTCATCACCAGCGGTTAAATGTTGCCTGGAAGCATCTGGCGCAGGCCACATGTAGCGCATCTGAAGAACATCTGCTTCCAGTAATTTATTGGGCCTCAGCTCTGACAGCTGGCGGCAGCCAAATGAATGTTGCACAGCTTGCCCGTCGCCTATAACCCGAGCTGTGATTAATACCCTTGGAACGTAACCAAACAAAAATATTGATAAGGTCCTCGGGCCGCCAGATTTTACAATTAACCACCGGGGAGTCATCACAATTAATCCGCCTCCTCATGGGACCTATGATCCCCAGCCCACAACGGTTAATTTACTAAAGATTTTCAGTTAGGACGATGGAACTCAGCCCGAACAATTAATTAGTTATTCATTTCAATGGCCGCTATTCACCATGTGTTCTTGAGCACCCGTCGGTCTGAACCGGAGTTCGGTGAAATGTTTATTCATTTAATAAATGCATGGTTACTAGTGTGTAGTAATCCCCTCACGACCTCACGAGGTCATAACCATTTTATGTTGCTGAGCACGGAGTCAAGACCAAGGCATCCCAGAGCAACTTGTTCTAACCGCTTCGCACATTTCGCCGGGCCGGCTAATTGGGGAAAAAATCAAATCACAAGTGTGTCTTGATTTATGACTTCACTCGTCAAAGCCAGTGGGTAAGTGAATCAGCAAATTGTAGCTACCCAAATTCCTAAAGTGTCAGATGTTGTATCTCATTGAAATCTATTTAGGGGAATTCGTGGTACACATCAAGTCACAATTGGGTCTTGATTTGTGACTTCTCTCGTCAAAGGAAGTGGCTAAATAAATCAGCAAAATATACCTACGAAAATTTCTAAAGTATTAGAACCTTTATAATATTAGACGTTATTTAAAGAAATTCGGGGTCATTGAAGGCTTACATCTAGGTAAATCCGTGGCCTTGGGCATCTATGACGGGCATCATATGTTTTAGGGGTCAACATTGGAGCCACAACGTCGGGAACCCGACAGCCGTTCGAGGTCTTGTGGGTTTATGTTCACAACTTCCCGCAATATTTGTTTGACTTGTTCTTGGTATACGTTTTTAATGGAAAATGAAGGCCCAAGGGTTCACACATTATTGGGGTTCGTTTTGATGTTTTGGGGAGGGTGCGGTGATATAGTGAAAATTGATCTGCTGCTCGCACAGGAACTCAATTCGGCTGGTCGAATGGGGGTCATCAAATTGACGTTTTTTGTGTTTTTGGGGTGTGTGGTTTCAAGAGCCTTTTCCAAACACATTTTTAAGATTTTTGATGTTTTGGGGCTCTGCTTGTGGCTCCAATCTAGATTTCCCGGTTTCAGTTTTTGGGGTCAGTTCTCGAAGTAAATTATCTTGAGATTACAAGAAAACTGGAGAGAAGGACTTGTACGTCAAATGGCCTCCCAGGGGAAACCTCTGAAGTCACTCAGCTAAAGCTAAGTGGCCAAGGCCCAAGGCCTTAGTACCAGGGAGTGGGAGACTAAACTAAATTAAGACTCAAGATCGAAAACTGATTCTCCAACACGCCGTTGGCCAGAGGCCCGGTGAATTGTAACAGGAGACCTCCAAGGCTGTTTGGGAATGTTTTCTCCAGCGAGGTCAACAATATTTAGGAGAGCATGCACTCATGCGTACGTCCCATTGATTTTCATTGGTTTTTATCCGGGATTGGAGCATGTGTGTTTAATACTTGTTTGTAGACACCCTACACGCATAACGCAGACTATGCGACCATCGGTCCGTCTGAAATCAATATCACTCTGCCACTAAAGCAGCGTACCGCATGCTTTGTAATAAGATTATGCCAAGTTGCTCCGGCAGTGTGGCATGAAACAAAGCAGTGGGAAACACAACTGGACACAATTTGCCGATTTATTACCGAATGCAAAGAATTGTTTTAGTTGTTTTGCGAGGATCGTTTGTCCATTGTATAGGGTTTCTTCAGATCGTGCGTGCATATGTTTCAGGATACTCAGGAGTTGTCTTATCCAAATATTTGATTAGGCATGTCATTCGCGAGCTTTGTGTTTGGAAGCGCCTAACCACACTTGACCCAGCCCATTTGCCCTTAGGCTTGTATTTGCAGATCCTTCACAATCTAATCTGTGCACTTTGCTGATTTATGACTGTCCGGGGTGCGGTGGAGTATGTGTGTGCCTTGGGATTCAGTCTGCGTGACCCCTTGTGGACTCATACCCATCCGCCCATATGCATACTTATTTGACTTCAAGTTGGCTCCTAAGATCATTCGCAATTTAATGGTTGGGAAAACCTTTGCATGTACCAGGGATCATATTCTTGTGTTGCCCAAGTCGGTTGCGAGCAGCATGTAGGAATCTGTTATTTGAGCACACTTTATTTGGATGTGATGTCCAGCTCTCTGAGAGAGGCATTGGAGAGAGAGCACAAGTTGTACAATGAACCAGCAGGCTCTTCGCATGTGCCTGCTTCTGGCACCAGCACCTCCAGCCTTGCAGGTTACCCACAGAATTCCCAAGAGATCGCAGTGAAACCTGTGCTGCCGGGGGACTTGCTGGAGGCTATAGGGATTGTTATAGTGCGCGAGAGTTTTGAATTGGAGAGCAGCTTGGTCCAAAAGTTAGAGAAAGGGGCACTCGTGGAAGTCATTGAAGCATCAAGTGGCCGTCGCGTTCATGTTCAAGCTTCGAATGGTCAACAGGGCTGGGTGAGTCTCACCAAGGCCACTGGGGAAGCATTGCTACGACCACAAATCCGTACATCTCCACGAAGGCCCACTCAAACAAATGTACCAATGAATGGAAATGCGTCTGTACCAATAGCTGTACCAAATGTACTCAAACAAATGTACCAACTCACCAATGAGGTTGCGTCTACCAAAGAGGTTGTGTCTACCACTGGCGAATCATTGGTACGACCACAAAGTCGAATGCCCTCGACGGATGTAGTCGACACATCTCCCCCAATATCCACTCAAGCTCAAGAACAGTCTACGGGTGTGCATGTGACGAGGAATGGGATTGCATCTGAACTTGGAGATAAGGTTTTCCCCAAGAAGGCTGCAGCTATAGTCAGTGGAGGAAGATACGAATGCCTAGGTCCAATGATAATGCGCCGGGAGCAAGACCTGAACAGTGCATTGGTCAAGAACATTTCAGCCGGAAGTGTTTTGCGAATCCTAAAGGCAGGCAACGGACGGCGTTGCCTAGTTCAAGATGCAACTGGGCTGGAAGGCTGGGTAAGCGTGACGAAGGCAACCGGAGAGCAGTTGTTGTTGGCAATCCTTTCAACACCTGAACCGTCCTTACCTGAAGGTTTGAAGATAGGGCAACAAGTATTTTGGTCTTCTTTTTCAGTCGGGCAAGAATATGATTCAACATATGGTGCAGAAGGAAAAGTTGTTGGCGAGGCACTGGATGCAAATCGGCGGGATACGTGTGTGCAAGCAAACTTTCCCTGGGGCAGCCATGACGTGGAGGTCAAATGGCTTGCCCGTGAACCCTTGCCAGCTTTACCTGGTGCAGATGATCAGACAAATATCTCCTTACAAGCTCATCGTCAGGGCTGGGCATGTGCTCAGTGTACAATGCGGAATACAATGGACAATGAAAACTGTACAGCCTGTGGTTTGCATTGGCAATCTAAACCTAAAGTGAAGGGAGGAAGCACCAAAGAGCCGGGCCGCGGAGAGGATGTAGCACCAAGAGATTCTGAAGCTTCGTTGAAAGCTGCCCACGTGTCCAGGAACAACATCAACAATTTAGGGGCAAAGCTGAAAACTGCTTCCAAAACCGGTTGTCTTTCGCTATGTGATTGTCACCTCAGCGGCCTGCCTGACGAAGCTGTGCATAGTGACATGAAAAAGCTGCGCTTTATTGACATCAGTTCCAACTCTGTCCAGGCATTGCCAGAGAGCATTGGTGAGTGGGTCTCTTTAAAAACATTGAATTGTTCCAAAAACAGGCTCAAAGATATCCCCCAAGCCATGTCTTCATTGAAGAAGCTTCAGAAATTGATGCTCGCGGACAACTTGTTTGCATATCTTCCTGCTTGTCTTGCCTCCTTGGGGAGCTTGAAGGAACTGAACTTGAGTGGGAATCGCCTCGGGCCTCGTCTTTTGCAGGATTGCGATGGGGATGAGACAGTCTATGAATTCAAGAAGCCACTGGCATCTTCTTTAGAGGTTCTGGACCTTTCACGAAATGCCCTCGAAGTTCTTCCACTATCGTTGTTTGGTGTTGCCAGCCTGTGTCATTTGGTTCTTGCTAGTAATGCTTTGTCAGAGTGAGGTGTTTCCCTGAACGCACTCTCAAGGTCAACGATACGATTGCTTTGCTGTTCAGCGGCCGGCGGTGTTGTTATTGAAGTTGATGATGTTTCTTTGTCTCGTAGGTGTGGCTCTTGACCCCCATGCCTGGCACCACATGCTACGGCTGACGGAATTAATTAAGCAACACTTTGGTGCTCTGGAGCTTTAATAATGTCTCGCCACATAAACACGTTTTTGTTACGAAACAGGTCACCCCAAATCACCTCGTGCTGATATTTCGTGTACCCGGCCCCAAACAGTGTGCACGTCCATTCCTTTTCGATTGGAACTCTGGGTTTGCGGGATTGTCCCAAGGCAAGTTGGCATACCACACCGGAGCTCCGGATGCATGAATTCTTTAGAATTGCGCGGATTTCCGGGACGAATCGAATGGGACTAGTCCCGAGATCTGGAAGCAGGTAAAAAACAATGAAAAAACATAGGTCTGGCCAGTCCTATGTATTGCTCACATGGTTTTTTCTTCATTCCGTCAACAGTATTGAGATCGCTGCAGGCTTCAATTACTGTGCCATTGCATGGCGCAGGTTCGGCGATAAATGGGGCCCATGCGCCCCCATGGACCCCCCATGGGCTTCCATGGGCCCCGTATGTCCCACGGGTCTCCCATGGGCCCCACAGGCCTCATAGGCTAGGGACCATTTCGCATTGACAGGAGTGTTAGGTGTCCCATCCACTCTCTCATTTGAAGGCACATAAAACATGCATTTTCATTTCAATGAAGCATGTAATGTTTTCTGACGCAAGGGTGTTTCGGTGGCATGCCCAAGGATGTGCCGTGCCGTCGTCCGGAGGACTTGCTCTGGAAAACTCTTCTGGAAAAACTGAAAAACAAAAGATTTTTGGCCCCAGCCGGCCCGGAAATACAATATAATATGGGCCAGAAGCGCACCTATGACTTGATAACCAAGAAACACAACCTGGAACAAGATGGGTCCTCCCCTGAACTGACAGCCGCAATCAAAGAGGTCAGGCGAGCGAAGAGATTAGACTGGAGAACCTGGGTTCGGGGGTTCGGTCTAGCGTAACAGAAGAGATGGTCATAAAAGACAAATGGCTAGGTATAAAATACATCAAAAAGAAATTCTCGCCTAACCTCTACGAGAGAGCTAACACACAAGGGCACACGGTAGGGGTACAAGATAGAGCGAATGCAGCGGCAGAATACCTGGAGTCGAAGCATTGGGGTAAACCAAATACACAAGCGCCGCCCAACGAGCCGGTGAATATCAGACGGGTAAGACCTCCGAGTGACAACCGTTTTGACTTGGGGGACTTCTCGGTAGCAGAACTCAAAAGCCTGCTCAAGAGGCTCAAGAAGAACAAAGCTACTGGGCCGGATAATATCCCAACCGGATTCTACCAGTGGCTCGACGGAGAGGCGTTGACATTTGTAGTGGACATTCTAAATCAGTGGTGGCACACTGTGACTGGAGCCCTCCCCGAAGACAAACTAAAAGCGGTCATCGTCTCTATTAAAAGAAAGGGTGATCCGAAAAAAACAAGAGAATTATCGCCCGATCTCACTACCTAACTCGATATACTCAATCTATGCCGCGCTTATACAACGACGACTGGCAACGGCGATTGACCAAGACCTGCAGGACACCCAATATGGGTTTAGAGCGAAACGTAGTACATCCACGCCCATAGCATGTATAAGAAGGGTACTGGATAGGGCGGAGGCCTCCCAAGAAACACTCTATGTAGCATTTCTGGATTGGGAAAAGGCATTTGACAAGGTCGATCAAACAAAATTTCTTGAAGCCCTTCCTAGAATGTCTATTCCCGATAAAATGTGTGCTGCCATTTCAAGTCTTCACACACGAGTGCAATAGCACGTGGAGGAGACAAGAAGCCGGCATTAGGCACGGGTGCCCGCTGTCACCATACCTGGTTATTATACCGATGACCGTGTTATTCAAAGATGCACACCTGAACCTGAACATAGACAAACGGTGGAAGGAGTTTCGTTGACGGAATACTTGTATGCGGATGATACAGCGCTTGTCACCACTACCGCCCCCGCTATGAACAGGTTAGTCAGTAAAATAGATACCTGCGCAGAATACTATGGCCTCAAATTCAACTACAACAAGTGCATGGCAATGAACTTTAACACACAGGCGAGCACCAAATTCAAGAACAATGGGAAAATTCCTACGGACTCGGAAACCATGTACTTAGGGGCAAGTATCCACAAAGACCACAATGTACGGAGAGAGGTCACGAGAAAAATAGGATCTTGTTTCGTCACAATGAAGAAATTGCAGATAGTCTGGGGAAACAACCAATGTCCGAAGAAATTCCGTTTTCAGGTCTTCGACGCGGTTCTCCGTTCGAAGTTGGTCTATGGACTGGAGAGCGTAATGCTAACGAAAGCTTTGGAAAATAGGTTAGACACACTACAATTAAAGGGGCTCAGGAAAATCTTAGGTATCAAAACCACCTTTATAGATAGAGGAAACACCAACAACAAGGTGTTTGAAATAGCCAACACCTTTGTCAACCCTCGCAACAAACCGGAAAAAACATACGGCCGTTCAGCGAATATGTAAGAACCAAACAACACTCAGTGTTAGCACACACAACCAGATGTGACGACACCGACCCGCTGCGAGAGGCCACTCTCATGCCGGATAACAGTTCACCGATAGAATATAACAAGAGATGAGTCGGAAGACCAAGAGGAAATTGGACCTGGGAAACCTATCGAAGTCTATATCTCAAAAACGGTTTGGGGACTAATAACATGTTCAAAGACGAGTTGTACAATTAGCCCGGAACCGAATAATCAAATGCTAGGAAATGTATGTAGCGAGCGCCACAGCACACCTCGAGTAGGGAGCTCATGGTCATCCCCGGCCCCATCTAGTCGACCCAGCCTTTTGTTTTGCCTCCCTGGGTGCAAGTCCAACAACACAAGATGCTTTAATAGTAAACGATATTGCATGCAGTCATATATAATCATTGCTCACACTTATCACCGTCTGGGTAATCTCGTAAAATATATGTGGCAATATCCAACATACCGTACGCCAGTAGATTGCAGGTGCTCCATCTTGTAGTCAAGCATTCACATATATATATGCACTCTTATACTTATCGCAAAGTCACTTCCCTAGTTTGGACCTGCTTCACCCAACTACTTGAGCACAGAGAAGCAAAGCGGAGAGCAGGAGACAAAAGCTTCTTCTTGGAGCGATTGGGGCCAGATCAGACGTATCTTGCCCTAGTCTGCGCCCGCGCGCCGTAGTCATGGCGCCTTGGATCCGCGGTGGAGGCGAGGCAGAACAGCTCGCTCGACTGGGATTCTGACATGCAAAATCGGCCAGAAGCAGAAAATACAATATGGGGCGGCCGCCACCATCTGGTGATTCATCATGTGGCCCGCTAGTATTTTCAGCATTTGCCTGTGCATGTATTTTCTGCTTTCGCCCCATATTGTATTCACTGCTTTTGCCCCATATTATATGTTCTGCTTTTGGCTTATATGGTACTTCTGCTGTGTGTTTCATCAGCTTCGGGTTTCTGCAATTGAATGTGAACATTGACAGGCATACCCTGGTCAGCCCCAAAGCCAGCAAAAACAGCCAGTTGCTGCATTTCCATTATTAATTCCAAAACCACAAGTACAAAAAACAACAGTTGATCACAGAGCACTTGTTTCTACGTCGCCGTGGGAGGGTCTTCTGGATGACACGCTTGAGCCCTTTCGTTCCTGCGTCTGTACGCACTTATAAATGAGCCCAGACAGAAATGAATGGCTGGCATACTGGAGTGGGAAGTGGTCTGGAAAGTTGTGCTGCAAAGCCCGTGGAATGCCCAGGAATGCTTCCCAGGTGGCATGGGAAGTGATTTGCAAAGGTGTCCTGAGTGAGCATCAGGATAGCATGGGATCCACATTTTGGTGTTACTTGGGCACGCATGTGGTCGGAGGGCGCGGGGCAAAATGACACCTGTGGGATGCGAGCCCACCTAGCTTGCGCTAGTGGAACTCGAGTCCACCCCCTTAGACCACTTGGACAAAGTGTCCATGCCTTCATCGGCACCTTTCTTTCCTTGTGGTATTGTTTTTCAGCACTTTGGCAAGGCTTGTGCTGTGCTTTGCTGTGCTATGCTACGCTCTGCTATGCTATGCTATTGTATACATTTTGTAGCATGCCATACCCATGCCTACACCTAGACCTACCATACCATGCTAAACAATACATGTAGGCCGGGCACGTTCTTCCTAGCCCGGGGGCGCCCTCCGAGAGATTTTCGTACGGGGCCGCTTGGCATGCGCGAACAACAGGCCTTACGGGAATATCATGAGGGGTCATGCGGCATCGTATCGTGCTATGGGTTCGGCGGGGCCTTCCCCGCCTGCCCAGGAGGTCTCGGATAAGAATCTCGTTGTCACTAAAGACATGTCCGCTGTATTATAGTGGTGAGCATTTCCGCCTGCCACGCGGAAGACCCGGGGTCAATTCCGGGCGGCGGAGTTGAGTGCAAGTTAGCGTGTCGACACGCATGCCTATGAAGGCTTGCCGGTGTTTATAATGGGTTCCCAATACTTCTGTGAGACACTTTCCGGTGCCAACGCGGCCGATCTTGGTGCCACCTTGGCGACACCTTTTGGAACCGCTTCCTGTATTTTGTCCGAACATTTTCCAAGCTGATTGTCGACAGACCAAGTTACTTTCCCGCACCCAAGTCACAACTTCCCGCACCTCGGCCGCACTTCCCAACCTTCCTTGACACTTTTTGATACACCTCTTTTCTTGCTGATATTAGGTTTTGCTGAGTTACTCGTTTCTAAGGCCGCGAGTTCTTAGAAATGAGCGGAGTTAGAAATGAGTGCACTTAACAATTAACTCTGTGTACCAATGATTAGGCCAAGTACTTTTTGGTCAGCCAATAATTCCCAACAAAGACACATAAATATTGTTGGACAATTGCTTGGCGGCGTTGAGTCAGAAACGTGAAGCAAGCAATGAGCCACTCCGTTACAAAATGTACATATTCTGCACTCACCTTGTGAATCAATGCATCCTGTTTCTTACGCGCCAAGCACAGGTAATGCAGCTAAGGAGGTGTATGGCTCACATTGCTGTGGTTGCAGCCAAATTGGGATTGAAACAACCTGTGGTATCCTTGCCTAGTGTCTCACAATATGGGGAGTCCTTTCTTGGAAGTATGTGGAATGAGATTGAGGTGAGTGAAAATGTACAGAATAGAGTTGGTGTCTCGCCTGATGGTGATGAAAATGTACAGAATTTAAGTGATAGTGTATCTTCCCTTGGCCGCCTCAGGTGCCTTGGTGATCAGTCTTACTTTGAGCTTTGCTCATATTGCTGCGGTTGCTATCCATCTGAGTGGAGGCATGTGCTGCAGTTTCCGGCCTGTGCCGGTCGCCGTTTTATGTTTAAGGACTTCCAGCTTCCTTGCTTCCTTAAGCTTCTAATTCATGCAGTGGTGGAAGGAGAACGTGAAAACAAATTGTTGGACAAAGTATCATGCTTGAAGCCACAATGTCAAGCGTGACGCACCATTGCCCAACAATATGTATTTGTATTTGTTGAGCATTATTGGTTGACCCGAAAACTTCTGATTGACAATTATTGGTATTTGGCCCAATTATTATTGATATATTGTTGTATTTTTGGTATTTGTGGTTTTGTGTTTTGGGGATTTCATAAGTCTATGGGCTTTGGGGCCGTACAAGGCATACCGAACATTCCCGACTTTCTAGCATGTCTCAAAGCGTCCCCACGAGTGTAATCTCGGGTGTCTCCTTACACAGAGTAATGCGAAACACTGAGCTCAGTGTCACACGTTTTACCCGAATACTTGGCCCATGAAGGCAATACGACCATGCGTGTGGTCTCAAGCGGTATTCCCTGCTAAAGGTGTCCAGCCAACTAGAGGTTTCCACCCGATTATGAGTTTCTGCCCGAATACCCGACTACCCGGCTGGTGGCTTCTGCCCGAGCAGAGTTTTCTACCCGAGTACCCGAATACACTTATCCGAATAGTTGCCCGAGTAACTTCCACCAGCCAGTATTTCAAAGCGTACCCACGAGTGTAAGCTCGGGTGTGTCCATACACAGAGTAATGCGGAACATGGTGCATTGCAACAGAGCTCAGTGTCACAGAGCAAATTTTCTTCGAGCAGTCTTTTGGATCAGAGCTTGTTGTGGGGACACCATATATATACACCACCACCGGGTTCGGGCCTTGAAAAAATAAGGAAATGGCTGGCGAATACCATTTCTTGGTGTATATGCGAATTGCCCCAAAATACAGAAGTTTGTATATACACCACCAGGGGGCGCTGCGCGCCCCCGTGGTGCTGTATATAGTGTTTTTGGGAGCAGTTCGAATATAGACCAATCGATGGTATACAGTACACCAGCCATTTTCTGTTTTTTGTTTAGGCCCAAACCCGGTGGTGGTGTCTATACATTATGTCCCCAGCTAAGTTGCCACAACGAAGCATGGATGCACTGGCTGAGAGGTGGTTTTGTGATCAGCCCAGCTGCTTTAGTCCAAGATTTTTAATTTTTCCGGTCCCCAGACCCTGGGAACCTGATGGCCAGCTCTGTGCCGCGATTTCATCGAATTTGCCGCAGGAGTTGCGCAAAATTGTCGGATATGAGGCCGTTGTGGGCCCGGGATGTTTCCAGTTTGTTTGTTTTAGTTTGGAACTAAAGAGGATAGGCCAGTGTGTGTAGTTCCAAGAGGATAGGCCAGTGTGTGTAGGACCGTTGCCGGAGCAGCGGTTCGAGCACCAGGTGGCATAGAAGTGCAGTCGAAGTTATATATACAAGCACCAGGTGACTCAGAAGAGGATTTTGGCTCAAGTACTTTCTTACCCTAGTCAGGTAAGAAAGGAAATCGGGCCGACAGCAGAGACTCTCAAGGTGCCCCGTAGGCGCCCCTAGTCTTAGTTGCTCCTACATGATGGCGCGGTGGAAGTCGCATGC
>Ga0099797_101047_pt1 | contig 15570 bp, 7 predicted proteins | sample Uncmet_Sort48C_1_FD_89871 | JGI IMG/M metagenome (GOLD analysis project Ga0099797, IMG submission 89871) | Marine eukaryotic communities from CALCOFI LINE 67, Pacific Ocean - C012_Sort48C_1 | ecosystem: Environmental > Aquatic > Marine > Oceanic | place: Pacific Ocean: Monterey Bay | collected... | reverse complement strand
TGAGGAGGGCCCGCCAGTTGGCAGGGGCCATCGATGGCTGCGGCGGCGGCTGAGGAGCAGAGGCGGAGGAGCCGAGGTCGAGCCGGAGAACCGAGGTCGAGAGCCGGAGGCCGAGCTGGAGAACCGAGGCAGAGAGGAGGACGAGCTGGAGAACCGAGGCAGAGGCGGAGGAGCAGAGGCCGAGCTGGAGAACCGAGGTCGAGAGGCGGAGAACCGAGGCAGAGGAGAACCGAGGCAGAGGAGAACCGAGGCAGAGGTCGGAGAACAGAGGTCGAGCCGGAGAACCGAGGCAGAGGTGCAGAGGTCGAGGCAGAGAACCGAGGTCGAGCTGGAGAACAGAGGTCGAGCTGGAGAACCGAGGCAGAGGCAGAGAACAGGCGTCTGGGCAAAAAACAGTTACAGAGCGGAGCAGAGAAGAGCAGCAGGAGGTTGCTTAGAGTGGTCAATTGGAACCCTTGCAGTCTGAGGCAAGAAGGAAGAGTCGAGGACATTGACGACGAGCTGGGCAAAAACGACATAGTCATTCTCTCAGGAACAGCTTTGAGGTCGTGGGCGAGGGGGAAGCATGCACCGAGACTTTGGGCAGGGAAACACTTCCACTCTGTGCAGTTCGGCTATGGGAGCAGTCCTTTCGTCAACAAAAGCTGTGGAGGTACACTGTTGCTGAGCAAGAGAAGATTCGGCAACACCCTGAGGTTGCAGAAACTTTTGCTCCCCGAGCCGGCGCTTCGAGGTCGAGTCGGTGCAGCTCTTGTCAGGTCGAGAGAAGATAGTGTGTGGGTTGGTTTCGCCTACTATCCACCAAGGCCACAGAAAGCCGCGGAAATGCCAGTCTACATCAAGACCTGCGAGATGGTGACTGAGTGGATAACGGTTTTTTGGACAGCAGCGAGGAACACGGAGCTAGCCTTTCTGGGCATGGATGTAAACGACCAGTTCAGTGGAGGCAATGGACAGAGCGACAAGCAGCAAGCGGTTGTTGGAGATGCAGAGCGAGGCAAGGAGCACGAGGTGGCAGCCATGCTTAGAGAAGTTGGGGCGAGAACCAGAACTTGCTTGGTCTCTACTTTCTTTGGCACGGGACCCTCCTTCTTTGGCGAGTGGGGCTGCAGCAAGATCGACCACCTGATGATCCACCAGCGACTTCGACCACTGGCAACCAGAGCAGTCATCCTCAACAAAGCGGGCAGGCGGTTGCAGTTGGCGAACCGGAGCAAGCCTTGGGACCACTGGCCTATGCAGACAACTTTCGAGTACAAGCTCGGTCCTGTCGACAAAATTAAGCGAGAACCCCGACCTTGGCATCAGGAGGCTCTCAACTGTTGTTTGCTGGATGGCTACAAGCGAGTCGAAGTGGTCGAAGCTGTCGAGAAGCACTTCAAAGACAACTACGAGAGCTACAAGGAAAAGGTGGGCAACTCTAGGGCACCCGACAAGGCCTTTGCACTCCTAGTCGATGGCATCACCGAGGGCACCAAGGGCATGCTAGACACTCCGCCGGTGGACTTGGACGAGGACCCAAAGCAAAAGAAACAAAATGCGAAGACACTCCGAGAAATGCTTCACCAAAGGCGAGAACTCAGGAGCAAGCTTGAGACCACACCCGAGGGCAGCACTCTTTTGGCAAGGGCACAGCAGCTTATATGGGCTATTTCACGAAGGCTAAAGGCAAGCAAGAGAAAAAACCGTCGCACACTCGTCGAAAGGAGAGTCGAAGCACTACACGAACAATGGCGAACTCGGAAGTTCTACCACGTGTGGAAGCTTGCCTTTCAGTTGGGGGCCACCTCTTCCGGCAGGCGAAGGAGGTATATACTTTGCTTTCTCTGTGGCCAAGGCTAACGACTCCAACACAGGGCAATGGCTCGACAGGCTTGCATTGGCTGGAACTGATGGCGGCTGCAGCGGCACCGAGATCGACCACGAGGCTGAGTGCGAAAAAATTGTGCAAGAGACCGAGCAAGAGCAGGAGACCGAGGTGCTGGACTTGAACTCTATAGTTGTGGCGAAGGAGTGGCTTTGGAAATTTCGGCTGGCCGCTTCGAGCTTACCTTGTTGGAGAGCTTGGTGCAAAGGAAGCATTCCAAACGAGCTGCTGAGAATTCTACTTAGGCCGAGGTGGGTGTGGAGAAGAGAGCAGAAGCTTGGACTTGGGGCCTCCGACGACCTTAAGAAAATTTCTATGCCTTACTTCAACAGGTGGCTTCTAAAACTTTTCCTCCAGATCGTTCGGACCAACACTGTGCCGATGGATTGGCACAAGGCGAGGGGAGCGAAGATTGGCAAGGGCAATGGGCTCGAGGGCATCAAGGGAGAGAGGCTGGTTGTGCTGCTTTGTGTGTTCGGAAGAAACTTCTACAAGATGCTCATGAACTTGGACACCTCCGCTCAGACTTACCCAAGCTGGGTCTATGGATGTCTTCCCCACCGTAGGCGAGAAATTGCCATGTTGGTGCAGCGAGCTGTGTCCTACAGGTTGTCCTTGGCGAAGTGGTACCACCTTACCAAGTTCTACGATGCCACCAATGCCTTTTGGTCGATCAAACACCAGGTTGTTGCCGATGCCACTTGGGTTCCCTTCGTCCCCAGCCAGGAGGTCCACCACTTGATCAAGCAAAGAGTTCAGTATGCCACGATTAGCTTCGAGGATGCCCCAACCGGCCGAGACATACTTGTTGGAGAAGGGGTCATGCCTGGCGACCACACGGGACCGAGGCTTTTCAATGCTGGATTTGTTCCGGCTGTGCACCGTTCCATGCAAGAGTACTGCAACCGAAGCGACACAGCAAAACTTTTGCAGGGAGTTTGCCCAGTCACTGGGGGAACATCGCAGGTTGGCCACACTGTCTTTGTCGACGACCAAGCTGCAAAGGTCATTGGGAAATCGGGACCGGCACTTCTGGAGGAGGCACAGCTTTTGGACGAGGTCATGGTCAACAAAATGCAGGAGATCGGCATCGCTCTCAACCAAGCCAAGCTCGAGAATGTGGTCGAGGGTCCGAGCAACCTTACAGTGACTGCAGTTGCAAGGAGCCATAGACTTGCTGGGCGAACCACTGCCAATGCTCGGTACCTTGGTGGCAGACACACACAGGGGCTTACCTTTCGGGCTGAGCGAGACGAGAGGCTGCTTGCAGGAAGGCGAGGCTGGGCCGTTCTTTTGAGGTTCTGGACTTCGAGCACTCCAATCCGTGTTCGCCTCATTGCCTTTGGATGCATGGTGGTGGGAAGCTGTCTTGCTGGACTGGAGGCTTGTGCCGGACCTCGGGGACCACTCACTGCAAGCGACCTCAAACCCTTGGACACACTCATCCTTCGCTACTTGAGGGTGCTACTTCGTGGACGAGCATGCAGGAAGCAGGAGTCGACCAACCTTTGTGGGGAGAAGGCGATCAAGTACACCAACCAGGAGAACAATGCAGTTTGGGCGAGGTGTGGGCTGGTGCCTTGCTTTCTTGAGCTTCGAGTCAGAAGGCTCGGCATGTTGCAGAAAATTGCTGCACACCCCGAGGACCACGTGCAGTTTTTTGCAGCGGTCTTTGGTGCTGTTGGCTTCGAGGCGAACTTCGAGACCCAGTTGCAACCTGATGGCACCTTAGGCTGCAAGCCCACTCCTTGGGCACAGCAGATCAACGACGACTTGGAGGGCCTTGCCGTGTTTGATGATGGACTTTCCTTCCTGGAGCTTTGCAGAACCGAGAATGGGAAGCTTGACCTTCGAGAACCGTTCGCCGGAGCCAGAGAGGAGTTTTGCCAGCTAGATGTGCATGGACTTAAGGCTGCCTATACCTCAGTGCATGTACCTCCTCCAGGGTTAAGTCATCATACTGAACAATCACCAACACACTCTCATGATGGTCATCATACTGAACAATCACGGACACACTCTCATGGCGAAGATGTTGAAGATCAGTTTCCACACGTGTGCAACCTTTTGAATGCCGAGGGCCATCGATGTCAACATAGGTTTCAAACTTTTCGGGCAATGGCAACACATAGGCGGTTTGGCACGGGGCATGGTGGCGAGCATGGGGAAAGATATTTGGTCAACTCCTTGATTGTGAACAACCAGTGCCCAATTTGTAAGAGCACCTTTCTTAGGCGAAGTGGGGCGATGCATCACCTTAGAGCTGCACTTTCAGGAGGCAAATGTTTCGTGGACAGGTCAAGTGCGAATGCTGCACCACCCATCGACCAACAAACTATAGAATGTCAGTTGTGTGGAGATGTGCAGAACACAGTCACAGAGTTCCAGAACCATTGTTGCTCAAGACACTTAGCGATTTCCCAGGAGCATTATTTTGTGTTTCCATCGCCCACCGAGCTAGATGGCTTGGCAGGACAGGCTACCACAGCGAGACGAGAACAAGAAAGGCAGAGCGAGGTCGGAGACAATGCAGCAGGAAGACGTCCCGCAAGGCAAGCAACAAAAAGGGAGCTCCTCAGGGGCGACCCAAGAATCGGGCCAGCTGACATCAGGAAGCATGGGGCAAGTTCGAGCAGGGCTCGCTCAGAACCAGCGAGGCAAAGAGGCAAAGGGAGGGGCAAAAATAACCATGGACGACAAGACCTTTCAGTTCGTGCTCAAGTACATGGACCAGCTGGAGAACCGGCTTCGAGAGCTCGAAGCAATCTTGATCGACCAAGTCCACATGAAGGGCAGCTTCCCGCCGGCGATCTTGTCTCTAGATTGTGGCAAAGACTATGCCTTCGAAGTGAAAGAGAATCCCAAGCACGACTTGGGCCCGCCACACTTGTTTGTCTTCGCGGCCTTTCTGGCCGGCTTGATCAAGGAAGTTCCGACAGACCCGGGCCTGCTGGGCAGGCACATGGCAGCCGTGGCCCTGAACCATGTGCTAGCGAACCAGAGCCAGTCGGGAGCAGGGTGTTGGATCCGCAGCTTTCGAGTGTCAGAGATGTACAAGGACAAGGCAGAGGAAGTGGGCAAGGTGAGAGTGTCGATGCACTTGAGGGGCTCAGTGGCAGTTTTGCCGCAGGCAGCAGCACTGGAGGCGAGGAAGACAGTAGCAGAGGCACAGGAGGCAGCAGCTCTAGACGAGGATGAGGTGGCAGCAGTAATGAACAACTTCGCCAAAACCGTGGTGCAGCTGGAGGACGAGGAGCCCGCCGTGCCTTCAGGATCCCCAGGCAAAGCGGTGGGGGTGCAGCAGATCCTGCTTTCGCTGCTCTGTGCCGCGGGTGGGGACCGCAAGAGCTCGAAGGCCCCTCGAGGAGGGATGGCCTACAGGCTCAACAGAACACTGAGGGGCCAGCAGGTTGATGACAAGTAGCCACCTCAGCCGCCAGACAGCCGTCAGCGCCTGTGCTGGTAGCCATGCAGGCACCTCAGCCCACCACTGTTTGGGGACCACTCTTCTGAGGTCGCCTAGGTAGTGGCAGCTGCTGGGCCAGAGTGGCAAAGCCCATGCTTCCCATTTCCAGCATGATCCAGGGAGCGAGACTCAGGTGTGCCCTACATGCATGCTCCTGAATGGTATCAGAAACAGAAAAACAGGAGGTGTCTATTTTGTTCCCTTAGCATTGAAAGCTTATTGGGTGCAGTCCACGGAACGGTTTTCCTGTCCCAGGCCCCTAAACCCACTTTCCGGCCTCGGGTCCCTTCAACACAGGTCGCGGACATGTTAAAATACATTAGTGGTGTTTTTTGCATCGACATTGCATGTGGAAATGGGTAAAACCATATTAGAATCGATAAGATCCAAACACTCTGGGATTTTTACAACTTTGGGAATTCTTTTGCCAGCCCTTTGGGAGAACATAGTTTCGAAAAAACGTCACCAAAACGAAAACGTTGATTTCCCGAAAATCGGAATTGTTCCGTGGACACTGTAGATTGTAAGGATTGCCAAGCGAAGCAAAATCGACGCAGCCATATTTGTATATATCCAAGTGCCTTCGGCCTACCCGCCAGGGTACCTCGTATTGACTCAATAAAGGTGCACATGTATTGGCTCATTGAAGGTGCACATGTATTGGCTCATTGTGCAAGGATTAAAGGGTTAACGCTTTTGTTGTTTGTTGTGTGTTGCTTGTTTATTGTTCTTTGTTCTTTGTTGCTATGTTTTCGTGCACGAACTAGAGAGACAATTGAAACAACAATGGGCATAAATATTAAAGATACAAGCAGCAAATGGTTTGTTTGTTTGTTTGTTTGTTTGTTTGTTTGTTTGTTTGTTTATTTGTGTGTTTGTTTGTTTGTTCGTTTGTTTGTTTGTTTGTTTGTGTGTTTGTTTGCCTGTTTGTTTGTTTATGTGCTTGGTTGTTTGTTTGTTTGTTTGTTTGTTTGTTTGTTTGTTTGTTTGTTTGTTTGTTTGTTTGTTTGTGTGTTTGTTTGTGTATTTGTGTGTTTGTGTGGGCGTCACTAGCGCGATGTTTTGAAGTTTATGCTCGAAATGCCGCTTGGAACATTAACATGACGGTATTGACTTCTAAAGGACGCCAGTATGGCATTTTTTTAAGTGTTAGGTTTCATTGGGCTCTTTTGGCCTGTCTTCGGTGGCCTTTGGGAACCTTTGGGCTGCCTTGGATGCCTTTGGACGGCCGTTGGGGCTCCATTTGTCACCTTCGGGGTTCCATTGGGGCGTCCTTGGGATCCATTTGTCGCTTGTGGGGGTCCATTGAAGCGCCTTTGGGGGTCCTTGGGGGTCACTTTGATGGTCACTTTGCGATGATCTTCGAAAAAGAAGACTTTAAGACGAAAACGATTCTTTAAAATTGAAAAACCACACAAACAAAAATGTGAGTTGGACCCACTATTTGTGGGTCCAAATGGATTACTCTAAAACAAAATGTTTTGTTTTTGTTTTCTCCCCAAAATGCAACATCGAGTTCATATGCATATTTGTGGGTCTAAATGGATTTCACATCAATTCGTTTACCAGACTTTTGTGACGAAGCCTCAAGTTTTACAATACCAATTGTGTCCGAAAAATCAATCATGAAATAGAAGAAGCATGCCTCGAGTTTGTGTAGTCCCTTAAAACAAATCAATTGAGAAACGAGTCGAAAAACTCTTCACAGTCACTCCAGCTCGTGCCGTGGCGGATATATATATATATATACACATATATATAGACCCTTCCGCAGGGATGTGTTTTCTTGAAAGGTTGTGCACCTAACTTGGTAGCGACTTTTTCTCATGGCATTGTGTTCCAGCACGAGTGCTTGTCTGAGTGATATGTATGTCTTCGGCAGCCTTTTTTGCGTGCTGACCTGGAGTCGCCTTGGTGGGTTTACTCATCTCGGAGTCGCGTCCAATGGCCAACCTTGGGCGAGTACTACAAGGTGGTTGGCAACCATGCCCTGAGTTTGGGCAGCCTCCCAGTTACGTGTAAAACTGGGGGGGCATTACTGACTGGGTTGTGCTGCGACGCTTAAGGACTGCCTCTGTTTGAGCTTGCTCGCATTGGTGGCTCCGCAAGCGTGCGCTGGCTCCATGACCTTGCGTGACAAGTGTCGTGGGGTTCAGGTCCTCCGGCCGGACACACCCTTCTCTGCATGAGAATTGGAGTCATGAGTCGGCCATTCGTGGTTTCGGGCTTGTGGCAAACACGCTCCTTCCGCAGGGATGTGTTTTCTTGAAAGGTTGTGCACCTAACTTGGTAGCGACTTTTTCTCATGGCATTGTGTTCCAGCACGAGTGCTTGTCTGAGTGATATGTATGTATGTATATATATATATATATATATATATATAGACCCACCCTGGGTGGATTAAGAGACCCCCCCCTGGATTGGATTATTAACCCCCCTAGCAGGGGGGGGGGGGGGGCCAATAATCCGTGACAGGATATGCAAACTCTTACATATTCGATGAACATTTCGTCACCCATATAATGAAGGCCACCGATATATATATATATGTCATTCATGTACATCGCATACATACATATACATATTGTATCGTCTGAGATTGCATATATATATATAATATATATATATATATACTAGATTCGCATATGGCGCCTTACGGCGCCGGTGGACTCGTACAAAGCAAAGTTCGAAGCAGTGAAGTGTCTCCGAATCTGAGATGAGTAAGTCAGAACTCAGAATAATTCATTAGAATGTTTGGGCCGAAGCAGTGCATTGAATTCAAATAACTATCCACAGGCACAGCCGAACAAGTACTGTAATCTTTGTGTTTTAGAAGTGAAGGCTCAGGTGCAAAGCAGTGCAGTTATTTCGAAGGAAAGATAAGCAAGTCAGAACTATGCACAGTCACAGCCTGACAAATACTGTGTTTATTGCGTCTCAGGAGTGAAGGCTCAGGTGCGAAGCAGTTCAGTGGTTTCGAATGAACGATAAGCAAGTCACAACTATGCGTAGGTGCAGCTGAATAAGTACTCAGGTGCAAAGCAGTGCAGTGATGGCGAATGAAAGATAAGACGCAGCCGAAGTAGTATTGTATCTATGGTGTTTTAGAAGTGAAGGCTCATGTGCAAAGAAGTGCAGTGGTTTCGAAGAAAAGTTAAGCAAGTCAGAAATATGCACAGGCACACCGAAGAAGTATTGTATTTGTTGTGTTTCAGAAGTGAAGGCTCAAGTGCAAATCAGTGCAGTAGTTCCAAAAAAAAGATAAGCAAGTCCGAACTATGCATTGGCACAGCTTCCTCATTACGGTGTTTATTGTGAGTCACAAGCAAAGATAGTATGTATTGTGTGTTGAGAGGCTCAGTCGACCAAAGTATGGCCAAAGCTCGAGTTGGAGAGCGGTGAACATGCTAAACCTAGCTAGAGCGGGAGCTCCGTTTGGAGCAAAACCTCGAGCGGGAGCTCTGATTTGGAACCAAACCTCGAGCACTAGCTCCGTTTTGGAGCAAAACCTCGAGCGGGAGCTCTGATTTGGATGCAAACCTCGAGCGGGAGCACCTTTGAAGTGCAAAACGTCCAGCGGGAGCGCCTTTGAAGTGCAAAACCTCGAGCGGGAGCACATCCGAAGTGTTGAGCGAAGTCGGCCTTCTTGAGTTTTTCAATTTTCAATTCAAATTGCTAGCGCAACCTAATATTTAATATAATTATATATATATATATATATACATATATGTTGCGACCTAGTTTTAGATTATGTCAAACTTCATGTTATGTTATATAGGATGACTCCCACAAAATGTATCCGATGCGTCGATCATTGATTTCCTACAAATAGTCTGTGTCATGCTCCACTACACAGGCACATATATATATATATATATATATATATACATATATTATATCAGTGGTAGTGTCCGAAACAGATGTGTCTCATTTCTTTTATTTAAAATAAGAAATGGGGCCGATTACACAGGCCACCAAATTGAGTTGTAGAGCCGGGCGGCCGTGGCCGCCGGCCGCCCGCCCGCCGGTCTCTTGTCGGTCGCCGCCGCCGGCAAGCCTCCCTCCGCCAGCCATCGACCGGCGTCGCCACCCGCGCGTCCGCCTTTATTATTCGTAGTTATATTCGCAGTTATTGGTACGAATTGGTGCGAAGTTTGACGATTGTGGTACGAAATTTGACGCACTTGGTACGAAATACAATCTCGAAGTGATAAAGTATAGATGCTAAGTGAGAAAATACACCCCTCGGCGGCGCGAAGCATAAAGGTCTATAGTTGACCACTTCGGGATCGTATTTCGTACCAGGTTCTTCAAAATTCGAACCACAATCGTCAAACTTACAACTTCATACCGATACTTGAAAAGAGAATGACGGACAAGGTCACCATGATATTCCATACAAGTCCATGCTTATGTCTAGTTGAAAACCTCGAATGCAGGGCTTGTGTTCAAGTCGTTTGAGTACATACCTATTAATGATTTTGCAGTCCCTCTCTCTATATATTTATTCTGGAAGCCTTAATAAACGTATAGCGTTCGATTTGTCCGTAGAGTGGACCTAAACCCAATTTTCCGACCCCGGGCCCTTAAACCCTACTTTCTGTCCCCGGGGCCCTGGGACGTGTTTAACTGCATCTGGGATTTGTTTTGTATCGAATTTGAATGTAAAAATGATTAAAAATTGTATAACCGATAAGATTCAAATATTTGGGATTTCAATCAATTTAGGGGCTCTTTAATAATTTTCGAAAAACGTACGCAAACACAAATCGGTCCATGATATTGTATTTTCATCGGTGGGAGACCACCGTATCCGTAGGAGTCCAACTTTTTGAGCATTCGTGTTCCGCGATTATTGAGGCTTTCATTATATGGAATATAATGGGGACCTTCTTCGTCATTATATCCGCAATTATTGGTACGAAGTTGGTATGAAGTTTGACGATTGCGGTACGAAATTGGTCGAACATTTTACGCAATACAATCCCGAAGTGATCAAATATACATCCTTTATGACCAAATACACTCGCCGGCGGCGCGAAGCGCCGCCGAGTGCTGTATTTGCCTACTGATGGTCTATATTTGATCACTTCGGGATTGTATTTCGTAGAAATGTCGACAACAAAAAATCATACCGCAATCGTCGAACGTCGTACCAACTTCGTACCAATCAATATTTGAGAAAAAATGACGGACAAGGTCACCATGATATTCGTGTTCTACGATTATTGATGCTTTCAGAGTATATGTGTTGTACTTTGAAGCCTTGCTTGTAATTTAGTCTACGAGATTGTGTTAATAGGACCCTCGCAACTTCAATAGCCTGTGTCTACTTGCACACTTGTTTGCTCCACACTGTATTCTCTGTCGCTGCAAATGAGATCAAGAACTATCCAACTGTGCTCATCAGCCAAGGATGGAACGTTTCGCACAAAAACGAGCTAGAGCCAATGCAATGTTGAGATGCAATGGCGGTGTGCAAAGAAAACAAACTCAAGAACTATACAAAGCAATATTTCTTTGATTAATCAAAGATATTGCTAAGTATATATGTTGTACTTGCTAGCCTTGCTTGTAATTTAGTCTACGAGAGGTTGTTTACTCCGAAGAGCACAAGCGTGTCCGAGCTCGCTTGGTGAAGCCTGAGGGTTGGATTACCGTTCTCTCCCACAATGCCGCCGATGGCGCAACTTATGCCATCTCACGTAAGGACTTCATCAACAAATCATCTAACAAGGCACAACTAGATATACACACTTAAAGAAAGAAATAAATATATATATATATATATGTATACACACACTAATTAGAAACATTTTCAAATCATATTCACACAGATTTGATATATGTATTGAAAGTGTTGAGGTTCAAGCTCTTTGTGCCATTTCTGAAAGTGCTAGTATTGATGTTCAAGCTATGCATGCCATTTCCGAAAGATACGAAGGTGAAGCTTACACGGACAAGAAACATTGGCTTCACTGCCTCATCTTTTTCAGGAAGCCTTCATGTGTCTAAAGGATTATAGTTTTCTCTATTAGGTATTGGCCTGGGACTGGTAGATTGTTCGTATGCTTGAAGAAAATGCCTCTCACCCGAGAGCTGTCGATGTGTTGCAACGGCTGAGTTGGGTAGGAACTATTGGTGGCCGGATACAGATTATGACTTACTTGTTCAGTGAAGGCTTATTGATCAGAAACATGAGGTGTTGTCCAGGAAATCACAGCCTTAGCAAACAAAAGATGTACACATGAGGGTTTTAAGCTTTGTTGGTGCAATAGCTTGTGAGTGTTTTGGTTCCCACCAGCACTATTCGGTTAAGCGGACCGGATGGTGCCGGTAGGAGCATTTACCTTATGTTGTTCTGCGTTTTCATTGCGGGTGCCTTCTCTTTGTGGTCGGGAGGTTACGCTTCCGATGGGCGCCGCGCCTGTTGAGACTCTCAGCATACCTCGGAGTGACAGTCAGCATTGCAACTTGAAGTCAACCAAGTTATCAGTAAGCTTTATTGTGTCTTGAAGCCTTCCAGCTCTTGAATCTATGGCTACCCAGACTCCAGTGAAGTCGTTGCTAGCTTGCATCTATTATATGTATTTATGCATTACACACCTCACACATTGTATTTTATGTCACACAATTAATAGTTGGATGAACTTGAATTAGTATTATATGTTGAACTTTGCATAGCATGTTGTAACCGATTGCAAATATATATATATATATATATATATGTAAAACTCTGTCGTGTTCTGATACGATCTTGCCAGAGACAAACAGCTTATCCACCATACCCATAATATGAAAATATATGGTGGAGTTACCTTTGCTGCTCCTGTGTCTACAGCAGAAATAAACTAAACATATAAGAAGGGGCCTTCACCCTGAAGGGCTCCTCGCGTGGCCATATCAGAAAGTACTGCTTGAAAATCAAATCATAATAAATAACCTTCAAGCTCAAATGGACCTCAGACCTCATTGATTATGCCTATGGGGACCCCATATATATATACACCACCACCGGGTTTGGGCCCAGAAAAAATGGGAAAACTGGTTGGTGTATACTATTTCTTGGTATATCTATATATATATATATATATATATATGTATGCAAACTTGCCCAAAATGCAACAGTTTGTATGTACACCGCCACAGGGGCGTTGCACGCCCCCGTGGTGGTGTGTATAGAAAGTGTCGTATTTTAGGACAGTTTGCATATACACCAAGAAATGGTATACACCTGCCATTTTCGCTTTTTTCTCTAAGCCCAAACCCGGTGCTTGTGTATATGTATATGTATGGTGTCCCTGCAATTCAAACATAAATCTGAAACAATCTGGGACTTTCAGACTTGGATGTGAGTGCATGTCAGGACTTGGAGAACTACTCAGCAGAGACCTCTGGTGGCGCTGGAGTCTAGCAGCAGCGAGTAACAAAAATGCATGAGCGGTGTTTTAAACTACAGTACTCCATTGGCGCATATAATTGTTCCCGATTACTGTTCCGGCCATTATTGTTGTTCCATGGGCCCTTTGGGGCCTGGGGCCCAAGGGCCCCATGGGGCCCATGGGGCCCAAGGGGCCTAAGGGCCCATGGGATTCCTTTGAAGTCCAGTTCTGTAGCAACACACAAAATGCCCCTAACTCAGAAATGGCGTTGCTGCTCCCGCGGCGAAGTCTGCAGTCTCCCAGGGGCGCGCAAAATTCGAATAGTAGTTAATGGTGTTTAATATTATTGGGGTTTAATTAAAATGGGGATTAAACCCCATTAATGGAGAATATATAAAGAATATGAGAAGGAATATATTCTAATTTCATCGACACCACAGGGGGGTGCGGCCGAAGGCCGCGCCCCCCTATTCTGTTTATTTCATTAGAATATATTCCTTCTCATATCCCTTATCTATTCTCCATTAATGGGGTTTAATCTTAATGGGGTTTAATCCCCATTTTAATTAAACCCCATTAGTATTAAACCCCATTAACCACCTTCCAATTCAGCAACACACGAAATGTCACTAACTCAGAAGTGGCGTTGCTGCTCCCACGGCGAAGTCTGCAGTCTCCCAGGGACGGCACTGGCGGCAGGGCAAATGCAGCTGCTGGCGGTAGCATTTCATTCGGAGTGTAGCTCCAAGTGAGGGTCTGTTGGGGAACTGCCTGTTCTGCTTTGTTGATGATATGTTTGCATGTTTTGGACCCAATGCTGTGCACATAGGATTTGTGTTTGTGTTGCCCTTGACGGGTATGCGCGGATGGGTGTTCTTGGCATTCGAGGCCTCTTGGGCAGTGTTGTGTGTTTAGTGGAGTGGGTCAGCGATCATTCGTGAATCATGCCAGTATACCATCCATGTACATGTCCATGACATTGCAGGAAATCATTATTTTGCAATTTGTGGAGCTCCTTCTAATACAGTCGAGCAAGCTCAGTGCATACCGGCACATGCACACTATGGAGCTTTATGGCATCTTCCAGTGAGAATGTGTGCTTTGTATTGGTTGAATCTTGGTCTATGTGAACATTCCTTTGAATTTTATACAAATAATTAGGTTTTGTATCCGTCTCAGATGTGCTTGCAGGTGTTCGAGTGGTGACTTAAGTACATGCGACAGGGTGTCCCGAACTCCTCCAACTCAACCCCATAAACACACATTCTTGGAGCGAACGCCTTCAGAACATGTGCATGTGCCGCTTGTTTGTACCATCTAGTTTTACAATGACTTGTTGCAGCTACACATTGTCTTCAAGCTTGATGTTTTTGCTGCACTTGCATTTGCTACGAATTGCAACATACATTGAAGATACTTTCGCCCATAGCTTTTTTGAGGTCAGACTACAGCTGCGCTTTGCTGGGATTTAGCCTGTGCTGTTTTTTTGATTGGCGCTGCTCTTGCACAGCTCAATTGAGGTAAAACTTGCGCACTCTGGCGCAAGAGTTGCGCTCGCCCCTTCCAAGCATGTCAGCCGGCAGTGATGGCTCCTTCGCGTCCCGTTTCACCGATGAGATACTAGACAACATTTTCCTGCAGCTCTCAGTCAAGCAGGTATTGCTTTGTGAGTGTGTGTGTGTGCACACGCTTCAGGAGCTGGTCGAAGTTTTCTTCAACGTTTTGGAATTGCGCCACACAGGCACTTTTGGGTCCTGCGGCATACTTGCTCCGCAAGCGGACAGTCACCACGGCACCCGATTCTGAACTTAGCCCTGAGTTTGAGAGGATTTTCTATTGCTGCACTGACCTGGAGATTCGCTGGCTATAAAAGCTATCCGAAGAAATATCTCATGCGTTTGCTGGAAAACAGTTTTCATTGACGGCTGTATTGCAACAGACTGCCACAATTCATGACAGTCCGATCAACCCAGATTTGGTCGAGCCTATGGTCATTAAGGTCCACAATGCTACTGGATTAACCTCTGTTCAACTCGAAGGATCATTGGCAGACCTCTATGGAGCACACGTTGCGATGATATGTCATGACTACCAGAACGCCACCAATGCTTTTGAAGACTCCACTCAAGCTGCCGCAGCAGCTTCGCTGCTGGGCTGGATTCCCAGTTACCCAATTTCTGTGAAGGCTGTCTGGGATCAGCAACAGTTTCGATGCATGAGGGATGCAGCGCTGCAAAACCTGATGCGTTTGAACTCTGAGAAGAGTTGGAGTCTCCATTTGCCTCAATGCTTTCACCAGATGATGTTGAGTGTTACTTGTTGCGTGCAGATCTGTCTTCCAGAATATGTTTGCGAACAAGCTGTTTTGCTGGAGATTGAGCGACTTACTTGCACAAACGTTGTGCACCAGTACGAATACGAAAACCATGACATTCGCACAATCACAATCCTTGGTGGGTTGGCACGTGTGTACATTGCGCATTTGATGTTGATGAGGGTTACTCAGACTTCCATGGATGTGCGTGGTCAGATTTGGATTCCTCAAGCTCGGCTTTCTGTTTATGAGTCAGCAGACGATCTCCCGAGTCCCAGCCAATGACAGTGCAGGAACAGCTGGAAGCATCATCGCAGACAGAACCTACTCCTGTGGTTGTTTGGCTGTAGGATCAACCCGCAAATCGTATCGCACGGGTGTGTCTCGGCATCAATGAGAGCACGTTGAACCAAGTGAGAGGATATGAGACGTCGTGAGCAACACTGCGATCATGAGAGAAAATGTAGATTCTGATAATACAGCATGAGTCCATGATGCTACAGCAACTAATTCTAGTGCGGTGTGTCAGAGTAAACGGTAC